>Ga0209274_10000121_pt1 | contig 66382 bp, 56 predicted proteins | sample HubBroMetageREF1_FD_188343 | JGI IMG/M metagenome (GOLD analysis project Ga0209274, IMG submission 188343) | Reference soil microbial communities from the Hubbard Brook experimental Forest, New Hampshire, USA - Hubbard Brook CCASE Soil... | ecosystem: Environmental > Terrestrial > Soil >...
CGGCCGAGGCGGAGACCGGCGTCGCGTTCGATTTCTACGATTTCGAAGCCGCCCGACGCAGTCTGCCGGACGATCGAAGCCTGTCCGGCCCGGCACTCAGACAGGCACTCGCACCCTGGCGCCTCTCTGCGCGCACCGCCTCGAGCGAGCTGCGCTTCGGGCTGAAGATCGGCCAGATCGTCCGGCTGATGGAGGCAACCCCGATCGGATGAGCCGGGTTCCGACGGCGGCGTGAGACTCCGAGGCGAAGTTACCGCGGCACCGCGATCACCGAGGTATGAACCGTGGCCGGGCCCTTGGCGAAGGCCGAACTCGCCGGTATGGTGCGCCATGCGAGACCTGTCGCGGCGCACGAAGGTTGGCGGGCTGGACACCGAGGCGGCCCGGCGCCTCGACGGGGACGGTTTCCTTCTGCTCGGCGGTCTCGTTCCGGCGGGCTGGATCGAGCCGCTTCGCTCCGCCTTCGAGACCGGCGAGTTGGCTGCCGACAGATGGCCGGTCCCCCGCGGGCATGATTGGCGCCACGCCCTGGTCGATCTCGATCCCGTCGTCCAGCAGGTCTGCCGCTTGCCGCGACTGCTCGCCGCCACGGCGTATATTCTGCGGCGGCCGTACTTCCTGGCCCAGGTCGAGGGGCGCGAGCCGCGTCCCGGCGGCGGCGCGCAGCTCCTCCATCGCGACGGCCCCGACTCGAACCTCGTCCAGACAGTGTCGGCGCTGGTCTTCCTCGACCCGTTCGGCCCGGAGAACGGCGCCACCCGGGTGATACCAGGCTCGCATCGCGGGACGGAGGACGAGACGGCGGCGGACTCCGCCCATCCGCCGGCGAGGCTGGTCGCAGGGCAGGCTGGCGACATCCTGGTGTTCGGCTCGACCCTGCTCCATGGTGCCACCTGCAACCAGAGCGGCGCACCACGTCGCTCGCTGCTGATCTGCTACGCGATCGAGTCCTTGCACGGCCTCTACCACGAGACCCGCGTCGCGCGGGCGGTGCGCCTCGACAGCAGCGAACTGTTCGACGCGGGCGAGACCGGGGTCGGCCGTGCTCGGCCGGCATGAGGCTGCCGGGGCGAGCTCAGGCGTTCGGAGAGATTGGAACCCCTTTGCCAACCGCGCCTGGATGGCGACGCTGGTCGGGCCGCGCGAGGCCGCTGCCCCCGCGTGGTCGACCGTTTACAAGCCGCCTCCCGCTGCGTAAAGGTTCGCACGCAGGAGCGCGGCACGGGAGTCGGGGCATGGCGGGCGATGCGGACATCATCTTTGCCCATGCCGGCGGCATGGACCTGAAGCTGGACATTTACCGCCCGGCCGGATCCGGGGCGCGGACAGCCATCCTCTATTTGCACGGCGGCAGCTGGCGAGTCGGTTCCAAGGAGCGGATGCGCCCCGCGGCCTCGGCGATGGCCGGTTTCGGCCATGTCGGCCTGACCGTCCAGTACCGCCTGACCGGGCAATCGCCCTGGCCGGCGCAGATCCACGACGTGAAGGCGGCGATCCGCTGGACCCGCGCGCATGCCGAGGAACTCGACATCGATCCGGAGCGCATCGTTCTCTGGGGTTCTTCGGCCGGCGCCCATCTGGCGCTGCTGGCGGCCGGGACGCCGGACGATCCGGAATTCGACGGCGGTGCCGGATCGGCTCGGGTGTCGAGTGCGGTGGCGGCCGTGATCGCCGTCCATGCCCCGACGAGCTTCTTCGTCGGCCCGCCCGATCGGCGCCACAGTACGCCGGCGAGCGCCCTCATGGGCGATGGCGCCACCGAGGCCGCCGCACGCGCCGCCAGCCCGCTCAGCCACGTGAGCGAACGCTTTCCGCCGACCTTGCTGTTGCACGGCACGCAAGATCGCGTCGTCCATCACAGCGCCAGCCAGCGGATGCTGGACGCCTTGCGCGCCGTCCGGGCACCGGCCGATCTCCATCTCTTTCACGGCCATGGTCACGGCTTTGCCGCGGTGCCCTCGATGCGCGCGGTGATCGCCGCGGAAGCCGCCTTCTTCCTCGACCGGACGATCGTCGATCCGGAGCGCTACCGCCGGGAGATCGACGAGTATTCGGCATTTGCCGGCCGCCCCGCGCCGAATCCGGCCGCTGCCGCAGGGGCCTGAATCGGCCGGAGGCGAGTCTCCGTCCCCACCGGACCCCGCGCGGGGCGCGATTTGCCGAGTCCGACCGGACAGACACTCGATCTGCCCGGGCAAACCCGGCCATCCCCGATCGGCAGATCCCACTGGACCGAATCGGACCCGCAGAAATCGGTCCCGGGCACCGAATTCGTCCGGCTGCTAGCGCTCGGTTAAGAATTCCGATGCCAGGTTGGGGGAGCGCGCGCGCCGGCCCGGAACGGAGACAGATGATGGAACGGATCATAGAATTCAGGACGCCCTCCGAGGATGTCGTGGCGGGGCGAGGCGAAGAGAGAGCGCCCGAGTGGTCGCCCCGGACCCGCACCCTCATCGTCATCGGCGGAGCCCTGGCCAGCTGGGCCCTGTTTGCCGGCATCGTGTATCTGCTCGGCATGGCCGTTCGCGCCTGAGCGGCGACCGCACTCGCGGGAAGCCATCGATGATCTGACACGGCGCCGGGGCTGCCGCTCGAGTAGTTTCCGAGCCTGCCGTCTCTCCTGGCCAGCCAATAGGGTTTCGCTCCGGGAAAGGTGGCGGCGCTCCCGGATCTCTGATCGCGGCCCGTCTCGGAGGGTTTCATGTCCGGTCCCTTGTCGCCCGAACTCCTCGACAAGATGCAAGCCTATTGGCGGGCCGCCAATTACCTTTCAGTCGGACAGATCTACCTGCAGGACAATCCGCTCCTGGAAGCGCCGCTCCGGCGCGAAGACATCAAGCCGCGTCTGCTCGGGCATTGGGGCACGACACCGGGGCTGAACTTCGTCTATGTCCACCTCAACCGGCTGATTCGGGAAAACGACTTGAACATGATCTATGTCATCGGGCCGGGCCATGGCGGGCCGGGGCTGGTGGCGCAGACTTATCTGGAAGGCTCCTATACCGAGCGCTATCCGGCGATCGAGCGCAGCCGGAACGGGTTGCGCCGGCTGTTTCGCCAATTCTCCTGGCCCTACGGCATTCCCAGCCACGTCTCGCCGGAGACGCCCGGATCGATCCACGAGGGCGGCGAGCTCGGATATTCCCTGCTCCACGCCTATGGCGCCGCCTTCGACAATCCGGATCTGATCGTCGCCTGCATCATCGGCGACGGCGAGGCCGAAACCGGAGCGCTGGCGGCCAGCTGGCACTCGAACAAGTTCCTCGATCCGGCACGCGACGGCGCGGTGCTGCCGATCCTGCATTTGAACGGCTTCAAGATCGCCAATCCGACCATCCTGGCGCGGATCGGCCGCGGTGAACTCGACGCGCTGTTGCGCGGCTACGGCTACGACCCGCATTTCGTCGAAGGCGACGAACCGGTGCCGATGCATCAGGCGCTGGCGGCGACGCTCGACACTGTCCTCGCCCGGATCCGGCAGATCCGGCACGCTGCCCGCGTGCAGGGCGGAACGCCCGAGCGCCCGCGCTGGCCGATGATCGTCCTGCGCACGCCCAAGGGCTGGACCGGACCGAAATTCGTCGACGGCAATCCCGTCGAGGGGACCTGGCGGGCGCACCAGGTGCCGATCGCGGATTTCGCGAACCCGGAACATCTGATCCAGCTCGAAACCTGGATGAAGAGCTACCGGCCCGAAGAACTGTTCGACGAGCGCGGCAAGTTCCGCGCCGAACTCGCAAGTCTGGCCCCGACCGGCCACCGGCGCATGGGCGCCAATCCGCACGCCAATGGCGGCGAAGTGCTCCAGGCGCTGTCGATGCCGCATTACCGCGACTACGCCGTGCCGGTGCCCGAGCCCGGCGCCGTCGAGGCGGAAGCGACGCGGGTGCTCGGCGGTTTCTTGCGCGACGTGATGAGGCTCAATCTGGCGAAGCAGAATTTCCGCCTGTTCGGACCGGACGAGACGGCGTCGAACCGGCTCGACGCCATGTACCAAGTCTCGGGCAAGGCGTGGATGGCCGAGATCGAGGCGGTCGACCGCGATCTCGCGGCCGATGGCCGGGTCATGGAGGTCTTGAGCGAGCATCTCTGCGAGGGCTGGCTCGAAGGCTACCTGCTGACCGGCCGGCACGGCTTGTTCTCCTGCTACGAGGCATTCATCCACATCGTCGATTCGATGCTGAACCAGCATGCCAAATGGCTGAAGGTCAGCCGCACGATCGCCTGGCGCAAGCCGATCGCCTCGCTCAATTACCTGCTGACATCCCATGTCTGGCGCCAGGATCACAACGGCTTCTCGCACCAGGACCCGGGATTCATCGACCATGTCGCCAACAAGAAGGCCGACATCGTCCGCATCTATCTGCCGCCTGACGCCAATTGCCTGCTCTCGGTCGCCGATCACTGTCTGCGCAGCCGCAACTACATCAATGTCATCGTCGCCGGCAAACAGCCGGAATGGCAGTGGCTCGATATCGACGCGGCGATGCGCCACTGTGCGGCCGGGGCCGGCATCTGGCACTGGGCCGGCCGGGAGGACGGCGATCCCGATGTCGTGATGGCGTGCGCCGGCGACGTGCCGACGCTGGAGACGCTCGCCGCCGTCACTCTGTTGCGCTTCCATGTCCCGGACATCCGGATCCGCGTCGTCAACGTCGTCGATCTGATGGTGCTGCAGCCGCAATCCGAGCATCCCCACGGTCTGGAGGATCTCGACTTCGACGGGCTGTTCACGCTCGATCGGCCGGTGATCTTCGCCTTCCACGGCTACCCGGCCTTCATTCACAAGCTGACCTACCGGCGGCACAATCACGACAACATCCATGTCCGCGGCTACAAGGAGGAGGGCACGACCACGACTCCCTTCGACATGGTCGTGCTCAACAATCTCGATCGCTATCAGCTGGCTCTCGACGCGATCGTGCGGATTCCCCGGCTCCGCGACCAGGTGCCTGCGGCGACGGCGCGGTACTGGGACGTCATGGAACGGCACAAGCTCCATATCGGCGAGTTCGGCGAGGATATGCCGGAGGTTCGCGACTGGCGGTGGCGGCCGTGAGCACGGGGTCAGCCCGGTTTCGCCGTTTCGAACAGCTGCGCGATCGTGTCCTTCGCGGTCTGCTGGATCAGGCGCAGATGATCCGCGCCGCGAAAGCTCTCGGCATAGATCTTGTAGACGTCTTCGGTGCCCGAGGGGCGGGCTGCGAACCAGCCGGTTTCGGCGATCACCTTGATCCCGCCGAACGCGACCCCGTTGCCGGGTGCCGCGGTCAGGGTCGCGCGGACTGGTTCGCCGGCGAGTGACTGGAGGCCGAGCCGCTCGGGCGAGAGCGACTTCAGAAGCGCCTTCTGCTCGACTGTCGCCGGCGCGTCGATCCGCGCGTAGCAGGGCCGGCCCAGCTCTCCGGCCAGGCGGTCATAGGCCTCGCCCGGATCGCGCCCGGTGCGTGCGGTGATTTCGGCCGCGAGCAGACCCAGAATCAGCCCGTCCTTGTCGGTCGTCCAAACCGATCCATCCTGGCGGAGAAACGAGGCGCCGGCACTTTCCTCGCCGCCGAACCCCAGCGATCCGGTGCTCAAACCCGCGACGAACCATTTGAACCCGACCGGCACTTCGACCAGCCGCCGCCCGAGCCCGGCCACGACCCGGTCGATGATCGCGCTGCTGACCATGGTCTTGCCCACGGCGCAATCCAGGCGCCAGCCGGGGCGATGGTCGAACAGATAGGCGATGGCGACGGCGAGATACTGGTTGGGGTTCATCAGCCCGTTCGACCGGGTGACGATGCCGTGCCGATCGGCATCGGTATCGTTGGCGAAGGCGATGTCGTAGCTGTCGCGCAAGCCGATGAGCCGCGCCATCGCATCGGGCGACGAGCAATCCATCCGGATCTTGCCGTCCCGATCGACGGTCATGAACCCGAAGGTCGGATCGACGGCGTCGCTGACGATCGTCGCGGCGATCCGCCAGTGCTCGATGATCCTCGGCCAGAATTGCACCCCGGCACCGCCCAGCGGGTCGATCCCGATCGTCACCCCCGAGGCACGGATCGCCGCCATGTCGACGACATCGGCCAGATCGGCGACATAGGGGCCGATGTAATCCCGGCGATGGACGAACCCCGATCGGCGCGCGCGCTCATAGGGAATCCGCCGGATTCCCGCGAGGCCGGTTTCGAGCAGCGCATTGGCGGCGCGCTCGATCGAAGCCGTCACGTCGGTATCGGCCGGACCGCCGTTCGGCCCGTTATACTTGAACCCGCCATCCTCCGGCGGGTTGTGCGATGGGGTGATGACGATGCCGTCGGCGAGCCCGCCTTCGCGGTTGCGGTTGTGGGCCAGGATCGCATGGGAAATCACCGGGGTCGGGGTGTAGCCGGCCTGGGCGTCGATCACCACCTCGACCTCGTTGGCGGCAAAGACTTCGAGCGCGCTGGCGAACGCCGGCTCGGACAGGGCGTGGGTGTCGATCCCGACGAACAAGGGCCCGCCGATTCCGGCTCTGGCGCGATACGCGCAGACTGCCTGGGCGATCGCCAGAATATGAGCCTCGTTGAAAGCGTTGGCGAAGGCGGATCCGCGATGCCCGGAGGTGCCGAAGGCGACGCGCTGGGCCGGTACCGCCGGGTCGGGCCGGCCGGTGAAATAGGCCGTCACCAGCCTCGGGACATTGACCAGCATCCCGGGCTCGGCCGGTTTGCCGGCGAGTGGATTTCGTGGATCGGCCATTTCCCTCTCCTTTCGAGATCGAACGCGGGTGCCGCCCGCTCGATCCCGCAGGCCCCCGCCATTGGAGCAACCTGCGCTGCTTTTCCCGGCAGCACCCTGTCGTTATCGTGCGCGGGCCAGCGCCTGCGTAGTTTCCGAGGCTGCCGCCGGGGAGCCGCTGCCTCCTATCGTCGCGATGGTGCGGGCAGCGAAATCCGCGGCGGGCGATCCGGTTCGCCGGCCTGTCGACACCGGTTCGTTCCGAACGGAACCGACGGGCCGGTTCCGGGTTTCAGGCGACAGCCTCGAGCAGGCGAGGCGATCCCACCGACGGCGTCGCCCGACAATGTGCCGGCACCACCGAGGAAGCAATGACGTTACGAGATCACGCCGAAGCGACCGACGCGCACCACGGCCCGGCAGGCGAACCCGCTTCGGACCTCCTGTGTATCGATACCATCCGGACCCTGGCCATGGATGCCGTCGAGCAGGCCAATTCCGGCCATCCCGGCACGCCGATGGGCTTGGCGCCGGTCGTCTATACTTTGTGGCAGCGATTCCTGCGCTTCGATCCGGAGGATCCGGGCTGGCCCGATCGCGACCGCTTCGTGCTCTCCAACGGCCATGCCTCGATGTTGCTCTATGCGGTGCTGCATCTGGCCGGGGTGAAGTCCGCCGCCGGTGCCGAGGAAGCTGCCGTCACCCTCGACGACATCGAGCATTTCCGTCAACTCGGCAGCCGCTGCCCGGGCCATCCCGAATACCGCCACACGCCGGGCGTCGAGACCACGACCGGCCCGCTCGGCCAAGGCTGTGCGACCAGTGTCGGCATGGCGATCGGGCAGAAATGGCTGGCGGCACAATTCGACCGGCCCGGCTTCGCGATGTTCGACCATGTCGTCTACGCCCTGTGCGGCGACGGCGACATGATGGAAGGCGTCACCAGCGAAGCGGCCTCGCTCGCCGGCCATCTGATGCTCGGGAATTTGTGCTGGATCTACGACAGCAACCGGATAACGATCGAGGGCCATACCGATCTCGCCTTCAGCGAGGATGTCGCGGCGCGGTTCCGCAGCTACGGCTGGAACGTCGAGCGGGTCGGCGACGCCAACGACATCGATCGGCTGGCCGAGGCGATCGAACTCTTCCGCTCCGGCAGTGCCGTGCCCGTGCTGATCATCGTCGAAAGCCACATCGGCTGGGGCGCCCCGCATAAGCAGGACACCAGCGCCGCCCATGGCGAGCCGCTCGGGCCCGAGGAGGTTCGTCTGGCCAAACGCTGCTACGGCTGGCCCGAAGAGGCTCGGTTCCTGGTGCCCGACGGCGTACACGCCCGGTTTCGCGCCGGTCTCGGCCGGCGCGGGCGTACCTTGCGGACCGCGTGGGACGCGCGCCGGGACGCCTACCGCGCGGCTCATCCGGAGCTCGCCCAACGGCTCGCCGAGATGGAACGGGGCCGGGTTCCGGCCGGCTGGGATTGCGCGTTGCCGAGCTTCGCCGCCGATGCCGGGGGCCTGGCCAGCCGCGACGCCTCGGCCCGGGTGCTGAACGCGATCGCCCCGCATTACCCCTGGCTGATCGGCGGTTCGGCGGATTTGTCGCCATCGACCAAGACCAATCTCACCTTCGAGGCCGCCGGCGAATTCGCGGCCGGAAATCATGGCGGGCGAAACCTGCATTTCGGCATTCGCGAGCACGCGATGGGCGCGATCCTGAACGGCCTCGCTCTCTCCAAGATCCGTGCCTATGGTTCGAGCTTCCTGGTCTTTTCCGACTATATGAAACCGGCGATCCGCTTGAGCGCGGTCATGGGACTGCCGACCGTCACCATCTTCACCCATGATTCGATCGGCCTCGGCCAGGACGGCCCGACGCATCAGCCGGTCGAGCAGTTGATCGGGTTGCGCGCCATTCCGGGTCTCGTCGCCCTCAGGCCGGCCGATGCCAACGAAGTCGTCGAGGCCTGGCGTGTGATCATCGGGCTCGCGGACCGGCCGGCCTGCCTGGTGCTGAGCCGACAGGCGCTGCCGACCATCGACCGAAGGCGCTACGCTTCGGCCGCCGGGGTGGCGCGGGGCGCCTATGTCGTCGCCGACGCCGGGCTCGCCGTGCCGGAAGTGATCCTCATCGGCTCCGGCAGCGAATTCGAGATCTGCCGCAGAGCGTTCGAGCAGCTCGAAGGGGAAGGCACGGCCGCGCGACTGGTCAGCATGCCCTCCTGGGAGCTGTTCGAAGAGCAGGATCAGGCCTATCGCGACAGCGTGCTGCCGCCCGCGATCGGCGCGCGCGTCTCGGTCGAAGCCGGTTCGGTCCTCGGCTGGGACCGGTATGTCGGCAATGGCGGTGCCCGGATCGGTATGACCGGGTTCGGTGCGTCGGCCCCGATCCGGGATCTGATGACCCATTTCGGCTTCACCACCGAGAAGGTCCTGGACGCGGCCAGGAACCAGATCGCCGATTCCCGGAGAAAGACAGCATGAACGCCCTCACCGAACTCGGCGCCTGCGGCCAGTCGCCCTGGCTGGATTTTCTGACGCGCAGCCTGATCGAAACCGGCCGGCTCCACACTCTGATCGAGCGCGACGGGCTGATGGGCATCACCTCCAATCCCTCGATCTTCGAGAAGGCGATCGGCACCGGGGACGAGTACGAGGCGGCGATCCGGCAGTTCCTGGCCGAGGGCGATCACGGCATCCAGGCCATCTACGAGCATCTGGCGATCGCCGATATCCGCGCGGCCGCCGATGTGCTGCGCCCAGTCTATATCCGGACCAGAGGCCGCGACGGCTATGTCAGCCTGGAATGCTCGCCCTATCTGGCCGACGATACCGAAGCCACCATGACCGAGGCGTTCCGGCTCTGGGCGGCCGTGTTGCGGCCCAATCTGATGGTCAAGGTGGCGGCGACGCCGGCCGGAATTCCGGCGATCCGCCGGCTGATCGGACAGGGGCTGAACATCAATACCACGCTGCTCTTCTCCGTGAGCGTCTATGAGCAGGTGGCCCTGGCCTATATCGCCGGGCTCGAGGACCTCGCCCGGGCCGGCGGCGACATCGCCAAGATCGGCGGCGTCGCCAGCTTCTTCGTCAGCCGGATCGATACGGCGGTCGACCGCCGGCTGGCGCAGCTCGGCGACGACGCGCTGGCCGAGAAGTTGCGCGGCAAGGCGGCGATCGCCAACGCCAAGCTCGCCTATGAAAAGTACCGGGCGCTGTTCTCCGGCCCGCGCTGGGAGGCGCTGGCCGCCGCCGGCGCCCGGACTCAGCGCCTGCTCTGGGCCTCGACCAGCGCCAAGGACCCGGCCTATCGCGACACGATCTATGTCGAAGCCCTCGTCGGCCGCGACACGGTGGACACGATGCCGCCGGCGACCCTGGACGCGTTCCGCGACCATGGCGAGATCGTGGCCGACGCGATCGAGCAGGATCCAGCCGGAGCGTGCGCGGTTCTGGCCGAACTGGCGACCCACGGCATCGTCCTCGACGAGGTCGCTTCCGACCTGGTCCGGGACGGGGTGGCGCAATTCGCCGATGCCTTCGACCGCCTGTTCGGCGCGATCGCCCGCCGGCGCCGGGACCTCGCCGGGGACGAGCGTCTCGATTTGGAGATTCGCCCGGGCTCGCCGGAGCTGGAGGCCGCGATCACCGCGGAGATGGAGATCTGGCGCGAGCAAGGCCGGATCCGGCGCCTCTGGGCCGCGGACAAAACGCTGTGGAGCGGGACCGACGAGGATCGCTGGCTCGGCTGGCTCGCCATCGTCGAACAGGAGCAGGGCGATCTCGATCGCTTCCGGCTTTTTGCCGAGCAGGTGCGGGAGCGCGGTTTCACCGACATTCTCCTGCTCGGCATGGGCGGCTCGAGCCTCGGCCCCGAGGTGCTCGGCCAGACCCTGGATCACCTGCCCGACGGGCCGCGCTTCCATATGCTCGACAGTACCAACCCGAGCCAGATCCGAGACGTCGAAGCGGCCCTCGATCTCGGCCGGACCTTGTTCATCGTCTCGTCGAAGTCCGGCAGCACTCTCGAACCCAACCTGTTCGCCGATTACTTCCGGGCCAGGGTGGCCTCGCTGCGCGGCGACCGGGCGGCGGGCGACCAGTTCGCCGCCGTGACCGACCCGGGCTCGGCGCTCGACCGGCGGGCCGAGGAGCAGCATTTCGGCTGGATCTTCCACGGCGTGCCGTCGATCGGCGGGCGCTATTCCGTACTGTCGAAATTCGGACTGGTGCCGGCGGCGGCGATGGGCCTCGATATCGGGCGCCTGCTCGCTTCGGCGCGCCGGATGCAGCGGGGCTGCGGCGCCGACGTGCCGCCCGGGGAAAATCCGGGGGTCCGGCTCGGCGTGGCTCTCGGCGTCGCGGCCGCGCGGTTCGGTCGCGACAAGGTGACGATCATCGCCTCGCCGGGGATTGCCGCACTCGGGCCCTGGCTGGAACAATTGCTGGCCGAAAGCACCGGCAAGCAGGGAAAGGGCCTGATTCCGCTGGCCGGCGAGCCGCTGACCTTGCCCGGGCGCTATGGCTGCGACCGGTTCTTCGTCTATGTCGAACTGGACGGGTTGGCCGATCCGGCCCAGCGGCAGGCCGTGGCGGCGCTGGAGCAGGCCGGCCATCCGGTCGCCCGCATCGTCGTCGAAGACATCTGGCAAATCGGCCAGGAATTCTTCCGCTGGGAGATCGCGACCGCCGTGGCCGGCGCAGTCATCGGCATCGACCCGTTCGACCAGCCCGATGTCGAGGCGAGCAAGGATAAGGCCCGGGCCCTGACCGACGCCTATGAGACGCGGCAGCGCCTGCCGGGCGAGGTGCCGCTGTTCCGCGGGGACGGGCTGACGCTCTATGCCGATCCGCGCAATGCCGCGGCGCTCGGGGTCCATGACGCCTTGTCCGACTATCTGAACATGCATTTCTGCCGGCTCCGCCCCGGCGACTATGTGGCGCTGCTCGCCTATATTCCGCAGAACGAGGCGACGGGCGCGGCGCTGACCGCGATCCGTACGCATATCCGCGACCGGACTTCGTCCGCGACCTGCCTCGGCTACGGGCCGCGGTTCCAGCACTCGACCGGCCAGGCCTTCAAGGGCGGCCCGAATTCGGGTCTGTTTCTGCAGATCACCTGTGACCATCCCGTCGATATCGACGTTCCCGGCCACCGGTTCAGTTTCGGCTTGGTCCAGGCGGCGCAGGCGCAAGGCGATTTCGAGGTGCTGGCGGAACGTGAGCGACGGGCCTTGCGCATCCATCTCGACACTGTCGACTCGGGGCTGGAGACCTTGGCCCGTGCCATCGGTGCGGTGCTGCGCTAGCCGCGTCGCCACAGAGGAGAAGGGCAAATGCGGATCGGCATGATCGGACTGGGCCGGATGGGCGGCAACATGACCCGGCGCCTGATGAAGGCGGGGCACGCTTGCGTCGTCTACAGCAGAAATGCCGGTTCGCGCGCCAAGCTGGCGTTGGACGGCGCCATCCCGGCCGGCTCGACCGCCGATCTGGTCGAGGCTCTGGGACCGGCACCGCGGACGGTTTGGCTGATGCTGCCGGCCGGCGCCGTCACCGAGGCGATGGTGGACCAGCTGGCGCCCCTGCTGGGAGCGGGCGACATCATCGTCGACGGCGGCAACTCCTTCTACAAGGACGATATCCGCCGTGCCCGAACCCTCGCCGAGAAAGGCATCCGCTATGTCGATTGCGGCACTTCGGGCGGGATCTGGGGCCTCGAGCGCGGCTATTGCATGATGATCGGCGGCCCGAAGGCGGCAATCGATCACCTCGACCCGATCTTCGCTGCCCTGGCGCCCGGGCTGGGCGACATTCCGCGGACGCCGGGCCGGGAGGATGGCGATCCCCGGGTCGAGCGCGGCTATCTCCATGCCGGCCCGTCCGGCGCCGGGCATTTCGTCAAGATGGTGCACAACGGCATCGAATACGGGCTGATGCAGGCCTATGCCGAAGGCTTCGACATCCTGCGCAACAAGGACTCCAAGGATCTCCCGGAGGGCGAGCGCTTCACTCTCGCCCTGCCGGATATCGCCGAAGTCTGGCGGCGCGGCAGCGTGATCTCGTCCTGGCTGCTCGATCTCGGTGCCGCGGCACTGGTCAAGGATCCGCAATTGCGGGGCTTCTCCGGTTTCGTTCAAGATTCGGGCGAAGGGCGCTGGACGGTCGAGGCCGCAATCGAAGAAGCGGTCCCGGCCGAGGTGCTGACCACGGCGCTGTTCGCCCGGTTCCGCTCGCGCCAGGTCCACACGTTCGGCGAAAAGATGCTCTCGGCCATGCGCTTCGGCTTCGGCGGCCATGTCGAGGGAGCCGAGGCGATCTATGCCGGCGCCGACCCGACGGGTCCGCCCGAGGGGAAACAATGAGCGGGCAGCGCGGCATCCGCCTGCTCCTCGCCGATGTCGACGGCACCCTGGTGACCGACGACAAGGTGCTGAGCGAAGACGCGATCGCCGTTTCCCGGGAATTGCGCCGGGCCGGGATCGCCTTGGCCCTCGTCAGCAGCCGCCCGCCGCGGGGCTTGCGCATGCTGGTCGAGCCGCTGGCGCTGGACACCGTGATCGCTGGATGCAATGGCGGGGTGATCGTCAACCCCGATCTCTCGGTCATCGAAACCCATCTCCTCGATTCCGACGCCGCCGGGCAGGCTGTCGATCTCATGCTCGGCCGCGGCCTCGATGTCTGGGTCTATACGGCGGTGGATTGGCTGGTCCGCGACGGCGAGGCGCCCCATGTCGCGCGCGAAGCGTGGATCCTGAAATTCGACGCTCGGGCCGTGGCGTCGTTCACTGCCGCGGATCTGGCGCGCGCCGTCAAGATCGTCGGCGTCTCCGACGATCCGGCCCTCGTCGCGGCGTGCGAACGGGTGGCGCAGGACGCTCTGGGCGAGACGGCGAGCGCCACCCGCTCGCAAAGTTTCTTTCTCGATGTGACTCATCCCGAGGCCAACAAGGGCGCAGTCGCCGTCGGCTTGTCGCGGAGGCTGGGGATCCCACCGGACCAGATCGCCACGATCGGCGACATGCCGAACGATGTCCTGATGTTTCGCCGAAGCGGCTTGTCGATCGCGATGGGCAATGCCAGCGACGCGGTGAAGGCCCAGGCGAGTGCCGTTACCGAGACCAACGGCAACGAGGGCTTCGCCAAAGCCGTGCGGAAATACATTCTGGCCCCGAGCGCCGCATGACCCGGCCAGTCGCGCCCAAGTTCGAGATCCTGCCCGATCCGGCGGCTCTGGCGCATCGGGTCGCGGATTGGCTGCTGGCGGCGGCGTTGGCGCGGGACGGCGCCTTCGCCGTCGCTCTCTCCGGCGGTTCGACCCCACGGCGGCTCTATCAATGTCTCGCCGGTTCGCCCTGGAGCGAGATCTTTCCCTGGTCGCGGGTCCATTGGTTCTGGGGCGACGAGCGCTTCGTGCCGCTGGACGATGTCCGGAGCAATTATCGGATGGTACGCGAGGCGCTCCTCGGACGGGCGCCGATCCCGGCCGGGCACATTCATCCGATTGCGACCGACGGGGTGACCGCGGCCGCGGCCGCCTCTCTCTATGAGCGGACCCTCCAATCCTTCTATGGTGCAGACCGGCTCGACCCGGCGCGGCCGCTCTTCGACGTGACTCTGCTCGGGCTCGGGGCGGACGGGCACACGGCGTCCCTGTTCCCGGGTACGGATGTGCTGACTGAACGCTGCCGCTGGGTCGCTCCGGTCGTCGGCGCCGAGACGCGGATCACGCTCACCTATCCAGTGCTGGAAAGCAGCCGGCAGGTCGCATTTCTGGTCGAAGGCAGCGAGAAGCGCCAGATCCTCGCTCGCTTGCGGAACGGGGATCCCGATCTGCCGGCCGCCCGGCTGCAGCCGATCGGCACGCTGACGATCTTCGCCGACGCGGCTTCGGTCACGTGACGCGCGCCCGTGCCTGAACCGCCGGTCGAATCGGACGATGCGCTGCTGGACCGGTTCCAACGGGCGGCGTTCGGCTATTTCCTCGATTACGGCAATCCCGCGAACGGGCTGGTCGCCGATACCAGCCGCGACGGGGCACCCGCCAGCATCGCCGTCGTCGGTTTTGCTCTGTCCTGCTACCCCGTGGGGGTGGAGCGCGGCTGGATGAGGCGCGCGGATGCGGCGGCCCGCACGCTCGCGACGCTCCGCTTCTTCCGGGCCGCGCCGCAGAGCGACGAGCCGGAGGCGACCGGACACAAGGGCTTCTACTATCACTTTCTCGACATGGCGACGGGGCGGCGGGTCTGGCGTTGCGAGTTGTCGCCGATCGACACGACCCTGCTGCTCGCCGGCGTGTTGACCGCAGCCGTCTATTTCGATCTCGACACGCCGATCGAAACCGAAATTCGGGGCTGCGCCGATCTCCTCTATGGCCGCGTCGATTGGCAGTGGGCGCGGGGTGGGGGAATCACCCTGCGGCAAGGGTGGAAACCGAAAAGCGGATTTCTGCACTATGGCTGGGAGGGCTACAGCGAGGCGACCCTGCTCTATGTCCTGGGCCTGGCCTCGTCCGCCTTCCCGCTCTCGGTCGAGAGTTTCGAGGCCTGGACCAAGACCTATCAGTGGGAAAATCTCTACGACATCGAGTTCCTTTATGCCGGGCCGCTGTTCATTCATCACTTCTCCCACGCCTGGATCGATTTCGCCGGGATCCGCGACCGGTTCATGCGCGGGAAGAACTGCGACTACTTCGAGAACAGCCGGCGCGCCACCCTGGTCCAGCGCGAATATGCCCGGCGGAACCCGCATGGCTTTCGAGGATACGGCAAGGATTGCTGGGGGCTGACGGCCGGTGACGGGCCGGGAGCCGGAACCCTGAAGATCGACGGACGGACCCGCCGCTATTTCGGCTATGTCGCCCGCGGCGTGCCCTACGGGCCCGATGACGGGACGATCGATCCTTGCGCAGCGGTGGCTTCGCTGCCTTTCGCCCCGGACTTGGCGCTCTCGGCCTTGCGGCATTTCTGCGCGCAATATCCCGAAATGGTCCGAGACTCCAGGCTGCCGAGCGGGTTCAATCCGAGCTTGCCCGGTGCCGGCCCGGCCGGCTGGGTCTGCGACGGCTATTTCGGGCTCGACCAGGGGATCGTCGTGCTGATGATCGAGAATCATCGCTCGGGCCTGATCTGGCAGCTGATGCGGCGCTCGCCACCGATCGCCGCCGGCTTGCGCCGGGCTGGCTTCGGCGGCGGCTGGCTGTCGTGACCGCCGGCCCGGACGAGCGCTTCCCCCGGGCGCTCCTGGCCAATCTCCGCCCGCCCGGCTGGGTCAATCCCGAGCCGGCGGGGTCTTACGCGCTCGTCGTCATCGGGGCCGGGCCGGCCGGGCTGACTGCGGCGCGGGACGCTGCGGCGCTGGGCGCCAAGGTCGCCCTGGTCGAGCGCAGTCTCATCGGCGGCGACCGCTTGAATATCGGCTGCGTGCCGTCGAAGGCGATCATCCGGACGGCCCGGCTCTATGCCGAGATGCGCGATGCGGAGGATTTCGGCGGGCAGGTTCCGGGCCGGATCGCGATCGGCTTTTCCGAGGTGATGGAGCGGATGCGCCGGGTCCAGGCCCGGATCAGCCGCGGCAGCTCGGTCCAGCGCTCGAGCGAGGCTGGAATCGATGTCTATTTCGGCGCGGCCCGGTTCGCCGGACCCGACACGATCACTGTGGCCGGGCAGAGCCTGCGCTTCAAGAAGGCCCTGATCGCGACCGGCGCCCGTCCCCTGGAGCCGCCGACTCCGGGGCTGGCCGAGACCGGCTGCCTCACCAACGAAACCGTTTTCAATCTGACCGAATGCCCGCGCCGCCTCTTGGTCATGGGCGGCGGCCCGGTCGGCTGCGAATTGGCCCAGGCCTTTCGCCGGTTCGGCGCGCAAACCGTCATCGTCCAGACCGATCCGACCTTCCTGCCCAAGGAGGAGCGCGACGCGGCCCAGATCATTTCCGATGCGCTGGCACGCGACGGCGTCGAAATTCATCTGAACACGGACGTGGTCGCGGTGCGTCGGGAAGGGGCCGACAAGATCGTCGATCTCGTCTCGGACGGCGACCGGATCAGCGTCGCCGTCGACGAAATCCTGGCCGGCATCGGCCGGGCGCCCAATGTCGAGGGCCTCGATCTCGACGCCGCCGGCATCCGCTGGGACACCGAGGCCGGCATTCTCGTCGACGATTTCCTGCGGACCAGCAACCGGCTCGTCTATGCTGCCGGCGATGTCTGCCTCGAGCATAAATTCACCCATACGGCCGAGGCTTCGGCGCGGATCGCCGTCGCCAACGCCTTGTTTCTCGGCCGAAGGCGGTTCAGCCGGCTGACCATCCCCTGGTGCACCTACACCGACCCGGAAATCGCCCATGTCGGCCTCTATGTCGGCGAGGCCTGGGATCGCGGCATTCCGGTCAGGACCTTCACCATCCTGATGCACGATGTCGACCGCGCGGTGACCGACGGCGAAGCCGAAGGCTTCGTCAAGATCCATGTCCGCCAAGGCACCGACCGGATTCTGGGGGCGACAATCGTGGCCCGCCATGCCGGCGAGATGATCAACGGCCTTTCGCTCGCGATCACCGCCGGCATCGGCCTGCGGGCCCTGGCCCGGGTCATCCACACCTATCCGACCCAGGCCGAGGCGATCAAGCTGGCCGCGGAGGCGTACGAGCGCACCCGCCTGACACCGTTTTGGAAGGCGCTCAGCAAAGTGTGGCTGGCGTGGTCGTGACCGGTCTGGACGCGTGCGAGGGCGCCGCGCGAGTCCAAGACAGAGATTCGCGCTGCCGCGATCTGCTTTAAGAGGGATCCGACTTGATATTGTCTCATTTTTCGGAAGATTTGGCGGCGTTTAGAACTGCACCAGTTGGCCACATGGCTTGGGCGCCCTGAGCCGGCCGAGGGTCGTGCCGCCGGCTCGATCGCGAGAGTCTTCATACCGCGCCGAGGTGGCCGGACCCTCATCCGACACGCGATTGCCCCGGCCGTTCCCCGGCGCTGCCGCTACCCTCGCCGCGAGACCCGCGGCAATTGCACTCTGGAATTCATCGTCGAGAGGTCTCAGAGTGCCGTCGCTCATTCATGGGAGATGTGTAATGACGGGTTCGGCGGCGGGATCGGCGGCTGTCGAACGGTATTTGGCGGCAACGGTGGAGACTATGGCGAAGGCGCCCTATTGCTGGGCGGTGACGGTCGCTCAGGATGGCAGCGTCAGTGCCCGGCCGATGGGTCCGCAAAAGTCGCCTCGGAGCGACGATCCCTTGGCGATACTGTTCCTCACGCGCCGCGGATCGCGCAAGACGCTCGAACACGGCCGAACCGACTGGCTGAGCGTCGTCTATCGACACGACGCCGAATACCGCAATCTCACCCTCATCGGGCGCGGTTTGTACGTCGCCGACCGGGAGGTGCCGCTCGCGGTCTGGCAGCCGGGCTGGTACCAGTCCTTTCCCGGCGGCGTCGATGACGAGAGCTGCTGCATCGTTCAGCTCGAGGCCACGCATCGAGCTCTGGGTGCGCGGCGTGACGCCGGAACCGTTCGGGTCACGCGGCTCGATCTTGGAGCGCACTCCTGGTGAGCCCTGGCGCCTCGTCCAGGGCTGACGGAAGCCGCCGCGCGAACCGCAGCCTCGTCGACGGTGACGCTGTCGGCCGGGTTGCGCGGCCGGTCCGGGCTGGATCCGCGCCGGATGATATTGTCGCTACCGGAGGATACGCTGATGAGAATCCTCAATGGCTGCGAGAGCGCAGAGGCGGCCGGCGGATCCAGCGCGGATCCGCAGGGTCGGCTGCGGCGCGCCGGCTATGCCATTGCGCAATTTTGCGCGGCTCACTTCGAGTTCGGCTCCGTCTCCGTCGTCTGCGGCACGGGCAACAATGGCGCCGCCGGCCTGGTCGCGGCCGAGGTGCTGACGGGTATGGCCGAGACGGTCGCGGTGATCGTCCTGGCCGGGCGGGAAGACCAGCTTCACCCGGGCCCGGAGTCGGGCTCGCCTCCCTCTCTGGCGCCGATCTGGATTGCCCGAGCGGACGATCTGGCGAGCGACCACTGCCGTGCGGCGTTCGGCGCCGATCTGGTCATCGACGCGGTCATGGGCACCGGCTTTCGGCCGCCGCTCGGCGACCTCGCCAAGCGTACCATCGCGGCGATCAACGATGCCGCCGGCATCGTCGTCTCGGTCGATCTGCCGTCGGGCGTCGATCCCGACTGCCTGGATCCGGTTCCGGCGAGTGGCGGGAACATGGTCTTCGCCCAGGGCATCATCGCCTTGATCGCGCCCAAGCCGGCGCATGTCTTCGGCAACCTGTCGGCGGGTCCGATCGCCGTCAGCGAGATCGGCGCCCAACCGGCTTTCGTCGCCGAGGGTGCCACGCTCGCCGTCGTCACCGGCCAGGAGGTCGGCATCGCCTTCCCGCCCCGCGCCCCCGATGCCGAGCCGGGGCAATTCGGCCGGGTGCTCGTCGTCGCCGGTTCCCGCGGCAAGGCCGGGGCCGCTGCTCTCGCCGGGCTGGCGGCGCTGCACGCCGGCGCCGGCCGGGTCACCATCGCCTGTCCGAAATCGCTCGAGGCGGTGATTGCCGGGCATGGTGCCGCGCTCGAGACTCATGGACTCGAAGAAGCCGACGGCGGCTCGCTCGGGCCACTGACGGATGACCAGCTCGAGGTACTCCTCGCCGGCACGGATGCAGTCGTGCTCGGCGCGGGTCGGTCCGGCGATCCGGCGTCGGCGACTTTCGTCCGGCAGTTCGCCCGGCGGTGCCGATTGCCGCTGATCCTGGATGGTGAAGGGCTGGCGGCGTTCGCCGAGAAGTGGGACGATCTTCGGCCTCCAGCCGGTGCCGCACCCTACCGCGTTCTCGTGGCGCCGCCCTCGGTGGCGGCGCGGTTGACCGAGCTGCCGGTCGACGCGATCCTCGCCGATCGGACCCGGGCAGCGCGGCTGTTGGCCCGAGCGAGCGGCGCCTGCGTCGTCCTCGAGGGAAGGTGCCGCGCCATTGCCGGCGTTTCCGGTGAAACCTGGATCAACCTGACCGGCGGGCCGGAGCTGGCCAAGGCCGGGGCGGGGGAGGTGCTGTCCGGCCTGATTGCCGCGGCTCTGGCGCGCCATGAAATCGGCTCCGGATGGGCGCCGGAGGTGCTAGGTGAGCCGCAATTGCACCATAAATTCCTGCGGGACCTCCAGGTCGCCGCCGCTGTCTATCTCCATGGCTTGGCCGGTGACATCGCCCGCGGTGCCCTGCATGAAAACACGGTCATGGCGTCGGATCTGCTCGAAGCCTTGTCCGAGGCGTTCCGTGACTGTGAGCAGCAGGTCGAACGAGGGCTCTTCTACCTGCACAAATAGAGGGCCGGCTTGCGCTAGGGTGCCGTCACCGTCAGGCTGACGCCGGGAGCGGCGGAGCGGCTGACCGACCCGTTGGTGCCCTGGACGGTGAGATGGTAGAGGCCCGGCGGCGTGTCGCCGGCAAGCTCGATGCGCAGTCGCGATGAAACCGGGGCCACGCCGGATCGCACCCCGACAGGCGAGGCGGACCAGGTCGCGGTGGCACCCGGAAGCTCGGCGAGATTCGGCACAGCCGGTGCCACGGTTCCGACGAAACCCGACAAGCCCTTGAAAGTCACCAGAAACTGGACCTCCTGGCCCGGGCTCGCCGTGCGCTCCGGCGGGTCGACCGTCGCGCTGAAATCCCCGACCCCCTGATAGGCGATCGCAACGGTTCCACCGGTCCCGCCGTCGGTCAGGAGATCGTGATAGGTACCGAGCTGCTTCAAGACGAACGGACCGTCGGTGTAGGTCCCGGCGCCGGTCGATTTGAAGACGAAGCCATGGACGGTGCCGTCGGGGAAGGTCGAGGTGTCGGTCAGCCATTCGCCGCTGCTCGCGGTTCCGGTGATGCTGCCTTCGGTCACGCCGACGATCGGGTTGCGCGGATGGAATGTCGCGGTAATCGCATCTCGCGGTGGGCCGGTCACGGTCAGGCTCAAAGGCTGGGGGCGATGGGCAACGCCGCCGCCGCTGCCTTCGAGGACGAGGGCATAGCGGCCGGGCGGCGTGCCGAGCAAGGTGAGAATGGTCAAGCTGGCCGAGGCCGTACCGCCGGAGGGGAGCTTCGCCGTGGGCAGCGACCACGACAGGACGGCACCCGGCACGTCGGATCCGTTGAGCGCCCGCGGGCTCACCCAGCCGGCATAGCCGGCAATGCTGCTGAATTTGACTTTGATCTTCACCTCGGCGCCGGCGACGACGCTCGCCTCGGCCGGGTCGGCGGCAATGTCGAAATCGCCCGAGCCGGAATAGGTGATCATGGTCGAGGCCCCGGTCGCCTCGTCGCGCACGACGTCATGATAGGTGCCGATCTGCTGCAGCAGGAACGGTCCATCGGCATAGGCGCCCGTGGCATCGGCCGTCGTCGAAAAGCGATGGACCGTCCCGTCCGGGTAGGTCGAGTGATCGGTCACCTCGTGCCCGGCCCCGGCCAGCCCGGTGATGGTGACCTTGGTGACGCCGATGACGGGATCGGCCGGGGCGAGCGTCGCCGTAGGACCCGGTTCGGCGGCGAACGAAGCCGGCGGCAGAGCACCCCAAAGGATTGCCCAGACTAGAAATCTCGACGGCGAAATCATGGGCTTACTCCGCCGTGCGGCTCCCCGATGCGAGCCCTCGACGCAAGCCGATCCGGGCGGGAGCCGCGGAATCGCGGGCGATGGCCCGGTTCAGCTTCATCTTCAGGAAGGTGTCGACGCTCTTGAGTTCCATGACGAAGCCCTCGATGCCGAAGGCGACGAAGGGGGTGAGTTCGAACGGACAGCGCTGCCAGGCGCGATGCAGGAGCGTGTGATAGTGCCGCTCCCGGCTGTAGAAATAGCGGATGAGCGCGAAACTGCCATGCAGGTTGTAGCCGGCCCGTGCCAGAAGCGCTGCGGCGACCAGGCGGGAACTCCGCCCGTTGCCGTCCAGAAAGGGGTGGAGCGTGTCGAAGAAGAAATGCGCGAGCAGCGCATGGATCACCGGCGGCAGGCTGGACAATGCCGGGCTGTCGATGAAGTCGACATACTGCTCCATCATCCGCGGCAACCTGTCCTCGGGCGCGCCCAGGTGATAGCCGCCCACGCTCGGCCGTCCGACCCGGACCGCGGCAGTCCTGAGGGCGCCGGCACTGCCGCCCTCCAGCCCCGACTGCTCGGCCACCAGCCGATGAATGGTCAGGATATCGGGCATGGACAGCGGAGCACTCCCGGGTCCGAAGCGCTGCCGGACCCACGCCGATGCGATGCTGGTGTCGCGGCTGCGCTGTCCTGCCGCCGCCGCCGCCGGATCTTCCGGCGCTTCCAGCCAATGCGGCGGCAGGGTGCGGGCGAGCGCCGCCGCGCGATGGGCCTCGAGCGCGACGACATGCGGAATCAAGCGCACCATGTCGAGGATGTAGCTGAAACTGAACGAGACCCAATCGCCGGCCAACAATTTCCCCGAGCTCCGCAGCGGCGCGTGAGGCTAGCGAGCCCGGCGGTCGCTGGCTTGAGCGGCGAGGAAGTCGAGGAGTACCGCCAGATCCTTGTCGCCGACCCGCAGATTGGGCATCGTGACCCGATACTTCTCCTGCAGCGACGCCGCGATCGGATCGCCCGCCGCCAGCATTTTGTCGGGTTCGGCGATGTACCGCGCGAGCCAGTCGGGGTCGCGCGTTCGCGTCACCTCGGCCAAATCCGGTCCGATCTTGTCGCCGTGACCGATCGTGTGGCAGGCGGCGCACTCCTTGCCGAACAGATATTGCCCGGCACTGGCGATATTCATCGGCGCGCCGACCAGGCCGCTGCCGCCCGAATGCGGCACCGCGGCGCCGCCATCGACGAAATTGCCGATGAGATGGGCGAGGAAGCGCGGATTGTCGGTCCCCGAATCCCGCAGCCACTGCCCGCTCGCCTCGTTGCCGATGAGCAGATGCGGCTCGTGCCCGTCGAGCTCGGCGCCGGGTGCGTCGGTGACGCTGACATCGTCGGTCATGCCCAGCTTGGCCGCCAGCCGGTCGATGTCCGAGCGCTTGCCGGTGAGAAAGGTCCAGCCGGGGCCGGCATTGAATTTCTCGGCATATTCCTTAAGCACTTTCGGCGTGTCGTGGCCCGGGTCGATGCTGATCGAATAGAAGAAGATGTCCCGGCCCAGCCGGTCGCCCAAGATCTCCTGCACCTGGGCGAGGCGAGCCGTTTCGAGCGGGCAGGAGAAGCCGCAATTCGAATAGATGAAATTGATGGCGACGATCTTGCCTTTGATCAGATCTTCATAGAAGTGGACGGTCTCGCCGTCTTGCGTCGTCAGTTCGACATTGGGAAAATACTCGGCACCGAGCTTGCCGGCGGGTGCGGGGCGGGCGTGCCAGAGCAGCAAGGCGCCGGTCGCCGAGGCCGCGACGGCGGCCAGGGTGATCCATTTCCACGGTGACATAGCGTTCCTCCGGAGAAACAAGCTCCCGTCCGAGAGCGGGCACCGTCTCTCGGCCGGAATCGAAGCGTTCCGGCGCCTGCTCGTCGCAGGCGCCGGCACCGATCTCTCAAATGTCGGACAGGATGTCGTCGGGCGATTCGAAGGTGACGCCGGTCGGCGAGGCGATCGGCGTCGGCAGGGGCCGCATGAACGGCGTGCCGCTATTGTCGATTTCCCAGCGCAGGAGCATCGCATTGTCTTCGTGCATGGTGTTGTGGCAATGCTCCATGAACATCCCGCCCCAATCGCGGAACTGGATGGCCAGGGTCACGGTGCCGCCGGGATGCAGGCGATAGACGTCCTTGCGCCCCTTTTCCGCCGGCAGGACGTTGCTGGCGCTGCCGTTGCGCATCAGGATCTGGCCTTCTTCGAAGTGAATGTGGATCGGGTGATCCCAATTCTTCTGGGCATTGACCAGAGTCCAGACTTCGAGCGTCCCGAAACCCGGGGCGGCACTGACCCGGCCGTAATCCGCGGAGAGCTGGGAGCCGCCGCCACCGCCCTGTCCGCCGCTATTGTCGGTGGCGATCCCCCAGGGGCCGGTCCCGGCATAGCTCGTCACCGGATCGTCCGTGGTGATCTTGCCATTGTCGCCGAAAGTGAAGGTCCGCTCGCGCGCAACCGTCAAGCTCGACAGATCGGGGTTGGGGATGAGCGGGATCGACGTATTGGGACAAACGCTCTGGTCGGGATTCGCGGGTTGGCGAACGATCTGGAACTGGAGGAACGGCCCGACGCAAGGATCGTTCGAATCCCCGGCCAAGGCTTGTGCCACGGTCACGATCGGACCCGGCAGTTCCCCGACCGTCTGCTCCTGGAGATTGACCAGCGAGACCGTGCTGCCGACCGCGTAGCGCGAGAAATCGATGACGATGTCGTAGCGCTCGGCGATGCCGATCTGGTCGAGCTGGGTCAAGGGCACGGTGTTGGGCAGAAGATTGCCGTCATTGGCGATCTGGACCATGGTCGAACTATCGCTGAGCGCGAAGACGAAGAAGCGGGAGACGCTGGCATTGAGGATCCGGAAGCGGTATTTGCGCGCCTCGACCTGAAAGAACGGCTTCCAGGCGAAATTGACGACGATCTGGTCGCCGAGAAATCCGCGCAGGGCCAAGGTATCCATGTGGAGCTGGCCGTTGCTGTCCCAGGCCTTGTCGGCGATCATCAGGTTCACGTCGTAATCGAGATTGCCCCAATCCTTGGCCGTGCCGCTAGGCAGGCGCAGATTGACGCCGTCATTGATGCCTTCGTTGCCCCGGTCGAGCGAACTGTAGATGTTCGTCATGCCGGCGATGCCCTTGTAGACATTCTGGTCGGTGAAGGAGAACATGTGGTCGTGGAACCAATGGGTGCTGGCGGTTTCATGCCAGTCGCCCGGAACATTGGTGATGCCGCCGCTGCCGTTCGGCGCCCCGGCGCGGGGGTCGGTGGCACCCGTGTTGATCGTGGTCCAGCCGGCGAGCGTCCACGGCCAATGATAGTCGTAGAACTGATTGGGGTAGAAATAGGCCCCGGCGAAGCCGTCATTCTCGGCGCCGTGATGGCCGTTGTGTTCGTGGGTGCTGAGCGTGTGCCGGCCGAAGCCGTTGTTCTGGGTGACGTCGGTCGGCAAGCCGTTATGGTGGCGGAACAGGATCGGCTCGCCATAGCGCGCCTGGACCAGCTTGGGTGGGAAGGTGCCGTTGAAGGTCCAGAACGAATTCGCTTCCTGGGCCGGAAAGCTCGGATGGAAGCTCGGCGGCAAGGATGCGCTGGCATTGATCCCGGAATTGAGGCTGGAGGCTACGCCCGGATTGTAGACGGTGTTGGCGGTGGCGCCCTTGGTGGTGACTTCGATCGCCACTTGCGGCGGCATCGCGGCAAATTGCTGATGCGCCCAGATCGGACCGGGCGGCCGGCCCTCGATCGGTCCGGTGAGGCCGGTCTGCCCGCCGACCAGATTGGGGTCGACCGCCTGCTGCGTCTGGTTCGACTGCGCCTGCGGCGCCGGCGAGAGGGTGGAGACGGCGTTGCGCGGCAAGACATCGAAGCGAGGCATCGGCTGACTGAACGGGGCCACGCCGAAGAGCGGGCTCGGCGACAAGCCGGTCGGAACGCCGGTGCTGCCACCGCCGCCGCCGCCGCCGCCTCCTCCTCCGCCACCGCCACCGCCACCCGAGCCGAACGCGCTGCGGACGAGCGGGCTCAGCAGGCCGGCAGGTGCCGTCAAGCCGGCCGTGGCATACAATCCCCATTTGATGAGAGTGCGGCGGGACGCTTGGCCACGCGACAGCCGGCGCTCTTCACTGATGCGAGTGCGACGCATTTTCTCGTGTTCCTGCAACTTTTCCTTGTCGGCGCCGTCTGGCTGTCCGATACCGTCCTCGTGCGTCTTCTCACTCATCGCGTCCCCCCTTTTAGCCCGCGCAGTCACCAGGAACCGTGCAGGAGGTTGCTGCCCGTCCGATTGATCGGAGCGGTGCAGATCGATCATCCACTCTCTCTGGGTATCTCACTACCCCAGAGGGTATCCGCCTACCAAGACGTGGCGACTCCTGTGGATAATCGCGAGGAACCGATCACGTTCCCGTGATAATTCCGGAGAATGCGAGTGCGCCGAGCCTTGAGATCGTCACTCGGAGCCCGCTCAAAGTGGTTGAATACAGCCGCGCCTAACACACGGTCCAGGTTGGCGCCGCCAGTGGATCCGCCGGAAACCGCCCCGGTTCATACAATTTTAAGATGAACAGACCTCGAGCCGCGAGTTGGCCGAAGGTACCGGTGCCGGCCGGTTCCACTGACGAAAAAAAATTACCGGCGGCGCGTCGGACCGATTTCAGACCCTATTCGCCGGCAACAGAATCTTCGTGCCGGCGAGCATGAAGCCAAAGGCGGCGGGCGAGACGCCCGGGGCACTCGCGGGAGGCGTTTCATCGAGGGCGGGGCAGGCGACAGCCGGGGTGGGACCGACAAGACGCCTCCATGAGATTCGCCGGGAAATTCGGCGAAGGGGACAAGGTGAACGCATGAACTGCCTACTCGACCGTGACGCTCTTGGCCAAGTTGCGCGGCTGATCGACATCGGTGCCCTTGTGCACCGCCACATGATACGCCAGCAATTGCAAGGGGATGGCGTAGAGGATCGGAGCCACGAAGGGGTCGCATTCGGGGAGCCGGATGGTGGCGACAGCGCGGTCGCCGAGCGCTTTGATCCCGGCGGCGTCGGACATCATGATCACCCGGCCGCCGCGCGCCATCACCTCCTGGACGTTCGAGAGCGTCTTTTCGAAGAGCTCGTCGCGCGGGGCCACGACGATCACCGGCATCTGCTCGTCGATGAGCGCGATCGGCCCGTGCTTCATCTCGCCGGCGGCATAGCCTTCGGCATGGATGTAGGAGAGCTCCTTGAGCTTGAGGGCACCTTCCAGCGCCAGCGCATAAGAGGTGCCGCGGCCGAGATAGAGCACGTCGCGGCACTCGGTCAGGGTCTTGGCCAGGCGCTCGATCGGCGCTTCGTCGGCGACCAGTTCGGCGATGCGCGAGGGCACTTCGGCCAGATGCGTCGCGATCTCGCCTTCGCGTGCCGCGTCGAGCACGCCGCGGGCGCGGGCCACCGCCAAGGCGAAACAGGCCAGAACCGCGAGCTGGGCCGTGAACGCCTTGGTCGAGGCGACGCCGATCTCCGGCCCGGCCAAAGTCTGCAGGATCGCGTCGCTCTCGCGCGCCATCGAGCTTTCCGGCTGGTTGACCAGCGAGACGATGTGCTGGTGCTGGGATCTCGCATAGCGCAATGCGGCGAGCGTATCGGCCGTCTCGCCCGATTGCGAGATGAAGAGGGCGACGCCGCCGGCCGGCATCGAAGCCGCGCGATAGCGGAATTCCGAGGCGATATCGACCTCGACCCCGATCCGCGCCAGCTTTTCCAGCCAGTACTTCGCGATGAGGGCAGCATGGAAAGAGGTGCCGCAGGCGACGATGGTGACCCGGGCGATTTCGGCCAAGTCGAAGGGCACCGGCGGGAGAGTCACGGTCCGCGTCGCCGGGTTGATCAGGGCATGGAGCGTGTCGCCCACCACCATCGCCTGCTCGCAGATTTCCTTGTGCATGAAATGGCGGTGATTGCCCTTGCCGATGAGCGCGCCGGAGAGTGCGGTCAGCCTGATCGGGCGCAGAACCGGGCGATCCCGGGAATCATAGATCTCCGCACCGGCGGCGCCGAGCACGGCGTAATCGCCTTCGTCGAGATAGCAGATCCGCTGAGTCAGCGGCGCCAGCGCCAGCGCATCGGAGCCGATGAACATCTCGCCGTCGCCGAACCCGATCGCCACCGGCGCCCCCCGCCGCGCGCAGATCAGCAGATCGGGATGCCCCGTGAACAGCAGGGCCACGGCGAAGGCGCCATGGACCCGGCGCAGGGCGGCCGCCACGGCGTCGCGCGGGCTCGAGCCCTCGTCGAGAAAGCGCGTGATCAGCACGGCCATGACTTCGGTGTCGGTCTCGGTTTCGAACCGGTAGCCCAGCCCGCCCAGTTCGGATTTGAGCTCGGCGAAATTCTCGATGATGCCGTTATGGACGATGGCCAGACGCTCGGTCGCGTGCGGATGGGCATTGTGCTCGACCGGGGCACCATGGGTGGCCCAGCGGGTATGGCCGATCCCGGTGGTGCCGCCGAGCGGCTCGGCGGCCAGGCGTGCGGCCAGATTGCCGAGCTTGCCCTCGGCCCGGCGGCGGGTGATCCTGCCTTCGACCAAGGTTGCGATCCCGGCCGAATCGTAGCCGCGATATTCGAGCCGGCGCAGCGCTTCGAGGATGAGCGGAGCCGCCGGGGCCTTGCCGATGATGCCGATGATGCCGCACATGCTATGTCTCTCCTCGCCCGCGTTCCGCCTTGGCCCGGCGCTTCAGCTCGCGGAACCGGGCGGCCCAGCCCGGCTTGTCGGTCTGCGGCGCCCTGCCGACGGCCAGCGCATCGGCGGCAACGTCGCGGGTGACGACGCTGCCCGCCGCCGTGATCGCGCGGTCGCCGATCGTCACGGGTGCGACCAGCGAATTGTTGGTGCCGATGAAGACATCGGCGCCGATCACCGTGCGATACTTGAAGAACCCGTCGTAATTGCAGGTTATGGCGCCGGCGCCGATATTGCTCCCGGCCCCGATCTCGGTATCGCCCAGATAAGCCAGATGATTGGCCTTGGCCCCGGCGCCGAGCCGGGCATTCTTCAGCTCGACGAAATTGCCGACATGGGCGTGGGATCCTATTTCCGATTCCGGACGGACCCGGGCGAACGGGCCGACGATCGCGCCGGTGCGGATGATCGCCCCTTCGATGTGGCAGAAGGGCTTGATCTCGACCCGATCCTCGACCGTGACTCCGGGTCCGAACACGACATTCGGGCCGATCACGACATCGCGCCCGAGCCTGGTGTCGGCGCAGAGGAAGACCGAGGCCGGATCGGTGAGGGTGGCGCCGCCTGCCATCGCCCGGGCGCGCAGGCGCTGCTGCAGGATCGCCTCGGCTGCGGCCTGAAGTGCGCGGGAATCGACGCCGGCCAGTTCGTCGGCCGGCGCCTCGATCGCCCGGGCGATCCTGCCGTCTCGGCGCGCCAGCGCGACGATGTCGGTCAGGTAATATTCGCCTTTGGCATTGTCGGCGGAGAGCCTGGAGACGAGATCGAACAGGATGGCGCCGTCGACCGCCATCACCCCGGAATTGCACAAGCCGATCTCGAGCTCCGCCGGTGTCGCCTCGGCCGCTTCGACGATGGCGGCCAGATCGCCGGCCGGATCCAGCACCAGCCGGCCATAGGCGTTGGCGGTCTCGACCCGCATGCCGAGCACGACCACGGCGGCACTGGTCCGCCGCCGTTCGGCGAGCATCCGACCCAGGGTTTCGGCGGTGAGGAGCGGCGTGTCGCCATAGACCACCAGGACATCGTCGAATTGCTCGCCGGCGAAGGCGTCCCGAGCGGCTGCGACGGCATCACCGGTGCCGCGCTGCCGGGCCTGGAGAGCGGTCGCATGGGGGGCCGCCGCCGCCTCGACCGACGGCATCCGCGGACCGACGACGACGACGATCCGCGCCGGGTCCAGCTGTTCGCAGACGTCGATCACCTGGCGCAGCATCGGCCGGCCGGCGAGCTTGTGCATGACCTTGGGCGTGTCGGACCGCATCCGCGTGCCCTTGCCGGCGGCGAGAACGATGATGGCGAGTCTCTCTTCGGACATGGGCTCCCTTCTGCTCCCCCAGCGATGCCGCCGGGCGCAGCCGACCGGCGGTTGCGAGAATTGCACCAGACGAGGGAGTTTCGCCAAACACGTTTTGTAACAGAATATGACCACGCGCAGGGCCCGGTCGGCCGGGATCGGTTTCCCCGGCAGCCGAGCTTGACAGCCCGGCAGGCGCCCGCCTATATCGCCCCACCAGGCGGGATGGGCGCGTAGCTCAGCGGTAGTAGCACTTGCTTCACACGCAAGGGGTCACAGGTTCAAATCCTGTCGCGCCCACCATCTCTCTATTTCATCATGTGTCGACGACGTCGAGCGATCGCAAACCGTGCCCCGCCGCCCGAGGGCGGCGGGGCACGAGCGCGCCGAAAGCTGGAGCGGCGCCCCGCCTCGAGGTTTAACGATCCTTTAGTGATTGCTCGTGATGATCCCTTCTAGCGGTACGCTGCGCCCCCGGCCATCGCACTCGCCCAATTCATAACTTTACACGCAACGCTTGTTTTCAGGCTTCGGTGGCGGTATTCTGCTCAACAGTGACGCTTCAATGTGTAATTGTCAGGACCGAGTGCCGGGATCCACATGCGAAGGTAGTTAAATTGCGCAACAAGCTGCACCTTGCGGGCGTACTCGCCCTTCCAATCCTGTTCCTCGCCGTGCAGACGGAGGTCGCCTACGGGAAGGGGGGAGGGTCATCGGCCCCGGCGCCCCGCGCTTCGTCGGCCCCTCGCGGCGGGGGCGGTTCGTCCGGAGGCGGCTTCGGTGGCGGTGCCGGCGGCGGAGCCCGGCCTGCCGCCGCCCCGCACATCCCCGGGAACATGGCCGCTCCCCATGTCCCCGGTGCTGCGGCGCCCGGCGCCGGTGGGGCGCATCTACCCAGCAGCGTCGCTCCGCATGTCCCCTCGTCGGCGCAGCCGGCGAGAAGCCCGGTAGCCCCGCATCCGACTGCCCCGACGGAGCGGGTTTCGGCACCGGAACGCAGGTTCCAGGCGCCCGGCCGCCCGACCGAAGGCCGCCCGACCGAAGGCCGCGGGCCCGAAGGCCGCCCGACCGAGCTTCATCCGGAATCTGCTGCAGCTTCGCTCCGTGGCCGTGATGCCCCGGCGCTGCGGCCCGGGACGGTCCTGCGTCAAACCCGCGACCTGCGGCCACCGGCTCGCGATATCGAGCATGATCGCCAAACCCTGCAGGCGCATGAACATGATTTTCATGTGCGCGATGTGCATCGGTTCAACGAGCACGAATTCGACCGTTGGCGCGGCGGCCACTGGGGCCATGACTGGCATTACGGTCGCTATGGCTGGTGGTACGATGTCGATGGTGTGTCGTACCCCTATGAGGCGCCGCTCTTCCCCTATCCGGTCGAAGTCAGCGTCCCGGTCGTCGCTGAAATCGACCACCGGGAGGAACTGGTCGGAACCGCCGTCGAGCGGCCGGCCGGCGTCATCGGGGAGGTGGCCGTCCCGGTTTCGACGGAGACGACCGAAGCAGGCGGAGGGGTCGTGGCACCGGTCGAGCCGGCGCCTCAATACATGATCGTCCTCCTGCCCGCGGCCCCGCCGGTGACCTATCACTGTCCGAGCGCCGGCGCCGATTACCCCGACCTGCATGTGTGTGCGAGCGTATGGACGGCGGTGCCGATCGCGCAATGAATTACTGAAATTCTCCGGGTTGGCCATCTTTCATCAGGGATGTACTGACATGAACATCAAGAAACTTGCCTTGACATTCACAATTTTGAGTATGGTTGGCTGCCAGAATCAAGTCGAGGTGGTGACGCCGGCCATTCAGGCGCAGATGTTGGACGATCTCAAGGCCGGCAAGCTGTCGCTCACTTGCGGATTCGCCTGCGATTTTACCTGGATTCAAAAGCGGCAACAGATCCATGCCCTGGACATTGCCGAACGCTGGCAGGATTTGGCCGTCCGCGTGATGCAAATCGGCTATGGCGGCGATCTCGCCTATTACTATCTCGGCCAAGCCGCGCAAGGGCTGGGCGATCATCCGGCCGCGATCCAGTATTACCAGTATTCCCTGGCGCTCAGCCAAGGCGATCCGGGCCCCCTGCAATGTGAAGTGCTCGAAGACGGCTGCGCGGGGGTCGATCTGCAGAGCGTAATTCCAGTCTTGATCAAGGCCTCCCAGGACGCGATCGCCGCGGCCAACGCGCCCGCAGCGCCGCCGCCCCCGCCGCCCAAGGAGAAGAAGAAGAAGCCGGCTGCCGCACCGCTTCTGCTGCCGCCGCCGCCCTCGTCCCCGGCCTACTGACCCGGCCGAAACCAGAACAGGTGCTCGCTGAATGTCCCCGAAAACGCGTACCCTCCTGATCGCACTCGGTGCGGTAACGGTGGTCGGTGCCGGAGCGGCCGGCTATCTCTTTCTCGTTCCGCCGGCCGCTCCCAAAGTCGTGATCGTCGAATTCATCGGCGCAAAGCGCGCGACCAGCAGCGATGTCGACGCCCGCGCCGCGCCCAATGCTTCCGCATCGGTGAGTGCCAACCTCCATCGCGGTGTCGCCGTCACCGTGAACGGCTTGGTCGATGGGCGGGACTGGGCCGAGATCGAACTGCCGGACAAGCGGATCGCCTATGTGCCGTCCTCTGCGGTCGCCGAAGTTGTTGCGGGACCGCCGGCGAGCACCGCGAGTACGGCCGCTCCTCCTCCTCCTACCGCAGCCGACCTTCCGGTTGTGTCGAGCGATGCGGTCGCGACGCCCGTCGAATTCGATCGGTCGGAGAGTCTCTACCGGGTCACGGCCACGACCGGTGCCTATGTCGAGCCGGCCCGCGGCGCCCCGCAGAAATATCCAGTCGAGGCCGGGACCCTGGTACAGGCCCTGGCCACGACCAAAGACGGCAATTGGGTCTGGGTCGATACCCAGGATCACGCGCCGGCGTTCCTGGCCGTTGCCGATCTGACGGTCGCGAAGGATGTCCAACCGGATGAGCCGCCACCCGGGCCGACATTACCGGATTTCATCAGCGGCAAGGCAGTCGTGGTCGATAGCGGCAGCGTCACCGTCAAGGACCAGCAAGTGTCGCTCGCCGGCGTGCAAGGTGAGGGCGGCGCCTTCGGGCCGCAACTGCAGCAGCTGATCGCTTCGCGCGGCGGATCGGTTCAGTGCAAGCGGGTCGACCAGAAATATATCTGCGTACTGCCGCCTGATCTGGATATCGGCCGGGTCGCTCTCTTCAACGGTCTGGCCCGGCCGGCGGAGGATGCGTCGCCGGATTATCTGGCCCAGGCCGACGCCGCCAGGACCGCGCGGCGCGGGGTGTGGGCTTCGGGCGGCAATTGACGGGACGAGATCGGGGCGAACGGGTTCGACCGATCGCGGGGAGCCGTCGGACTCATGGTCCCAGAGCCCGGACAATCCGGAATCCAGCGTCGCTGGATCGGTCTGTAGCGGGACGATCGATCCGGTTGGCGGTGCGCAGCGCTGCGGGGCGGCTGTTCCAGGCGCCGCCACGCAGAGCATGTTCGGCGCAGATGCCGGGGCTGGGCGGCGGCGACCCATCGGCTGGCAGAGCAGCGTAGTTCGGTGTCCAGCAATCCTGGACCCATTGCCAGACATTCCCACTCATGTCGTAGAGACCGAAGCCGTTCGGCGGGAAACTCGCAGCCGGAGCCGTCCGTCGGCCGTCCCACACCGAACCGCAACCGTCGCAATCGGCATTGCCGTGCGGAAGATCGTCGCCCCAAGAATAGGCGGTAGTGCCACCGGCGCGCGCCGCCCATTCCCATTCTGCGGAGCGCAGCAGCCGATAGCTCTTTCCAGTCTTCAGATTCAGCCAATGGACGTAGAGTTGGGCATCGTTCCAGTTGATCTTGACCGCCGGATCCCGATCCGATTGATCGAAACCCGGAGTACGCCAGCTGCGATCGGACGCCAATTCCCCGGCGAATCGAGCATATTCGCCCCGCAGGATCGGGAATTTTCCGATCGCCAAGGGGGTCGGGATGCGAATCTGGCGAACCGGTGAGGCGACCGGCAGGCTCGGATCGCCCATCTGAAACTCCCCGGCCGGGACGATGATCAGCTCCGGACAATCCGGACAATCTCTGAGGGACTGCCCCGGCGCCAATGCCGATTCGGCTTGGTGCGGCAGAGGCGGCGGCAGACCCAGGGACGCGTCACGTGCTGCCGGCAGCGGCACGGGTTGCGCGGTCGTCGGCGGAGTCGAAGCCGTCGTCGGCACCTCGTCATGCTCGGCGTGAGGCACCTGGCGATAGAGCCAAGCCCCGCCGACTCCGAGCAGGCTGAACAAGGTGACAGCGCCGAAGATCGCCAGGAGGTTGCTGCCGCGCGGTGCCGATCGGACCGGGATCGCGACCGGCGCGATCGTCGCACCATCCCGCTCCGCGGCCTCGTAGCCCTGCAGGCTCGCGGGTCGCCTCGTCGGGTCCGGATCGACCATCGCCGCAATCTCGGCCCGAAACGCGTCGGGAACACCCGTCAGATCCAGCGGCCTGCGGCGGGCCTCGATCGCCCGCAGGTAGCCGCCGCCGATATCGAGCGGCCGGCCGATCGCCGCCGCCGCCAGGACCAAGCCGAGGCTGTAGATATCCGACCTTGCATCGACGGGGCTCTCGATCATCCCGAGCTGTTCGGGCGAAACGTAAGCATACTTACCGGCGAATTCCTGCCCGAGGATAGTGAGATCGCCCGGATTGGTGGATTTGGCGATCCCGAAATCGATGATCTTGGCCAAATCCGCCCGGCCATCGACGAGGATGATGTTATCGGGTGAAATATCGCGGTGGATGATGCCCTTGGCATGGGCGGCGGCGAGGCCGGCAGCGCACCGATCGCGGAGCTGGCGGAGCTCGCTCAGCGGCAGCGGCCCCGATTTCAGCACATGGGCCAAGGACGGGCCGTCGACGAATTCCATGACGAGATAGCGGGCGCCGCCTTCATCGCGAAACAGCCCTTCATAGGAGACGATGGCGTCGTGGCGCAGGCGCCGCAGCTTGTTCGCCTCTTCCTGAAACAGCGAGATGGTTCGGGGATCCTCGGCCAATTCCGGCAGGATCACCTTGATGGCGTGGACCGAGCCCAGATCGACATGGCGCGCCCGATAGACCGCGCCCATCCCGCCGCGCGCCAGAAGCCGCTCGATTCGATAAGTATATCCCAGAACTTGGCCTGGCGTCAGGCCCTTGGACGAGGAGGTGGGATAGCCCGGAAACTGGCCGGGCGCGGGGCCGCCGGGCGAGTCCGGAACGTAGATCCGGGTCGCTTCCCCATCGGCATCGGCAGGTTCGGTGACCGGCTTCGAAGACTCAGACATTTAGGTGGCAGAGGTTGGCCATCTCTACTCTCTTTCCCGCGCGCCATCACTTCTGATAAGGCGGCGTGGCGGCAGGCACAAGCGATGAATGGACCCGCCTCGGTCGCGCCCGTCAAACGCGTGGGAAATGCTCGGCTGCTCTGCTCGTCGCGCGAGCTGTCCGACGCCGGCACACCCGAGGCGCAAGCCGAGATTTTGGCCGACGAGCAGGCCGAGCCCGTCAATGAAAAGCCGGCCACGAAAGCCGATCTGGTGCCACTCGCCGGCAAGGCAGATTTGGCCGAGGCGAAATTCGAAATCATCCGGAGGCTGTTCGCAACGATCGGGTTTCAGACCCTGATCATCATCGGGGCCGTCATCGCTCTGGCACCCTTCGCTCAATCGATCGTCGTCGTCAGCGTTCCGGCCGGCGCCGCGAGGCAAACGGAGGTAGCCGGGTCGGTTTGGCAGATCGTGACGGCGAGCGGCAGGGACGCGCCGTTGAAATCGGTCTCGAGCGTGATCTCGCCTCGGCTGCCGATATTGTCGCTGGCCACGGCGAAGGCCGCTCCTTGGTTCAGGCTGAACGGCACGCTCAGCACGCCGTCGTTCGAGGCGGTGGCGCCCAGCACGATGATGTCGGGAACCGGCCCGGCCGAGTAGAGGAGATCGACGGTACCGACGCCGGCGACGACAGAGGCAGGAGCGACGCGACCAGGATCGGCGACGGCGGCGGCGGCGGATGCTGCACGAAGGCGCCGAAGCTCGCCGGCTCGCTGCCGACGCCGACCGTCGCTTCGACCGTGCTCGAGGCCGTGTCGATCACCGATACCGTATCGGCGCCCGGGTTCGGGACATAGAGCATGCTCCCATCCAGGGTGAGGGCGGCGCCGGACGGGCTGGGCCCGACATCGATCGTGGTCGCAACGGTATTTTCGGCTGTTCCGATCACCGAGACGGTGCCGCCTGCTTGATTGGCGACATAGACTTTGCTGCCGTCGGGCGTCGCCACGGCGCTCGTCGGGCCGGCACCGACGGGAATCGTGGCCGTGACCAGATTCGTCGCCAGCGAGATGACCGAGACGGTATCGCTGCCGCCATTGGGGACATAGGCGTTCCGGGCTCCGGCCGGAACCGTGGCGGCGACGAGCAGGGTGAGGGCCAGGACGAGATGGACCGACAGTTTCGAGGTGCGACCTACCATTTCGAGAAATTCAGCGAGGTTCGAGAGTTTGTGGACGACACTCGCCTGCGGGAACCGTAGCATGGGGCGAGAGCGAACGTCTCCCACGGCCATATTGTCCGCCCCCCCTCGCCCACCACGCCGACCTGGTAGGGTCGCCGATCGGGGGACAACTCTCGTCGAGCGCCCTCACTCTCTGCGAAAGCCGCTGCCCCATGACCGCCGAGTCCGACTCCTATTTCTACGAACCGGCCAAAGGCCACGGCCTGCCGCACGATCCGTTCAACGCCATCGTCGGCCCCCGGCCGATCGGCTGGGTCTCGACTCGCGGCGCCGATGGGTCGATCAACCTCGCCCCCTACAGCTTCTTCAACGCCTTCAACTACACGCCGCCGATCATCGGCTTTTCCAGCACCAGTCCGAAGGACAGTTTGCGCAATGTCCAGGAGACCGGCGAGTTCGTCTGGAACCTGACGACCCGGGAACTGGCGGAGCAGATGAACCGGAGCTGCGCCGCCGTCCCCTACGGCACCGACGAGTTCACCCTTGCGGGATTGACTGCTCTGCCCTCGCGCGTGGTGAAGGTGCCGCGCGTGGCCGAAAGCCCGGTCAATTTCGAATGCAAGGTGACCGAGATCGTCCAGCTGAAGAGCCATTCCGGGCAATTGGCGCGAGCCTGGCTGACGCTCGGCGAAGTCGTCGCCGTCCATATCGCCAGGCGCCTCTTGAAGGACGGCATCTTCGACACCTTCGGCGCCGGCATCGTGTTGCGCGCCGGCGGCCCGACAGCCTATGCGGCGATCGGGCCCGAGACTCGATTCGACATGCGCCGGCCGAGCTGAAACCAGTGGCGTCAGGCCCGACGGTTCGTCGAGCGGATCGACCTCGCCGGGGGCGCGTGCCGACTGCCGAATTCGTACCTTCCGGTCGTTTTCCCGTCCCGGCCGTTCGAGAACCGGCTTAAGCTCCCGCGTTCGCTGCCCCGTGCGGGGATGACGCCGATGCCGATGCCGCTCTCTCTCGATCTCGCCCTCGAGCTCGCGCGCCGCTATTGCGCCGACCGCTTTCCCCATGCCGGCGCACTTCTGGCCGGCTCGGTCGCGCGCGGGACGGCGACGCCTTCGTCCGATCTCGATCTGGTGCTGATCTTCGAGCGTCTGGGCAATGCCTGGCGCGAGACGGTGACGATCAACGGTATCGCCGTCGAAATCTTCGCCCATGACCCGGAGACGCTGGGCTGGTTCTTCGACCGGGACCGGGAGGCCGGCAAATCTTCGCTGGCCTCGATGATCGGCGAAGGCGTTCCGGTCGGGGCGCCCGGCCCGCTGACCGCGCAGGCCAAGGCGCTGGCCGAGGCGGCGCTGGCGCTGGGCCCGCCGCTGCTCGATGCCGAGGCGCTGGCCCGGCGCCGCTATGTCATCACCGATCTGGCCGAGGATCTGCGCGGCGGCGGCACGCCGGGCGAGATCATCGCCGTGGCCTCGCTTCTCTACCAGGAACTGGGCGATCTCGTCCTGCGCGCCGGCGGCCATTGGTCGGGCACCGGCAAGGCGCTGGCGCGGCAGCTGGAACAAATCGATCCGGCCCTGGCCCTGCGCTTCGAACACGCCTTCGGCGCCCTCTTCCGCCGCGGCCACGGCGCGCAGATCCTGGGCCTGGTCGAAGAGCTGCTGGCCCCTTTGGGCGGGCCGCTCGCCGCCGGCTACCACCGGGCGGCGCCGCCCGGATGGCGCCGGAAATAGCGTTCGGCTCGGCGGAAATCCGCCTGAAACGCGAAAAATCTCGCACGCGGAGCGCTTGACATCGGCCGGCGCGCACCGTATCTGCTTGGCACTCATCGGGGGGGAGTGCTAGCAACCCTCCCGACAGGCCTACTTCAATAGAGCTTCATAAGGGAGCGACCAATGCATTTCCGTCCGTTGCATGACCGCGTCGTCGTTCGGCGCATCGAGCAGGAGGAGAAGTCGAAGGGCGGGATCATCATCCCCGACACGGCCAAGGAAAAGCCTTCGGAAGGTGAAGTGATCGCCATCGGCCCCGGCGCCCGCGACGAGCAGGGCAAGATTCACGCTCTCGACGTGAAGAAGGGCGATCGGATCCTGTTCGGGAAATGGTCCGGTACCGAGGTCAAGATCGACGGCGTCGAGTACCTCGTCATGAAAGAGTCGGACATCATGGGCGTCATCGAGAACAAGTCCTGATCGATAGACTGCATCTGACCCTGACGATTAGACAAGGAATTCGGAAAAATGGCAGCTAAGGACGTCAAATTCTCTTCCGACGCGCGCGAGCGCATGCTGCGCGGCGTCGATATTCTCGCCAACGCGGTGCGCGTCACCCTCGGCCCCAAGGGCCGCAACGTCGTGATCGACAAATCGTTCGGCGCCCCCCGCATCACCAAGGACGGCGTCACCGTCGCCAAGGAGATCGAGCTCGCCGACAAGTTCGAGAACATGGGCGCGCAGATGGTGCGCGAAGTGGCCTCGAAGACCAACGACCTGGCCGGCGACGGCACGACCACGGCCTGCGTTCTGGCCCAGGCGATCGTGCGCGAAGGCACCAAGGCCGTAGCCGCGGGCTTGAACCCGATGGATCTGAAGCGCGGCATCGACCTCGCCGTCGAAGCAGTCGTGAAAGAAGTCCAGTCGCGCTCGAAGAAGGTCTCGACCAATGCCGAGATCGCCCAGGTCGGCACGATTTCGGCCAATGGCGAGACCGAGATCGGCGAGATCATCGCCAAGGCGATGCAGAAGGTCGGCAATGAAGGCGTGATCACGGTGGAAGAGGCCAAGAGCCTCGACACCGAGCTCGAAGTCGTCGAAGGCATGCAGTTCGATCGGGGCTATCTGTCGCCCTATTTCGTGACCAATGCCGAGAAGATGATCGCCGATCTGGAAAGCCCCTATATCCTGATCCACGAAAAGAAGTTGTCGGGCTTGCAGGCGCTGCTGCCGGTGCTCGAAGCCGTGGTTCAGTCGGGCAAGCCGCTCGTCATCATCGCCGAGGATGTCGAGGGCGAGGCGCTGGCCACCCTCGTCGTCAACAAGCTGCGCGGCGGGCTCAAGGTCGCGGCGGTCAAGGCTCCGGGCTTCGGCGATCGGCGCAAGGCCATGCTCGAGGACATCGCGATCCTGACCAACGGCCAGCTGATCAGCGAGGATCTCGGCATCAAGCTCGAGAACGTGACCCTCGACATGCTGGGCAAGGCCAAGAAGATCGTCATCACCAAGGAAGACACGACCATCGTCGACGGCGCCGGCGGCAAGACCGAGATCGAAGGCCGCACCGCCCAGATCCGCGCCCAGATCGAAGAGACGACCTCGGATTACGACAAGGAGAAGCTGCAGGAGCGTCTGGCCAAGCTGGCCGGGGGCGTGGCGGTGATCCGGGTCGGCGGGGCGACGGAAGTCGAAGTGAAGGAGCGCAAGGATCGCGTCGACGACGCGATGCACGCGACCCGCGCCGCGGTCGAAGAAGGCATCGTCCCCGGGGGCGGGGTCACGCTGCTGCACGCGATCAAGGTGCTGGAAGGCCTCGCGGTCGCCAACAACGACCAGAAGGTGGGCGTCGAGATCGTCAAGAAGGCGCTGCAATCGCCGGTCCGCCAGATCGCCGAAAATTCCGGCGTCGACGGCTCGATCATCGTCGGCAAGCTCCAGGATTCGACCGATCCGAACTGGGGCTACGACGCGCAGAAGGGCGAGTTCACCGACCTCATCAAGGCCGGCATCGTCGACCCGACCAAGGTCGTGCGCATAGCACTCCAAGACGCGGCCTCGATCGCCGGCCTGTTGATCACGACCGAAGCGATGATCGCCGAAAAGCCCGAAAAGAAAGCCCCCCCGATGCCCGGCGGCGGCGGCGGCATGGGCGGCATGGGCGACATGGACTTCTAAACGGTCCGAAGGCTACGCTGAAGGGAACGCCGCGGGAGGGTGAAGCCTCTTCCGCGGCGTTTTCGTTTGGGCGACAGGGGAGGCTTCGCGGTTTTGGTAGCGGGTGCTATAGTCCGGTCCAGGCCGTGCCTAACCATGATGGGCAGCAGCAGAGATGAACAGCCGACGCAGTGAGGCCAAGGTTTTCTTCAATAGCCTCGACGTCAGAAAGCCGATCAATTTCGGGGCAACGGAGCTATTCCGGAACGGGGCCGATGAGAAATTCTACGTGGAGCAGCTTCACGGCGACGACCATCTCGATCCGATTTCGGAATTAGCGGATCAAATAGATTTCTTGACCAGTGCCGGCGCCTATCTGTTCACCGGGAATCGTGGAACAGGAAAAACCACAGAGTTACTCAGATTGGCAAAAATATTGCAGAATGACGACTACAATTGTGAAGTTTTCTATGTCGATATGGCCGAATATCTCTATATGGCCGACCCCGTGGAGTTATCCGACTTTCTCATTACGGTGATGGGCGCGCTCTCTGACAAATTCCACGAGCGCTTCAAGGAGGATCCGACCCGGGTCGGCTATTTCGAGCGAATCCTCAACCTGCTCGGAACCGAGGTTTTCGTCTCCGAGCTGAAGCTAGCCACCGGTCCGGCCGACTTCAAACTGTCCTTCAAGGAAAATCCGACCTTCAAGCAGCAGCTGCAGCGGGGGACACGTGGCATCATCGAGAAGATCGTCCAAGAGGCTCGCGATTTTGCGCTGTACTTGAAAGAAAGAGTGGCGCTGCTGAAATCCGACCCCGATCGGAAAATTGTCCTGATCGTCGATTCGTTCGAACGCGTTGGCGGAAATTTTGAGAACGCCCATGCGGTATTCGCGAGCGTCGAGACGCTGTTTTCGTCACAGGCAAGTAATCTGCGATTCTCCGGGGTCAATATTGTCTATACTGTACCCCCTTATCTGTCGGCCCTATCTGGTGGATTGGGTGCGTACTACGCCGGAGGGCGAATCTACACGCTGCCGAGCGCTCACATCTACCAGGGCCGCCCTGCGCCCGGTCAGGCTCCGGCAATCTCTACCGACGGAATTGCGAAGCTGATCGCAACGGTCCAGCGGCGGTATGCTGGATGGCATACCTTCTTCACTTCCGACCAACTCGACCGCTTTGCCCGAAGCTCCGGGGGCGATCTCCGCGACTATTTCCGGATGCTGACGATGGCACTGGTCAGCGCCCAGAGGCTCGGACGGTTCCCGATCCCCGACGAATTCATCAAAAGCGCCGAAGACGAGGTGCGCCGCGACATGGCGCTCATCGCCGCCGATGATCGAAGCTGGCTCGCCAAGATTATGCATTCGCATCACCATGAGCTGGAAGAGCGGGGGAAGCTTCCAGATTTCGCCAGATTGCAGCAGGGTAAATATGTCTTGCAATACCGGAACGGCGAGGACTGGTACGATATCCATCCGTTGCTGCGCGACGAGGTAAAGGCCGGTGGCAGCGGATAGCTCGATCGAGACCATATGGCGCGATCTTCGCCAGCACTTGGAGTGGACGATCGGCTTCGCGCTGATCCTGCTCTTCACGCGCCATCCCGGGCCGGTCGCGACGCTGCGGCAGAGACTCGAAGACGGGTTGAGGCTGCGCACGCAGCGTCTCTATGATTTGACGCCGGAGACTCCTGACCAAACCCGTGGCTTGGTGGCGGAGATTCTGGACGAGACGCCGCCGGATAGCGGACCGGTCTGGATCGAGCTGTGGCGGAATCCGTCCGATCCCGATTGGCGAAAGGCGCGAGGCTGGCTGCTCCATCGTCTGAACGAGCGCCGTTTCCTGCTGGAGCGCGATCTGCGCGCACCGTTGATTCTGGTGCTGCCGGCTGAAGCGCGCGGGCATTTCTATGTCGACGCACCGGATCTCTGGACGATCCGCAGCTTCACCGCTGAACTGGTGGCGCCCGAGCGCGATCTGGCCGGGCCGAGGCACGAAGCCCCGTGGCTGCCATCAGCCGAGATCGGGCCGGAAAGCGCGGTCGAGCGGGAATGGACACGCCTGTGGCGTAACTTCCAGGCGCGCCCCGTTCCCGACCCGCGCCGGCTGAACCCGGCCGATGGGTTCGCGGCCTTCGACGCGGCGATGGAACGCGGGGCGATTCAGCCGGCGCGATCGATCGCCCAGGATGTGCTGCAGCTCTGCCGTTCGATCCGCGAGATCCTCGGCGACACGCCGCAGGCGCTGCGCGACCTCTCGATCGCGCTCGACAAAGTCGGAGATGTCGAGCGCGATCTGGGCGACCTCGCCGCGGCGCGGGACGCCTGGCGGGAGAGCCTCGACCTCCGCCGCCAGCTGCGCCACGCGTTCGGTGACACGCCGCAGGCGCTGCGCGACCTCTCCGTCTCGCTCGACAATGTCGGAACTGTCGAGCGCGATCTGCGCGACCTCGCCGCGGCGCGGGAGGCCTGGCGGGAGAGCCTCGAACTCTGCCGCCAGCTGCGCCACGCGTTCGGCGACACGCCGCAGGCGCTGCGCGACCTCTCCGTCTCGCTCGACAATGTCGGAACTGTCGAGCGCGATCTGGGCGACCTCGCCGCGGCGCGGGGGGCCTGGCGGGAGTGCCTCGATCTCCGCCGCCAGCTTCGCCTGGCACTCGGCGACACGCCGCAGGCGCTGCGCGACCTCTCGATCTCGCTCGACAATGTCGGAACTGTCGAGCGCGATCTGGGCGACCTCGCCGCGGCGTGGGAGGCCTGGCGGGAGAGCCTCGAACTCCGCCGGCAGCTTCGCCACGCGTTCGGCGACACGCCGCAGGCGCTGCGCGACCTCTCCGTCTCGCTCGACAATGTCGGAACTGTCGAGCGCGATCTGGGCGACCTCGCCGCGGCGTGGGAGGTCTTTCGGGAGAGCCTCGACCTCCGCCGGCAGCTTCGCCACGCGTTCGGCGACACGCCGCAGGCGCTGCGCGACCTCTCCGTCTCGCTCGACAATGTCGGAAAGGTCGAGCGCGATCTGGGCGACCTCGCCGCAGCGCGGGAGGTCTTTCGGGAGAGCCTCGATCTCCGCCGCCAGCTTCGCCTGGCACTCGGCGACACGCCGCAGGCGCTGCGCGACCTCTCGATCTCGCTCGACAATGTCGGAACTGTCGAGCGCGATCTGGGCGACCTCGCCGCGGCGCGGGAGGCCTGGCGGGAGAGCCTCGACCTCAGCCGCCAGCTGCGCCTGGCACTCGGCGACACGCCGCAGGCGCTGCGCGACCTCTCCGTCTCGCTCGGCAATGTTGGAACTGTCGAGCGCGATCTGGGCGACCTCGCCGCGGCGCGGGAGGCCTGGCGGGAGAGCCTCGATCTCCGCCGCCAGCTTCGCCTGGCACTCGGCGACACGCCGCAGGCGCTGCGCGACCTCTCCGTCTCGCTAAACAAAGTCGGAGATGTCGAGCGCGATCTGGGCGACCTCGCCGCGGCGCGGGGGGCCTGGCGGGAGTGCCTCGAACTCTGCCGCCAGCTGCGCCACGCGTTCGGCGACACGCCGCAGGCGCTGCGCGACCTCTCCGTCTCGCTCAACAAAGTCGGAGATGTCGAGCGTGATCTGGGCGACCTCGCCGCGGCGCGGGAGGCCTATCGGGAGAGCCTCGACCTCCGCCGGCAGCTTCGCCTGGCACTCGGCGACACGCCGCAGGCGCTGCGCGACCTCTCCGTCTCGCTCGACAAAGTCGGAGATGTCGAGCGCGATCTGGGCGACCTCGCCGCGGCGCGGGAGGCCTGGCGGGAGAGCCTCGACCTCCGCCGGCAGCTTCGCCTGGCACTCGGCGACACGCCGCAGGCGCTGCGCGACCTCTCGATCGCGCTCGACAAAGTCGGAGATGTCGAGCGCGATCTGGGCGACCTCGCCGCGGCGCGGGAGGTCTTTCGGGAGAGCCTCGATCTCCGCCGGCAGCTTCGCCACGCGTTCGGCGACACGCCGCAGGCGCTGCGCGACCTCTCCGTCTCGCTCGACAATGTCGGAACTGTCGAGCGCGATCTGGGCGACCTCGCCGCGGCGCGGGAGGCCTTTCGGGAGGGCCTCGACCTCCGCCGGCAGCTTTGCGCTGCGTTCCCTGAGCATCAGCAATTTCAGCAGGATTTGGCGGCGCTGACCGCCAAATGGGCGGCGTTCGATCCGCCGCAAACGAGTTCCGCCGGCTCGTAAAGCAGGGCGGCAGCGCGTGCCGAAGCCGCTCCAGGACGCGGAACGATGGCCCTCGCCGCTACCCGGCCAGCTTGAGATTCGCCAGCCGATTCAGGCTGATTTTGGTCTCGGCCGCCTCCAGCGTGAGGCGTCGATGCAATTCTGGCGGCACGCGCACCAGGAACCTGCCGGAAAATTGCTGATCGGCGAAGGCCATGGGCAAGGGCTCGCCATTCGCGACCAAATCGGCAACGACATCTTGCACCAATTGCTTGATCCCGCGCAGCGCCGCCACGTCCTCCTCGGCGAGCCAGGACAGGGACGGAAATTCGGCACAGGTCGCGACATATTCCTCGTCGTTCGGCGACCAGGAAACCCGGTAGGTGTAATGGTCAGTTGTCATGGCCCGTATCCTCCAGCCTGTCGATCGCCTGCACGACCTGCCGAACCTGATAATCCTTGGCCTTGCCACCCTTGCCTTCCTGGATGTTCACACGCGGATCGCCAGTCCAGGGCATCTTGTAGACGCAATGGCTCGTTCCTTGTTGGCGGGGTTGCCCGAAATAATGTTCACAGGCCTTCTTCAGATCCGTGAAACGGATAATCGCCGGATCCGCGCGCATTTGCGCGACGATATCTTCGACCCTCGCCATCGTCGATCATCGTATAGTATCAATAACGATATCGTCAAGCGCCCGGCAGTCAGAATGCGCTTCTCTTTGGGGCGGAGGTTATGGTGCCGCTGCCATCAGCGCGGAGACGTCGGCAAGGGCAGTCCGGTCGTCGGCTTCGACAGCATTACCTCCCTGATTCAGACCGACTACGAGCGCTTGACGGCGCGTGTCGCCGAGGTCAGCGCGTCGGTCGCCCATCTTTCCGACAAGGAACTCGGGCTGTCGCCGGCGTCGCTGCCGGCGGACGTGGGCGCTTACGTGTTCGGCTTTCGCAAGCGCGGCGGTGCGATCGACGCCAAGGCGCGGGAAAAGCTGTTCCGGCAGATCCGGCCGACCGGCAACGAGCTTCCCGGATACGTCGCCTCCTCTGCGCTGGGGCGGGTCATGGAGGAGGCGCTGTGACCGCGCGCCACTCTGCGGCGCCGAGCTCATAGGTGGCGAGGTCGAGATCGTACCAGCGCTCGATCCCGCGATAGCGCATGCCGAGACGCTCCATCACCCGGCGGGAAGCGCTGTTCTCCGGCATGGCGACGGCGAGCAGGACAGAGATGCCCAACCGGTCGAAGGCGAACGCGGCCATCGCCCGGCCGGCTTCGCTCGCCAGCCCCCGGCCCCAGCGATCGGGCCTGAGGCGCCAGCCGATCTCCAGCGGATTGGCCGGGTCACGGGCCAGATGCTGGATGCAGCCGGCACCGACCAGCTCGCCGCTGGACTGTTCGAAGAAGCTCCACCAGCCGAACCCGAACTCGGCCCATGACCGGCGCGTCCGCTCGATCCCGGCCGCCGTCTGCTCCCGGGTCGCGACGCCGGTGATGTGGCGCATGACCAGCGGGTCGCCCGCCATCGCCTGGAGCCCTTCGAGATGCGCCACGGCGAAGGGCTCGAGCCGCAGCCGCGCGGTTTCCAGAATCGTGCCGGTCATCGCCGCTTCTCCGCCTGCCGGGTCCGACGGGCATTATCCGGCACGGGAGCCGCGCCGTCACGTCCCGCCCGCCGCCGCGGCGTAGTTCTGCAGAATGCCGGCCCAGCCGTTTTCCGAGTCGAAAGCACTGCGCATCCGCTGGGCCGCCTCGCCATAGGCTTCCAGGCCGCGATGCTCGAGTTCTACCCTGGTCGAGCGCTCCGCCTCGGCGATGAAGCGGATCTCGATTTCGGTATGGAGTTCTGGGTCATAGCGGAATTCCGCGGAGAGCTGCCAGCACAGCACCAGGCGCGCCGGCGGCTCCCACACCAGAACCCGGCCCCATCGGCACTCGCTGCCGTCGATCCCCTGTTCGAACCAGCGGCCGCCGACCCGTGGCTCGATCACGGCGCTGCGCGCCGGTTGCAAGCCGATGTGATGGCTCTCCAGCGGCCACCAGCTGCCGAAACCAGCGGTGAACACGGCGAAGGCATGGGCCTGGGTGGCCGCGACCAGTATGCTCCGGCGCACGGACGCGGCCTCCGACGGCGGTATCGTCGTTTCAGCGCTGCTCATGATCATCCTCCTCGGTGGGTTGGGATTGTTCGGCCGCCGCCTTGAATTGGAACAAGGCGGCCTGCCAGAGATCGTCGAGATAGGTGCGCAGCCGGGCGACCCCCTGCGGGTCGAGCTGGTAGAGATGGCGTGTGCCGCTGGTACGATGCGTCACCAGCCCGGCCTCGCTCAGGACTTTGAGATGCTGCGAGACGGCGGGCCGAGTGATCGGCAGCCGCCGCGCCAAATCGGCGACCGAGCACGGCCCGGCGGCCAGTATCTCGACCAGAGCCCGGCGGCTGGCGTCGCCCAGTACGGCAATTGCTTCGCTGTCGATCGGCATGTCGGTTCCGTTAGCATAGACTAACGGTTAGTTACGACGAACCAATGAGATTGTCAAGAGGGCGCTGCGATCTCCACACCGGCTTCGGCGAGAATGGCGCCTGCTCGCGAAAGAGGGTAGCCCGCCTCGCTCCCATTCCCTATCCTGCCTTCCATCCAGGCGCAGGGCGGAGCGGGGATTCATGGGACAGTTCGGCATGGGTCAGGCGGTGCGGCGCACCGAGGATCAGCGCTTCGTCACCGGCCACGGCCGCTACACCGACGACATCACCTTGCCACGCCAAGCTCACGCCCATCTGCTGCGCTCGCCGCACGCTCATGCGGTGATTACCCGTCTCGACATCGAAGCGGCGGCTGCTTCCCCCGGCGTACTCGGGATTTTCACCGGAGCGGATCTCGCGGCCGACGGGGTCGGAACACTGCCGTGCCTGGCGCCGATCAAGAGCCGCGACGGCAGCCTCGCGGCGTTTCCGCCGCATCCGTGTCTGGTGAGCGACCGCGTCCGCCATGTCGGCGATCAGATCGCCTTCATCGTCGCCGAAACGCCCGAGCAGGCGCGCGATGCGGCCGAACTGATCGAGATCGACTACGACCCGCTGCCTGCGATCACCGGCACGGCGCGCGCCAACCAACCGGGGCAGTCTCTGGTCTGGGACGAGATTGCGGCCAATCGATGCTTCGACTGGGAAATGGGCGACGATACCGGGACCCGGGCCGCTTTCGCGCGAGCGAAACACATCGTCCGGCTCGACGTCGTCAACAACCGCGTCGTCGTCGCCTCGATGGAGACGCGCAACGCCGTCGGGATCTATGACGCGTTCGACCAGCGCTATACGCTCTATACATCGAGCCAGGGTGCCCACACTTTACGCGAAATTCTGGCGGGGGGCGTGCTGGGCGTGCCCGAGGCGCGCATCCGGGTGATTACCCCGGATGTCGGCGGCGGGTTCGGGATGAAGCTGTTCCTCTATCCCGAACAGGTGCTGGTGCTCTATGCGGCGCGCAAAATCGGCCGCCCGGTCAAATGGAGTGCCGAGCGATCCGAGGCGTTCCTGACCGACACCCAAGGCCGCGACCATGTCACCCATGCCGAACTGGCGCTCGACGAGAATGCGCGATTCCTCGCTGCCCGGTTCGAGACCACGGCCAATCTCGGCGCCTACCTGTCGAATTACGCGACCTTCATCCCGACGCTGGCCGGCTCGGCCATGCTCGCCGGCGTCTATGCGACCCCGTCGGTCTATGTCCGGGTCGAGGGCGTGTTCACCAATACCACGCCGGTCGATGCCTATCGCGGCGCCGGGCGGCCGGAAGCAGCCTATGTCGTCGAGCGCCTGGTCGACAAGGCGGCGCGCCAGCTCGGCCTCGAGCCCGAGGAGCTGCGCCGGCGCAATTTCATCCGGCCGGAGCAGATGCCGTTCCGGACCGCCATGGGGCTGGTCTATGACAGCGGCGATTTCCAGAAGAATCTCGACGACGCCTTGCTGGTCGCCGACAAGGCGGGCCTCGCTGCGCGCAAGGCGCAATCGGCCGCGCGCGGCAAGCTGCGCGGCCTCGGGATCGCCACCTATATCGAGCAATGCGGCGGCGGCGGCGACGAATTCGCCGAGATCCGCTTCGACGGCACCGGCGGCCTCACCCTCTTGATCGGAACCCAATCTTCCGGGCAGGGCCACCAGACGGCCTATGCCCAAATCATATCGGAGCGCCTGGGCGTGCCCTTCGAACAGATCCGTGTCGTCCAGGGCGACACCGATGTGATCAGTGCCGGCAGCGGCACCGGCGGCTCCCGTTCGCTGCCGGTCGGCGGCATGTCGACCAAGCTCGCCATCGACAAGGTGATCGAGCGCGGACGCAAGATCGCCGCTCATCTGCTGGAGGCGGCCGAAGCCGATATCGAATTCGCGGACGGGAAGTTCAGCATCGCCGGGACCGATCGGCTGATGGCGCTGGCCGAAGTGGTCCAGGCCGGGATCGCGGGCAAGGTGCCGCCGGGCATGGAAAGCGGCTTCGACGAGACCGCGCGCTGGAAGCCGCCGGCCGGAACCTTTCCCAACGGAACCCATGTCGTCGAGCTGGAAATCGACGCCGAGACGGGCGTGCCGGAAATCCTGCGCTATATCGTCGTCGATGATTTCGGCACGGTGGTGAACCCGCTCCTGCTCGCGGGCCAGGTCCATGGCGGTGTCGTCCAGGGCGTGGGCCAGGCGCTGCTCGAGCATGTCGCCTGGGACCCGGATTCGGGCCAGGTCCTGACCGGCTCGTTCATGGATTACGGCATGCCGCGCGCCGATCATCTGCCGGCGATCGAATTCTCCTTCAACATCATTCCCTGCCGGACCAATCCGCTCGGGATCAAGGGCGCGGGCGAGGCGGGGGCGATCGGGGCGCCGCCGGCGGTGATCAACGCCCTCGTCGATGCGCTGGCCCCGCTCGGCATCGACCATATCGACATGCCGGCAACCCCGCTCGCGATCTGGACTGCGATCCGCTCCGCCCGGCGCGAGGCGGCAGAGTGAGCGACGACCTGCTCCATCTCGCCGAACGGGCCGCCTTTGCCGCAGCCGAGGCGATCCTCGAGATCTATGCCTCGGATTTCGCCGTGGCGAAGAAGAGCGACGCCTCGCCGGTGACCCTCGCCGACGGCAGGGCCGAAGCGATCATCCTCGCCCGTCTGGCTGCAGCCGCCCCCGGTATTCCGGTCATCGCCGAGGAGCAGGCCGAAGCGAGCGGCTTGCCGGTGACCGCCCCGCCTCGGTTCTGGCTGGTCGATCCGCTCGACGGCACCAAGGAATTCATCACCCGCAACGGCGAGTTCACGGTCAATATCGCGCTCGTCGAGGACGGGATACCGGTGCTGGGTGTCGTCGGCATCCCCGTCAAGGGCGTGGTCTATGGTGCGGCCGGACCGGGCACGGCGCGGGTCACCGACGCCGGCGGCCGGATCCGGCCGATCCGGGCCCGGCTCTGCCCCGAGGAGGGCGCAACGGTCGCCTATAGCCGCTCCCATGCCGACACCCCGCGATTGGAGGAGTGGCTCGCCGGGTACAGGGTCGCCGCCCGCATCGCCGCCGGCAGCGCCTTGAAATTCTGCCTTTTGGCCGAAGGGGCGGCCGATCTCTACCCGCGGTTCGGGCCGACCATGGAATGGGACACCGCCGCCGGCCATGCCGTGCTGACGGCTGCCGGCGGTGCCGTCACCATGCTCGACGGCACGCCGTTCCGCTACGGCAAACCCGGCTTCCGCAATCCGGGTTTCGTGGCCACCGGCCGGCCGCCGCCGGACGGCTCTTCGCCTTGAAAAGGCCCATTTCCTGGGGGAAGATCCGGCGCTGGTGGCCGGTCACGGGGGAGGCGATCGGGTTCCTCGCCGCGGGCACCAGCGAATCAGACCGGGGTGCCTGATGGACAGAAAGACCGGAACCGATCGCGACAAGCGCTCCCAGCCGCGGCCGTGGTGGGGCGGGCTCAACGGTGCCGCGATCGGGATCGCGATCTGCATTCCCGTCGCCGTGACCGCGACGATGACCACCACGGGTATCGGGATGCACACGATCTTCGGCAATTGGGAAGTGGCCGCGGTCATGACGGTCCTGACCGAAGCCGTCCTGTTCGCGACTTCGTGGATGCTGGGCAAGGACATCGCCCGCTTCGCCTCGGGTGATTCTTCGCGGATCGCGGCGGGGCGCGGGCTCGTCGGCAATTTGACCCGCGGGCTCTTCCTCCTCGGGACGTTCGGGCTGGTGTTTTTCATCTGCTGGTTCTTTTCCTTCAATTTCTACTTCAATCGAATGTTCTTCGGTGGCGAGGACCAGCTCGAGGCCGAGCAGCAGCCGCATCAGGCCGCCGACCCCAAGCTCTCCAAGCTCCGCACCCTCGTCGACGAGGCGATCCGGGCGGACGCTGCCCTCATTCTGAAACAGCCCGGAGTGGGCGAGTATCTGCACTGGCTCGAGACGCTGGAGCAGCAGGCGTCCGACCCGGCGATCGGCGGTCTCGTCCGCGCCCAGCAGGACCGCGAGAACCAGGCGCGGCTCGCACACCGGCAGGAGACCCAGGCCAAGATCGATCATCTGGAAGCGAAGCTGACCGACCTCACTCGAACCCGACAGCAGCTCGAGGCCAGCCTCCCCAAGCAGCAGAAAGACAATGACGACGCCCTCGCCGATATCGCCAGGCTGACCGCACAGCTGGACGACCTCGGCAGCCGGGAAATCGCGGCCAAGGCCGCGGCTGCCGGCGAAGACGCCCAAGGCGGCGACGGCCGCCCGCCCGGCGAGGGGCCGGAATGGAAGAAGAAGAACGAAGCGGCCCTCGAACTCGCGCGACAGATCGCCCTGATCCAGAGCAAGCAGCTCGATCCCCGCGGGAAAGAGCAGCACGACCTCGAGGCGAGGCTGGCCGGGACCAAGGGGAAACTGGCGGAGACCGTCCGCGAGATCGAACTCGTCGAGCAGCAGATTGCCGAGGCGCGGGAAGAGCTGCCGTCGGACCTGCCCGTCGCCGGCGCCGCTCCCGATCCGCTGCCCCAAGTCGGGCCGCCGCTCGTCGCCGCGCGTGAAGGCTTCACCGAGAAACCGTCGGCCGAAACCTACCAGGCGCTCGCCAAGGCCTGTGAACCGGTCGTCAAACTGTTCGGCACGATCCCCGAAATCGCGGCCAAGCTCGCGGGCGGCGAATGCCTCTCCGATGCGGTCGATCGCGCCCTGCAGTCGCGCACGGAACTGCTGGCGCTCCAAGGGGAGTTCGCGGCGACCTGCTCGCCCGGCATCGTCGATCAGCACATCGCGAGCTATATTTCCCAGCTTCGCGGCGATCTCGAAGCGCCGGCCGCCGGTTCGGGCGCGGTCAAGGACCGAAGGGGGATCCTGGCCGAGCCGCTGGCCCGAACCCAGCGGGAAATCGTCAGCCCGTGTCTGGCGCTCGCCGAGCGGGCGGGTGTCGCGACCGGCGAAACCGACCCGATCCGGGAAGACATGCATCTCTTCGTGCAGCGTCATACGCTGGCGCAGAATGCGTTCAGCCAGACGCGGAACGCCGTCTCCGAACTGTTCGACGGCACCGCCAACAACGCGGCGCGGCTGGGTGCGGCGATCGCTTTCGCGCAGGATCTGTTTCTGCTGCTGCTGTCGATCCTGGCCGATCTCCTTCACCGCGACCGAGAGTTGGGCGCGGCACCCCGCCGTCCGGTGCTCGCCGCCGTCGATTGGGGCGCCCGGCGCGACGATCCGCCGGGTGTCGCCGCGGCCAAGCTCATTCTGGCGGCCGCGCGCGACGGATCGCGCGGCAGCGCCGTCCTGCCGCGGAACTACGCGGCGAAACTGTCGGACGATCAGCGCGGCAACGCCGCCCAGATCATCCGCCGGCTCGCGCGCGCGGGCACGGTCCGGCGGGGATTCTTCACCGGCAAGCTGGTGTTGGATCCGGCGGCCGTCGAGGAGATCGAACGGATCGTGCTCGAACACGCCCTGTTGCAACCGAGACCGTCCAGCCGGAGCGGCCAGGGCGCCGCCGCGACGGCCACTCACACCAACGGCGGCGGGGCCCTGGAGAGATTGCGCGCCGCGGCCGCCCGGGACCAGGGTGAAGCCGGCGTAGCGCCGTGAGCCGGCCGAGACCGGCGGGAGGATCGCAATGCAATATGATCTCGTGATCAAGAACGGGACGGTGATCGACGGCTCGGGGCTCGCCCGCTATCGTGCCGATCTCGGCGTCAAACACGGCCGGATCGCAACCATCGGTCGGATCGCCGCACCGGCTGACGAAGTGATCGACGCCGACGGCCATATCGTCGCCCCCGGCTTCGTCGACGGTCACACCCATATGGACGCACAGATCTTCTGGGACCCGATCGGCAGTTCCTCCTGCTACCACGGGGTCACCAGCGTGGTGATGGGCAATTGCGGCTTCACCCTGGCGCCGTGCCGCGAGAGCGAGGCCGATCTGGTCTTCCGCAATCTGGAACGAGCCGAGGATATCAGCCGCCAGGCGATGCTGAGCGGGATCCGCTGGCGCTGGGAGAGTTTCCCGCAATTTCTCGACGTTCTCGACGAGCTGCCCAAGGGCATCAACTATAGCGGCTATATCGGCCATTCGGCGCTGCGCACCTATGTCATGGGCGAGCGCGCCTTCACCGAAGAAGCGAACGCCGACGAACTCGCGGCGATGGCCCACCGCGTGAAAGAAGCCGTCGGTGCCGGTGCCATCGGCTTCTCGACCTCGCGCAGCGTCAATCACCAGACCTCCGACGACAAACCCGTGGCGAGCCGGATGGGCAGCTGGGCCGAGATGGCGGCGATGGTCCGCGCCATGGGCGAAATCGGCGGCGGCATTCTGGAGATCGCCGGCGACGCCACCGGCCAGAATCGCGAGCGCGCCGCCCAATATTACGGCGCGCTCAAGGATCTCTCGATCGAGACCGGCCGTCCGATCACCTTCGGCATGTTCGGCACTCGTACGGCCCCGGGTGCCTGGCGGCCGTGCTTCGATGTCGTCGAGGCGGCAGCGCGCGAGGGCGGCCGGCTCTTCCCCCAGGTCCACAGCCGGGCGCTCAGCGTCCTGCTCTCCTTCGAGACGCAGACACCGTTCGACAAATGGGATGTCTGGCGGGAATTCCGTGCCCAGCCGCTCGAAGCCCAGAAGGCGGGCTTGCGCGACCCGGCGACCCGCCGCTCACTGGTCGAGGCGGCCAATCGTCCCTATGTCGGGCCGCAGGTGCGCGGCACCGAGGCGCGGCCGCCGGAGTGGGATTGGGTCTATGTGATGGACACGGCCGCCGGTCCCCACCCCTCGGTCGCCTCGCTCGCGCGCGAGCGCGAGATCGATCCGGTCGATCTCATGATCGAGCTCGCCTCGGCGCGCGACCTGAAGCTCTTTTTCATTCAGCCGATCGCCAATGAAGATCAGGACCAGGCGCTCGAAATGATGAAGCATCCGCGCTCGGTCGTGACCTTCTCCGACGCCGGCGCCCATGTCTCGCAGATCATGGACAATTCGCTGCAGACGCATCTCTTGAGCCATTGGGTGCGCGAGCGCCGGGCGTTCACCCTCGAAGAAGCGGTGCGGCTCATCACCTACGACACCGCCACCCATTGGGGCTTCCATGATCGCGGGCTGCTGCGCGAGGGCATGGCGGCCGATATCGTGATCTTCGATCCGGAGACGATCGGCGCCGCCATGCCCGAGGTGGTGGCCGATCTGCCCGCCGGGGCCAAACGCCTGCGCCAGAAAGCCGTCGGCATGATGGCCACCATCGTCAACGGCCAGGTGCTGCTGCGCGACAACCGCCATACCGGGAACCTGCCCGGACGGTTGCTGCGCGGCCGTGTCGCCTGAGGGCCGAGCGATGCGGATCTTCCTCCCCCGAGCCGCGCTGGCGCGAATCGAGCCGGCGCTCTCGTCCCTGGGCCTCCCGCTCGATATCGTCACCGTCGACGGCGCGCGGGCGATCCGCCGGGGCGACACGGTTCTGACTGCCCGGGACGTGGCGGCCGAAGCGATCTGGATCAGCCTCGACGCCTTCATCGGGCGGCAGCTCGGCCTGTTCTTCGAGGTCGCACTCGGCGGCGACGGCGTCCGGTTCGTCCAGACCTTCAATGCCGGTCTCGACGGGCCGTATTTTCGCCAGATCTTCGACCGCGGCATCCAGCTCGCCAACAGCAATGCCCAGGCGCCGGCGATCGCCGAATATGTCGTGGCCAACGTCATCGCCGAATATCACCCGATCGCCCGCCACCGCCAGAGCGACCGGCAATGGCAGCGCGTCCCGTTTCGCGAGCTCGGCGATGCCTGCTGGCTGATCATCGGCTTCGGCAATATCGGACGCGAGATCGCGCGTCGTGCCCGCGCCTTCGGCGGGACCATCATCGGCGTCCGCCGGACGCCTGGCGCCGACCCGCTCACCGACGAAATCGCCCCGCCCGAGGCACTGCCGCGGCTGCTGCCGCGCGCCGATATCGTGGTCCTGGCTGCGGGCCTCACGCTGGAGACTGCGGATCTCGCCGATGCCGGATTCTTCGCGGCGATGAAGCCCGGCAGCATCCTGGTCAATATCGGCCGCGGCGGCCTCGTCGTCGACGAGGCCCTGCTCGCGGGCCTCGACAAGGGCACGCCGTCGGTCGCCATTCTCGATGTTTTCCGCGAGGAGCCGCTGCCGCCGACGAACCCGTTCTGGGACCATCCGCGCGTGCGGGTCACGGCCCACTGCTCGGCCGCCGGCAGCGGCACGATCGCGCGCGGCGACCGGCTCTTCCTCGACAATCTGCAGCGCTATGCGCGGGGCGAGCCGCTGATCAATGCCGTCACCGAGCGGAACTTCGGATAGAAAAGTCGGCGTGGGATGGCGGGCAAGACCAAACGCGGCCGCGCTGCTTCGGAAGCCTCGGCCAGCCGGCTGACCGGCGCCCTCGAGCATCATCGCGCCGGACGGTTGGACGAGGCTGAAAGGCTCTACGAAGCCGCGCTGGCACTCGATCCCGACGACGCCGATACGCTCCATTATCTCGGCGTTCTGGCGCATCAGCGCGGCGATCATGGCCGGGCCGTCGAGCTGATCGGGCGGGCGGCGAGGGTACGGCCGGACTCGGCGCAGATGTTCTGCAATCTGGCCGAGGCGGAGCGGAGCGCCGGGAGGCCGGCCGAGGCGGAGGCGTCGTGTCGGCGCGCGCTCGCACTCCGCCCCGATTATCCCGAGGCCGGGCTCAACCTCGCCGTCGCCCTGTTTCAACAGAAACGGTTCGCCGAGTCGGAAACAGCCGCGCGCGCGGCACTGGTGCTACGGCCCGCGTTTCCGGCCGCGTCTCTGGCCTTGGCCGATGCGCTGCGGGAGCAGCGGCGCTTCCAGGATGCAGAGGCGGCCTATCGCCGGGTGCTCGCTTCATCGCCCGATCATTGGCCGGCCCTGGCCAATTTCGGCCTCATGCTGGTCGAGGCCGGGCGGATGGAGGAAGGGCTGGAGCTGTGCCGCCGGGCCGCCGCCGAGCCCGCCGCCGACGCGCTGCCGGCGCAGAATCTCGCCTGGGTACTGCTCGAATACGGGCGGCTCGACGAGGCGATGGCGGTCCTGGAGCAGGCACTCGAGCGCGCGCCCGGCGACGCGAGGCTGAGCTTGCTCGTCGGCATGGCCTGGGACGAACTGGGCGAGATCGTCGAGGCGCGCAACTGGCTGGAGCGCGCCCTCCAGCTGGACCCGACCCTGCTCGAGGTGCCTGTCCGGATCGCCGGCCTCGAAGCCGATCTCGACAATCACCAGAGGGCGCTGGAGATCCTGGACACGGTCCTGGAACGCGATCCCGGCCGGGTCGACGCCCTGATCGGCAAGGCGAAGGCGCGGCTGGCTCTCGGCGATGTCGACGGATCGGTCGCCGATCACCGCCGCGCCATCCAGCTGCACCCGGAGGCCGCTGCTCTGCATGCCGCCCTGGGCGGGACCCTGTCGAGCGCCGGCGACATCGCCGGCGCCGTCGCGTCCCATCGTGCGGCGATCGCGCTCAACCAACGATGTGTTCAGGCCTTGGCCGGACTGCTCACCACCTTGCGGGGCAAGGCCGGCGACGCGGAGTGCGGTGCCGCCCTCTCGCTGCTCGATGCCGCCTGGATGACGGACGACCGGCGCGCGAGCCTCCGGTTCGGCTTGGCCGCCTTTTATGACGGAAGGGGCGAGTGGGCGGCGGCGGCCGAGCAGATGGTCGCGGCGAACGCCCTGCGCAAGGAGGCCGATGCGCGCCGGCACAAGACCTACAGCCCGGAAAATTATGCGGCTTTCGTCGACGGAATTATCGCGACCTTCACTCCCGCGCTCTTCGAGCGGTTCCGGGGGGCGGGCTCGGACAGCGAACGCCCGGTCTTCATCGTCGGCATGCCGCGCTCGGGCACGACGCTCACCGAGCAGATCCTGGCGAGCCATCCCGAAATCTTCGGCGCCGGCGAGCGGCTCTTCGCCCGGCAAGGCTTGGGACTCTTGCCGCACATTCTGGGTCGTCCGCAGGACACGCCTTTCGACTGCCTGGCGTCGGCCGATCGGCCGACGCTTCAGGCGGCTGCCGGATGGCATCTGGCGCAACTGGCAGCCCTCGACGGCGGGGCGGCGCGCCGGATCGTCGACAAGATGCCGGACAATTACAACATGCTCGGCTGGCTGGCGGTGCTCTTCCCGCGCGCCCGCTTCATCTATTGCCGACGCGATCCGCGCGACGTTGCTCTCTCCTGCTGGATCACCAATTTTTCCGCCATCCGCTGGGCCAACGACCTCGACCATCTGGCCCGGCGCCTGCAGCAGCATCGCCGGCTGATGGAACATTGGGCCCGCGTGCTGCCGGTGCCGGTGCTCGAAGTCGATTACGAAGCCATGGTGGCGGACCAGGAGGGCCAGAGCCGGCGGCTGATCGAATGGCTGGGCCTCGACTGGGACGATCGCTGTCTGTCATTCTTTGCAACCGAGCGGCTGGTTCGGACCGCCAGCGTCGCCCAGGTTCGCGAGCCAATCTACCGACGGTCCGTGGCGCGCTGGCAGCGCTATGAAACGATGCTGGCCCCGTTGCTGGAAAATTTGGTCTAATCGGGCGGTTCAGCCGTTGCCGTCCTGGAATTCCGCACTCGACACTCGAAGTATGGATACGCCAGGGGCCGAACGATGGATCAAACGTTTGCCGAGCTGCGCCTAGACAAATTCACCAAGATTGCGGCTGCGGCCGTTGTCGGCGGTGCGCTGGTGCTCCAGCCGATCGCGGCCGGGGCGACGGCGGTCAATATCGGCAGCGGGACGGGCGTGATCGCGATCAATGCCGGTGCCGCCGTCTGGTTCGTCAACAACGACATCACCTTCTCGACGACGAGCAGCGATTGGGGCTTCTCGAACGCCAGTTTGCACACGGCATCGGGAACGCGAACCGAGGCGTTCAACGGCGCCCTCAGCTGGCTGGTCGGCGGCACGTCGGCGGGCGGCTATCACAGCCCGAGCGGAACCGTCGACATCACGCCCTTTCCCGTCAATCCCGCCGTCGGGACGACGCTGACGGGAGCGCCGCAGAGCCTGTCGGGCCTGACCGTCACAGGCCAGATGTATTTTTCACCGGTGCTGGCGGTGGCCCGCTCGATGCTGACCATGCAGAATCAGACCGGTGCGCCGATCACGGTAACGGTGCAGAGTGCCAGCAATCTGGGTTCCAACGAGCAGACCTTTCTGCAGACGACCAGCAGCGGCGACGCCGTGCTGGATCCGACCGACAATTGGTTCGTCAGCAGCGAAACCGCCAACCCGACCAAGGCCAGCGATCCGATCCTGACCTTTGCGTTCAGCGGTCCCGGCGGCGCCGTCCGAGGCTCGAACATCGATGCTCCCGGCAGCGGCCAAAACGCCCTTTTCTATGAGAATTACACGGTCACGATCCCGGCCGGGCAGACCCGAAGTCTGATGGCGTTCGTCCAGATGTCGGACACCGTCGCCCACGCCGAAGCCACCGCGGTCTTGTTCAATACCAACACGTCGCTGCAGGGGACCGATTATCTGACCGGCCTCGACGCGACCCGGCAATCCCAGATCCTCAATTGGAACCTGGCACCCCGAGTGGGCGCCGTCCCCACTCTGGGGCAATGGGCGCTGATCGGGTTCGCCTGGCTTCTGGGTCTGATCGGGTTGAGCCGGATCGGGGTGTTCGGGCGGCGCGGGCTTCCGGCGATGCGCCGGTCCCGGCAAGCAGGCGGGCGGGAAACACCCCAGGGTGGACCTTCGAAATTGCCGATCGGGACGGGTGAATTCGCCGCCGCCGGGTTCGCGATCGGGCTGATGGTCACGGGTCTCGCCGTCCCCGGCGCTTCTGCGGCAACGGTCGGCGGGACCTGCCGGGTCGAGCTTCGGCAACTCTGTCCGGCCAGAACCGGTGCCGATCTGTCGCACTGCAGGAACGCGAACCGGGCCAATTTTTCGGCTTCCTGCATGCAGTCCCTGGCGGCGGCCAATATGAAGCTGAAGGACCTCCAGCCCGAAAGCCGCTGACCGTGTCGGCGGAACAGAGTTGTAAGTAACCGGATACGATGGTACGTTTCCCCAGAAGTATATTTTGGGGTTGAGACGATGGGTCAGGAGTTCTCGAAACTCCGCTTCAAGAAGTTTACCCAGTCTGCGGCCGCAGCGGCAGTCGCCGGTGCGCTCGTGCTCCCGCCGATCGCGGCGACGGCGACGGCGGTGAATATCGGCAGCGGGACCGGCGTGATCGCCATCAATGCCGGCGCCGCCGTCTGGTTGGTCAACAACGACATCATTTTCTCGACCACGAGCAGCGATTGGGGCTTTTCGGACGCGAGTTTGCACACGGCATCCGGTACCCGAACCAATGCGTTCAACGGCGGGCTCAGCTGGCTGGTCAACGCCGTTCCCGCCGGTGCCTATCGAAGCCCGAGCGGAACCGTCGATATCACACCCTTTCCCATCAACCCTGCCGTGGGCACGATTCTGACCGGGGCGCCGCAGAGCTTGTCGGGTCTGACCGTCACGGGTCAGATGTATTTCTCGCCGGTCTCGGCCGTGGCCCGCTCGATGCTGATCATGCAGAATCCGACGGGCGCGCCGATAACCGCGACGGTGCTGAGTGCGAGTAATCTGGGCTCCGACCAACAGACTTTCCTGCAAACCACCAGCAGCGGCGACAATGTCCTCGACCCGACCGACAATTGGTTCATCAGCAGCCAAACCGCCAACCCGACCAAAGCCGATGATCCGATCCTGACCTTTGCCTTCAGCGGCGCCGGCGGCGCTGTCCGCGGCTCGAACGTCGACGCGCCCGGAAGCGGGCGCAAAAACCTCTTTTATGAGAACTATACGGTCACGATCCCGGCCGGGCAGACTCGCAGCCTGATGACGTTCGTCCAGATGTCCGACACGGTCGCCCATGCCGAAGCCACCGCCACCTTGTTCAATACCAATGCGTCGCTGCAGGGGACCGACTATCTCACCGGCCTCGACGCCACCCGGGAGGCCCAGATCCTCAACTGGAATCTGGCACCCCATGTCGGCCCGGTGCCGACTTTGAGCCAATGGGCGCTGATCGGCTTGGCTGGGCTGCTGGGGTTGGTCGGGTTGGGCCGGATCGGGTTGTTCAGCCGGCGCAACCCGGCACGGAGGCGCGGGTCGTGAGCCGCAGCCGGGCGGGCAATACCGAAGATCGGTCAGCGATATTGGAGATCGGGATGACGAAGTTCGCCGCTGCCGGGCTCGCGATCGGTCTGATGGTCACGGGCTCGGCCGCGACCGGCGCTTCGGCGGCGACAGTCGGCGGGACGTGCTGGACCGAGCTCCGGCAACTCTGCCCGGCCAAGACGGGTGCGGATCTGTTCCATTGCAGGAACGCGAACCGGGCGAATTTTTCGCCTTCCTGCAAGCAGTCTCTGGCGGCAGCCAACATGAAGCTGAAGGATCTCAAGCCCGAAAGCCGGTAACCGCGCCGCCGAGGCGGCAGCCGTCAGCCGAGGTGCCGGCCGCGATGGCTTTCGTCCGGAACCATGCAGGCGGCTTGTCTGCCGAAGACGGCATAGCGATTGCGGGCCACGCGATCATAAATCCAATCGGCGGCCGGTCGAGGCAAGTACTGCAGCACCCGGAACCAAGGCCAGGGCCGGCACAGATACCGAAGGATTCGAAACACCGCTTCCGACTTCACATAGGTGCGGCCCTCGTCGAGAAAGACGAAGCTGTCCCAATCCTGCTGCGCCAGCCGGTGACGCCGTAGGACCTGTTGCCCGACCGCGGACTGGATCGGCGCGTAATAGATCCGGCCGGCGCGATCGCGGGGGAGCAGGAACTGCACGGTGCCGTTGCAAAGGTTGCAGACGCCATCGAACAAGACGAGAGGGCCGGTCAGGACGACCCGATTGCGCTCCTGCTCGGCGGTCCGCTCGATCATGACGACACCTGCGCCTTCCGGGGAGCGCGGCCCCTGGTCCAGGCCGCCGGGAGAGGGACCGGGCGATGCGGCGTCCGGCCGAGTTCCGCCCTGTAGGTGCCGTGCGCAACCGGATACGGGGCGATGGCATCGATCGCACCGGCGAGATCGGCGCGGTCGAGGGCGAACAGCGCCAGGCGGACGAGATCGTCGCGATGGATCCGGGACATGATCTGCGTCCCTCTGCCCATGGTCATCCCGGCACCGAAGCGGGTCGCGAGGGCCGGCGGCCGGGCGGCAATGGAAGGCCGCCCCCGCCGCCCACCAGGCCGGATTCGCTTGGGCGAGTCAAAGGTGAAATCGGTCAGACCGCTCTCCCGCGACGCGGACTCCGAGAGTCTCACATTTTACCATGGAATTTCAATGGTATGCCTCTCCCCGACCGTCATCCCCGGGCTTGTCCCGGGGAGCCACGTCGAGCCGACGCCAATTTTGCTTGAAGTGTATGCGTGCAGCTGGACGACGTGGGCCGGGACGAGCCCACCCCCGCCGGGACGACATAGGTAGTATCCCGTAAGGAGCAAACCGTATTTCGGCCGACCCCCGAAACCCTGTCCACTCCCAGCCGTCGCATCGCGCTGATCGGGAGAAAGCAATGTTCGCCACCCTCGCCAACCGAGGCCCGTCGAGCCGGCCCGTCGGGAACTCTGCTGCTGCGCCCGAGCCCGTCGCCGCGCTGCGTCTCCCGGAGAACATCGGCCGCAACGTCGCGGTCGAACGCGACGAGGTGATTTTCTGGGAAGGCGACCAAGCCACGTCTTATTATCGCGTCGTCAGCGGCGCCGTCCGCATCTGCAAGCTGATGGCCGACGGCCGCCGGCAGGTGGCAGACTTTTTCACCGCCGGCGATCTCGTCGTGCTCGACCTCGCCCAGCTCTACAGCTTCACTGCCGAGGCGGTCGTCGACAGCGTGGTCAGGGAATATTCGCGCTCGTCGATCATGAATCTGTTGACGAGCGATCAGCAATTTTCCCGGCAATTGCTGGCCATCACCTGCCGCCGGCTGATGTCGGCCCACCACCAGATGGTAACGCTCGGCCGCAAGACCGCCGAAGAGCGGATCGCGACTTTCCTCTCTGGCCTGGCCGACCGCAAACCGAAGCGCACTCTGCCGATCGAACTGCCGTCCCGCAGCGATATCGCCGATTATCTGGGTCTCACGGTCGAGACTGTCAGCCGGGTGCTGGCCAAGCTCAAGCGTCAGGGCGTGATCGAGCTGCCCAACACCCATTCGGTCACGGTCGTCGATCCCGACGCCCTGGACCTCCTGGTCGAGGGAGCGGCTTAGCGCAATTCGGCAGGGCCGGCGGGACGCTTGATCCAGATCAAGGCTTCGATCCGTAGCACTGGATAAACATCGCAAAAAGGTCAGTTTGGGGAGGTCGCCATGTTGCTGAATCGTTCTTGTGCGAGTGCCGGTGCCGAGCCGTCGATCGCCGATATGCTTTCCGATCCCATCATCCATGCCCTGATGCGGGCCGATGGCTACAGCCGGGAGGATGTCGTCGCCATCATCGACCGGGTGGCACGGCCGAGAATCGTCGAACTTCCGGCCGGCGGGTTCCCGCAAGGAGCCTTCTCGGCGGCTGCGCCGGGCCTGTGCCTCGGCCCGATCGGAGCGTGCCCGTAAACCTGGTGCCAGGGGCGCGCGGACCGAGGGCCGGCCCGGAAGCGGGCCCTCGTCAGGCCGATCCCCCCGGTCAACCCTCGGGGTGGAATTCATCTTCGCTCCGTTCCCGACGCCCGTCATCCGCCCTCACCTCGAGCCACATCGCGTTGAGGATGGCGAAGGAACAGGCGAGGCCGAGGCCCAGGACCCAACTGAAATACCACATTGTGCTGGTCCCTTGCTTCAGTAGCTGAAATGGTCGGCGTCGACCTGCTGCTCGGTCACCTTGCCGCGCATCACGCGGTAGATGAACGACGTGTAGGCCAGGACCACCGGTAGCAACAGGGCCACGGCGACGAGCATGATCAGCAGGGTGGTCCGGCTCGATGACGCATCCCAGACCGTGAGGCTGCTCGCCGGGTCGAAAGAAGACGGCAGGATGAACGGGAACATGCTCACTCCCGCCGTGGCGACGACGCCGAACACGGACAGGGCGCTCGCCAGGAAGGCCGCGATCTCCAAGCGAAGCCGGGCCGCGATCGCCGCCAGCGCCGCTCCCGCGACGCCCAGCACCGGTGCCGCGATCATCCAGGGCATCGACTGGTAGTTGGCGAGCCAGGCACCCGTCTCGCGGACCACGACCTTGGCCAGCGGATTGGAATCGGCATCGTGGGCGAGCGTCCCGGTGATCCGATATCCTTCCAGATCGGCAGTCCAGAGCCCGGCCGCCGCGAACAGCACGATGAGCAGGAGGGCCGAGATCGAAGCCGCAAGCCGGGCCCGGTCTCGCACCGGGCCGTCGGTCTTCATCGCCAGGAAACTCCCGCCATGCATCGCCAGCATACTCACCGAGACCAAGCCGCCGAGGAGCGCGAACGGGCCGAGCAAGCCGAAGAAGCCGCCATGGTAGGTCATCCGCAACGTCTCGTCGAAGCTGAACGGCGCGCCCAGGAGCGCGTTGCCCACGGCCACACCGAAGATCAGCGCCGGCACGAACCCGCCGGTGAAGAGCAGCCAATCCCAAACCGCACGCCAACGGGCGCCTGCGAGCTTGCTGCGGTATTTGAAGCCGACGGGCCGCAGGATGAGCGAACACAGGACGACGAACATGGCGAGATAGAAGCCCGAGAAGGCCACGGCGTAGATCATCGGCCAGGCGGCGAAGATCGCGCCGGCCCCCAGGATCAGCCACACTTGGTTGCCTTCCCAGACGGGGCCGACCGTGTTGATGGCGACCCGGCGCTCGCCATCGGTGCGGGCGACGAAGGGGAGCAGGATGCCGACTCCGAGATCGAATCCGTCCATGATCGCGAAGCCGATCAGCAGGATTCCGAGCAGGAGCCACCAGATGACGCGGAGCGTCGGATAGTCCAGGAACGCCATGATCATTCTCCTGCTCCCGCCCGGTATCCGGCGCCGAACGGCGGCGAGAGCGAGCCGCCGGACTCCGCCTCCGGGCCGAGCCGGATATATTTCACCATGAGGAACAGCTCGACGACGGCGAGCGTGCTGTAGAACACGACAAATCCCGCGAGGCTGAGCCAGACGGTCGCGGCCGAAACGCTCGACGCCGACAGGAAGGTCGGCAGCACCCCGTCGATCGTCCAAGGCTGCCGCCCGTTCTCGGCCACGAACCAGCCGAGTTCGGCAGCGATCCAAGGCAGCGGCAAAGCCAGCACCGCTACTCTGAGAAACCACCGGTGGCGATCGAGGCGGCGCTGCGCCGACAGCCAGAAGGACAGGGCGAAGAAGGCGATGAAGAATAAGCCGATCGCGACCATGAACCGGAACGACCAGAAGAGCGCCAGCACGTCCGGCACCGTATCCCAGGCCGCCTGCTCGACCTGCTCCGGCGTAGCGGCGGCGACCTCGCCGGTATAGCGCTCGAGCAGCAGGCCGTAGCCCAGATCCTTGACGTGCGCGTCCAAACTCGCCCGCGCCGCGGCATCCTCGGGATGAGCCCGGACCGCTGCGAGGGCAGCATAGGCGACCATGCCGCTGCGGATCCGCTCGGCGCTCTGGGCGACCAGCGGCACGATGCCCGGCACTTCCCCGTCGAGAGACCGGGTGGCGATGAGACCCAGCAGCCACGGCACCTCCACCGAATACCGGGTTTTCCGGGGGGCCATATCGGGCAATCCCACGAGCGTGAAGCTCGCGGGTGCGGGTTCGGTCTCCCACATCGCCTCGATCGCGGCCACTTTCATCTTCTGATTTTGCGACGCCGTGTAGCCGCTCTCGTCGCCGAGGACCACGACCGACAGGGCCGAAGCGAGACCGAAGCTCGCCGCCACCGTCATCGATCGCTTGGCGAATTCCCGGTTCCGCCCGTGGAGCAGGAACCAGGCGCTGATCGCCATGACGAAGACGGCGCCGGTCACATAGCCCGCACTCACCGTGTGGACGAATTTCGCCTGGGCCACCGGATTGAACAGAACATCGGCGAAGGAACTGACCTCCATCCGCATCGAGCGGGGATTGAAGACGGCGCCGACCGGGTTCTGCATCCAGCCATTGGCGACCAGGATCCACAAGGCCGAGAGATTGGTGCCGAGCGCCAGCAGCCAGGTCACGACCAGATGGCCGACCCGCGACAGCCGGCTCCAGCCGAAGAAGAACAGTCCGACGAAGCTCGCCTCGAGAAAGAAGGCCATCAGACCCTCGATCGCCAAGGGTACGCCGAAGATGTCGCCGACATAATGGGCGTAATAGGCCCAGTTCGTGCCGAACTGGAATTCCATGGTGATCCCGGTGGCGACCCCCATGGCGAAGTTGATGCCGAACAGCAGACCCCAATATTTCGTCATGTCGCGCCAGATGGTCCGGCCGGTCATGACCCAGACGCTTTCCATGATCGCGATCAGGATCGAGAGCCCGAGCGTGAGCGGGACGAAGAGGAAATGGTACATGGCCGTGAGGCCGAACTGGAGGCGCGAGAGTTCCACCGCGGCATCATCGATCATGGTCCACCTCCTGGCCGGCTCCCGGCTCCGGCATCGCCAGCAGATGGTGCGCGACCGATTGCGGCATCGGCTCCATCCGATCGGCCGGCGCGAAGAAGACGAAGTAGAGCAGAGTCAACCCGGCTGCCTTCAGACACAGAACCGCGACGATCTCGCGCCAATAGGTCTGGGGCGACCCGAGGCGCATTCGGACTGAATCAGATCGGCCGGCCGGCATCGCGCAGCACCATCTTTGTCGCATGGGTGACGGGGACCGTCAGCGGCGTCGAAGAACCAAGCTCTGCTCGAGACAATGCGACAATCACGGTGCCCCGTCCAGCCGGGATGCTGCTGCCGATCATGTCCCCCTCGCCTCGACCGTTCCATCGGACCAATCGCCACCGCCGTCCATTTCGCCGCTCCGGATGATTCGGGATCGATCGATTCTGGCCGCTCCGGACAACTGCCGCCTTGACCTGGATCAACCGGTGCCGATCGACCGGGGTCGCGAGCCGGTCGTCCTCCTGTGCCGGAACCGATGCGCGTCCGGGCGATATCCGGAGAAACCTCGTCCAGTGCTCCATGAGCACTGGATTGCGAGGCCGGCCCACCACCCCACCGTCATGGTCGGACTTGTTCCGGCTACCCACGTCGGGCCGACTCCAATTTCGCTTGAAGCGACTTCGCAACGGCTCGACATGGGGGACCGGGACAAGCGCGGCCATGGCGACTATTGATAATCGCAGTGACCAGACCTCGAGAAGTGGGAGAATCCCATAGCCGGCACTCCGCCGAGATGCTGATGGGGCGGTCGCGGAAAGAGAGAGCCGTATGAGTCTCGTTACACGAATTTTGTATTGCATCACAGGAACTCGGGAGCCGTGCGCCGTTACAGGTCTCAACCTTGCGGCACGCTATCGGCAACTGGCGGTTCCTGCCGGCTCTCATATCTGAAAGCAACCTTCGAGAAGGCGCAGGAACGCTTCCCATTTCATGACGGTCTCATCGGATATATTTATCCGGCCGTCGAGCTGATCGGATAAATATGCCCGAAGACCCGCACTGCCGTTCCGGGACCATCCGTAATTCCCGCCCAGACCGGCGCCGATGCGCTCCTCGTTTCCTACCGACCACCCAATGCGGCGAGGTGCCGGAACGAGGCATCGCCCCGGAGTGCCGGCTGAAGGCCAACGATCGCGGCGCCCCGGCCGGGCGGGTTGCAGCACCGGGTCGCAGAATCTCGTTGACAGTACGTTCCGCATATGTTTTTCTTATGTGCATCATGAATCCGAACCCCTCCTCCTCCGCTCCCGACCCGCGCGACCCCGCGCGCGATCGCGCCGGCGATTCCGCCCGGGCGGATCGGGTGGCGACGGGGCGGCAGGTTCTGCTGCTGGAGCAGCTGGCGGTCGCCGGCATGGGTCTCGCCCGTATCGCCGGAGCCCGGGCGACGGTGCCGGCCGGAGCCGACCCGCCCCCCGATATTGCCGATCAGGTGATCGCGTTCGGACATGTCGCGCGCGCCGTTCGCCAGACCATCGGCCTCGAGGTGAAGC
>Ga0209274_10000122_pt1 | contig 66104 bp, 58 predicted proteins | sample HubBroMetageREF1_FD_188343 | JGI IMG/M metagenome (GOLD analysis project Ga0209274, IMG submission 188343) | Reference soil microbial communities from the Hubbard Brook experimental Forest, New Hampshire, USA - Hubbard Brook CCASE Soil... | ecosystem: Environmental > Terrestrial > Soil >...
CGAAAAACCTAAGCACCAGCGCAAGAGCGCCCGGCTTAAGAACGGCCAGCTTAAGAGCGACCAGCGCAAATCCCCGAACCATCTCCCTAACGAAGACCTGAAGCAGTCCCTCATCGCCGCCGGCAAGCCGGCCATCATCATTCACTCCGAACCCGCGCGCAATTTCTATAACCTGCACGGAGCCGTTCTCGAGTTACGTCGCGAGCCTGGCATCTGGCCGGCGCTAGCCGGCCTGATCGGACGCGAAATTCTGCGCCGCTGCAAAGCCGACTCGCGCGCCGCGGACGCCGAGAAAATCTGCGCCGCCGCCCAGGCCGAGGCTACTCTCGGACGCTATATGATCGAAATGCGGACGAACGTCAACAACGCCCTCACCACCGTGCTCGGCAACGCGGAACTTCTGGTGCACGAGCCCGGACTACCCGCCACGGTCGCCGCGCAAGCCGATGCCATCCGCAACATGGCGCTGCGTCTGCACGAGGTTTTCCAGCGCTTCTCGTCGCTCGAAAAAGAACTCACCGTCGCCGCGCGCGAACCGGGCAAGAAAGCCGCCAGCGCCGCCGCTGGCAAGCGCTAAGCAGAACTTCTTCGGTAATTGTCGTCTGATCGATGAAGATGAAAACAAAGGCGGGCCCGCAGCCAGATGCATTTCCTCGCTGCGGAAGGGAGGGGAAGCGATTGTGGTCGCACCCACTGTTCACTTTGCGGATCCCTAACTTACGCGTGATAAACCTGCTCGTGCCGCCGCGCCTCATACCACAGCGCCAGCTCGACGCGGTTCCACAATCCCAGCTTGTCGTAGATCAAGCGCAGGTAGTTTTTCACCACGTGTTCGGTTGTCCCCAGAGAATCGGCGATCTCCCGGTTCTTGCAGCCCTCGGCTACGCGCTGAATGATGAATTGCTCGCGTTCGCTGGGCCCGCGGCGCTTTGCTGTCTCTCCAACCATAATTGCCTCCGGTAAAGTAAAGTCGCGAGCTTGACTCGCTTGATGCCGCCTTTGATTCCGAAACGCAGAAACAGACGGTTGAAATAGGCTTTGACCGTGCGCTCGGGCATGTTCAGGTCGCGAGCGATTTCCGCGTTATCGCATCCCTGCAGCAGCAGATCGACAATCCGCCGCTCCCGTGGCCCCATTTTCTCGAACTTCTCGTCCATCAATACTGCACCTCACCGTCATGTCCGGGTCGGCTAGTGGCGGTGAAACCATGCCATGCCCCCTCGGCACACCTTCACTCGGGCCACCTGGACTCGGTTCTTTTGCGTCTCATTTTGCAACCACGCGGCCAAACCAGGCGCCGGGTGTTAACTAACTATGAAAACTTCAATTGTGTGTTGTTTTGCGGGAAAATCGCGATGGGCGCGGTCTTTGGCTGGTGATTACATTCGGATTGCGGGTGGGGATGTACTGCCTTTTCCCTAGGGTCTAAGGTTAATCACTTAGTACAAACTCCCCAGTATCCGACCGCTAACGAGCATTTTTACACAGAAGTACATTCCGCGGCCCAAGGCCACACCTCCCCTATAATAAGACGGTGGACTTCAAGCTGGTAAGCACCTACAAGCCCCAAGGGGACCAAGGACAAGCAATCGCGACCCTAACCCGCGGAGTTTTTGATCGCGAGCAGCACCAGGTTCTGCTTGGCGTCACCGGATCGGGCAAGACCTTCACCGCCGCCAAGGTGATCGAGGCCGCCAACCGCCCAACCCTGGTCATGGCCCACAACAAGACCCTGGCCGCCCAGCTCTACCATGAATTTAAGAGTTTCTTTCCCCACAATGCCGTGGAGTACTTCGTCTCCTACTACGACTATTACCAGCCCGAGGCTTACGTGCCGGCCGCGGATCTTTATATCGAGAAGGAATCGACGATCAATGACGAACTGGACAAACTGCGGCTTTCGGCGACCCGGTCGCTTTTCGAGCGCCGCGATGTTTTGATTGTGGCTTCGGTAAGCTGCATATACGGCCTGGGATCGCCCGAGGCTTACTACGGGATGATGCTGTTCCTGGAAAAGGGACAGAAGATCAAGCGCTCGGAGATCACGCGCAAACTGGTCGACATTCTGTACGAGCGGACGGAAGGCGAATTTCGCCGGGGAACGTTTCGCGTACGCGGCGATGTCATCGAGATTTATCCCACCTATGACGACAATGCCTATCGCGTCGAAATGTTTGGCGACGAAGTGGAATCGCTCGCGCAGGTCGACCCGCTGTTCGGAACGGTCAAGCAGCGTTACATGCGCCTGCCGATTTATCCCAAGACGCACTACGTGATGAAAGAAGAAACCCGGTCCTCGGCCGTCGCTTCCATCAAAACCGAACTGGCCTGGTGGGAAGCGGAACTAGAGAAGCAGGGAAGGCTCGTCGAATCGCAGCGCATCCATCAGCGTGTGATGTATGACCTGGAAATGATCAAGGCCATGGGTTACTGCCATGGCATAGAAAACTACTCGCGGCATTTTACGGGACGCCTTCCAGGCGAGCCGCCGCCCACGCTACTTGATTATTTTCCACGCGACTTTCTCATGTTCATCGACGAGTCGCATCAGACCGTGCCGCAACTTCATGGGATGTATCACGGCGACCGCTCCCGCAAGCAGACGCTGGTGGAGTACGGATTCCGCATGCCTTCGGCCCTGGATAATCGTCCGCTCACCTTCGAAGAGTTCGAGCATCGCACCAACCAGCTCATCTATGTTTCCGCGACGCCCGGTCCTTATGAACTTACTAAGTCGGCCGGCGTAGTGGTCGAGCAGATCATCCGCCCCACCGGATTGATCGACCCGCCGGTTGAGATTCGGCCGGTGAAAGGTCAGATCGACGACCTGCTGCATATGATCCGCGACCGGGTGGCACGCAACGAGCGCGTGCTCGTAACCACTTTGACCAAGCGCATGTCAGAGGACTTGGCCGAGTATTACAGCGAGGTCGGCGTGAAATGTCGATACATGCATTCCGAAATCGAGACGCTGGAGCGGGTGAAGATTCTGCGAGACCTGCGCAAAGGCGAGTTCGATGTATTGATCGGCATCAATCTTCTGCGTGAAGGCCTCGACCTGCCGGAAGTATCGCTGGTGGCGATTCTCGATGCCGATAAAGAAGGTTTCCTGCGCTCGGCGGGTTCGCTGATCCAGACGATTGGAAGGTGCGCCCGCAACCTGAACGGCAGGGCCATTCTCTATGCCGATCGCATGACCGACTCCATGAAAAAGGCGCTGGACGAAACCAACCGCCGCCGCGCCATCCAGCAAGCCTACAACGAAGAAAACGGAATCACGCCGGAATCGATTATCCGTCCACTCGACATGACGCTGGTTGCGATCGTCAGCGCCGACTATACCGATCTGACCGGCCCCGAAGCCGGCGGCATTCCGGATTTGAAATCGCAGGAGGAACTGGACGCTTACATTGCCAAGTTAGAGAGCGATATGCGGGAGGCGGCCAAGCGATTTGAATTTGAGAAGGCGGCTAAGCTGCGGGATACGATCAAAGAATTGAGGACAAAAGAATTCCTGTTCGCGTAGCGACAGCCGCCCTCGGCTGTCAAGCCGAGCGAAGCTCGGCAGGGTTTTGCCGCGCATCTGAAGATGGTGCCAGTGCCCCATCCGTGCCCGTTTTGTGCGCAAGAGCCTGCCCTGAGCGAAGCCGAAGGGGCGGGATTCCACAGCAGCATCCTTCATAGGATTCTCAAGGTGTTGCCTCAACCGCCTGTCGGGATCCGCCGCCATCGGCTATTCCCCGGCACCGACCAGGAATCGCCTTTGCCGAATTCGCGCGCCTTCTCCGTGGCGTGGGTCGAGTACCAGTTCCGCCACGTCGTGGGATCGTTGGGCAAATTGACGTTAGTGATTTCGCGCAGGGCCTGATACACCCAGTTGCGCGTGGTCGCGTCGAGCGACGGATCGTCGCCCAGTTCAATCAGTCCAGGCACGGCTTTCATGCGCTGCTCGCGAGTCATCATGCCCGATTTCGCAAAGAACGACATACAGGCAAGTTACGACGGTTTCGACAAAACGCTCGAATGGAGCGTCCGGCGTCGATGAGCGAGTTTCCTGGAAATTCTTGTGGCAGGGACACGAAAGTAGTGTTACACTAGGTTCGTGTCGTCCACTCGTCGCCTGCGAAACGTAACTGTAACGCTGGAGGAAGACGTCGCCCGGTGGGCTCGGATAGAGGCGGCGCGCCGGGATACCAGCGTTTCACGATTGCTGGGAGCGCTGTTAAAGGAGCGCGTTTCGGCCCAGGGCGTTTCCGCCGCGGAAGCGGTAGAGCGCCTGTCAAGTTTCGGCAAGCGTCACCGGCTTTCGCTGCGTGGGCTCAAGATCAAAGATCTGATCAACGAAGGTCGCCGATGAGCCGGTTTGTCCTCGACGCTTCCGTCGTCCTCACCTGGTGTTTTCCCGATGAAAATGTTGCCCTGGCGCAGCATGTGGCCGGCATGTTCAAGCGTGGCGACACGGCCGTTGCGCCTTCATTCTGGCCGCACGAAGTTCTGAATGCTCTGCTGGTTGGAGAAAAACGCAAACGCATTTCCAAAGCGCTGTCGCGAAACTTTCTCGATGACCTGGCAGCGCTCCCCATCGTGCTGGAACAGTTTCCCGCCGGCGTCGTTTTCGACAGAATTCAGTACCTCAGCCGCGAGCACGGCCTGACTGCATATGATGCCGCTTACCTCGATCTGGCGCTGGATCGCAGCTTGCCACTAGCCACCTTGGACGAGGATTTGCTCCACGCGTGCAAGAAAGCGCGAGCGCCACTGCTAAAGATGTGATTCCTACTTCTTCGCCAGCGAGCGGATATAGTTCACCATGTTCCAGATTTCGTCATCTTTGGCCCGGTCGCCTTCCGGGGGCATGTCGTCGCCCTTGCCATTGCGGATGATGTAGAAAAGTTCGCCGTCGGTGCGGCTTTTCAATGCCTCCGGCTTGGTGAAGTCGGTGACGTTTTTGTAGTCCGACGCCATGTCGCCCTTGCCATCGCCGTCTTTTCCGTGGCACATCGCGCAATCATAGCCATACATCTTTCTGCCCCTGGCGAGCGACTCCGAAGTGGGCTTGACGGGATTGGCCTTGGCGGCTGCTTCGGGGGGAATTTTGTATTCGGTGGCGGGAGCTTTTGCGGGGGGCTGCTGATCTTTTTGTTGCGCGCCTAATGCGAACCCCCAAAAAAGCAATGCGACAACAGCCAGTGGAATTCTCTTCAATAGTGCGTCTTTCCTTGAAATGTTGATCTTCAACACACACCTCCTGTTAGGGAGTTCGGTTGAACTGCTAACGATACTCCTTAGCATGGGAACGTGCACGAGAAAGTTGCGAAAAGAGGTCTCAGGTCCAAGGTGCCAGGTCTCAGGAAAAACAAAATCAAACGATTCTCACGGCGCGGTTTTCCTGAGACCTTCCGCCTGCTGCCGAAACACGCAGCGTTCGCACCAGCACCGGCCGGCGCAGCACGGTTTCCAAAAGATGGCGCGCCGCAGCGACGCCTTCGGCCGACCGGTCGAGCGCCGAGTATCCCGCCGCTCGCACTAACACGCAATGATCTTGTGCGCTGACCTCGAGCCGCGGTTCGCTGGCGTCCTCTTTTCCGTGCGCACCTCCCTGCGCACCGCGTTCGTTTCCGTTGCGGGCGTTCTTGCTGAGCTCCTGCTTACCGAGGCCAGGGCGCGCGTCTAGCGCGTTGGCCAGACGCAGAATGGCAGCCGACTGCATGGCGATTAGCCGATCCGGTAGATCCAGCAACTGCATGGTCTTTCCCCGCGGATGCGGCAGGGCCCCACGGTGGTAGCGTGCCACTACCGCCGCCATTTCCAGTTCTCGCGCGCTCCAACCCAGCGGCCGCGGCAGTCCGCGTATCATCCGATACGATGTTTTCTGGTGATTTTGCGAGCCCTTGGCTTTGCCGACATCATGCATCAGGGCGGCTGCCTGCAGCACCGCTCGCGGATCATAATCGGAATTCTTGCCCAGACTCTGGTCCGAATTCCGGTCCCGATTCTGGACCAGATGCGGAGCCTCCGCGTCCGTCGTCAACAGCCCCGCGGCTTGCAATCCGTCATATAAAAGAAGCGCCAACTGGGCCACGCGCTGGGAATGCGAAAAATCTGGATCGAGATATCCGGCCCATGTGCGAAGACGGCTCATCGCGGCGGCTCGCAACTGCGGGCCCGACGGCAACTCCGCGCGCCAGACGCGCCATAGCGACTGCCGTCCCACCATCTTCTCGCGATAGCGGGCGATGCGTTTGTCGCGCTCCCGGTTCAACCGCTCACGCCAGCGCGCGCGGCTTTCCGCGTCCGGAAACGCACTGACATTGGGATCGACCGCCGTCGCCCACAGCACATCCAGATCGTGCACTTCTCCCAAAAGATCCTGCAGCTCTTTCAGATCGTCGCCCCACAACGCGTGCTGGCGCGGCAGGAAATTCTCCACCGTGTAACGGAAGCGTTTGATGCCGATGCGCAGCGTGTGCCAGCTAACCTGCGACCGCGTCCGCAGAGCGTGTTTGTGGAGATCGTAAGCGGCCGTCCACTTTTCGAGCGCCAGATGCAGATACACCACGCTCCCCGGACGCACCCGCGCGGCGCGCCGCGGCAAAGTGCTCGACCACTGCCGCCATTGCTTGCGGTCAAACTGATTCAGATCTTTGAAGGCGCGCTGCTTGCATTCAATTTCGCGCGCGTGAATGTAGTTGAGCAGCTTGACCACGACCGGGTCGCCAGACAAATGATCGCCCTGATTCTCCGTAGAGACGCGGCGAGCCGCGTCTTCCGCCGCCGAGTCGCTGACCGTTCCCAGCTTCTCGATCTTCCCTATCTTTTCAATCTTCCCTATCTTTTCGATCCACTCCTGCATCACCTGCATGTCACGCAATTCACCGAGCGCCCGAAAAAGTTTTCTCCCCGCCTTCTTCATTTCTTTCCATGAAGGATCGGGATCGAGCGCGATCAATCCATCGGCGAGAGAGCGGCAGCGCCGCAGCGCCACTCTAAGATCGTGCACCGGGTCGGCATCGAACCCCGCTGCCGCGCGATCGCACTCCACCAGCACGCGCTCCATCCAGGCGCGCAGGCCAAGCTTGGGCTTCGGGCTCGCAGGCTTTAGACTTCGTTGCGGACTGGGCTTCAGAATGGGTTTCAGACTAAGACTGGCTCCCACCGGGCTCCTTAAATGTTGACGGGAACCATTGTCGCCTCTTTGCGGCAATTCTTCTAGGGGAACGGCTGTCGGCTGTCAGCTCTCAGCTGTCAGTAAAACCGGTTTCGTGGAGCGACGAGCGTCCCTTCGACATGCTCTGGGCAGGCTCTCGCTCGTCAGGCATCCTAATTTACAAGTTGTCATTTTGAGCGGAACGGCGACTTCACGAAGCCGGGTTTCACCTCGGCCTCGATCTTCCCAATCTGTTTACTCTTGAGGTATTAACCCGTGTTTACTACCACCCCCCTTCCCCCCTAGTCAATGGAATCATAGGGTTAGAGGGTGTCTTGCCGCCAAAGGTAAATATCCCTTGACAGTATGTAACCCAAAAGCGGAGACTCAGGGACGATGGGTCACGTATTATTCGTGGCCGAGTCAGATACCCTACCAAGTCTGGGAGAAGAGTGTGCCGCGAATCATAGATACGATCACAGGAATTGCCGTTTACGTTTATCAGGATTTGGAAGCTGCTCAAAACGGCGAAGCATATGGTGGCAGCGGGTTTCTTGTAGATGTTCCTCATGAGACGAATGCCAGTTTGCATTCCTATTACGCCGTGACCAATAAGCACGTGGTTCAACGAGCCGGTACCCCGGTGATTCGCATAAATCGGAAAAGCGACGACCCAGCGTTCGAGTGCATTCCAACGCAACAAGCCCAGTGGGAATTTCATTCAGAGGGAGCCGACGTGGCGGCCTTTCTCTTGAAGACTGAGTCTGACTGGAAGGAGTTAAAGATCAACGTCGTCCGCCTAGATCAGTTCGTAACCCCGCAGCTCGTAGTGGATGAGGATATTGGAATAGGTGACGACACTGTTATGGTCGGCAGATTCATTAACCACGAAGGGAAGCAGCGGAATTCGCCTGCGGTTCGCTTCGGGAACATCGCCATGATGCCCACGGAGAAAATCGTGTGCGACAACGCTATTGATCAGGAAGCCTTCTTGGTGGAAGTTAGATCGCTTCCGGGTTACAGCGGATCGGCGGTACTAATTTATTCACCTTGCGCGACGAACGATATGTCGCAGCGCCGTCGCGGGCATGAAAGAATTGGCCTTCCAACCCCCAAGAAGGGCGACGAATTTAAAATGCCTTCGGAACAATTCTTTGATGGTGATCGTCCAAAGGGGCCTTTCCTGTTAGGCATTGATTTTTGTCACATTCTTAGGCGATCCGCCGTCAAGCATCCCGAATCGAATTCTACAGGGTGGTTTGTCGAAGAGAACACCGGGATGGCCGGAGTGATTCCGGCATGGAAAATAGCGGACCTTCTTCTCAAAAACGAGAGACTAATGAAACAGAGACGCGAAGTGAGTGATCGGGTTAATGCTCAAGCCTCAAGGGTGAGTCTCGACAGTTCCGAGAGACCGCCGCAAGCTACACAACTAAGCAAAGATGGGATAGAAATTCCAATCCCGACAGAAGATCAATTCTTTGGTGATCTAGAAAAGGCGAGCCGCAAAAAAGATTAGCCTTGTATATAAGCAATTCGTGCGTCCGTACCGGCCAAGTCAGAACGGCTCAACCGGAACTGGCGATTGACGAATGACCGCATCTCGCTTTTCAACTTGCTGCAAGAAGCTCCAGAACATCGGCTGTTCATCGAACCGCCGATTGTATCGAAAGCTGTATTCGTTCAAATAGGTTTGCAGATAATGACGGCCAACCGAATGATAGACACCACGAATCCCGGTTTTTACCAGCGACCAAAAACCTTCGATGGTGTTTGTGTGAACGTCGCCCATGACATAAATCTTTTCGCTGTGATTGATGCGGCGATGGTTGTACTCATTGATGTGCCGATCCATGAGGTCGTAAGAAGAGAAGTCATCCGTAAAGACTGTGCTCTTAGGCAGAACGTGTTCCTTGACCAAGCCGAGCAAGGTGGCACCTTTCACGTCGGCTGCGACCACAGCCCGGACACGACCTTTGCGCTCTACCATGCCGACGACAGTCGTTTTCTTGTCCTTGTAATCTCCGGCCAGCGGACGGCCCACCGTGCCTTTGCGCCGACCGCCAAAGTACATTTCGTCCATCTCGACACCGGGGCCGTTCTTGCCGCCAAGCGGCGCGGCCTTTTCATCGTCCAGCATGGAACGAATCTGTTTGAACATGCGCCATGCGGTTTTGTAGGTCACGCCCGTCTCGCGCTCAATCTGCTTCGCAGAGATTCCGCAGCGGGTAGCGGACATGAGGTACATGGCATAGAACCAAGTCGTAAGCGGAGTGGGCGACTTGTGAAAGATCGTGTCTGCGGTCGGATGCACATGGTTCCCGCAATGCTCGCAGCAATATGACGGGCGGCTCACCACGCGGTAATGCTTCGTGATCTGCTCACAGTTCTTGCAAAAGATGCCGTCAGGATAGAGACGGTTCTTGAGCCATTCGAGACAGGCGGCATCGTTGGGGAACTGTGTTTGGAAGGCTTTTAACGGGAATCTCTGCATCTTGGGTTTGCGGTTCATGGCGATTTACCTACAGCCAAGGTAGCAGAATACTTACATACTTTCAAGGGATACTTACCCCGCCAAAATCTTGAGTGCAAAGGACTTATTTTCAAAATATTCCGGAATAAGGAGTTAGCTCCGTTTTTCGCTTGATTCTACTAAAACTCGCATTTCTTTGGCTGCTGGTCTCCCGATTATTGCGTCCGATAGTTGTTACACCGTTGACATACGATTGGCGGGGCGCAGCCGCGGTGGCCTTGATCGGAGTTGGCACACCTCGGCTGCGACACATCAGTGGACATTGTCGCGCAGTTCCGGGTGGATGTCTGTGATGACGCGCACAGGCTGTTTGTGACGAATCAGGGTCGTTCCTTTCGTTACCTCTCCGCATCAAAACAGTTGGAAATTAGGTCGTTCAGGCGGCTAGAGTTTAGCTGTGAGGTACACTAGCGTGTCGCCTGTAACAAAAAGAAAGGTTCGCAGCATGTCGGCACTTCCAGTTCCGCCTCCCGAGCCAAAGCGGCGGAGTACTCGCAAGACGGGCCTACGTAAAATAGCGCGTCTACTCGAAGAGCGGATGGACAAGATGGGCTTAACCGAGGACGAAAAGAACGCTAAAATAAGTGCGTTGGTTGAACGAGTGGAGAAGCTTAAGTCCGCTCGCGCTGGATCTCGGCCCAAGTAGCCATTGCCTTTTTGTATTCCGGATCTCCTGGCTTGATTCCAAAAAGTTCTTCGAGAGCGCTTTTAAACTCTTCCTCGTTTTCCATATCTGCGAGATCACCCATCGCGCGCATCGTTTCAGCCTCTCTTCTGCGCACCTCAGCCTTTGCTGTTCGCGGTTTGGCTTCTTGGAAGGCGGAGATCTTTTTCATGGGCTAACCCTTGGCTCGTTCGAATCGTCTTCGACGCTCAAACCGCTTCAAGTTCCGGACCACCCTCGGGAATCCCACTCATCGCAAAGTGCGCGATGAGTGGGGCACCCGGCGATAAACGGGGAGAATCCCCTGACGCGCCCTTGGCACAGCTGATGACGTAGGGGTCCTTCGACTCCGCGGGGACTTCACTCCGTGAAGTTTCTGCTCCGCTCAGGATGACAATTTGGATAGGGTGTGGCGGGAGACGCGGCGAGCCGCGTCTCTACCGGACGGTAATTTTAGTTGCTCAGCACTTTCTCTCGCTCTTCGGCGTGCAACCGCTCTTCGCGCGCCGAATGCGGCAACGCAAAGTCCAGCACCTCGTCGATGGTCTTGACGTAATGAGTGGTCAATCCCAGCAACTGCTCGGGAGTCAGATCTTCTTCGACATTGGTCTTGTTGTCGGCCGGCAGAATCACGTCGAGAACGCCGGCTCGTTTGGCGGCCAGCACTTTTTCTTTGATTCCGCCCACCGGCAGCACGTTTCCGCTCAGCGTGATCTCGCCGGTCATCGCGGTCAGCGGACGCACTTGCTTGCCCGACAGCAACGAGACGAGAGCAGTCACGATAGTGACACCGGCCGACGGGCCGTCTTTCGGGATCGCTCCCGCGGGGACGTGAATGTGGATGTCATGAGTGGCGAAGAAATCTTCGTCGATGCCTAGCTGCTTGGCGTTCGATCGCACCCAACTTAGGCCGGCCTGCATGGACTCGCGCATCACATCCTGAATCTGGCCGGTGATGGTCAGTCCGCCTTTGCCTTTCATTTGATTAGCTTCGACGAACAATACGTCGCCGCCTGCCGGAGTCCACGCTAGTCCAACGACTACGCCGGCGCGTTTGGTGCGCTCCGCAATTTCGCCTTCGCTGCGGACCTTGATGCCGCCGAGAAATTCCTGCACGATTTCTTTGGTGACGACGAGCTTCGCGGTCTTGCCTTCCGCCAAGCGGCGCGCCTGCTTACGGCAGATGGTGCCGATGGTGCGTTCCAGATTGCGTACTCCCGCTTCGCGCGTGTAGTGACGAATCACGTAGCTGACCGCTTCTTCGGGAAATTCGATCTGCTCTGCCGTGATTCCGTTTTCCTCGATCTGGCGCGGAATCAGGTACTGGAAGGCGATGTGAATCTTTTCTTCTTCGGTGTAGCCCTGGAGTTCGATGATCTCCATGCGGTCGCGCAGCGGCTCGGCAATCGGATCGAGCATGTTCGCGGTGGTGATGAACAAGACTTTCGAGAGATCGAAAGTCACGTCCAGATAGTTGTCGCGGAACGTTGCGTTCTGCTCGGGATCGAGCGCTTCGAGCAGCGCCGACGCGGGATCGCCGCGGAAGTCGCGTCCGACCTTGTCGATTTCGTCGAGCATGAAGACGGGGTCTTTGGTCTCGGCGCGGCGGATGCCTTGAATGATCTGGCCGGGCAACGCTCCGATGTAGGTGCGGCGATGGCCGCGAATTTCGGCTTCGTCGTGCACGCCGCCTAGCGACAGACGCGTGAACTTTCGTCCGAGGGCGCGGGCGATGGATTTGCCCAGCGAAGTTTTGCCCACTCCGGGAGGGCCTACGAAACACAGAATCGGGCCTTTCATGCTGGGCTTCAAGCGCCGCACCGAAAGGTAGTCGAGGATGCGGTCTTTTACCTTCTGCAAGTCGTAATGGTCGGCGTCGAGAATTTCTTTGGCTTTCGGGATTTCAATTTCTCCACCCGAAGTTTTGGCCCACGGCAGCACTGCCAGCCACTCGATGTAGTTTCTGGTGACCGAATAATCGGCCGCCATCGGCGACATGCGCGACAGCCTGCCCAGTTCCTTCAGCGCTTCTTTCTTCACATCGTCGGGCATGCCCGCGGATTCGATTTTCTGCTTCAGCTCTTCGGTATCACGCGCACCTTCATCCTGCTCGCCCAGTTCTTTCTGGATCGCTTTCAACTGCTCGCGTAAGTAGTATTCGCGCTGCGTCTGCTGCACACGATCCTGCACTTCCGACTGGATCTTGTTGCGCAGTTGCTGCACTTCGAGTTCTTTGGCCAGATGCTGATTGATTTTTTCGAGACGCACGCGGACGTCGCTGGTTTCGAGCGTCTCCTGCTTGTCTGAGGTGGAGAGCGACGGCAGCGACGAGGCGATGAAATCAACCAGGCGTCCCGGTTCTTCGATGTTCATGGCGACGGTCGAGAGCTCGTCCGAGAGCGTCGGCGAACCGGCCACGATCTGCTGGAACAAGGTCAGGACGTTGCGTTGCAGCGCTTCGATTTCGGAGTCCTTCGGCGGAATCAGCTCCGGAATCGTGGTCACGCGGGCGCGCATGAAGGGCGAGAGCTGCGCAAAATCCGCCAGGCGCACGCGCTCCAGACCTTCGGCAAAGACGAAGAGGCTCTGGTTCGGCATCTTGACCACTTTGTGCACTACGGCCAGGGTTCCGATGGAGTAGAGATCGGTCGGTTGCGGAGTGTCTACGCGGGCCTCGCGCTGCGCCACTACGACGATGGTCTTGTCGTCGCCGAGCGAGTTGATGAGTTGGACAGAGCTTTCCCGGCCCACCGTCAGAGGCAGCACGGCGTGCGGGAACAGGACGGTGTCGCGCACCGGCAAAATGGGCAGCGACCGCTCGGAGGTGTCGTAAGAGATATGCTCGTTGGAACTGGAATTAGAAATGAGATCGCTCATGTCTTCCCCTTGAGTGTCTTCCACTCAACTTTGGATGACCTAAACTGCCAAAAAGATGCAAAGCCATCGGGCTAGGTTGTTGAATTCTAGACCCTTTTTATCCTTTTGCAAGGCCCATAAGGGCATCGGCCCCACTCCGGTAACCGCGACCGTGGGACGCGTCCTTCGTCCTCCACGCCGCGTTCTGCAACCCTCGTCAAATCAGCTGTTTTTCACGATAATCGGTTCCAGGCCAGACTGGCCCACCCAGAGGATAGACGCGCTGAGCGGTTTCCGCAGTGCACCCGCTCACAGCAGATTGTGATGAAACAGTGCCGATATGATACGTCGGAGACGGCTCTGAACAAACTGGATGCCTCACGCTCCCGGATAAATTCCCAGCACCTTTACCAGATCCGAGATCTCGCCTAGGTGCCGCAGGGCGTTGCGCGAGTCTTCATCGTCGCCGCGCAGCAGATCGACAAAAAATACGTATTCCCACGGACGCCCGCGCATGGGCCGCGATTCGATCTTGCTCAAACTGATGTCGCGCAGCGCGAATACGCTGAGCGCCTTGAATAACGCTCCCGGAATGTTCTTCACGCTGAAAGCGAGGGAAGTCTTATTCGCATTACGCGCCGCCCGCGGTTTTCCCTGGTGGATCAGAAAGAAGCGCGTGAAGTTCTTCTTGTCGTCCTCAATTCCGGACTTCAGAATCTTTCCGTGATAAACCACGGCCGCGCGCCGGCTGGCAATTCCCGCCGCATCTTGCAAGCGCTCGGCTACCACATGCTTCACGCTTCCGGCCGTGTCGTAGAACGGCACCGGCTCGAGTTTCGGATTTCTGGCAAAGAGGTCGCGGCACTGATCGAGCGCCACGGGATGCGAGAACACGCGCCGGACCTCGCCCAGCCTGGTGCCCGGCAGAGCGATCAGATTGTGCACGATGCGCAGGCGAAACTCGCGGACGATGTGCACGTTGCGGCTGAGCAGAAGATCAAAATGTTCGGCCACCGAACCCGCCAGCGAGTTCTCGATCGGGATGACCGCGCCGTCGACCGCCCGCAGCTTGACGCGGTCGAAAACTTCGAGCGAACGCGCGCAGGGCACCACCTTGGCTCGCGGCAACATGGTTTCGGCCGCTTCGTGGCTGAAAGAACCAAGTTCTCCCTGGATTGCAATCTTCATAAAACCATTCCAAACACACGTAGGGACAGCCGCCCCCGGCTGTCCAGCCGAGCGCAGCTCGGCAGGTCTCATCCCACCGGCAACTGCGCCAACTCCTTCGTCATAACCAGAGCATCCAACTGGCCCGAATAGTATCCGGCAACTGTCTTCTCCACAAAATAGCCTTGCTGCTTGTAGAAGCGGATCGCGGCATCATTATTAACCGGCGTCTCGAGCTCGACCGCAAGCGCGCCCGCCTGCAACAAGTGTTCTTCCGCAGCTCGCATCAGCGCCGACCCGACGCCCAACCGTCGCGCCTCCGCGACCACATCGATGGTAATGATGTGGCTGCTTTTACGCCGCGTCTCCGCCACGACGAAACCCAGAATCCCGGCCTCCGCTTCGGCCACCAGAGTGAATGCCCCCGGCCGGCGTATGTAGAAAGCCATCTCCGGCCGTGAGTACGCCAACTGCGGATCGAAACATGCCTGGTCAATTCGCCAGAGCGTGTCAAAGTCCGCCTTGTCAAATTGTCGGATGTGAAATGGCACGCCGCCATTGTAGCGGGTGACGGCGCCCAACCGTCAGCACAACTCTGCAGGGCAACGCGCAGCATGTGCCCAGCCGTGAATTCTGGTAGTTTCTTGTCCATGGAAAAGCCGGTCCTGATCGTGATCGACATGCTGCGCGACTTTCTTGAAAACTGGGACCCGGTTCAAAAAGAAAGACTGGTTCAATCCATCAACGAACTGGTGGGTGTTATGCGGAGCTTCTCCCATCCTGTGATCTGGGTGCGGCAGGAGTTCGAACCCGATCTGCGGGACGCGCTCCCGGAGATGAGAGCCAAAGGAATTCGCATCACCATCAAGGGAACGCCGGGTTGCGAGATACTTCCAGAACTGGCGGTGGCTCCGTCGGACATGGTCATAATCAAGAAGCGTTACAGCGGGTTTTACGGAACCACACTGGACGAAACACTGGCTCGGCTTGCGCCGGATGCGATCATCCTGGCCGGGATTAACACCCACGCATGCATCCGCACAACCGCCGTCGACGCATATCAACGCGATTGGCCCGTGATTTTGGCGAGGGAGTGCATCGACTCCTACGACCGGGAACATCACGAAATTTCTCTGAGGTACATGAAGGACAAAATTGGCCTGCTCATGAGCAACCTGGAGATCCGAGGGTCGCTTGGCAGCGCGCGAAAATAATTTCCCGGGCCGAGTGGATCGACAGAAACGCGGGTTCTATCTGATCGGTGCAATCTAATCAACGGGCGGAGGGATCCGACGATGCGACGCATGCTCCCGATTCTGTGTGGGTTGGCACTGGCTGGAATTTCAGTGGCGCAGAGCAGCCCAGCGGCAGGCGCCCAACCGGCCGCGAAGACTCCCACGATCGCGGGTGTCGTCGACTTCAGTTCGCGCACCGCGGTGTTCACGAGTCCCGAGCAATCCTGTAATAACAACGACATTCCCGATGCGATGGCGCGGGCCTTCCGCGATTCCTCGGGAACCGTGCACCTGATCGCCGCCAGCTCCGAGCTGTTTGAGAACCTTGGACCCACGCTGGACAGCGTGCAGCACAGCTGTCAGGTCGGGCACTATTCCGCGAACGATCCGAATCCCGCGGACTTCAACGATCAAACCTGGGTCGATGACTTTTATACCCTCGACGGCACACGCATCGCCGGCCTCACGCACACGGAGTATCACGGCTGGGCGATCAAAGGCGAGTGCACTTTCAGCGGCTACAACATTGGCTGTGAGTATGACTCCGACACCTACCATGAATCCGACGACGGCGGCTATCACTTCAACTCGTTCAAGGCGCCCAACAATTTCCTTGCCGGAGTTCCCTACAAATACATCATCGATAAAGGCCCCTCAGGCTACAGCGTCGACAGCAACATTATTGAGCTGGGCGGATGGTATTACGCCATGGTCACGTCCTATGCGTGGCCTCCGAACTGCTCGGGACAACGGGGGCCAGGGCGTTGCCTGGTGCCGGGCGGCGGAGGTCCTATGCGCACCACCAACGTTTTTGACCCTTCCTCCTGGCGCGGATGGAGCGGGACAGATTTCTCCGTATCCTTCGCCGATCCCTACCCCGGCCCGGTCGACGATCGCAAGAGCCACGTCTTGACTACGGTTCCCTACATGGACGTCGTGACTGGGATCAACCTTTTCGAATCTTCGGGTGTGGTCGTCGCTGTTTTATGGAATCCCTGGGACAATGAATATGGCAGGAAAGGGTTCTATCTTTCCACTTCGACCGATCTGGTCAACTGGACGAAGCCGAAATTGGTCGCCACGGTTGATCAGTTCCTGGCGCAGGAGCCGCCGGGGAGCTGGTCCTACGCTTACTTTTCCTTGATCGATCCGGCCGCGCCAGACATGAATTTCTCGATCGTTGGCAGTCAGCCTTACCTTTATTATGTGCGGTTCGCCGACGATGGGTCCCGCGTGCTGTTCCAGCAGCCGATAACGTTGACCCTCAATCAATGACCCTCAATCAATGACCCTCCATCAATGACGCTTCATCATCAGTAGCCCGACATCCCGACTGCACTTTTCCCGTTTCCTCCCCTTGCGCAGTTGCATCTATTAGAAGTACGATTTCTCCCACAGAGGCAGCGAGCCCGATGGCCCGTTTTATTCTCATTGACGTGCTGGTAGCGCTCGCGCTGTCGTTTTTCTGGTATGCGTGGTTTGTGCGCTACAACCGTCGGCGGGCAGCCAACGTGCTGCAGTGGGTGCAATCGGCATGCCTGGGAAAAGGCCGCGTGGTCGATCTGCGATGGCAGTCCAGCAGTTCGCGGCTGAAGGCAACTCTGCATCTCTCCTCGCGCTGGTTTGAGGAGGCCCATCTCACGATTCGCCTGTTGCCGCGCCCGCTCCCGCTGCAGTGGGCTTTGAGCCACTGGCGCCAGCAGCAGGAAACCCTCACCTTCGAAGCCGACATGGGATTTCCTCCCGGCTTCCACCTCGACGTCATCCGTCACCGCTGGTCGGGACACTCGGGAGCGAAGAGTTCCGGGTCGAAAGAATCGCTGTCGAAAGAATCGATGCGCGCTCGCGCCTGGACCATCACTCGCCCCGGCCCCGTGATTCTCACCACCAAGGAAGACTGGCCGGTCGAATTGAGCCCGGTCGTGAATGCGCTGGCGTCGTGGCGCGACAAGGATTTTGTCGGCGTCCGCTTCAACTCCAAGTCGCCGCATTTCACGGCTACAGTCGCGCTTGAAAACCTCTCCGATCAGAAAGCTGCATCCGCCTTGCTTGGGCTTTTCCGGGAACTGGCGGCGAGTTCCTCCGCGAAACAGCACTGAATCATTTAGTCATTGAGCCATTGAGTCATTGGATGATTGGAGACTTCGCTCCCCGGCAGGGGGTCCCAATGAATCAATGACTATATGAATCAATGACTCAATCGTTCAATGATTTCCGCTCAGCGCTTTGGGGCGGAATGAAATGGATCGTCTGGCGGATCTTGCTGTGAAGGCGCATCCTCCGGACTTGGAATGTCTAGATTGACCACGACCGGTTCCTGACCGCTGCGCACGATCACTGCCTCCACCGGCTCGTCTTTGCGCGCGTTCAACTCTTGATGAGGCACGTAGGGAGGAACGTAGACGAAATCTCCCGGTCCCGCTTCGTCGACGAACTCCAAACGGTTTCCCCAGCGAAAGCGCGCGCGGCCCCGCACGACGTAGATCACAGTCTCCAGTTCGCCATGATGATGAGGACCGGTCTTGGCATTCGGATGCACCACGACCGTTCCCGCCCAAAGTTTTTGCGCGCCGACTCGGGCACGCGAGATGGCTTCGGCGCGGGTCATACCGGGCGTCTGTGGCGTGTTGGAGTCCAGTTCGCCGCTGCGAATGATGCGCAAGCCGTGGTGCTTCCAGTCGGGTTCTTCGTTACTTTGGAGCCCGTCGCCGCGAAGGGCGTCGCCTCGAGCCGCGTCGTTTCGAACCCCGCCGTTTCGAACCGCGGGGGAGAGTGGATCGTTCATGGTCTACCTCTCATGATCTGCCGCTCATCAACTACCCGTCCTAGTTAGATACTTGGTTAGATACTACCGCTCGGTGAAAAATATTTCACATTGACACGACCGCAATGGGGTCTGAGCGACGGAAAAATCTTTCACACTATCGCGGGCATTTGATCTGGGTTAGACTGTGCGCTGTTTTCCGAAGCCAGAGAAAGATTCTGGCTCGATCGGGCATGGGGAACCGGAGTCCGACGCAGGGTTCTGGCGCCAGGCCACAGCCGTAAGGATGCTTCCAGGATGTTACACAAAGGAGAAATTGTGATTCGAAAATTAAGTGTGTCCTTGCTCACTCTCGCGGCGCTGTTGGCGGCCGTGAATGTCGTTTGCCAAGCCCAGTCCCAAACCCTGTTGACGCGCCATGTACGGAAAGCGGTTCTTAATGGCGAAGCAAAATTGGTGGGCCGTCTCCCCGCAAATCAAACCGTGCACTTCGACATCGTTCTGGCACTGCACCATCAGCCAGATTTGGAAAACTTCTTGCGAGAAGTCTACGATCCTTCCAGCCCCACCTACCGGCACTTCCTTACGCCGTCCGAGTTTACCGCGAGGTTTGGTCCCAGCCAGGGAGAATATGACGCTCTGATCGGTTTCGCGAAAGCGAGCGGCTTCACGGTGATTCACGGCTCCCGCAAAGGTTTCGACGTTCAACTCACGGGCTCGGTGGCGAAGCTCGAAAAAGCGTTTCATGTGACCATGGGCGTCTACCAGCATCCCACGGAAAACCGAACATTTTATGCTGTCGACCGCGAGCCCACGGTAAACCTGCCGTTCCAACTGTGGCACATCACGGGGTTAGACACCTATTCGATTCCGCGTCCCCTGTACGTGCGTAAAGATCCCAAGGCGAAGTCCCAGGCTGCCCAAGCCCACACGGGCTCTTGTCCTAGTGCATCTTTCTGCGGCAGCGACATGCGGGCAGCCTACTATGAGGGAACGGCTCTCACCGGCTCCGGCCAGAACCTCGCCCTGCTCGAGCTAGCCGGCACCGATTTGACCGACCTGACCACGTACTACAGCGGCGCCGGCCAACCAGAACCTTTCGTTCCCACGCTCCTTTCCACGGGCGGGTTCACCACGAGCTGCCTTAATTCTGATGGCTGCGACGACACGGAGCAGACGCTGGACATGACTCAGGAGATGGGCATGGCCCCAGGCGCGACTATGCTCTATATGTACGTGTGCGGCAACGCCTACGGTACGGGAGAGTTCAGCGAAACTGACTGTTTCAGTTCGATGGTTTCGGACGAGCAGGCTCCATTGAGTTTGCAAATTAGCTCTTCGTGGATCTGGTCTCCTGAACCCGGCACCGACGATCCGTACTTCATGACCATGGCGGCACAGGGCCAGAGCTTCTTTGAAGCGTCCGGCGACAGCGGCGGTTATACGGAAAGCGCTCCATGGCCGTCGAATTCTGCTTATGTCATAAGTGTCGGTGGCACGAGCTTAACCACCACCGGCCCGGCCGGCGATTGGGCTTCAGAAACCTATTGGTCTTACGAAGGCGGAGCCTACGGTGGCGGCGGCTGGGGGAGCAACGTCGATATCCCCTCCTGGCAGGTAACCGCAGCCGGCGACTGTTCCACAGAGGGCGGAGAGTGTTCCGAAACCTATCGGGACGTCCCAGACGTCTCGGCCAACGCGCAGTTTAGCTTTTACGTCTGCGCCAATCAATCTGGCTTAACTGGCTGCACGGCCAACGACTACGGCGGGACCAGTTTTGCCGCACCCATGTGGGCGGGCTTCCTGGCTCTGGTCAATCAACAGGCGGCTACCAACGGCGTGGCGGCGCCCGGCTTCATTAATCCAACTATTTATCCGCTGAATCTGGGGAACGGTGACGCCGATTTCCACGACATCACCGCCAACGGCGGGGCGAGTACCTTTCCGTGCGTAGCCGGTTTCAATATGTGCGCCGGCTGGGGCAGTCCGAACGGGGCCGCCCTGATCGACGCATTGGCCGGACCAGCGGGGCCGAATTTCTCGCTTTCGGCTAGTCCGAGCAGCCTGTCCATCACGCAGGGCAACAGCGGGACGAGCACCATCTCCGTCACCGATCTCGACGGTTTCAGTGGCAGCGTCTCTCTGTCTGCGTCGGGCTTGCCTAACGGTGTGACGGCGAGCTTCAATCCCACTTCTACTTCCACCACCAGCGTGCTGACCTTGACGGTTGGCGCGCAAGCGACGCCCGGAACGGCCACGGTGAAGATCACCGGCCAGTCGGGAACTTTGACTAATTCCACGAACCTCAGCCTCACCGTTAACCCCACCAGTCCAGTCGTCACCCTCAACCCAACGTCGCTGACATGGAACAAGGAGGTAGTGGGCGAGACCTCCGGGAAATCTGTCACCGTCACCAACACGGGAGGCTCGACGCTGACCGGCATCAGCATCTCGACCAGCGGCGCTCCCTTCGGGCTGACGACAGGCGCGAAGGCCTGCGGCAGCACACTGGCGGCGGGAAGCAGTTGCGTGATCAGGGTTACCTTTAGTCCGACCGCACTTGGGTTGGTCACCGGGACCCTCACGATCAACGACAGCGATGGGAACCAGCAGGTGCCACTCACCGGCACCGGCAGTGTTCCCGTGAAGCTCTCACCAGCCAGCGCCAAATTCGGGAAAGTGACCGTCGGCACCAGCAGTGCGGCGAAGACGTTTACCCTTACCAACGAACAAACCAAACTCCTTACCGGCGTCACGATCACGACGACCGGAAACTTTACCGTCTCCAGCACGAACTGCTCGACGAACCTGGGCGCCACGTCCAGTTGCACAATCGAGGTAGTTTTCACGCCGACGCAGACGGGCGCGGCTACGGGGACGTTACAGGTGAACGATAACGCCGCCTACAGCCCGGAGATTTCAACTCTGTCGGGCACCGGAAAGTAAGAACCTCGGTTGCAGGTTGCAATCACCAGCCCCGCAGAGATGCGGGGCTTTTTTCGTCTGGGCAAACTCTTCCAGTCGCCATCATGGGCATTTCCACGGATGGAACGGCTTCCTACTCCGGTTCCGCGACGAAGCGGTATCCCACGCCGCGCACGGTCTGCAAATGTTTCGGTTGCGAGGGATCCTCTTCGATGTAGCGCCGCAGCCGCACTACAAAATTATCGATGGCGCGCGTATCGGTGTCTTCGTGCAGTCCCCACACATCTTCTAAAATGGACTTGCGCGAAACCACGCGGCCGGCGCTCTTCACCAGATAACGCAGAAACTCCGCTTCCATCACCGTCAGATGGATGGTATTTCCCAGCGTGCGCAGTTCCAGTTCTCCAAAATCAATTGTCTTGCCGCAAAAGCTAAAAGTATCGACCGGGTGCCCGCTGGTCGTGTCCCCGCCTGTCTCATCCGCGTTTGTCTTATCGAGGTCTCCTGGCTTTCGAGACGCCGGTTCCGCGCCCGCCGCGCCGGAGTTCTTCATCCACGCGTCTTTCGTCCACACACTGCGCCGCAGCAGGCTCTCCAGGCGGGCAATGAGGATCGCCAGCTCAAACGGTTTGGGCAGGTAGTCGTCCGCGCCCGCCGCGAATCCCTGCAGCACATCTTCCGGACGCCCGCGCGCGGTCAGCATCAGGATAGGCACGTAATTCTTTTTCTCGCGCAGCAAGGCCGCGACATCGAAGCCGCTTTTGCCCGGCAGCATCACATCGAGAAGCACGGCATCGAAGCGTTCATTTTTCTCGACCAGCCTCTCCAGGGCCGTTTCGCCATCGCCCGCAACTTCCACCGCGTGTCCTTCGGCTTGCAGGTTGAAGCGCAAGCCATCGGCCAGGTGGGCTTCGTCCTCCACGACCAGAACACGGCTCATGCGATCGTCGCTTTCCGGGGCAATTCTTCTTTCGGCAATTCTTTTCTCGGGAATTCTTTCCTCGGCAATTCGAGAGTCACGGTCGTCCCCTTGCCGGCGCCGTCGCTCTCGGCGAACACGCGGCCGCCGTGCTTGCGCGCGATCGAGCGCACGATGAATAATCCCAGGCCCGTGCCTTTTACTTGTGAGAGCGAGCGCTGTGTTACCCGATAAAAGCGCTTGAAGATGCGTTTTAACTCCTGCTCCGGAATACCCACGCCGCGATCGCGCACCCGCAGCACAATGCGCTTTTCATCGGGAGCGTCGAGTTCCACCGAAATGTGCACGCCGTCGGGCGAATATTTCACGGCATTATCCAGCAGGTTCGAAACCGCGGTGCGCAATTCCTCGGGATCGCCCAGCACTTGCGCTTCGCTGCCGTTCGGCGTTGATGCTGACGCTGATAATGCTGATGCTTTCAAAGATGACGACTCGCGGTAGTCGAGATCGTTCGCCTGCAAATGATGGCGCACGCGCGCCAGTTCCATGCACTCTTGCACCAGCGCGTTGAAATCGACCGGCGCGCGCTGCCGCGGACTTTTCTTCTGCGCCGCTTCGCCCGCTTTCAGCACCTGTTCGACGGTATGCAGCAGGCGCTCGGTATCGAGGAGCATCAACTCGTAGAACTGCCGCCGCTGCGCTTCATCCACTTCACGCCTCTGCAAAGTTTGCAGGTAGAGGCGTATGGAGGCGATCGGCGTCTTCAATTCATGGGTGACGGCGTTGATGAAGCTGTCGTGCTGCTCGTTGCGGCGAATTTCGCGGACCAGAAAAATCGTATTGAGGACGAGGCCGGCGACGATGGCGCCAAAGAAAATGATGCCAAGAAAAACCTTGATGCCTTCGCGCCAGTTGAGGATGATCCATCCGCTGCCGACAGCGAACGCCACCGCCGCCAGGAGAACTCCCAGCGTGAGGAAAAAGTAAATCGCCTTCTGGCGGCTGATGATGCGCACAGGGAGATTGTAGCGGGGCGGGGGGCGGGTGTCAGGTCTTAGGCCTTGGGGCCTTAGGCCTTATGTGTCACGTTCCTCGGTTGTTGGCGTAAGGCGGTATGCGACAGTTGCTGTAATCGCGATATCGTGACAAGAATGAAATCGAGAGTTGCCGCAATCAGTCCCCCCAAAACTGTGGACACGCGTGAGGCTTCAGAGTAGTCTCAAAAGCGAGTGAGCAGTTCCTCTTCTCTTTCTCTTTCAGGTCCTCTGAACTAAGTCAGTCCACCTGGAGTACTTTCCTCTTAGCCCGCGAGACTCATGAGGTGTTCAATGATCGGTCGAGCAACGTGTTTGCAGGCTGCCGTTTTAGGTCTATTGGCTGTGCTGAGCTTGGGTTGCGGCGGAGGAAGCTCAGCCACTATGCATACACCAGCACCTGCGTGCACACCTGCATCCGCGCCGGCGTTCGCCTACGCGTTGTCCTACGCGGTGGATGATCCCTCGGCAAGTACGGTTTCTATGTACACCGTGAACTCTTGCACCGGGAGTTTGACAGCAACCGCACCGCCCGCCGTCGCAACCGGAGCCAACGGCTTCGGGGCAGAGGGCTTGGCAGTCGATCCTGCCGGCAGGTTCGCCTATGTGGCTAATCTTATGTCGAATGCGGCGGATGACGCCACCGTTGCGATGTTTACCATCAATTCGAGCACTGGGGTCTTGACCCCGACCACGCCAGCCACCGTGCCAACTGGATATTTTCCCCAGGGAATCGCGATTGATCCTTCCGGTAGATTTGTGTATACGGCGAACAGCGACGACAACACGGTTTCCATGTTCACCATCAACTCAAGCACAGGGGTTTTGACGCCGACTGCGCCCGCTGCTGTCGCAGCCGGATCGAGTCCCGGCTTTATGACTGTGCACCCTTCTGGCAAGTTCGCCTACGCGTCGAATCAAGATGATGACACGATTTCCATGTACACCATAAACTCCAGCACCGGAGTTCTAACTCCGACGACACCCGCCGCAGTGCCCGCGGGCTCGTCTCCTTTTGGTGTCACCGTGGATCCCTCCGGCAAATTCGCCTATGTGCCCGACGCCTATAGCCAACCTAATAATACAGTTTGGCAATTCACTGTCGATGCCGTCACCGGAGTTCTGTCCCCGAATGGTGCCGCCACATCAGGAAACGGTTCCACATCGGTGGCCGTGGATCCCTCCAGCAAGTTCGCCTACGTGGTGAATCGAGACGACAACACAGTTTCGATGTTTACCATCAACCCCACCACTGGAATCTTGACGCCGAATGCGCCACCCACCATCGCGACTGGACAGGAACCCTTCGGGATTGTCGTCGATCCTTCCGGCAAGTTCGTCTACGTGTCAAATCAAAATAGCTCTTCACTTTCGGTATACACCCTCAACGGCGATGGAACGTTGACCGCCGTAGGGACCGCTGCAACAGGTACCGATCCAATCGCGCTGGCCGTAATCGGGACCACACAGTAAAGACAGCCGCCGGGAGAGCCTTCGTGGTCGCTGATTCTTTGGCGGTAGTTGTCGCAAACCGGCGTTTACGCGGAAAAGGCTCCCGACGCCGACCACCGTGGCCGGTTCGAGAGCCTTTCCTGAGACCTTACACCTGAGACCTGAGACCTGCTTCTCTCAGTCGTTCCCCGCTGCCGCCGCCATCACTGCTTCCGCCTTCACATCCCGCGTTAATGCCGGCTTCGGCGGCAGGTGATCGAGGTTTACTTTGTACACGTGGCGTGCCAGCCCGAGTTTCTTCAGCGCCCAGATGCCGTACCAGTTCATGTCGATTTCATACCACTTCAAGCCGTGACGCGCGGACACTGGATGCGCGTGATGATTGTTGTGCCAGCCTTCGCCAAAGGTCAGGACGGCAATCAGAAAGTTGTTCGTCGAGAGGTCCGGGGTCACAAAGCGCCGCGTACCCCACAGGTGGGTGACGGAGTTCACCATCCAGGTGGAATGCAGTCCGACCACCGTGCGCATGAACACTCCCCAGAGCAGCCAGGGCAATCCACCGATGGCATAAAGAATGACGCCCAGAATAACGTTTGAGGTCCAGTGATACTTGGTCAGCCAGACGTGAACTTTGTCTTTGGTCAGGTCGGGGACGTAGCGGGCCAGAGTGGTGGTGTCATGATGCATCGACTTGCCCATCAGGATCCATCCCATATGCGACCACCACTTGCCGTCGATGGGGGAGTGGGGATCGCCTTCGTCGTCGGAAAACTGATGATGAATGCGATGTGTGGCTACCCAGAAAATCGGACCGCCCTCGAGCGCGAGCGTCGCGCACCAGGTCAGGAAATATTCCACCCACTTCGGCGTCTTGTATCCGCGGTGCGTCAGCAGGCGGTGATAGCTCATCCCAATGCCGAGGCTCCCCGATACCCACCACAAGAAAATAGCGACAAAAAATGCCGTCCAGGTAAAGTAAAATAATGCCGCGATTGCGCCGATATGAAACAGGCCCATGGCGATCGCCGTGCCCCAGTTGAAGCCGTCGCGGTTCGCCCGCTCTTTACGATTGCTGCCTTCTCCCGTTTCTCGCATGACCTGGCTGGTCGCTTCGTTGATTGTTTCGCGCGTGGTCTCGCTCATCTTCGTCTCGTTTCTGTGTACACCTATTTGATTGAGGTCTGACTAGGACAATACCAAGAGTTCGCGAAGTATTTTGTAATACTTCTGTAATCCTCGATGGGCAAAGGGGTTACGAAAGGACAGGGCAGTCGCTAGTCGTTAGTCGTTAGCGAACCCGCGCGAAGGGATTGCTAACGACCAACGACCAACGACTAGCGACCATCGACCGTCCCCGCCCGGAAGCTACTCTGACACTTCTCAGAACGAGGTTAGCCTTCCAAACTTTGATAGTGACCCATGCGAAGTTAGTTTTGATGGCGGTACGCTGGCTGCGGCGCTATCGCTGCGGCGTGGTGCTCAGCGAACAGGCCTGCGTGAGTGGCGAGATGCCCGACGCTATCGGCTGGAAGAAGGCCTGCCACTCGGTGCTGGTCGAGAGCAAAGTGTCGCGCGCGGATTTTCTGGCCGATCGCGACAAGGCTTTCCGGCAAAGGCCGGAGATCGGCGTCGGCTGCGAGCGGTATTACCTGACGCCGCAGGGTTTGATACAGACTGAGGAACTTCCCGCGGGTTGGGGGCTGCTGGAAGCGTGTGGACGCGAGATTGAGCGGGTCAAGGCGTCGGCGAAGAACCTGCGTTCCGCGGTCGGTTTTCAGAATGAGATGAATCTTCTGCTGGCCAGTTTGCGGCGAGTGGAAATTCGCATTGAACCGGAGAGCATCACCGATTTCCTCAAGTGGAAGAATCGTATGGCGGAGTACAACCGGGGCCGACTGCCGGAAGGACTGGTGGCTGCGGAAGAGGAAGCGAACGGATTCCTGTTGGGGACAGCGGGGGATTGAGACGGCGCAGACATTTGTGACGAATCGGCTCGTGTCCTTCCCAAACCCGATTGAATGAGGACTTCTCAATCTATTCCCGCCATCCCGACAGAAAAAATGAAACCGGGCGGTTGGGCCCGGTTTCGAAAGCGCCGGTTGAAATGCGGTTACATCGCAAACCGGCACTGGCTGGCTCAGAGAGTTGCACGGGCGTGGTTGGCGTCCGCTGGGTCTCGCGCCAGCAAAGGGTTCGACAGGAGCGAGGACAACGTAACGTTAAGTGCAACTGTTGGGCCAGCACCAGATTCTGTGCAACGGTTTCAAGGTGTTTTTGCAAGTTAAAGATAATAAATATGCTTAGGGGGTACGTTCGGGAGTGGAGTGTCAGTCTATCCGAGGTTGCTCGGGGCTGAGTGTTTCAAAGTGTTGCACAGTTTCTGCTCCTGGGGAGTTAACCCCAATAATCCTCTAGCGAAGGTCAAAGGAAATGTTACAATTGCGCGCGAAAGAGTTAAGATTTCGGCAAAAGAGCCAGTCCCAGCCGCTGGTCCGAGTATTTTTCATTGGGGGGAGTGCTTAATGGCGACTGGGAAACCAGAGATACCCGAAGACTATCCACTGCCGCAAAATAAACCAGTCAAGAAACCCTACACGAAACCCAGCTTCCAGTTCGAGCGCGTGTTTGAGACACAGGCGCTGAGTTGCGGAAAAATTCACGGTGGCACGCAGCAGCAGTGCCGCACCAACAGGAAGACTTCCTAGCAGACTGCGGAAAACTCGGTATCGTACCTTTGAGATAAGGCCCGCCAAAATAAACGTGAGCCTAAGAAACGGCGCCGGGAATCAGATTTCCAGATTCCCGGCGTTTTTCCGTGAGCGGTGGCTCGACGCTGGCTACTGAAGCGCGCTCTGCGTCAACTTCACGGCGCAATAGTTGTTAGCCCCGCAGCTGGGGCCCAGAGCGGCGGCGAGAACAACCACATCCGCGGTGGCGGGCAAGGTGAGGCTCTTTACCGTTTTGCTGGTGTTAAGGTTGAATACGTAACCGTAAACATAGGTCGTGTGAACTCGCTCGCCTCCGGTACTGGTATTCTCATACGCCATGGTCGCAGCTACCGATTCTCCCGCGTAGCCTGCCGGCCCCGTGTACCAGTCGCTGAGGCTCTGGGTGAATGTTGAGGTCGTGGTGTCGGTATAGGTGACGGTGAACGTCTCGGCGGCGTGGGCGCCGTTTACTCCCACAGCCAGAATCTCCAACGAGCCGAACGAACCCGAAGGCAGCGTGATGGTGGTGTTTGTCCAGGTGTCCACGGCGCCCGTCGGCCCGTAGGTGAACGTGGTACCGTTCCAGGTTTGCGTTGCGCCGAGCTCAGTGGACGAGTAAGCATTGCCATCGGCATCCATTCCGCCGGTCGCCGAGAACGTCGCGGCGTTGGCATAGATGCCGGTTAGGTTATACGCGGTTCCGCTGTTGGTGACGGGGGTGGAATTGGCACTCTCGGTCCCAAAGTAGATGCTCTCCGCTCCCGTGTCGGTGCTGATGTTGTCCATGGTAATGCCAGAGCTTCCGCCAAGGTAGCCCGTGGCTTCATCCGTCCACGTGGGTTCGGTGCCGCCGGTGCCGCTGGTGTTGGTGAGTTGGGTGTTGATGTTCCACATCTGCACGAGGTTGGGGCCGGTGGCAGCGCCAACCGTCCCACTGGCGACGAAGAGGCGATCGCTGCCGGTGGGGGTGGGGGTCGGATCATAGAACTCGCTGAGCGGCGAACAGGTTACGGCCGTTGCCTGCGATGTCCCAGCTGCGGCGCCACCGTTGACATTGTTGTTGTTAGACATGACGGTGGCCGTGTTGGCCACCCCGGTGGAGGGGTTGAAACTGACCGCGAAGAGGTCCTGATTGTAGGTCTTTGTCGAGTCGGTGCCGCAAGTGTAGAGGGTGGACGCAGGGTTGCTCCCGTAGGCCGCCCCATAGACGTAATAGTTGTTGTCGAAAGTGCCGTAGTACAGTGGGATGCCCGCATAGGCGCCAAATTGCGGGCCCAGATTGACGTTGACGCCGGAAGCCAGGCTGGTCAGGATCTGCGTCACGGAAGTCTTGTTGCCGGCTTGATTGTCGTTATTGGAGAACGCATAGATAAAGCCGCCGAAAGCGTCCAGCACCGGGCCCGTACTGGACAGACCGGCGTTCGCGTATGTGTAGGAGGCAGGAGAAGTTGCCGTGAAGCTTGTCGCCCCTACGGTATAGCCATAGACCTTTATGCCATCCGAGACGTAAACCGTGTTATTCAGAGGATCGTAAACCGGGCTACCGATGTTTGTGCCAGTAGTCGTGGTAAATGTGGTGCAGAAGGTGAGGGTGGGAGTGCCCCTGAAGACGCCTGAGATCTGATAAAGAACGCCGTTGTTGGCGGCGATATAGCCGTTATCGCTGGGATAGTCCACGTAGAGATTGGAATTGGAGTTGATGGACGAATTTGCCGTGCATCCTGTCGTACTGGCGTCGGTGTAGTTGACGGTAACGTCGCAGGATTCGCCCGCAGTGCAGTTCCCGGGCGTGGTCTCAACATCAATCGCCACCGAACCGGTGGTGGCGTTGGTGCCTTCTCCAGACTTCCACGTGGTGACGTGCAAGAGGGCCGGATTTGCATTGTCGACCCAGGCAACTTTTGTCCCATCCAGCGAAAGTACGGGCGAAAGGGCGGAGGCAGCCGCTTGGATCGCATAGGAAAACAGGAACGTGGGGGCCTCATATTCAAACGTGATCGTCCCGGCCTGCGTCGCGCTAACCTGGGTGCCCGTCACGACCGCAAAGCCGTAACCGGGATCCACCAGCAAGCTGCCGGGAGTGACGGTAATGTTGTTTCCCGCACTGGTGAAGCCCGTGATGACTGCGTTCAGTCCTTCCCAGGTCGCGGCGGTGCTGGTGGAGAGGTACGTCGTGTAGCCGGTGGACGACGCTGCGCTCCCGGCGCCAGTCACCGCGGCTGCATATGGGTTTATGAGAGTGAGTGTCGTAGTCGTGTTTCCCGTGCAGAAAAAGGTCCCGTTGTTATTCAAATTTGTGAATCCTGATACTACGAACACAAATCCCTCGTATTCGTTGGTGGTTACACCTGTAGTCGAAAAGGTGTATACCGCGGTGGTGCCCACCGATGCGGCAACCTTCGTGAGAGTCAGCGTTTTCGCGGTGTTCTTGATGACCTGTGTCAGGGCATAGCTGGCACCTGAGTTGGTATAGCAATATCCGGTGGCGGCGCCGTTCACGTAGAGATTATTCAGGCCGATCAGATTGGCCTGCGTGCCCACCTTCGCATCCGCGTCAACCGTGTACACGGCATAGTCGGTAGCACAATTTGGGGTTGAGTTGGCGTAGTTAAAGCTGTACTTGGCCGGACTTTGTCCAGCCGCCATTCCGCTGGTTGGCCCAAGGGAAACAGCCCAGTCAATCTTGGAGCCCTTTTGCCTGGCGTGCCGCGGGCGGACGGGTACGGGCAGCCACCTTCTCGGGAGTATTGGCGACAAAGGCCGCAGAACGGCGCCGTCGCTTCTTTCGCCAAAGGGATTTTCGATCAACGTATTGTCGATCAACGTATTTTCGTTGAAGCGGGCATCGTCTGACCCAGCCATGTTCAACCCGGCAGTTGCCGGTTGCCCAGTTTGGTGCTGCCTCATGTAATGCAGAAGAACGTTATTCAGGAAGCGGGGATCGTCGCGCACCTTCATCATGTCCTGGAGGGAGCCGTTGCGGGTGTATACGACGTGCGGGGTGCTCCAATCTTCGGGGAGGCCGACATGGGGCGCGGACGTCGCGGGCGTTGGCAACGCATCTTGCGCGGACATCTCACGCACACATGTGCCGGATGCCATCAGCAGAATGGCGGTAGAGAAAAGGAGTGGTTGCGCAAACCGAAAGACACGACCCATAGACACGATCCCTCGAAGAAAATGTTGGAATTGCGGCCATTATAACGAGGAGGCGCATCCTTCAGGTAGTGCCTTTCGGTAACCTTGCCGGAGGGGTTCGAACCCGACGTATGGAACTTTATTTGCAAGCGGGCGCGGCGGCGCTACATTTCCCGCCGGCCTTCCATGGCTTTCAGCATGGTGACTTCGTCGGTGTATTCGATGTCGCTGCCTACGGGAATGCCCATGGCGATCCGAGTTATGCGCAGCGCTTGTCGTTGTCCCTGTCCCTGCCGCTTCAGTAGCTGGGCGAGGTAGGTGGCGGTGGCTTCTCCCTCAACCGTGGGGTTGGTGGCGAGGATGACTTCTTCGATCTCCCCGGCTCCGACGCGCGTCATTAAGTTTGCGATGCGCAACTGTTCGGGACCGACCCCGTGCAAGGGTGAGATGGAGCCGTGGAGCACGTGGTAGACGCCGTTAAAATGCCGCGTCTTCTCGACGGCGGCGATGTTGGTCGGTTCCTCGACCACGCAGACGAGCTTTTGATTGCGGGTAGGACTGCTGCAGTACACGCAGGGATCGACGTCGGTGATGTTGTTGCAGATGGAGCACAAACGCAACTTGGCTTTGACGTCTCGAACCGCGGAGGCGAGAGACTCGGCGTCATCTTCGCTCGAACGCAGAATATGAAAGGCGAGGCGCTGGGCGCTCTTGTTGCCGATTCCCGGCAGCTTCTTGAGTTCGTCGATGAGCCGGGTCATCGGCTCGGCAAAACGAGACATAGGAATTTGTAATTGGTGATTTGTAATTGGTAATTTAAACCCGCGCCACGAAAAGTCTTGCTTGGGCTTTTCATTACAAATTACAAATCGCAAATTACAAATTCATTCCCAGTCCGCCGAGCATTCCGCCCACGCTGGACTGCATTTCCTTATCGATCTTGCGGCTGGCTTCGTTGAGCGCGGCCATGACCAGATCCTGCAACATCTCCACATCGCCGGCCTTCACTGCCTCGGGGTCGATCTTGATGGCGAGCACCTGCTTGCGGCCATCCATCTTGACGGTGACCGTGCCGCCGCCGGCCGATGCCTCGACCACGGTCTGCTCCATCTTTTTCTGCAGCGTCTCGTACTGCTGCTTGGCTTGCGACATCAGTTCCTGCAAATTGAATCCGGACATAGGAAAATTTGTAACTGCTAATTTGTAATCTAAAGACCAGAGAATGCAGAGTGGGCTTTTCAATTACAAATTACAAATTACGCAAATTACAAATTGGTTTCATCCTTTCTCGCGATAGTCAATCACGGTGCGGATTTCCGCTCCAAATTTTTCTTGCATGCGTTGCACGATTGGATCTTGTTCAGCGCGGCTGCGGGCGCTTCCGCTCATGGTCGCCGGCCGGCGCGGCGCGGCTGTTTGCTGCGATGTTTGCTGCGTTGCTCCACTGGACTCGACCTGCATCCTGATCGGTCTCCCGGCACGACCGCTGGCGGCGGCGCTGGCTACCCGGCGTGCGTCGGCGGTGAATGACATTTCGATCATCGCGCTTGAAGCCGCTACTTTTGCCGTCAGCGCATTTCCGTTCAGAGTCCATTCCGCGCTTTCGAGCATCGAGACCAACGTGGGCTGATTACTTAGCGCGTTGAGAACCGCGTCGCGGAGAGACTCGGCGTTGACCTCGAGACTGATTGACGCTTTTGCTTCGGCGCGGATTTCCGGTTGCGGATCGGGTGCCGGCGATAAATCTTCCACCGCCGGCGCGGCCGATCCCATGATGACGAGATTGGCGCTGGTTTGTGTGGCGCGGACCTGCCCTGAGCGAGAGTCGAAGGGGCCCTCGCCCGCGAATGCCGCGATCTCGCCGGACGCTTCCGCCTTGGGATTTCCTTTGCGCGCCGAGTCAGCTGCGAACGGAGACACTGAATTCGATCTCGCCGGCGTGGAAGGCTCAGTGCGTCGAATATCCGTCTGCGTCGCAATGTTCTTGACGATCCCCGGTCGGGTCGCCGTCGTCGACGCCGCCGCATCGCTCAACAATTGCTCGATCGGCAGCAGGCGCTGCGCATGCGCCATTTTCAGCAGTCCCAGCTCAAGGTGGAAGCGCTGTTCCTGGCGGTATCCGAGTTCTCCGTGGGTGCGGAGCATGATCTGCAAATGGCGCGCCAGATCCTCCTCGCTGAACAGGTCGGCGATGCGGCCCACGCGGGCTCGCTCATCGGAGGAAATCTGCAGCAGGGCGGAATCCTTGCCCGCGATTTTCGCCACCGTGACATTCCTCAGGAAGCGCACCAACTGGCGCGCGAAATGCGTGGGACTATGGCCTTCGCCAATCAGTTCGTCGACCAGCACGAGAATTTTTTCGCTGGAACTCTCCGCGACCGCCTGCATAACCGTTTCGAGCGCGGCCGCCGGAGCGGAACCGATCAGGCTGCGAACGGAATCCGCGGTCAGGTGGTCGGAGGTGGAGGCGATGGCCTGGTCGAGGATGGAGAGCGCGTCGCGCATCGAGCCGTCGCCCGCTTCCGCCAGCAGCGCGAGGGCGTTTTCGTCGGCGGGAATCTTTTCTTTGGCGACGATGTCGCGCAGTTGGCCGATGATGTCGTCGAACTTCATGGCGCGATAACTGAAGTGCTGGCAGCGCGAGCGGATGGTCTGCGGAATATCCTCGGGCTGGGTGGTGGCCATCATGAAGATGACGTGGCTGGGAGGCTCCTCCAGCGTCTTGAGCAGCGCATTGAAGGCCGCGTCGGTGATCTGGTGGGCCTCGTCGAGAATGTAGATTTTGAAGCGATCGCGCGCCGGACGATAGCGCGCGGCCTCGCGCAACTCGCGGATCTCGTCGATGCCGCGATTGGTGGCGGCGTCGATTTCGATCACATCGACGGAATTGCCGTTGCGAATCTCGGTGCAGGAATCGCAAATGCCGCAAGGCTCGGCCACCGGCTTGTCGCCGGAATTGGAACTCGACCGGCAGTTCAGCGCCATGGCCAGGATGCGTGCGACTGTCGTTTTGCCGATGCCGCGATGTCCGCTGAAGATATAGCCGTGCGCGATGCGCTCCTGCGCGATGGCATTTTGCAGGGTGCGGGTAACGTGTTCCTGGCCGATGACGTCGGAAAATTTCTGCGGTCGGTATTTGCGCGCCAGGACCTGGTAGCTCATTGGAATCCCCGATTATACAGTCTCAAGCGTACTCTTCAGTAGAGACGCGGCTTGCCGCGTCCCGCCGCGAGCGAAGACGGGGCGAGCCCCGTCTCTACGACCAGCGCTTGCGTGGCTGCGGCAAGCGGGGTACGCTCATAAATTGAATTTTTCCGCGAATCTTTTGCCGCGGAGCTTGGAGACGTCGCCTTATGCAACTGAGAATGAGCACACGAACGTTGGAGGGCGTGCTGGTGGTGGATTGCAGCGGCCGCCTGGTGTTCGGTGAAGAATCGGCCAGTCTGCGCGACATGGTCAAGAAACTGCTGCTCCAGAGCCCGAAGGTCGTGATGAATCTGCGCGAAGTGAATTACATCGACAGCGGCGGGCTCGGCACCCTGGTTTCGCTTTACACGACCGCACGCAGCGCCGGCGGCGCGGTCAAGCTGGCGAGCCTGAGCCAGCGCGTCGGCGACCTGCTCCAGATCACCAAGCTGCTCACGATTTTTGAGGTGTTCGACGACGAAGAAACGGCCGCGAAGTCGTTCAAAAAAGATGCGGCTTAGGCGGGTGGCGGCTACGCTGCGGGGGCATGCATTCCGGCCCTGCGAGCAGATGCATAGGTCCTTCGCTTCGCTCAGGATGACAAGGGAATGACACGCGCAACGGATCGCCCTAGTTGATGTCGTTCAACTCCAGGGCAGTCGTATTCATCGTTGGTACACCCTTCATGTCCGTCAGCACCAGGGTTCGAGCCGCTCCAGCCGCTCCCGGATTGATTTGCTGGGTGATGATCGGTTGCATGCTCCCCGATGGGGTCACGTACACCGTAAAGCCGGGAGCAATAGGGTCATTATTGGGATTATAGGCAAAGGCTACGTAGCGGCTCGCCTGCGTGTAGGCCAGTCCTGAAATCGTAATTGGGAGCTCGGGACCAGTGCTGGGGTTCAGATCGATATAAACATCCACCGTGCCCGGTCCGCTGGGCGAGGCGTGAATGACGCGGAATTCAACATAGCCCGACGGCGGCGCGGGAATGATGTCAGGTATCGACATGGGGACAACGTTGCTGCCGTTGACGCCGGTTTGCGAGAATCCCGTCTCAATCATGGTGTACGACGACCCGGCGCCCCAGCCAACGGAGCTGATGAAGGCTTCGGTGTTGTTGCTCGCCAAAAATCCTTCGACCGTGTCGTTCCCCGAGGGTACGGTGATATAGCCGGGTTGGTTCGGCAAGACACCGAGAAATGATATTTCGATAAACTTCGGGGTTCCGTTGACATCGACATTCAAGGTGCCTTCGTCCTGGATGGCATGGACAAAACGAACCAGCGAGGGAGCGTTGGAACCACAACTGGCGGCGAAGAGACTTAAAGCCGCAAGGGCCAAAGTCAGTAGCAAAGTCAGTGGCAAAGTCAGGGGCGACGCAAGCGGCAGGGCTTTCAACCAGCGCAACATCTTTAGTTCTCCCAAGGGCAGTCCGGTGGTGAGCAAAAAGGATTCTAGCAGTTTGTTAGATGCTTCGCCGCGTTCGGCGCGACGCCCGGTTCCATTTTCTGGAGGGCGCAGCGCGTGGCTTGGCCTGGCCCAGGGCGCTCGTCTGCGACTAATTGAGGTCATCCAGAACTATGAATTGCGGATTCAGTTGATCCACGTCCGGCTGGTCGGTGAGGATCAGAGTCCGGATCGAGCCTTCGTTGGAGCCGCCGACTACGAAGGTCTCGTGAAAGATTGGAACCGTGCTGTCGGCTGGGCACACGTACACCGTGTATCCGCCGCCGTTGCTATTGTATTTTTCCGCGATGTATTTGCTCGTTCCCTGGTAGGGGAGGCCGGCGATCGTCGCCGGGGGCGTAAGGCCCTGCACCTGGGACTGCTGGATGTAAATATCCAGGGGGCCCGGCGCGCTCGGTGAGGCGTTAATGATGCGAAAATTGATGATGCCATTGGCCGGCTCCGTGTTGTTGTCCACTGAATTCACAATAACAACGTTGCCGGTGCCGCCGGAGGCAAATCCAGTCGCCACCACGGTGTACGGGGTCCCCGCGAACAGTTTGACGTTGGACGTGCTGAAGACCTCGGTGGAGGTGCCCGCCAGAAATCCTTCGAAGGTGACCAGACCCCCAGGTGTGGCCTTATAACCAGACGTCGGCTGCCAATTGGTGAATGATATGTTGGTAAATTCGCTGGTTCCGTTGACATCGATATTCAATTCGCCTGCGTTCTGGATGGCATGAACGAAACGAACCTGCGCTTGCGAGCTGGAATTACAGCCGGTGGTAACGATGCTTGAGGCGGCAAGGGCCAACGCAAGCGGCAGGGTTTTCAACCAGCGCGACATCTTTCGTTCTCTCCAGGATAGCTCGGTGACGAGCAAGAAGGATTTTAGCAGCTTGTCAGGCGGTTCACCGGGCCTCGGTCGAGGCCCGGTTTCCTTTTCTCTTTCGGATGATTGCCCGGCTAGACCCACACGGCTCGCTCGCGATTAATTGAGGTCATCCAGGACAATAGCTGACAAATTCAGCGTGCTCCCGCTCGAGTTGTCCGTGAGGATTAGGGTGCGAATCGATCCTTCGGTTGAGCTGCCGATGCTACCGAGGTTCTGACTAAAGAGTGGGTTCCCGTTTACTGCGTTACAAACGAACAACGTGTAGCCGCCGTTGGCGTTAAAGTTAAGGTTTACGTAGCTGCTAGTCTGTTGATAGGTGAGGGCGCTTACTGTAGGGCCGGTGGAGAGCGTACAACCGTTGCCGATGACGGGGTTCAGTTGGATGTAGATATACACACCTTGGCCGGGTCCGTCGGGCGATGCGTTAATGACGCGGAAACTCACGGTGCCAACGTTCGGCTCGGTGTTGTTGTCAGGCGGGGCCATAATAGGAACGCTGCTGGTGCCGCTGGCGATATTTCCCGTGGCTACCAACGTGTACTGCGTCCCAGCGGTCAAGCTAACGTTTGGGGTGACGAAGGCCTCGGTGTTGCTGTTGGCCTGGAACCCTTCGACGGTGTCGCTTCCTGCAGGCACTGCCGTATAGCCAGTCGACGGCAGATGGCCGAGGAATGATAGCTCGGGAAAGTCCTTGTTCCCGTTGAAATCGATATCCAATTCTCCGGCGTCCCAGATGGCATGGACGAAACGAGCCTGTGCTTGGCTGCCGGACGTACAGCTGGTGAGAACGAAGCCCATGGCGGCTAGGGCCAGCAGCGACATTATGGGCAACGCCAGGGGCAGGGATTTCAACAAGCGAAGCATAGTATTCTCCAAAAGACAGTTTTGGTGTGTAAACATGGGATGCCAATATCGTAATCCCAGGTTTTACGGACGTGCGTAAAAATTTTATATGGTGAATCTAAGTTACCATGCTTTCCCGGTGAGCGTTTAGCCGTGAATCGGCCATCCCCAGCTAGATCCGCTCCCTCCCGTCCCATCAAATCCCGGAAGAACATGCCGCGGGGTGATCGGGAACGCGATCGGGATAACGACGATAAGGCGAAGAACGAGAAAAAGCGCACTCGCACTCGTGTGGTGCGTTGCATTCGGGCCTTGCCGGCGGGAACGGTGTCGAGTTACGGAGCGATCGCTAAGGCGGCAGGCTGGCCCGGAGCCGCGCGGCAAGTGGTGCGCATTCTGCGGCAGGTTCCGGGATTACCGTGGCACCGCGTGGTCGGCGCGGGCGGGGCGATCAAATTGGGCGGAGAAAATGCCGCGGAACAGAGATTTCGCCTGCGCATGGAAGGTGTGAGTTTCCGCGGAGCGCAGGTGGATATGAAGCGGCACGAATTTAAGTTCTCAACGATGAAACGCGTTCACTGAAAGATTGGTTCCCAGTTCCCGGTTCTCAGTTCTCAGTAAAACCGAACATTTTGGGTGGTTGCCGCTCACAGCGTCTCGGCCTCAGGATGTGGACAATCTGTTTCCATGGAGGCGCTATGGGCCGTTCCTATCGTGATCTGATCGCATGGCAGAAAGCTATGAAGTTCGTAACGGAAATCTACGAAGCGACGCGGCAGTTTCCTCGTGAGGAGTGCTACGGCCTCACCAATCAATTGCGCCGAGCGGCAGTTTCGGTGCCAAGCAACATCGCGGAAGGACAGGCCCGCTTTTCGCAGAAGGAGTTTCATCACTTCCTGAGTCAGGCGCGAGGCTCTCTGGTCGAAATTGAGACTCAGCTCCTGATCGCAAGAGACCTGAAATACCTCCAACCAGCTGGGGCTCGGACCCTCCTGGCCGCTCCCGATGAACTCGGGAAGGTCCTGAATGGACTCATTGCCTCAATCAAGAGCCGGGTTGCTTAAGGTTCACTGAGAACTGAGAACCGGGAACTGAGAACTTTCTACGCCGGCAGCTTTCCTTCCAGCAAGTCATATAGCCGCTCCGCTGGACAACGCAATCCGATATAGAAACTTCCGAACAGGGCATAGACGGCGCTGACGTGGTCGAAGCGCATCTCGTAGATCAGCTTCTTGAAAACCAGGGGGTCGTCGGCGAACAAGTCGACGCCCCACTCCCAGTCGTCAAACCCTATGGAGCCGGTGATGATCTGCTTCACCTCCCCGGCATAGCGGCGTCCGACGAGGCCGTGGTCGTTCATCTGGCGCTGGCGCTCTTCCATCGGAAGCAGGTACCAGTTCTTGTCTTCGCCGCGGCGGCGATCCATGGGATAAAAACAGATGTAGCGGTTCGGCGGCATCGCGGGGAACAGGCGCGGCCTCATTGCTTCCTTCTGACGCGCGACCGTGTCCGCGATCGCCTTCTTCCATTCGTCCGAATGTGGTTCCACGCCGCTTTCGGCGAGCGTCTTGTAGGTCTTTAGCGACGACTCATAAAGTCCCAACTCAATCACCGACAAATAGGAAGTCGTGGGCTCGAGGAAATCGTGGAGTCGCAGCCCTGCCAAATCGAGTTCGGCCTGATTGAGTTGGTCGAAGGTTTCACGGAAGTGGACCAGCATCAGGTCGCCTTTGTGTCCGAGCAGCGAGAACAGCGCCGACTGTCCATTGGCTTTCACTTCCATTTCGGCCAGCACTTTGGCGGCTTCGGCGGCGATCTCGCGACGGAGGTTCTCGGCGAGCGCGCGCCATGCGCCTCGGCGAAAACGCATCATCTGGTGCAGGGTAGCGAAGCCTTCGAGGGTCAGCGGCACGGCGGGGAGCTGTCCGGCGGCAACGCGCAGAGTTTCGGGATGGGTCGGATTCATGGAGTTATTAAAACACGATTGAAGCATTGAATCATTGAGACATTGAGTGATTGAGGCATTGAAACCCAAAGGCCTTTGACCTTCAATGGCTCAATCACTCAATGTCTAAAGGATTCAATGATCCACCCCCGGTATCGCCGCCGCTACGGGGCGCACATTGCTCCCCTGCGCGCCTATGTGCTACAAGCAAGCTATATGCGCAAATGGATGAGCGAGCGCTTGAAGCGCCGCAAGAAGCCCGGAGACGGCTCCAGCAAGGAAACCAAAGAAGCAACCAAAGCGCCTGAGCCTTTGCAGCCGAGGTTCTATGATGACGAGCCGGCGGCGGCTGCCGCCGTGGCTAAACCTGCTACCGCGCCTAAAGAAATTCCCGTTGAGGTTCCGGTAGTCGAGTCGCAGCGCCCGTCGAGACCTGAGCCTGAGCCCGCGCCAGCCGCGGCCGTTGAGCCGAGAGTGCGAACGTCGCGCCGTCGTCGCGGCCGCGGAGGCCGTGGCGGAACTCGTTCGCGGCCGGCAGCCGCAGCGCCCGCGGTCGCAGCCGAAGCATCGGCGACGGAGGCGTCCGCCGCTGAACCCGTGGTGGCGGCGACGTCGCAAAAGCTTGAACCACAGGGTGTACAGAGACTCGCAGAGGAAACCGCTGCTTCGTTACCAGCTCAGGCTGTGCCGGCTCGAGCGGCGGCCGCTCCTGCCCGCGCCAGCAAGGGAACGGTGGTGCTCGCGATCGGGTTGCCGGGGTCGGGCAAGAGTTCATGGTTCAAGCGGCATAATATTCATCCGCTGTCGAGCGATCTGCTGCGCGAACTGCTTTTCGACGACGCGCAGGAACAGCGCTTTCAGGATCTCGTGTTTTCGAACCTGCGATCGATGTTGAAGGCCAGGCTGATTGCGCGCCGTCCCATGAACTACGTGGATGCTACGAACCTCACGCCGCACGACCGCCAGAGCTGGATCAAGCTGGCCAAGGATTACGGCTACGATGTGCAGGGAGTGTTCTTCGACGTCCCGCTCGAGGTTTGCCTGGAACGCCATCAACGGCGCGGGCGCGCGGTTCCGGAAGATATCATGCGCAAGATGGCGGGCAAGCTGAGGCCTCCGACGTTTGAGGAGGGATTCTCGAAGATCACGGTGGTGCGGGTGAAACAGAAAGAAAGCGCCACGTAGGGACAGCCGCCCACGGCTGTCCAGGCGAGCGAAGCTCGCAGGGTTTTGTTTCCATCCGCGCGCGGTCGAGAGCGCAGCGGGGCTTCGCCCCGCTGGACAGCCGAGGGCGGCTGTCCCTACGTTAATCACCCCTTCAGATACGGCAGCAGTTCCCGAAACGCGGGCGCGCCCGACGAGCGCAGCAATTCGTAGATCATCATTTCGGTCGACGATAAAATGGCTCCGGCGGCGCGCATGCGATCGAGTCCGATCTTCCAGTTTAATTCTGTTCGCGAGCTGACGGCGTCGGAGGCTACGTGTACGAGATAGCCTTCCCGCAGCGCCCCTAGCGCCGTCTGCATCACGCAGATGTGGGTTTCCATGCCGCACAGCAGCACCGTTGTCCGCCGACCTGGCAGGCGCTTGAGCAGGGAGCAGAACACATCGCTGCCGAAGCAGGAGAACATCAGCTTGTCGATCGTCGGATAAGCGGGCGGACTGCTCGGCAGCAGGGATGCAATTTCGGGCACGGTGTTGCCCAAGCCCTTCGCGTATTGGGTCGTCACCAGCGCCGGAATCTTCAGGATTCCAGCCAGGCGAATAAGGATCTGCGCATTACGCACCAGGCGTTCTTTCTCCCAGATCGGCGGCAGCAATTTCTCCTGCATGTCGACGACGATCAGAGCGCACTGCTCGTGCTCCAGTGGACGGCGCGCCATCTCGGCGTAATCGGTCTCAAGTTGGATCACACTTCCCGTGATATTTCCTGTCATATCTCTTGCGAACGTTTCGCTGGTGGGCATGGCAACTCGTTTCTATAGAGATGTGGCTTGCTGGGTCTCCGGGTGCGGAGACGGGGCAAGCCCCGTCTCTACTTCAGATTTTAACGCGGGTTTCTGTAAGTTGCGCTGGCGCTGGATTTCAGGGCGTTGTTTTGCAGTCGTCGCGGAATGATTTAGAATTCGAGCACAGCCCGGTCGTTCAACGGTAGGACTGCAGCCTCTGGAGCTGCGTATCGGGGTTCGAATCCCTGCCGGGCTGCCAAAAATCAGGTCTCAGGTGTTAGGTCTTAGGAAAACCGACCGCGCAGGTTTTCCTGAGACCTGACACCTAAGACCTTACGCCTGCTCTTCTCAATTCGAATCATTCACTGGCGCGGTCGACGGGTCGGTCAGGGCTATCAGTTTGCCTGGCGGGTAATCGGCTTGGGTAAGCGGAGTCTCAGGTTCGGGGTTGACGATCGCTAGCACGTCGCCGCTGAGAATTCCCCGTATGAACAGACGGTCACCTTCGATCGCGACTACCCGGTATTGCTCGTCGAAGATTGTTGTCTTCTTTCCCATGTAGTGTTTGGATGCGAAATTCCGTATCGGCGACCATTGCCTTTGCTGCGGCCTTTGCTGCGAGCCGATGCGTGGGATATCCCTCAGCCGGAAAAAGAAGCGCGCGCGCCCCAGTAACGGAGAGGCTTACTGGAATCGCTTTGCGTCATCCCCGCGTCCTCTCTCTACGTTCCAATCTCTACGTTCCAACGTGGATCCGGGAAAGCGAACTAAAGAGCCCAAAAACATTCAGTATCCACAGCACCACGGCAATGATCACGACGCCATTCAAAATTGACTTGATGGTCCCTTGCATGGGAATGAAACGGTTTACCAGCCACAGGAGGACGCCCACCACGATGAGAACTTCGAGCAGTTGAATTAAAGGCATGATTGTCAACCTTCCTTGTTTCATGAACTAAGTTTCATGAACTAAGTTTCACGAACTAAGTTTCGCGAGCGAGTTTCGCGGGCTAACCCCCTCTCATACGCCTGCGCCTGGAGGTGTCGCCCTGATTTCGCTGTGCGAGACTTTAGGGTCGAATCGTGTTTCGCCGCGAGATTTCGCGGCGTACACACGGATGAAGAACGCCGATTAGCTGAATGTGTTCGCTGGACGCGACTTATATACCCGCCCGCTGCGAACCGGAAGCAAAGCCACGAATCGGCGTCCACGGCTCTATCTTCACATTCGTTAGTTATTAAGGATGACACGAGCGGGTTATCGTGTCTGAGCAAGATAGCTCAGGTTCGGAGAGTAAAGTTCGGAGACTAACCAGGCCGGTCCTGCCGGTTCGAGAGAAATTGACCAGGCTACGCTTGGGCCTGGGCTGCGTCGCGCTGCGACAATCGCCGCGCCTCGGCGCCATCCAGATAGCAGCTCTGTTGGACATGACGCGAATGCGCCGAGACCATGGTGTACGGGAGGCCTAGAAAACGCTTGGCTACGATTCCAGTTACTTCCAGGCCATTGAAGTGTTGCCCGCTCACTTTGCCCAGAATGCGATGCAATGCGGCTTGAATTCTTTTCGTGCCAATCGCTCCCAGAAACATGACCTTCACTTCCGACGCGACAAAAAAGAAATGCCATCCCGCGGCGCGAATCTTGCGGTCGATGGCAAAGCTGTCGAGCGCCTTGACCACGCTCCAATTCGCGGCGTGGGGCTCGCCCTCGAACTCCTCGCCCTCGAACCCAAAGAGCTGCGGCCATTCCGACATCAGAATCGTGCCGACCTGAACTTCTTGTGGCATGGAAGACTCCTCAATGCCACAATTTTCGTCCATTTTGCGGCGAGAAACTGTGCAGAATGGCTCACTTTCAACCACAGCCAATGGTGCCCTCACGTGGGGACGTGGCGTCATGGGGCGAACTTGACTTTCAGGATTAGAATTACGGTCGATGGCTGCCCCCGAGCGGAAGAACAACAAGATGAGTCGCGAGTTCAATCCCGCGACCTTCCTCGCGACCATTGGCGAGGGCAGGCAGAACCTGACTTTCGCCAGGAAGCAAGGGATTTTCGCGCAGGGAGATGTGGCCGACGCGGTCTTCTATATCCAACAAGGCAAAGTGAAGCTCACCGTCGTTTCCAAGACGGGCAGAGAAGCTACCCTTGGCCTTTTAGGCGTCGCGGATTTCTTCGGCGAAGGCGTGCTGGCCGGGCAGCCCCTGCGCATGGGATCTGCCTCGGCCATGACGGATTGTGAAATTCAGCGCATCGACAAGAAAGCGATGATCAATGCGCTGCATCGCGAACCGGCGTTTTCCGAGCTATTCGTGGCTTATCTGCTGGCGCGGAATGTTCGCTACGAAGAGGATCTGGTCGACCAACTGTTTAACTCCAGCGAAAAGCGGCTGGCTCGCATCCTGCTTCTGCTCGCGCATTTTGGCAAGGAAGGCGTGCCCGAAATCGTGATCCCCAAAATCAGCCAGGAAAGTCTGGCCGAGATGGTCGGGACCACTCGTTCACGGGTCAGTTTCTTCATGAACCGGTTCCGGAAACTGGGTTTTGTCGATTACTCCGGCGGACCCGAGGGCGGCTTGCAGGTCCACAGTTCGCTCCTCAGCGTGGTTCTGCACGACTAGCAGTTTGCTGAAAAACCTGTTTCGTATCCGGGCATCGCTTTAGCGATGCCACAGTTGAAAAGCGGTGGAGGCGGCGACGATGGCGGCAAAGACACGGAAGACGAAGACAATGCGAACGCCCGGCGGCTCGGTAACGACGACCACGACGACGGATGAATCCAAAGTGCGGACGGTCATCAGGACGACGACGCCGAAGGGCACGTTGACTCAGGTGCATACCAGGTATGTGGAGTCCGGTGAAGCTCCGAAGTCGAGGAGCTAAATCTCTTGATAGGTCTTCTGATGGATGGCTTCCACGACCTGGCCGCACTCCCTTGTTACACGAGTAAACGGAGAGGCGCAGATATTGTCTTTAAGCGACGGACCTACGCCATACGCCGGCCGCTCACCAGGTTAATGACCAGTATCACCAGCGCCACCACCAGCAGCAAATGAATCAGACCGCCGGCCACATGGAAGCTGAAACCTAGAAGCCACAAAATCACAAGCACTACGAAAATTGTCCAAAGCATGTTGCATCTCCTTCGCGCACAATCGGGGTCGCGAAAAACGCGCGCCCTCAAAGAGTCGTCTATCGAGCTGGGGCGAGCGACTTTCCGCACTCGAGGCAAGATGATTTGGACCGCGGCGTAATTAACCCGCAAAACGGGCACATTCTTTGCGATGCAAAACCACGTGCCGGAGGCGTGAGTGACGCGAATCGCTGCGAAAGTGAAGCAGCGATTCTCGCAAGCCGCCGACGAACAGTGTCGAGGAATTCACGAAGAGTGCGTTCCATTAGCGATCCAGTTTTCTTCCTTATCCTTCACACACCATGGTGAAGATGACAGATCCGGGCTGGCGATTCTGTGCAAGATTGCTCACTACAGCAAGGTCTCAGGTGACAGGGCTCAGGTCTCAGGAAACTCGAATGTTCTTCCTGAGAGCTGACACGCCTTGGCAAAGTGTGCAATAAAGATCGGTTTTGCCGTTGCAAACCTTGACAATGGCGCGCCACGAGCCTAGCATTGAAGTTGATCCAGCACCTTTTCTTACTCTTTACATATCATCTGAGTTAGCCGTGGGAGAGCAGTCTCCTCTTCGGTTGTCGGGGGAGTCTGAAGTTACGGCGCCGCTGGGGCTTGGCTGGTTTTTTTCGACTCCAAAGCCAAGCGGATCAGCCGGTTGGCGGCAATACGACCGATCACCGATCGAAGAACCTGAATCCAAGAGCCTGAAAGGAACCATGAAAAACATCAAGTTCGTTGTGAAAGTGAACCGCGGCGGTGCGCATGCCCCGCAATACGTGCTGCGGATCGATCGGCTTCCTATACAGACGACAACCAACCGCAAGCTGGCCTTGGTGATGGGGAGATTTACCGCGGAAGACGCGGTCAAATCGATGCAAACCTCGCATTGCAGCCCGGAGCTCGTATCGGTGCGGGTTGGGGCCTAGGAAGTCATCGAATCGTTGAGTCATTAAGTCAATGATTCAATGGCTCAATGGTTTACTGCCTCAATAGCAGAAGGAGCTATGCAAAAACGTGAATGTTCGGATTGCGGCGGCGAATTGGTTCTGGCGGTGCGTGGAAACCAGGCACCGACCAGTCGCGCCCCAAGCCCGGTGAGTCCGAGTTTGCTGACTCCTGGTCTGGCAAGTTCAAGTCTGGCAAGTTCAACCCTCGTGACTAGCGCCGTTACCAGCTGGAGATGCGGCACCTGCGGCTCTGCCTTTTCCGCCGCACAACTGCGCGAGGATAAGCGCGGCCGGTTAAAAGCCGCGCGCGCTTGAGTGTTTTAGCCGAACGATTCTTAGTAGATCTCTGAAAACTCAGATTCGTATCAGGCATCTTCAGTATCAGTCGTCAGTATCAGCGCCCCCAGATTCGTATCCAGGCATCCGCTTCACGTTAGACATCCTCAGATTCATATCGGCAAGATTCGTATCAGGGCATCGCTTTAGTTGGGCGACCTTGTACCGACGATCTCACACTGCTGGCGATGTTTTGCGAATTACCTCCAAAAGTTGTACGCGGTCAGGCTGGAGCAGTTCGGCGACACGTTGCTTGTTGACTTGCGCGACGATGATCTGGCCAATCTCTGTGTGCACATCCGAGAAGATCCCCACGCTCTTCATCCTTTGTGTCTGAAACTCGTTGTCCTCGGTCGGCGTAACGTAGTGCACCGCGCTGGCGTTGTAGCGGTGGATCAGAAACAATTGGGCAATCGTCATCAGTCGCTTCTTGCGTACTGGCGTGAGCGTGTTCTGGTCGCGAATCGAAAGAATGCTGCGCCCGCGACGATCCTGGATGTAACTGAAGACCACGTTGGCCAGCTTCTCGCCGCTGGGCTGGTTCACACTGGGCTCGTTGACACTCGGTTCACTCAGCACACTCAGCTCCAGCAGTTCTGAGCCAGCGGTGTGCGGACGCAGGCGGACGCTGATTTTCTCCGCATAGCCGTTGTGCTTGCTCCAGTCCGTGAGCCACTCCTCCAGCAGCTTGGTTGGGACTTCGGTCTGAACCAGATGCTGAAACTGGGTTGATCCCTTGCCCATAGCCTTGGTCGCCGCCGTGCGTCCCGACGAAGCCATTAATGCGGCGTCCAGCCGAGGCCCTCCGACCAGCGTCTGCGGTGTCCGATACGGAGACTCCAGCAGTCTGAATTTGCGCTGCAAACGCGCCAGCGCCAGCATCCCATCCTGCTTCAATGCGGTCGCGAATTCCTCGGCAGCCAGGCCGTCGATCTGGTGGCCACCGTAGGTGATGAAGTTGAAGACGAAGCCGAGTTTGCCGAGTTCTTCCGGGAAGCGCTTCATCTGCTCGTCGGTCATACCCGTGGTGTCCCAACTGAACGACGGCGAAAGATTGTATGCCAGCATCTTGTCGGGGTACTGCGTGTGGATAGCTTCCGCGAACTTCGCAGCGTCCTCGAGATCCGCCGTCTTGGTCTCCATCCACAGTATGTCGGCAAAGGGCGCCACCGCCAGCGACTTCACGATCGCGTAGTCGAGCCCTGGTTGGATCTGATAAAAGCCTTCGGGAGTCTTGGGCAGCTCGCAATCCCAAGTCACCTGTATGCCCATAGACTTAGCTCGCTCACGTGCTTCGTAGAAAGAAGCCCGCTTGGAGAATGCCATCCATTCCTCGCGGGTCATGTCGAATCGCTCGCCCTCGGCCGCGCGGAACTGCAGCACCTCGGCGACCGCGAGACCATAGGTCTTCATTCCCGCTTCCGCCTGCCAGGTTTCGACATAGCGAGTGTCGATCTTGTCGAGCGCCGCGTCGAACTCGTTGCTCGGCAGATCCCTGAGAGTCCTGGCGCTCTTGGCGATCATCGGCATCAGCCCAACCCGCTCCAGCCAGGAGTAGGCTGCGGCGTACTCGGCCTCGGACAGGGCAAAGAGCAGGTGTCCGCGGACCTCTTCGACGCCTAGCTCGTAGAGCTTCCGCAAGATGGCTAAATAGCCGGCCTTGTAACTGGGCAAATCGATGTTGGTGGCGCCGAGGATGAAGGGCTGGTCGCGCTCGTCGCTCCGATTCTCGATGAAGGTCGCGGACTCGGCGTCGGTTCGGGCCACCACGATTCCCGAAACGCGCATGATGTCGAGTTGCAGGCGAGCGGCGTTGAGGCGCTTGATCTGCTCGTCCTCAGCCACCAGCACCTTGCCGCCCTGGTGGCCACATTTCTTCGCTCCCGGCTTCTGATCTTCGATGTGATAGCCCGGCACTCCGACCTCGACAAAGCGGCGGATCAGATTGCGCACATGCGCATCCCCACCGTGGCCGGTATCGGCGTCGGCGATGATGAAAGGCCGAAAGTCGACGACCGGCGTCGCGTTGCGCTGTTCTTCGGTCATGCGCGCGCGCGCGAAGTGTTGGTTCTTGTCGGCGGTGAGAAGTGCCCGCACCAGTCCGGCGGCCTCATCTGGCACCTGGCTGAGCGGATAGCTGGCCAAATCCGGCCCCGGATCCTCTGTCAGCGATCCTCTGGCGGACGCCGCCCAGCCGCCGAGGTAAATGCCTTCCATCCCAATCCGCTTCATCATGACCGCCTGCCCCGGCGAATAGGGACCGAAGGTAGTCATCTGCTTGCGCTCGTCGAAGAGCTCGCGTAACCGAGTGTAGAACTCCGCCGCAGCCTGCCGCGCCACGGTGTAATCGCCGGAAAGCGTGCCCTGCTGCTCAGCCACCTGGCGAGGGGAGTAAAGACGTAGGATCCCGTCGAATCGGGGGCTCGCGAACCATTCTTTCGCGGCCGCAACCTGTTGGTCGAGCAGTGTCGTAGTGGTCGTTTCCTGGTTCTCAGCGCTGATCAACATTTCCGTCTCCATGGCTATTTGGTTTTGTCGGATTACGCATTCCGCCACTAATCTCCCGAGGGCAGGAGTTCGTCGTCCCAGCAATTGTCCACTAATGACGGATAATCCAGAACCGTTAGGGTGGCAATACCGTGGCTGTGTCCCGCCTCAAAGGTTGGGTCGTCGTTGTTGCCCGGATTGCGGTTGGAAGTCGAAGTCATCATCGCTATACCCCCACTCAAGATTTTTGCGTCCAGACCTTAGGTCCGGACTCTGCATCCACGAGCCAGTAGACCCCGAATCGCCGTTGCAAGACAAACCTTGGAGTCCGTCCGGGACTACTGGGTCAAAATGACCTAGTGGGCAGGGCTTGGGCCTGCAAACGTTCGGATGGGCGACTATGATGTTGTCCTATGAATCCGACTTTTCTTGAGAACAATCCTGCTGCGAACCAGGCCCCGAGCCAGATAGAGAACGGCATTCTTACCCCGGAGGCCCGCGCCTTCCTGTCGAAGCTGTCGTCCAGGTTTGAGCCCCGCCGCCAGGAGTTGCTGGCGCGCAGAAAAACCATCCAGCGGCAGATTGATAACGGCAAGTTTCCCGACTTTCTGCCGGAAACAGCCGAAATCCGCCAAAGCGACTGGAAAGTGGCGCCGATTCCGAAGGACCTGCTCGATCGCCGCGTGGAAATCACCGGCCCCGTCGATCGCAAGATGATCATCAATGCGTTGAACTCGGGAGCCAACGTTTACATGGCCGATTTCGAGGACTCGAACACGCCGACCTGGAGCAACAATATCGAAGGCCAGCACAATCTGCGGGACGCGATTCGAGGGACGATCCGGTACGAAAGTCCGGAGGGAAAGAAATATCAGCTTGGGTCCAAACTGGCTACATTAGTAGTGCGGCCGCGCGGATGGCATCTCGACGAAAAGCACTTTTTGGTCGAGGGGAAGCCGATCTCGGGAGCGCTGTTTGATTTTGGTCTTTTCTTTTTTCACAACGCTGCGGCGTTGCTGAGTAAAGGCAGCGGTCCTTATTTCTACCTGCCAAAGTTGGAGAATCACCTCGAAGCTCGCCTCTGGAATGACGTCTTCGTCTTTGCCCAGGACGAACTGAAGATTCCGCGCGGATCAATTCGCGCCACCGTGCTCATCGAAACCATTCTGGCGGCGTTCGAAATGGATGAGATCCTTTACGAGTTGCGCGACCATTCTTCGGGCCTGAACTGCGGGCGCTGGGATTACATTTTCAGTTTCATCAAGAAATTTCAGGCACATCCTGAATTCGTTCTGCCGGATCGCTCCCAGGTCACGATGGAAACGCATTTCCTGAGTTCCTACGTCGAATTGCTGGTCGAAATCTGCCACCGCCGCGGCATTCACGCCATGGGAGGAATGGCGGCGCAGATTCCGATCCGCAATGATGCGGCCGCTAACGAACAGGCTCTGGAAAAAGTGCGGCGCGACAAACTAAGGGAAGTGCAAGCTGGCCATGACGGCACCTGGGTGGCGCATCCCGGCCTGGTTCCGGTGGCCAAAGAAATTTTTGATAAGTACATGCCGGGACCGAATCAGATTTCTTCCCACAAGAAATCGACCGGCCTGACGGTGCAAGCGAAAGACCTGATCGAAGTTCCGAAGGGCGAAATCACTGATGAGGGTTTGCGCTGGAACATCGACGTGGGCCTGCAGTATCTGCATTCCTGGCTGGGAGGATTAGGTTGCGTTCCGATTTACAACCTGATGGAAGACGCCGCGACCGCGGAAATCTGCCGCGCCCAGGTGTGGCAATGGGTGCGGTACGGCTCGCACCTTAAAGATGGCAGGCCGGTGACCGAAGCCATGGTGAAGGAGATCATCCATAAGCGGGCGGCCGAACTTGGCAGCGCCAATGACAACAAGTTGCGGCAGGCGGCCAAGCTTCTCGAAGACTTGACGACGAGCCGGGAGTTTGCCGAGTTTCTAACCCTTGCCAGTTACGATTTATTGGACTAAAACGTCAATGAATGGTGATGGGCGCACGCAAAACTCCCGCCGACCTGCCGATTGGCTCTGGGCCGATTGACTTCGTTCCGATCGATCCTGGCTTTCTCGCGCAGTTACAGGAGCATGTTGCCGCGCGTGAGGTTGAGCGCGGAATTGCCTCTCTGCGCTCGCACCAGGATCTGATCGCCGACCTTGATCCCTCCCAGGGAAACGCCGCTCGCCTGGTGGCGCAGCTTGCGATATGGACGGACATCGGATTCGCTGGCCCGCCACTGCGAGAAATTCTGCAACGCTTCGCCGGTCTAAAAACGAGATCGAGATCGAAGCTCTCCATTTCGGATTACATCTGCCTGCGCATGGCTGAGGGCATGGCTGCGATGGTGGAAGAGGCGATGGAAACCGCGATCGGTCATTTTGACTTCGTCCTGAGTTTGGACGAGGAACTGGACGACCGCTTTCTGCTGGCCATCGTTTATTTCTGGAAAGGCCGCTGTCTGCGCCGGCGAGGCGACTACGACGAAGCCCTGATCTACACCGGCAAGGGAAGAGACCTGGCGTTGGGGTTAGGACATCCGCGCATGGCGGCGGTGATGCAGGTGCTCGAGGGCTGGCTTTTGTTCCAGCAGGGCAAATGGAAAGATGCGGTGCGCGTTTCGCAGGCGGCGGAACGCGTGCTGCACGAGACCGATGACTATGTGACGCTCGGCAACATTCAATCCTTCTACGGCCGAATGGCGCGCCGGGAAGGCCGTTTCGACAAAGCGATTGAGTTTTTTGAGAGCGCCATTCGCCATTATGGCAAACGCGATCCGCGGCATGCGAACCTGGCGCGATCGTTGGCGAATATGGCGCTCGCCAAGCGCGGCATCGCTCTGCAGTTGCAGAAGCGAATCGACCGCGAGGTGCAGCGCCGCCGCAAGACCTCAACCAGTCGCAGCCGCGATAGAAAAGATAATCCCGCAGCGGTAACTTCGGAGCAGGATTCGCGCAGTCACGACTATCGCAGCCGTTTGGCGCAACTCCGCCGCGAAGCGCTGGAGCACCTCGAAGCCGCGCAGGCGATCTACCAGCAGCGTCCGAGCCATCATGGAGCCGGCACGGTGTACCTGAATGCCGCCTACATCCATCTCGACAGTGGAGATTTTCAGCGCGCCGAGGAAGAAGCGGCTTCCGCCTACGACGTTGCTGAAGAGAAACAAGACTACATTCTCATGGGCCGGGCACGCATTCTGCAGTGCATGATTGAAAATGCCAGAGTGGAAGAAGAAGTGGAGGAAGAGATCGGTGGAGGCGCCGATCCCGGGAGCCATGCCCGCCGCGCGTTCGAGTTCAGTCAGGAAGCGGTCGATCTGGCCAAGCATACCCAGCATCATCTGCTGCTCGCGAATGCCTATCTGTGGCAAGGGCTGACGCAATGCAATTCTTTTTTCGATAATCCGGAAGCGGCGCGCGCGTCGTATGACCTGGCGCGGGCCTCCTGCGGGGCGAATCAGCCCGACAACAACATGTGGCAGGATCTGCAGACCTTAAGCGCGAAAATTCTGCGCAAGGGAAGTGTGCATCCGGCGCTGAAGGCGTGGTCGCAGGGTGCTGTGGGCGAGAAGACGTTCCGGCAAATCAGCGAGGAGTTTGCGGAGATTGTGATCGCGCGGGTCTGGGAACGCGAAGGCCGCAAAGTGTCGCGAGTGGCGGCCCGCCTGTCGATTTCTCCCAAGAAAGTGCGGCGCATCCTGGCAAGGGTGGGAAGGCGAAAGCCGCGTTCGCTCTAGCTGGCCCCGTTTTGAATCGCGTAGGGACAGCCGCCCCCGGCTGTCCAGCGGGGCAAAGCCCCGCTCCCAGCTATAGGCTAGTAGAATAGTAGAGTTAATATAGTAGAGTTAATCGTATTCCAAGCCGTCGGGAACCGGGATTCCCAACCTTGACCAGAAATCGAAAGAATCGATCCGCAATTCCGAGAATCGAAAATTTATGAAAATCGCGAAGGATGTAACGGAGTTGATTGGCCACACGCCGCTAGTCCGGCTGAACCGCGTTTCCAGGGGAACAGTTGCCGACGTGGTGGCGAAGCTGGAAAGCCAGAATCCCCTGGCCAGCGTAAAAGACCGCATCGGTGTGAGCATGATCGCCGAGGCCGAAAAGGCCGGCCGCATTCATCCTGGTAAAACCGTTCTGATCGAGCCCACCAGCGGCAACACCGGAATCGCTCTCGCCTTTGTAGCGGCGGTGAAAGGCTACAAGCTCATCCTCACCATGCCCGAGACCATGAGCATGGAGCGCCGCGTGCTGCTGCTCGCTCTGGGCGCGGAGATTATTCTTACCCCGGGCCCGCGCGGGATGAAGGGAGCGATTCTGAAAGCGGAAGAAAAACTCGCCAGCACTCCAGGCGGCTACATGCTCCAGCAATTCGACAACCCGGCGAATCCAAAGATTCATTTCGAAACCACCGGCCCCGAGATTTGGGAAGACACCGACGGGCGCGTCGATTTTCTGATCTCTGGCGTCGGCACCGGTGGAACCATTACCGGCGTCTCCGAATACATCAAGCCGAAGAAGCCGTCGTTCAAGGCAGTGGCCGTCGAGCCGACAGATAGCGCCGTCCTTTCCGGCGGCAAGCCGGCGCCGCACAAGATTCAAGGCATCGGCGCCGGTTTCGTTCCGAGCATCTTGCGCCGCGATCTCGTCGATGAGGTCATCACCGTATCCAACGAAGACTCCATCAACATGGCGCGGCGGCTGCCGCTCGAAGAGGGTTTGCTGGTCGGGATCTCGTCGGGAGCGGCGGTGGTCGCGGCTTTGCAGGTGGCGAACCGTCCGGAAAATGTCGGCAAATTGATTGTTGTGGTTCTGCCGTCGTTCGGCGAGCGCTACCTCAGTAGTATTCTCTTCGAAGGGCTCCGGAACCAGGCGTTGCAGATTCCGACGTCGCAAATTCCGGGATGAGAACTTCTTTAACTCATGCCGCATCTGTGGTCGCTAATTCGCGAGGATGTTGCCACCGTGCTGGATCGCGATCCCGCGGCGAAATCGCGCGCTGAGATTTATCTCTGCTATTCCGGCCTGCATGCGGTGTGGTTCTATCGCATGAATCATGGGCTATGGAATCACAACTGCTTTCTCCTGGCGCGCTGGCTGTCGCAGGTGGCGCGCCTGCTCACCGGCATCGAGATCCATCCCGGGGCGCAGATCGGCCGTCGTTTGTTCATCGATCACGGCGTGGGCGTGGTGATTGGTGAGACTGCCGTGGTCGGTGACGATGTCACGCTTTACCAGGGTGTGACGCTCGGCGGGACCGGCAAGGAGCGCGGCAAGCGGCATCCGACGCTTCTCGACAACGTGGTGGTTGGTAGCGGCGCGAAGATTTTGGGCAACATCACGGTAGGGCACAATTGCCGGATAGGCGCCGGATCGGTCGTGCTTCGCGACGTGCCCGACGATTCCACGGTGGTCGGAGTGCCCGGACATATTATTTTCCGCGAAGGCAAGCGCGTCGTCATCACCGATCCCAAGCAGATCAACGATCCGCTTTCCGAGGCTCTGGCCGCGGTTGCGTCTGAGGTGAACCGGCTAGCGGAACGGGTGCGCCAACTGGAGGGCACCGGCGGACGTGAGCCGCTCTCCGAATCCATGCAACGGATCATCGAAGACATCGATTACCAGATCTAGTCGCGAGCCAGCCTCACCGGCGTAACTCCTATTTCGACCCGACCCAAGTATGATTGTTTTCGGGTCGAGACTTTCAGCAAATGAAATACGGCTTCGTAATCGACAACCGCAAGTGCATTGGATGCCACGCCTGTACCGTGGCGTGCAAGACCGAGAACCAGGTTCCGGTGGGCGTGAACCGTACCTGGGTCAAATACGTGGAGAAAGGCGTTTTTCCCAACACCCGCCGAGTATTTCAGGTCACGCGCTGCAACCATTGCGAGAAACCTCCTTGCGTCACCATCTGCCCGGTGACCGCGATGTATCAGCGCAAAGACGGCATTGTGGATTTCAATTCCGACCGTTGCATTGGCTGCAAAGCCTGCATGCAAGCCTGTCCCTACGATTCGATTTACATGGACCCGGACGACGGCACCGCCGCAAAGTGCCACTTCTGCGCGCATCGCACAGAAGTTGGGTTGGAGCCCGCCTGCGTGATCGTGTGTCCCGAACACGCCATCATTGCGGGAGATCTGAGCGATCCTGAGAGTGAAGTGGCGCAACTGGTGGCGCGCGAACCGGTGCGGGTGCGCAAGCCCGAGCAGGGAACTCAACCCAAGCTCTACTACATCGATGGAGATGAAAGCGCAATTGTGCCGACGGCGGCGCGCCATGAATCGATTTATATGTGGTCGCAGCGGAACGCGGCCGTGCTTGGCGGTGGCGCCATTTATCCGCTCGATAGCCCGTTGCTGCAAAAGAATGCCGTCGCGGCGTACGACGTTTCCCATGCGCGTCCGTGGGGATGGCAAGTGCCGGCCTACTGCTGGACTAAGTCGATCGGCTCGGGTGCGCTCGCTGTGCCGGCCATCGCCATGGCGCTCGGAAGATTGTCAGGCAACCGGGTGCGCGACATCGCGCTGGCGACAGTTGCGCTTTTGTTCACGGCGCTAACCACAGTGCTTTTGGTTTGGGATCTCGATCACAAGGAACGCTTCCTGCGCGTGGTGTTCACGCCGCAAAGTAAATCGTGGCTGGCGCGGGGCGCCTTCATTCTGATCGCGTACAGCGGATTGTGCAGTGTGTTCTGGTTGGCGGCGGTTGCGGGATTTTCGGTTGCTGCTTCAGTTTTGTTGTGGCCAACGGTGCTCGCAGGATTCTGTGCGGCGGCCTACACCGCGTTTCTCTTTGGACAATGCGAAGGACGCGACCTGTGGCAAACGCCGCTCCTGCCGGCCCATTTGATTGTTCAAGCCTTGCTCTGCGGATCGGCCGTACTGGCGCTGCTTCCGGAGGCGATCGGCGGTTCGACGCAGGCTTTATCCTTTGCGATCCCCGCGCTAGTCATCAGTTTGGGATTGCATTTGCTCATGCTGCTCGGCGAGGTTGCGATGCCGCACACCACCGACAATGCGCGTTATGGAGCTCGGCTGATGACTCACGGACCGTTCGCGCGCGCCTTCTGGGGCGGCGCGGTTGTAATGGGAGGAATTATTCCAGTGCTGATGCTGTTTACGAGTCGTTTATTCTTGGCCGCGCCGGATCGCATTGTTGCAAGTCTGGCAAGCGTCCTGGCATTGGCGGGACTCTTGATTTTCGAATGGTGTTTCGTAATGGCCGGCCAAAGCGTGCCGAATAGCTAGGCCAATGCGTAGGGACAGCCGCCCTCGGCTGTCCAGCGGGGCGAAGCCCCGCCACGCGGCGAGGGAACGGTGGGCAAATGAAACCGAGGCGAGCTTCGCTCGCTTGGACAGCCGAGGCGGCTGTCCCTACGGAAAGGACATGGAGATTCACCAATGACCGATTTCAAACGCGACGGCAGCCATCTCGCCTCGTACCCGCCAGTCGAAAAGTGGGACGACTGGGTGGAGTACGACCCCGAAGCCTGGCCGCGTCGCGTCCAAAAACATTACCAGTTGGTTCCCACCATCTGCTTCAACTGCGAGTCGGCCTGCGGGCTTCTCGCCTACGTCGATAAAGAAACCGGACAAGTCACAAAGTTCGAAGGCAATCCAAAACATCCCGCCAGCCGCGGACGCCTCTGCGCCAAAGGCCCGGCCACGATCACGCAGATTCACGATCCCGATCGCATCCTTTATCCGATGAAGCGTTCCGGTCCGCGCGGCGGCGGAAAGTGGACTCGCACCTCATGGGACGAAGTGCTGGAAACGTTCGGCGCCCGCATCCGCAAAGCATTTCAGGAGAATCGCGGCGAGGAAGTCATGTACCACGTAGGCCGTCCGGGCCACGACTTCATCATGGAGCGCACTCTGCAGGCGTGGGGCATCGACGGCCACAACTCGCATACGAATGTATGTTCATCTTCCGCGCGCCTCGGTTATCTGCTCTGGCATTATGCCGACCGTCCGTCGCCCGATCACGCCAATGCGCGCTTTATTCTTCTGCTCTCCGCGCATCTCGAGTCGGGGCATTATTTCAATCCCCACGCGCAGCGCATCATTGAAGGAAAAATGGCGGGAGCGAAACTCGCCGTCATGGACCCGCGCCTTTCAAACACCGCGAGCATGGCCGATTACTGGATGCCCAGCTATCCCGGCACTGAAGCAGCAGTGCTCTTGGCAATGGCGATGGTCATTCTTAAAGAGAATCGTTTCGACGCCAGGTTCGTGAAGAACTGGACGAATTGGGAAGAACTCGAAGTCGATGGATTTTCCGCGAGAGGCCAAAGTTTCGAAAGTCTGATAGAGGCGTTGAAGCGGCACTATGCGAAATTCACGCCGGAGTTCGCGGAAAAGGAAAGTGGAGTGAAGGCGGAAATCATCGTCCAAACGGCGCGTGAAATCGCGACCGCCGGAAGCCGCTTCGCGTCGCATCTGTGGCGCGGCAGCGCTTCCGGGAACCTGGGCGGATGGCAATCCGCGCGCGCCTTGATGCTGCTGCATGTGCTGACCGGATCGGTTGGAACTCCCGGCGGACACAATCTGAACGCGTGGAATAAATTTGTGCCGCGGCCGTACAAAAATCCGCCGCCGCAGAAACGCTGGAACGAACTGCTCTACCCGCAGGAGTGGCCGCTGTGCACCCATGAAATGTCGCCGCTGCTCCCGCACTTTCTGAAAGAAGGACGCGGCCGCATCGAAGCGTATTTCACGCGCGTCTTCAATCCCGTCTGGACTTATCCTGACGGATTTTCCTGGATCGAAATGTTGCGCGACGAAGAGAAAGTTGGCTTGCATGCGGCCCTGACTCCCACCTGGAGCGAGACGGCGTGGTTTGCGGATTATGTCTTGCCCATGGGCTTCAGTTCCGAGCGTCACGATCTGATGAGCCAGGAATCCTACGCCGGAAAGTGGATCGGCTTTCGTCAGCCCGTACTGCGTGTGTTGCAGGAGCGCGCAGGAAAGAAAATCGATTACACCTATCAGGCGAATCCGGGAGAAGTTTGGGAAGAAGATGAATTCTGGATCAACCTCTCGTGGGCGATCGATCCCGATGGCAAGATGGGAATTCGGCAATGGTTCGAATCTCCCTATCGCCCCGGGCAGAAACTGACGGTCGACGAATATTACGGCTGGATGTTTGAGAATTCAGTTCCGGGATTGCCCGAGGCCGCTGCCAAAGAGGGTTTGAAGCCGCTGGAATACATGCGCAAGTACGGCGCGTATGAAGTGACCACCGATGTTCACCGACTGAACGAGAAGCCGGTGGTGCACGCCGATCTCTCCGGATCGAAGGTGGAAGCGAACGGCGTAGTCACGAAGGCAGGCAAAGCGGTAGGCGTGATGGTCGATGGCGAGGCGGTCGTTGGCTACAACACGCCGTCGCGGAAACTGGAGTTGTTTTCGAAGACCATGGCCGACTGGAAGTGGCCTGAATTCGCGCTTCCGGAATACTATCGCAGCCACATTCATGTTTCAGCGCAAGCGGCGTCGATGGGAAAGCCAGCGGAAGATTCGGAGTCGGATTCCGATCCGGACTTCGATAAACGCTACATGCCGCTCGTGGAGTGGCCGAAGGATGCGAACGGCGAGGTGTACACGCTGCTGCCGATTTTCCGTTTGCCGCATCTGATTCACACGCGCTCGGGAAACTCAAAATTTCTCTACGAGATCGCACACAAGAATCCACTGTGGGTAAATCCGGAGGACGCGAAGAAGCTCGGCGATATTCGTACCGGCGACTTGATCAAAGTTCACACCGAGATCGGATTCTTCGTATTGCACGCCTGGATCACTGAGGGGCTCGCGCCGGGGGTGGTTGCCTGCTCGCACCACATGGGACGCTGGCGCCTTAATAAAGATGATCAACTGGAACGCATGTCGAGCGCGTGGGTCGATCTGAAAGAAGTCGGCAAAGGACAGTGGAAAATGCGCCAGACTTCGGGAGTCGAGCCCTACGAGACCACCGACCCCGATACCAAACGAGTCTGGTGGAGCGATGCCGGCGTGCACCAGAACCTTACTTTCCCGGTTCATCCCGATCCCATTACCGGCATGCACTGCTGGCACCAGATGGTGCGCGTGGAGCGGGCTTCGGCCGATGACCGCTACGGCGACATCTTCGTCGATACCAATCTATCCTTCGCGGTATATCAACGTTGGAAGGCGCTTACACGTCCCGCGCCCGGCCCCGGTGGCCTGCGCCGGCCGCTGTGGATACCGCGAGTGCATCGTCCCGAGGAAGCGGCGTTCTACATCGACACCTCCGTCGAGGGTAAGAAAGCCTGAGTTGCGACTTGGCGTTGTAAAATATCGAGATGCCGTTACAGACAGGAAATCCCAACTTTGGCAAGAAGCGCACCCCGCCTCCCGATGAGACTTTTGAGGAGGCAGCTTATCTGAAGGCGCTTGGCGAAAAGCAGAAGATCGTGAGCCTGAAGCTGGCCGACGGCGAAGTAGTCCGCGGCTGGATTGAGTATTACGACAAGAACATGGTGCGCGTGACGCGCGAGGACGGACCAAATCTGTTCATCTTCAAGCATGAGATTGTTTACATAGCGGAAGACTCCAAGAAAAAATAATCACCTTATGGCCTGTCATCCTGTTATGGCTTGTCATCCTGAGCGAAGCGAAGGACCCATGCATTTTGCTGGCGCCAAAGCGATGCCTTTCGCCGCATGACATCCCCTCAATCTCCCGACCTGATTTCTCCGATGCAGGCTATGGCTCGCGAAGCGGGCGCGCTGCTGATGGATTATTTTCGGCAGCACGTGAAGATTGAATACAAGGGGGATGTGGATTTGGTTACGGTGGCGGATCGGAAGTCGGAAGCGCTGATTCTGGAGCGGATTCGCGGCCAGTTTCCCACGCATGACGTGATGGGCGAGGAGGGAACGCGCATCGAGACCGGCAGTGAGTACAAGTGGTATGTCGATCCGCTCGATGGCACTACGAACTTTGCGCACGGCTATCCGGTGTTTTGCGTTTCGCTCGCCGTCGAGCGCCGGGGACAGCGGGTTGCGGGAGTGATTTACGATCCGACGCGCGACGAGATGTTCGTCGCAGAACTGAGCAGTGGCGCGCGGCTGAACGACAAGGCGATCCGCGTTTCGGCGACGGCAAATCTGGGAGAGTGTCTGGTAGCCACCGGCTTCCCCAGTCACAAGCGGCACAAGAATCCGAACATTTATTTCTATCACCAGATCACGCTGCGTACACACGGCGTAAGGCGGGCGGGTTCGGCCGCGCTCGATTTGTGCAATGTGGCCTCCGGACGCTTTGACGGCTTCTGGGAATTCAATCTCAATCCCTGGGATACGGCGGCCGGCGTGCTGATGGTGGAAGAAGCGGGCGGGAAGGTCACCGACTTCTCGGGCGGCCCGTTCCAGATCGCGAGCCACGAAACGCTGGCGTCGAATGGATTAGTGCATGCCGCGCTGCTCCACGAATTTCAAGAGATACTGGCAGGCCGGGGATTGGAAGAACTGCCCAATCCGGTCGGCTACGCGAAAAATCGTAGCCTTTAGAAGGATCTTCGGTAGAGACGCGGCTCGCCGCGTCTCAGCGGTCGCCGACGCCTTTACAGTTGTGGCGCTCCATACACGGGGCAAGCCCCGTCTCTACAGGTAGCGTTACAATTATCCCGTGGGTTCTTCTCTGCTTGAACGCCAGATCGAAAAGCGGCCCGACCAGGTCCGTCTGCTCGGGCGCATTCTTTTTCTCACCGAAGACCCGGAGCTGATCAAGAAACAACTGGCGGGTTGGGATCTGCCGTGGGATACGAAGAACCCCGCCAGCAATCCCAAACTTCGCAACGACATTTCTACCGACGAGATCACTCCCGCGCACTACTGCTTCTACTTCGATCGGACGCTCGGCGAAATTCCTTACGCCGGTTTGCGGTGCGGCGACACGCTGCCGATTGGGCGCGGCGATGTTAAAAAGGGCGGTTTCGTTTGCTCGGTGAGCGGCAAGCGTCGCGGCAAGGGCTCGAGCCGCGAACAGTCGCCTTATGCGGAAATGTGCGCCGGGATTCAAGTCGCCATTGCGGAAAACATCGAGCGCATCTACAAGCAGAACTGCCAGAACCTCGGGCTGCTGACTTCAACCAACTTTGCTTTGATCGACCGGATTCGCGCCGGGGAAGAAATCGCGCTCAGTGAATTCACCGCTGGAGAAGATGAGATCACTAGGCAGGTGATTGAGTACGGGGGATTGTTTCCGTTCAATGTGGCTCGGATGCAGGGGAAAGTGTTTCTGCCGCCGATCGCGACCGACACGCGGCTCGAACTCAAAGGGAATGTGCGCCGATATGGTCCGCGTCCCATGGCTCTCGCTGAAAAGATCTTTGCGCGCCACATGGTTACGCCCGAAGGAGTGGGAGTGCAAGGAGTCAAGCCGGGCGACACCGGCTTCACGCGTGTGGACCTGCGTTTCAGCCACGAATACGTGACGCCGATGGCCGCCATCTTCTACGAGCAGTACGTCGGTAAAGATGTTCCGGTGAACGATGCTTCGAGCATCCGCTTTTTTCGCGACCATCTCACCTTTCTTGACGAAGTGATCTCCGAAGAAAAGAAAAAGATGGGATTGCTCGACTTGGCGACGCAACTAAAGCTGAAGCAGGAAGATTTCGCCAGGCAGCAGGGAATCAAGCTGCACGGCGAACTGGCCGACCGGAAGGGATCAGAGGGCATCTGCCACTCCGTGATGCTGGAGACTTACGCGCTGCCGGGGCAGGTAAACGTTGGGTCCGATTCGCACACGCCGCACGTCGGCGCCATCGGATGCATTGCCTTCGGCATTGGCACGACGGACGTATTCAACTCCTGGATCACGAAAGACGTGCGCGTCAAGGTGCCGGAGTCGGTCAAGATCGTGATTCGCGGGAAGCGCCATGCGAACGTTACCGCGAAAGATTTCATCCTGAAGATTCTTGCGCTCGATTACGTGCGCAGTGGCAAGGCGCTGGCGAAAGTGATGGAGTACGCCGGCGACGCGGTGGAAGCGCTTTCGGTAGATGAACGCGCCACCATGACCAACATGGCGGCCGAAATCGGAGGCTTTACCGGCATCGTTTCGCCGGATGAAAAGGTAGTCGAGTTTCTGATCGAGCGCCGGGGCATGAAGCGCGCCGAAGTCGAGAAGATGATCGCCGGTCTCGAGAGCGATCCCAACGCCGAATACGCCGAGGTGATCGAACTGGACGCGGCTGAGATCACGCCCATGGTCGCGACTCCGGGCGATCCCGGCAACGGCAAATACATACGCGACCTCGACACTCGTGTGCCCATTGAAATCGCCTATGGCGGAACTTGTACGGCGGGCAAGAACGAAGACATGGATATGTACGCGTCGGTTCTCGCCGATGCTCTGAAGCAGGGAAAACGAATTTCGAAGAATGTCGATTTTTGGATCCAGTTCGGCTCCCAGGAAACGCGCGAGTACTCGAAGCGCCGAGGCTACATAGAGATTTTCGAGAAAGCGGGCGCGCACGTGATCGAGCCCAGTTGTGGCGCGTGCATCAACGCTGGGCCGGGAGTATCAACGCGTCCCGACCAGGTCGTCATCAGCGCGCAGAACCGAAATTTTCCTGGGCGCAGCGGACCGGGGCAGATGTACCTGGCGTCCCCGCTAACCGTGGCCGCCAGCGCCGTGGCGGGGTACATCGTCGAATACGAGCCTTCGAACGCGACGGCCGTGTCCTAGATTCCCCCTTTTGCGGCGCAGCCACCCTCTGCCGTGCAAATCATCACTTCCGGAGTCTTCCGCTGCGAAGCGCTGCCGTGAAATGAATCTCAGACCGATCGCGGTGTACAATGTGCGCTAGGGTACAATAGAAAGAACGCTGCAAAACAATCTAGCGCCAGCGGAACCCGCCTTTCTGGCGTCGCCGATTTCCCCTATCAACCCGGCACTTAGCAAAGCGGCGCTTTGCGGAATCGCGAATCACATCATGAAAATTCTGCTCTATAACCCCGACAACGGGGTCACGCGCAATTTTATGCCGCATTTATGGATGTTTCTGCTCCAGGCGCTTACTCCACCGGGTCACGAAGTGCTGCTGGTGGATGGCAACGCAAATCCGATGGATGAAGCGGGGATCGCACGGTTTGTGCGCGACAACAACATTGGACTCGTTGGCATTGGCGCTATGACACGGATGATTGCCAAGGCGTATCGCATGGCCGATGCCGTTCGGGCCGCGGGAGTTCCAGTCGTGATGGGCGGACCTCACGTCACCGAGATGGCGGAAGAAGCGCTTGGCCGCGATGGCGGGCCACGCCATGCCGACGCCGTTGCGCTGGGCGAGGCTGATGCCACTTGGCCGCTAATTGTCGCGGACGCCTCGCGCGGTCGGCTTAAAGATGTTTATGCTCCGGTCGACGCCTTTGGCCAGGAGAGCAAGCCGTCGCTGAAGGAATACCCGGTGATTCCGTGGCAGGCGATCGATCTCAAGCAGTTCAATCTGGTGCCGAAAGCGGCGAGCGCCCTGCTCCAGAATATCGGAGAAGGCTGGGGATCGTTTCGCATTATTCCGGTCGAATCCGGACGCGGCTGCCCTTACGGCTGCGAGTTTTGCACTGTGACTGGATTTTTCGGCGACTCGATTCGTTTTCGCACCAATGAGAGCGTGGTGAATGAACTGCTTTTATTGAAGGCCCGCGCTCGCAAAGAGAAGGGCCAGATGGCGGTTTTTTTCATCGACGATAATTTTGCCATCAACATAAAGCGCACCAAGTCGCTGCTGCGTGACATCATTGCCGGCAAGGCGCAAGTGCATTGGGTGGCTCAGATCTCCGCCAATCTATTGCGCGACGAAGAACTCGTCGACCTGATCGCGGCCTCCGGAGGCAAGTGGATCTTCATCGGAATGGAGTCGATCGACCCGGCCAATCTCAAAGACGTTAATAAGGGATTCAACAAGCCCGGTGAGTACGCGGCAGTGCTGGAGCGGCTGGCGCAGCGCAATGTATACGCCATCACCTCGTTTATTTTTGGCATGGACAATGACACCGTCGGAGTCGCCGAAAGGACGCTGGGACAAGTTCGGACATGGCCACCGGGTCTGCCGATCTTTGGCCTGTTAACGCCGTTGCCCGCAACTCCCCTCTATAAGCGGCTGGAAAAAGCCGGTCGCCTGACGCGGCCAAGACACTGGCAGGAGTTCATTCCATTTACGATGGCCCATACACCATTGAAGATGACTATCGACGAAGCTCACGCCGAAGTAAATCGAGGTTGGGCTCAGGCGTACAGCCCTAAAGCGCTTTCGGCCGCCGTTGACGCGCTGAACGACCAGCCCCTGGGCTATCGCGTCAACATCTTTCTTGCGCGCATCTGTTTCCGAGGTATTTATTTCCCGATGATGGGGAAGATGGCATGGCTGAAGGTGATCGCGCAAAATCGGCGAACCATCTTCAAACTGGTACGAGAAGGCTTCAAAGCCGGTGCTTGGCATGGCGCGCCAGCGACGGTTCCCGCCATGCCGCGGGTGGAAACAGGGGGAGCGTCCACGCAAGCGGACGGCGACGACAGGCAACTGATCGCGTTTCCGGCCGATTGAAATTCGCCCTGAATGTGGCATGATGGGTAGTCAGGCGAGGTGTTTTTATGTATGAGCAAGAAAAGGTTCAGAAGGGAAGAATCATCGGTTATACCCTCGGTATAGCCGTTTTTGTCGCGGTTGTAGCATGGAAGCTTCTGGCCCGCTGAATCTGGAAAAAGTCTCAGCTGCCGGGTGTCGGGAAAATCGCGTAGACATCAGCTTCACAAGTCTTCCTGACACCTGATCTCTCATCTGTACGGATAGCTGCGTTCTTGCTAAAATCGAGAGTTCAAATTACACTCCGTGCGCCCGAGGAGCATAAGAGTATATGGCCTACGTAATTGCCGAACCCTGTATCGGAACCAAAGACACCGCCTGTGTTGATTCTTGTCCGGTGGACTGCATTCATCCCAAGAAGGACTCCGACAAGTACGGGACCGAAGAGATGTTGTATATCGATCCCGTGGAATGCATCGACTGCGGCGCCTGCGTGCCCGTGTGCCCGGTCTCGGCCATCTTCGCGCTCGACGACCTGCCGGAAAAGTGGAAAGAGTACACCGAGCGCAACGCCAAGTACTTCGGGCGGTAAGACAGCCTTCAGCTCTCAGCCGTCAGTAAATCAGTTCGGTGCCGACAGCGTTTCGTTCTCACTGAGAGCTGAAAGCTGACGGCCGACAGCTGCTTCCATTACAATCATTGATTAACCTGTAAACCTTCCATGGCGCTGAAGGAGTCGGAAGCGATCGTTCTGCGCACGTATCCGCTGCGCGAGTCCGACCTGCTGGTTACGCTCTTTACCCGCCTGGAAGGCAAGGTGAAAGGCGTGGCGCGCGCGGCCATGAAGTCCAGACGCCGCTTCGGAGGCGCTCTCGAGCCGCTCACTTATGTGCGGGCGTTTTACGACGACCGCGAACGGCAGGAACTGGCGCGGCTTGATTCCTGTGAAGTGATCGAATCGCCCATGGCCAGCGAGGTCAGTTATCCGCGGGCCGCGGCGTTGGCGCACGTAGCGGAGTTGCTCGATGAGTTGATGCCCGACCGCGAAGCGAGCGACGCGGTCTTTCGGTTGAGCTTGGCGGTTCTGCAGGAACTGCGCGGCGAGAAGTTGTGGATGCCGCTCACCTACTTCGAGCTGTGGATGACGCGGCTCATGGGATTTTTGCCGGAGTTTTCCGAGTGCGTGGTCTGCGGACGGTCATTCGATCACAGTGACGATGACAGCCGCGATGGCAGCCGTGCGTTCTACCACGCGCTCGCCGACGGCTTGGTTTGCGTTGACGATAAGCGCGTGGCTTCGTCGGAGTTGTCGCCGGAATCGAGAAAGATTGCGGCCCAGATGTTGCGCTCCCGCGTTTCCGAGTTTGCGGGAATCGACTGGCCGAAAGCGGTGTGCGCCGACCTGCGCAAGTTTCTTCTCCAGATTCTGGAGCGCCACATCGAGAAGAAGTTGATAACGGCGGGAATGCTGCAGAAGATCGGCGGCTAGCTCTTGGCTCTTGCGATTAGCTCTTGGCTCTTAGCTCTCAAATGCTTGTCATCCTGAGCGGAGCGAAGGACCTATGTATTTCGCCGGCGAACGCATAGGTCCTTCGCTTCGCGAAGGATGACAGTGTGGATTTATGTTGCATGACTTCTTCCAAATCCAATTCGCTGACCTTCCAGCAGCTGATCCTGAAGCTGCAGGCTTTCTACGCCGAGCGTGGAGCCGTCCTCCAGCAGCCCTACGACGTTGAAGTAGGCGCTGGAACCATGGCCCCGGAAACATTCCTGCGCGTGCTCGGCCCGAATCCATATAAGGTCGCATACGTGCAGCCGTCGCGGCGTCCCGCCGACGGGCGCTACGGGGAGAACCCCAACCGGCTGTTCAAACACCTGCAGTTGCAAGTGATCCTCAAGCCGCCGCCAGAGAACGTGCAGGAACTCTACTTGGAATCGCTAGGCGCGATCGGAATCGATCTGCGTCAGCACGACATCAAGTTCGAAGAAGATAACTGGGAATCGCCCACGCTTGGAGCTTGGGGCATAGGCTGGCAGGTAATGCTGGACGGCCTGGAAGTCACGCAGTTCACCTACTTCCAGCAATGCGGCGGAGTCGACCTCGATCCCATCTCGGTTGAGCTGACCTATGGACTGGAGCGGCTGTGCGCTTTTCTGCAAGACGTGGATTCCATCTACGACATCGTGTGGGCGCGCGATCCGATGATCGACGGAGAAAAGACCGGCAGGGAAGTGAAATATGGAGAGGTGCGCCTGGCCGATGAGCAGCAGTTCTCGGTGTACAACTTCGAAGCGGCCGATGTCGAGAGCGCATGGAAGCATTTCGAGCTCTGCGAGGCCGAGTGCAAGGCGCTGCTCGATCGCTATGCAGCTCTTAGTAAAGCCGCTCTTGGTAAAGACAAGAGCGAAGGCGATGGCATCGCGCGCGAGAAGTCACATTTCCCGCTCCTCGGCGCCTACGATCTCTGTCTGAAGTGCTCGCACTATTTCAACATTCTCGATGCCAGGGGCGCGATTTCAGTGACTGAGCGCGTCGGCGTGATCGCGCGTGTGCGAGCGTTAGCCGTAGGGATTGCCAAAGCTTGGATGGACCAGCAGTACGGAACTGAAACAAAAAGTGAGAAGAGCGGCGAGGTGCCAAAGCCAGCGGCCAGAGAGAGAAAAGGCAAGCTGGCTCCGGCAGTCACATAGAATCCAAAGTTCTGTCATCCTGAGCGGAGTAAAAACTTCGCAACGCGAAGTTCTTACGGAGTCGAAGGACCCCTACACCGCGCACACTGATGCAACTTGTCAATCGAATAAAGTATGCCTGACTTTTTAC
>Ga0209274_10000123_pt1 | contig 65990 bp, 57 predicted proteins | sample HubBroMetageREF1_FD_188343 | JGI IMG/M metagenome (GOLD analysis project Ga0209274, IMG submission 188343) | Reference soil microbial communities from the Hubbard Brook experimental Forest, New Hampshire, USA - Hubbard Brook CCASE Soil... | ecosystem: Environmental > Terrestrial > Soil >...
CGCGCTCCGCGAATGGCTGTCTGTTCCCGGAGAGGTGGCCGAGTGGTCGAAGGCGCGCCCCTGCTAAGGGCGTATGGGTCAAAAGCCCATCGAGGGTTCGAATCCCTCCCTCTCCGCCAAGCGGCGCGTGAATTCTGCTCGGCCTGTATTTGTCGTCCGCGACGGCAGCGAAGCGGGGATTCGAACCCGAGATATGGAAAAGGGGGTTCGACAAAATCGCCGGAGGCGATTTTGGACGACGCGCACGCGTCGCCCGCAGGGCGAGGGCCGAAGGCCCGAGTCAATCCCTCCCTCTCCGCCAAACATGTTGGCGCCGGAATGCAATTCCCGTTCCTTGGCCCATCTTGCTGCTCTCAGAAATCGCGCATCGCTTAAGGTGCGTTCTGGCTCTGTTCCCAGGCTGGGGCGCCAACCTGCAATGGAATGGTCATCGGCGTTTGATGTGGTAATATTCGCGCCCCTGACGAGCCCCAGAGCCCTGCTATGGCTGGGCGATGCGCTGTTCGGGGCCGTCGCGATACGGCATGTCACCTGTCTATTTGCGCCCGTAGCTCAGTTGGATAGAGCGCCTGGCTACGAACCAGGAGGCCGGGAGTTCGAATCTCTCCGGGCGCACCACAATAGCTTCGCTCGCTTAGCGCTCCTACTGCCAACCGAGCTCGCGGGCGAAGCCGTAGTTGTGTGACCGGGCATCGACTACGCTGAAACGGCTCCCAGGAGTCGCCAAGTGGGCTCTCCGTACCTAGAATTCCGTGTCGTGTCTTCCTGTTCGCGCAGAGCATCCCTAGAAACTGGCGTAACGAGTGGGCATGACGAAGAACTCTTAATCAGCAGTGGCTCGAAAGCCGTGGCCGCCCAAGGAGGCATCAGTGTTCGATATTGTGAGATGGCCAAACCCAAGGGATGCACTGACATGACCGTCAATCCCCTACCGCGACTCTACATTGAGACGCTCAAGAGCTCGCTTCTGAACGAGTTGTACATCGAAAATGAAACGAGAATCGTTCAGATGCTGGCGCGCAAACTGAATAACCTTGACGCGACATTCGAAGATATCTACCGCCCGGTCGCGGCGTTGCAAGCCTCGATTTATGAACGTAAACAGGATGGCAGTACGATTGTTTTGAACAAAGGAAATGGGGACGGGACTTTCACACCCGCGGAGGAACTTCGTAACTACACGGAGTTGGCGCACACTATGATCGGACGGAAGCGACTCGATAACGTCCAATACTGTGTCGAAGAAATCATCAAGTTGGGAATACCGGGAGATCTCATCGAGACGGGAATTTGGCGCGGTGGTACGACCATATTCATGCGCGGCGTGCTCGCAGCCTATGGTATTACCGATCGGCGCGTGTGGGCGGCAGACTCGTTCCAAGGGGTCCCGCCACCGACTCATCCGGAGGATGCGGGCTATGATATCAGCGCGAAATTCCAACCCGTGCTTGCGGTCGGGATTCAACAGGTCCGTGAACTCTTCCAACGGTACGGACTACTTGATGAACAAACGGTTTTCTTGGAAGGTTGGTTCAAGGACACGTTGGCGAAGGCGCCAATAGAGACGTTGGCCGTGCTGCGCCTTGATGGCGACTTGTACGAATCAACTATGGATGCCTTGAATCCTCTCTACGCAAAGGTCGCGAGCGGCGGTTTCATCATCGTTGACGATTACCTCGCCGTTCCGCAATGCGCACGGGCAATCACCGACTTTCGCGCCACTCACAACATTGCCGATCCGATCCACAAAATCGACGATATAGGTGTCTATTGGAGGAAATCGTGATGTGCGCCACTCAGTTCACGCGACCTTCATCGGCGTCGGCCGAATTCCCGTCGCAAATCTTCAGAGTCAGTGACGCGCCCAGTCTTCGCATCGGCGAGCCCAGCCTCCACGTCACCTCGAAGCTCCAACGCGTACACCAAGTCCTGCCAGGTCGCGTCGTCCGGCAACGCTTCGATCAATTCATGTGCCCGCTGCTTGATGGCCTCTGCCATAGCGTGTCCTTGTTTCGTGGAAACGACCTACCCCTGAATTTTACCCGATTGCGAGTATTTGGCACCGCAGCGAAAACGTAGCGTTCGAGAAGCCTAAAAAATCATCTTTGCGACTACGAACCAAGAGGGCCGGGAGTTCGACAACGACCGAAAGGAACGCCACGGCTCTTGCGAACCGTGACGCCAAAACTGATGCGAGCACAACAGACGCTCACACCGTTGCCGCTGCTATTTGGCCACCCCATTCAGGCCGTTGGGCGACCCGGGAAGCGGCGTATTCAAATACGGGAACACCGCCAGGTAGGTATCTTCCGCTTTGATTTCACCCGTGACGTGCGAGTCGGCAAGGTCCGGGCCTGCCGCACGCGCGCCGTCGGTGTACGGCAGACCGTTGTTGGGATCGCTGGTCTGCGTACCGCAATTGCCGATCGCACCGCATAGCGCACCTTCCGCAACGCGCAGAGTGATGTCCACCACATCGTCATAAGGGCGACGACCATTGGGAAAGCCGGCCAAATCGCCGCCCAGCACGCCAAGATCGTTCTGCGTTGCCGGCGGTGTCGGCGCGATGGACGTATTCAGCCTGAGCATTTCGCCGGGCGTGACCGTCAGCGGCTGGTTGAGCCCCTTCACTCCGGTCAGAAATGCCGCGACCAAGTCGTTGCGCGGTGAAGCCGGGATTACTGCCGCACTGCCGAACTCGGTGTTCAGCAAGACCGGCAGGTATGGATTGGTCACATAGTGCAGGAACTGTCCATCGTCGACGGGGCGACTGGCGTTGAATTTATCCTTGTCGGGCAAACCAATCACGAGTTCGTTGACGAGCGGCATTCCGAGTCGCGAGACCTGCTTCCAATGATCCCCCTCGGGCAAGCTGGCGGTGGTCCAACCTCCGATTACCGGATCTTTCCCATTCGTAAGACAGCTGATCGGCACTTCCAGCACCAGCGAAGTCACGTTCTTGTTGGAGATCGAGTTGGGCTCGCCGTCGCGGGGGCCGACCGGGTTGAGGTTCACCAAGTCGAACACCTCGCCAAGATTGACCACAAAGCCGTCTTTGCGTTGCCCGACGAATACACGGCCCGGTGCGTTACAGCCCGGTATGCCCACGTCGTAGATGAAATTCCCGGCATACCCCGCATAGTCGGGGATGGTCTTGTTGCCGATATTATCCACGGGCTTGAGAAATACATCGCCGCCCAGCGTGGCGTTGCGCACGGCCTCACGCGTACCCTGGCGCACCAACGTCAACGTATAGGACTGCTGCACGTTGAGATTCGCGCCCGTCGTATCGATTTGGCCGGTTTGGATCAGCGGGATCGCCGTCTTCACGCCGTTTGCATTCACCGTAAAGTTCTTGTCGATGGTCTTGAATCTGAATTCGAAAGTCAGCTCACTCTCGGCATCGCCGTTATTGTTGACGTGAATTTTGTAGACTGCGTCCGGATCGAGATTGAAGTAGTTCGGACCCCCGAATGGGTCCTGCAGCGGAATGTAGTTTGCAATCAAAGTGACATACGCGCTACGCCCCGGCTCATAGCTTCGAAACATGTAGAAATCCGTACCATCCACGCGCGGCTGCCCGGCGATTGACGGTGCCTCGCGGTGACTTGATGCCACTGCGCACAACGGCAGCAACGTCGCCGACGCTGCCAGTAGCGCGAAACGACTCGAAATATTCGCGTTCATTGGAATCCCCTACGATTGATGTGTGGAACGATCCAGCGATATCACTGGACTTAACACATACGTTCGACGCTCCCAATTGGATGCATGGCGCCAAATATGCGCCGCGGCTGAATCGCGCACCGCGGGGGCGCAGGTGCGTGGATGATCTTGCGAGCCTGGGATTCTTCAGGAAGGCGCGCGCAGCGGCGCTACGTATACGATCGTGCCGGTCGGCTGGCCTGTGGGGGAGCCGCCGAGAGGCTCGATGCTGACGGCCACTTGGCTCGAGTTCGCCAGCGCTTGCTTCTGCATCAAAGTCAAAGTGCGGCTCGATGCGCCTGCGGCGGGCAGAATGCCCAGCGACACGGGAGCTGCGCCCTTCGGCAGCGCCCAGAGTTCATAGTCAGACCCCGGCAGCCGCGCGGGGAGCTTTTCTGCATGCGCCACGAGCCGATCCGCGTTGCCGAACACTTCCAATTCCCAGACGTGTTCTCCGGACTTGGCGGAAATCGTTGCCACAGCCGTGGCCCGTAGAGCCGGAAGGCTGCGCCAGTACATCAGTGCCGCCACGCCGACCACGAGCAGCACGCTCGCCGCCAGGGCGAACGACCGGAACCGGCGCAGTGCAGGCTGTCGGGTCGTGAGGTTCAATCGCCGCAGGATGGCCGGCCAGACATGCGCCGGAGGCTGTTCGGGCGTGACGCCTTTGGCCAAATGCATGAGACGTTCCTCCCAGAAGCGGCAGCGTTGATCGACGAACGGGGTGCCGGCGCGCCAGCGCTCGAAGCGGCGGCGGGCCGGACCACGCAAGGTCCCCAGCACATATTCGGAGGCGAGGCGATCGACGATTTCGGGATTGTCCGGTTTCATGTCACGACTCGAGACACTGCCGCAGACTGCGTAATCCACGGCGGATCCAGCTTTTCACCGTTCCGAGCGGACTGCCCATGAGGCGCGCGATATCCTCATGAGAGTTGCCGTTCACGAATGCCAGCTCGAGGCAGTGGGTCTGTTGATCCGACAGCAGGCCCAAGCACTGCTTCATCAGGTCGGGGGACGGCAGCCAAACCGCCGCGCTGGCTTCCGAGTCGGGCTCGGCGTCGATTGCGCGCTGCTCGGGCGGCTCCGCCAACAACATCGGCGCGAAGCGCTCACGCCGCAACAGGTCGATCGCGCGGTAGCGCGCAATAGACATCATCCAGGCCATGGGCCGGCCGCGTACGGCGGTGAATTGACCCGCTTGCTGCCAGATACTGATGAACACATCCTGCAAGGCCTCCTCGGCGAGCGCACGACGTCGCAGGATACGGGTGACGCAGGCAAACAGGATGGGCGATACGAGTTCATAGAGACGCTTCAAGGCGATCGAGTCCGCCGCCGCACAGCGACCCAGCAGGCTCTGCAGCAGCTCATCGAACTCAGTTGGCGATTCAGCGACCGGATTCACGGGCTAGCCCAGCGCGCGCTGCATGAACCAAACCAGGGCCAGGCCGGCAATGGCCGAAGAACCCCACGGCATGACGCCGCGCCGGTAAAACGTCGTGGAGCGAAGCACATAGGCCAGCGGCATCACGGCGATCACCACGGCGAGCTGCCCCGCTTCGACACCCAGATTGAACGCAATCAGCGACACGAGCCGCGCTCCCTTGGGTAAACCCATCTCTGCCAGTACCGAGGCGAAACCGAAGCCGTGCAACAAGCCGAAAGCGAACGCGATGCGCCAACGCCCCTCGGTCACGCGCGGGAACACATTGTTGAGCGCGGCAACGATGATCGAGGCCGCGATCACGGATTCGGTAAGCCGGCCCGGCAACCGAATCACGTCGAATGCGGCCAACGACAGCGTTATCGAGTGTGCAAGCGTGAATGCGGTGACCACCTTGACGATGTTGGCAAACGCCGGGGCCGCCATGGGCACAGCCTCCCACCGATTTTGCCTGCGCACAAGAACTGCAGGCAATAGCAAGGACAAAAGGAACAGCAGATGATCGATGCCGCTCCAGATGTGCCAGATCCCCGCGCGCAAATACTCGACGAAGGCCGCCCAGGGCGATGGATGGTCGAGCTCGAATAGGCGCGCTGCCGAGCCGCCGCCCAGCACAGCGGTTTGAGCGGCGCCGTTTGCGCTGAGCGTGAGCAGGCCACGATGCGAAGGGTCTTCCGCCTCCAGCACTGTGTAATCGATGGACAGGCGCGCCCGCACGCTACCGCAAGCGGCGGTGAACGGAAGCCACAGATAGTTGCCGTCGACGCGCTCATTGACCTCAACGGGACTGAAGCCCATTCGGCATGGTCCGTCGGCGCCGGCCAGATGAAGATGTCCCAGCACATAGTTCTGCAGTGCGGTCTGGCTCTCCCGCAGCTCGCCCCAGGTGACTTTGCCGTCCCTGTCGTGATCCAGCCCGACCGCGAGCTCGCCATCGCGAATCGCGAGCTCCAGCGTCCCGGATACCTGCGCGCCGTCGACCTGCAGAGTGAGGAAGCCATTGCTGGCGATGTGTGCTTGGGCCAGAGGACCCGTCGCCAATAGGGCCAGCATCCACAACCATTGGCGCAGCGTGTTCATCGTGCGGCCACGGACGCCGTTGTGGCGGCATCGACGCGCACGTCGCGCAGACCCCGAGTGCGCATAAAGTCGAGCGCCGGCTCGGCAGCCGCGGGATCGGCGGCGGCCTTTGCCGCCTTCACGAGCACCAGCACATCGTCGGGCTCGCGCTGCACCGCCCAATTCTCGAGCGCCGCCGCCAGGCTGAGTTTCGGCTGACCTTCCACTTCGAGCAGGAACCTTGCCTGCTCGCGCCGATGCACCGCTTCGCCGCGCTGTGTCTCAGCGGCAAATGCCGCCCGCAGCCGGGCGCTGCTTTGCGCCTGCCGCTGATCGTGTAGTTGCCGCTGCGCGATTGCGATCCGCAGCAGCAGCGGTTCGAAACTCTCCCGTCCCTGCAGAAGCGCGAGCGCCTCGCCGGGCCGACCCTGCCGAAGCAATAAATCGGCGTAGGCCGCACGTACGTAGAAATCCGCGGGCACGAGATTCAAATCCTGCTGAAACCAGCGTTCCGCATCGGCATCTTGGCCAAGGCGGACCGCCATTTCACCCAATTCGGAGTACAGCCAGGACTTCTCGGAGTTGAGCCATCCCTGCGATGACACCTGCATCAGCGCCGTGTAGGCCGACTCCAAATGCCCATTCAGTCCGCGCAGACTTTGAATACAAAGCGCGCCCAGCCTCGGTTCGACCAGGCCTGCAAATTGCTCGCAGGCCGCGCCGGCCTCGGAGTAGCGTCCGAGCACTCGCAGCACAGTGGCTCGGATCAGCAGCGCCTGCGGGTCATTGGGACGCGCGCTGAGCGCCCGAGCGAGCGTGGCGAGCGAGCCATCGAAGTCATGACGGCTTTGCTGCAACGTCGCCTGCAGCACCAAGACATCGGGCACGGGTGCGCTTTGTTTCACCCAGGGTGTGAGCACGGCCTCCGCATAGCCGAGATAGCGCAGATCGCCGCTGATCCGGGATTGCTGGATATAGAATTGCGCCAAGGGAATCGCAACGTCGACTCGACCGGCAGCCAAACGACGCGCCGACACATCGGCGTAGCGGGTGCCCGCGGGTATTTCAGCGAGCACGGTGCAGTCGCTGCTCGGTATGTACGCAGCGGCCTGTGCTCGAGGCAGGTAGGCCGCGCCCAACAGCGCAATCGTGAAGAGGGTAAGGAGCCGGCCCCGCGATATGCGGGACCGGCTGATACGACTACTCATGTGCTATCGACACTGATCGGCGAGCTCGTCTCGTCGCCGACCGGGGTCACCGCGACCGCTGCACCGTCCACCTGGAATGGTTCGGTGGTTTCGGAGGTGGTCGTCTGCACGAGGACCAGGACCGCGCCGGTGTCCAGATCCATCGTCATCGGCGGCGGCGGGGGAGGTGCCGGCGGTGCCGCAGGAGGTGCCGGAGGCGCCGGAGGGGGAGCGCTGCCGCTGTCCCCTCCGCAACTCGCCAGCGCCATGCAGACCACGGCAGTACCACTGATCAATAACCCTATTCTAGATTTCATGGTAGTACCTCAGCGCTTCTTAGCGACGCCGGAAAAGTTGGCGGTAGCGCCAGAGGCTGCGTCGGGTGAGCCGCCGAGCGGCGTATTCAAGTAGGGGAAAACCGACAGGAAGTTGGCCGGATTGGCCTGGACCCCGTCGGTGTACCCTAACTGCCGGGACTTGTCGGAGGCCGGATCCGGATCGCCCGCGCCACTATACGGCGTGAGAAGCACACCCATGGCGACACGCAGCGTGATGTCCACCACGTCGTCCATCGGTCGCCGCCCGTTGGGGTAGCCGCTGGTGTCGCCTCCGATCACGCCCAGGTCGGAGTAGCCCGCTGGAAAGGCCGGCGCCGCAGCGGTGGGGACCGGTGTCACTTTCGTGCTGGTGTTCAAGCGAAGCTCTTCGGACGCCGCTTGTACCGCGGCAGGCGCATTCAGACCGGAGATACCGGTCAGGAATACCTCTTCCAGATCGGTTCGCGGGTACACGTTCGGTGCCACGACACCGGCACTGCCGAACAGGGCCTGTACCAGTATCGGCAAGGAAGGATTGGTCACGTAATCGGCAAACTCCGCATCCTGTTTGGGGGTGGTGGTATTCCAGCGATCCTTGTCCGGCAAACCAATCACGAGCTCATTGACCAGCGGCATGCCGAGTCGCGAAACCTGACTCCAGGCTCCGCCGGCCAGTTCGGGACCGGCCGGCGATGCCACCGGACCCACACTGGCAGTGCTGTTGGCGCTCTGCGGCGTCGGGTTGAGCACTGACGCTTGTCGCAAACTGGCCGTGGTGTAGCCGCCGATGACCGGATCCTTGCCGCCGGCATTGACCAGACACGCAGCGGGAATCTCCAGTGCCAGCGTCGTCACGTTGAAGCCCGCCAGTGAATTGGTGGCAAAGTTACGGGTGGGTGTGCCGGTGGGAACCAGCTGTTCCACCGGATAAAGGTAATTGACCAGATCGAAGGTACCACCCAGATCGAGAAAGAAGGGATCTTGGCGTTGCCCTACGAACACCTTGCCCTGCCCGGCGGTGCATCCAGGGGTTGTGATCGTGATCGGATAGATGAAGTTGGCGGCGTAGGCGGCGTACCCTCCCGTTCCTGAAAACGACTTGGCGCCGATATTGTCCACCGGCTTGGCGAAGGTCGGACTGCCGGTGGTGCCATTCATAACCTGCGTGGCGGTGCCGGAACGCCGATCGCCCGAGACCAGGGTCAGCGTGTAGGTCTGCGCAACGTTCTGTACGCCCGTGGCGCCGGCATTGAGGGGACCGATGTTGATCAGGGGTACGGGTACCATCTTCGAGCCCACCGGAACCGTGAGACCGGCGGTCGTGGTGGTGAAGCGAAACTGAAAAGTCAGATTTCCCGCACCCGAACCGGTGTTGTCGATAGAAATCTCGTACAGCGCATTGTCATCGAGGTTGAAATAGTTCGGTCCGCCCGACGGATCCTGCAGCGGTATGTAATTGGCAAGCAGCGTCACGTACCCGGCTCTCCCGGCCTCGTAGCTGTTGAACATGTAGAAATCGGTGCCATCCACGCTCGGACGCGTACTGATGAACGGCGCTTCCCGATGGCTGGATGCCAGCGCGCCACCGGCGGCGGAGGCGGCAAGCACCGCAAGTAATAATTGTCGGTGTTTGTTCATGCTCATCGAGAAACTCCTTGGAAATTGTGTATGAAGTGGGTGCTGTACCGCGCTAAATACGTGCGGTCCGGCAGATTGGATGCAGTCCATGTTCGTCAGGCGGACGTCGGTGAGGGAGGGGGTGCCACCGGATGTCTATACGCGAGCAACCGCAAATTGGATGCGATGTCAGGGCCCGAATTGTTTGGATATCGTGAAGCGCGCCATGAGGGGCTCGAGGGGATGTTGGTGGATATCCGCTCTCCCGTCCGGGTAGGTGCCGATCTCGGACTGCAGCCGATCCACATACCAGAACTCGGCCGCCGCTGCGTGGGTGTTGAGCAGATTGTAGATGCCCAGAGCGGCGCTCCAGCCCGACGAGAATGCATAGTGCGCGTCGAGGTTTAGTTCTCCGAAGCCCTTGCCATTGACCTGACCGAGACTCGTCGGCGCATTGGCACACGAAGTCGCCACGCCGGGGAAATCCTTCACTGCGGCGGAGTTGACGCACGGCCCGGAGGAGAGCGGATAGTCGCCGAGGTAGCGATAGTCGAGGCCGCCGCTCCAGCGACCGAGATTGGTCAGATACAGTGCCAGTGAACCGGTCGCAACGGGGGCGTCCGTGATGTAGGTGCCCAAGTGTCCGGTGCCGTCGTCGAAGGCACGGGTAAAGCGCGTATGGTCGCCTGAATAGCTGCCGTACAACTCGAGCCGGCGATTGATCTGATACGTCGCGTTGATTTCATAGCCGTATCGGCGGCTCGGCGGACCTGCAATATCCTGGCCGACGTCCGGGTCAATGGTGGTCTCGGATTGTTGCCACAAATTGTATACCGCGAAGGTAAAGGCCAGATCGCGCTCAGGCGAGGCGCGTACTCCCACCTCCTGGCCTTCCTGCCGCGCGAGCAGCGGCGTATGGGGAAGTCCCAGGTCCACGCTCGTGTCCTGATTCACCCCGCGCAGATCGGCGCTGTGAAAGCCTCTGCCGGCCGCCAGGTAGAATTCGAGCGTGTCGGTCGGCGTGTAGATGAGGCTGCCTTTGGGCTGCGGCAGCGACTGGCGAGCCGTGCCCCCATTGGTATACCCAGCCGTTTCATGCAAGGCCGCCAGATAGTCAACGTCCGTTCCATGCTGATAGTCGTCGCGAATTCCCAGCACGCTGCGCAACGTCGAGGTCCAGTGGGTGGTTGCTTGAAGATATGCAGCTCCGGAGAAGAGATACACCTGATCATCATCGGAGAAAGACGGGGGATCGAAGCGCGGTGACAACGGCACTTGGTCCTCGCTTGGGCTGCGTCCGACACCCAGCAGGTCGTAGCGCATGAGGGTACCGACGGTGATGTCGTTTTCGATCGCGCCCAGGCGTACCGGGAGCGTGTAGCTCGCCGCGCCGCCGCTCGCATGGCGATTCTCGAACTGATCCTCCTGATCGCCGTGAATGGGATCGGTGAGGAAGTGCGTGAAGTCATTGAACAAGTGCAGTTGGTTGTAGATGAAGAACTCGCTCGCCGAGAATTGGCCGTCGCCCAAAGTTGCGTGATAGTTGGCCGACAGGCTCGCACGCTGCGCGTGGCCGCCGTCGGTCGGATCGAGGGAGCCGAAGCGATCGGGGACCAAGCCCTCGGCGATGGCGCGGATCGGAATGTCCGTCGTATTGGTCCAGATTTGGTGGTAGTACATGGCGGTCACCGAGTAGCCGTCGTGTGCGTCGCCCTCACTGTATCGGAGCACGAAATTCTCCTTGCGCGCATCATCGGGCGTCACGAAGGGACCGTCGTAGTGCTGCAGTTCCGCAGCGGCCAACAGCTGTCCATCCCCGAGCGGGCGTGAGCCCGAGCTGAAGATGCGCTGAAATCCCAGCGTGCCGACGGTCGCGGATATCTGATCCGGAATCGTGTCCCGATAGCTGACGCGCACCGCACCAACCGCGCCGAAGTCGCCCACGTTGGCGTAATAAGGACCCTTGGTGTAACTGAGCCCGTCCGCGAGCTCGGGGATCATGAAATTCAGATCCGTATAACCCTGCCCGTGCGCATGGGTTGGTTGGTTGATCGGCATGCCGTCAATGTAGGTTTCCAGGTCGGTGCCGTGATCTAAGTTGTAGCCGCGCATCAGATATTGGTTCGCCTTGCCCTCGCCGCTGTGCAAGGTGACGATCAAACCCGGTACGGTTTCCAGCAGTTGACCCGGGCGGTAGACGGGTGCCAGCTGCAGCTCCTGGTCAGCGACTACCCCTTCGCTTGCGGTCGAAACCGCTCCCAGCAGCTCCAAGCGCTCGGATGTGACCGTTATTTCCTGGAGCGACGCCGATTCGGAGGCCAACGTGACCGCCGTGCCCGAGTACCCGTCCGCAGCAGGCGCCTGCTCGGCTTGCGCCGGCAAGCAGCAGACGCCCAGCATGAGTGCGCCCGCGATCGCGTTGCATGCAGCGGATATTTTCAATGGTTGTTCTCATGAAGAGTTGATCCCTGGTCCTCCTACGGGCAGAGAGTTCGTTTGGATGCGCGTGGCGCACCGAAACTGTCAGCGCGCCGCGCTTGTTTTACCGGGACAGACGGTCGGGGGGAGCGCGGCGCCGGGCACATAGGCGCCCGAGCTCGCCACTCGGTAGCAGCTTTCGTTGATCCACACGATCCAATCGCCATTGGCGGTCTTGTACTGTTCGCCGGCGTGGTGCCGGGGCCACCAATTCTCCGCCGCCGGACCATCCGAAACGGGCTCGTCATTCGGCGCCCGGTGGTTGCGAATGTCGAACGCCTGCACGGCGCGGCGCGCTTCGGCCGGCCAATCGATGCCCGATCCGCTGCCGCTCGACGTGGATGAGGATGGCGCCGACAGCCAGGACGAGTCCAGTGCGGGCGGTGCGATGGTGATGGCGGTACCGCCGCTCAAGTAACGCGGGCGGGCGTTTTCCGAGCGGATTTTGGGAATGGCCGCGGGCGGCAAGTACAGTAGTTCGACCGCATGCTCCGCCAACGCAGCAGGGCCGCCGGCTCGCGATGCGGTCGCGAGCAGGGCCAGCATGGCAACATGCAGAGTCAACACCACGAACAGAATCACAGACCTTGAAAGGTCCCACTTGGATTCGTACATGTCCGAATGGACCCGAAAGACCACGTGGGGTTCCCGGGGGCCTAGCCGGCCGCGGATCGCAGGTATGCAATGGTGCGTCTGACTTCCGCAATGAGATCGTCGGCGAGCGCCGGGACCTCTGCGCTCATTCCCGCGCCGGTCGCCGACTCGAGCCGTGCCGCCGCCGCCGCCGCAACCGAGGCGCGCAGATTGGCGCTCGCACCCTTCAGGGTATGCGCCGAATTACGCAATGCCACGGCGTCGCCGGAGCCGAGCGCCGCCATGATCGCAGCGACTTCGCGGTCGACGGTCCCGATGAAGGCATCCGCCAAATCGCGGGCAAACCCCCTGTCGCCGTCGATGGAATTGAGCAGCGCTTCCCAGTCGACCGGATGGTGCGGCGGTTTGGGCGACTGCGGCGTCTCCGCCGGCGACGCAAGCGCCGAGATCGCGCTCGGCAGAAGGCGTTCCACGGAGGCGTCGAGCTTTGCCCGGTCGATCGGTTTGGACAGATAGTCATCCATGCCCGCGGCGCGGCACTTCTCCTCATCACCCTTCATGGCATGTGCGGTGAGTGCGACGATGGGAATGTGACTGTTGCCTGATTCGAGCCTGCGGATCTCGCGGGTGGCCGCGTAGCCGTCCATCTGCGGCATCTGGCAATCCATGACGATGAGATCGAATTTCCCGCTCTGCCAGGCCGCAACGGCCGCCACGCCGTCCGCCACGATGTCGACTCGATAACCCATCTTCTCCAGCAGACTTCGCGCCACTTTCTGATTGACGAGGTTGTCCTCGGCCAACAGGATCCGATTGCGGGTGAGGGCGCGCTGCGCGCGCAGCGCGTGCCGGGTGATCATCGGCTGACTTCGCAGGTGCCAGGAGTCCGCCGTGCTCGCCAGGACCAATACCAACCCTTCGGTCAGGTCGCGTTGCGTCACCGGCTTCAATAGATAGCCTGCGAAGCCGATGTCGGCAAACATCCGGCCGTCGCCGCGCTGGCCCGAAGACGTCAACAAAATCAGCCGCGTGGATTTCAGTGTCGGGTCCCGATTGATGGTCCGGCCGAGCTCGGCGCCGTCGCAATCGGGCATCAGATAATCAAGAATCGCCGCGGCGAAGGGGCGGCCCGCGACGCTGGCCTGCCGCAACAGCGTCAGCGCCTCGTCCGCCGAGCTTGCCGACACGGGTTCGACGCCGCACAGGAGAAGCTGACCCATGAGCACTTTGCGGTTGGTGGCGTTGTCGTCCACCACGAGGAGGCGCTGCCCCCTGAGGGACGCGGGTACCGGATGAATGAGCGGCGGGCTCATGCTCGCCGGCGGGAAATGCACGGAAAACCAGAATAAGGAGCCCACGCCTTCGGTACTTTCAACGCCGGTTTCGCCGCCCATGAGTCCAACCAGATGACGCACGATCGACAGTCCCAGTCCCGTCCCGCCGAATCGCCGCGTGGTCGATGTGTCCACTTGCATGAAGGGTGCGAACAATGAATCCAGGCGATCGGCCGGGATTCCGATACCCGTGTCTCTCACTTCGCAGCGCACCTTCGTGCCGTTCGCGCCGGTCTCGAGGACCTTGAGCTCGAGCGACACCTCCCCCTTGGTCGTGAACTTGACCGCATTGCCGGCGAGATTCAACAGGATCTGACGGACGCGTCCCGCATCGCATTTCACCAGGGGAGGCAGATTGGAATCGATTTGCGCGGTGAGCTCCAATCCCTTCGCGTGCGCTTGCACCGACAAGAGACGGGCGACATCTTCGAACGTGTCGCGCAGGTCCACGTCCAGCTGCTCGAACTCGAGCTTGCCGGCCTCGACTTTGGAGAAATCCAGGATGTCGTTGATGACTGTCAGGAGGGACGTGCCGCTGTCGCGGATGGTCTCCGCGTAATCCCGCTGCAAGCCATCGAGTTTGGTGTCGAGCAACAGTTCGGTCATCCCGAGCACTCCGTTCATCGGCGTGCGGATCTCATGGCTCATGTTGGCGAGGAAGTCGCTTTTTGCGCGGTTGGCGGATTCCGCGACCTCCTTCGCCCGGAGTGTCTCGAGCGCAGCCGCCTTCAGATCGGTCAGGTCGAGCACGATTCCATGCATGTCGAGCGGCTGGCCGCGCGAGTCGCTGCGCGCCACGACCGCCGCGCGCACGTACTTGAGGGCGCCGTCGACCACGAAACGATGATCGAGAGTGCGCGAGCCGCCCCCGGAGGCCAGTTCCGCAAGCATGCTTTCCACCGACGCCCGGTCTTCGGGGTGAGTGACCGCGAGATACGCCGCCAGGGGTGCCTCGCTTTCATCCGGATTCCCGAGCAGTTGCCGCAATTCAATCGACATCGTTCCGGCGCGGGTCGCAAGGTTGGTGTACCAAGTTCCGAGATTGGCGAACTGCTGTGCGCGCTTGAGTTGATCTTCCGTATCGGCCTGTGCGGTCATGGCGCGCCGGCGAGCGTTCTGAGCCCGCCAGATCGCGATGCCGTTGAGGCAGGCGAGGGCACCCGCGATCAACACACCGAGTACGGCCGACACGTCGACCCGTCGGACCAGCTGTCTATACCGATCGGCGCGGACCGTGATGCCCACGTAACCGACCATCGCGCCGTTCTTGGCGATTATCGGCGCGTGTGCCCGGATCCCCATTCCCCAAGCCGTGGCAGAGGGCTCTTTCTCCACGGTCAGGCGGTGGGTCCTCGAGACTTCGATCTCGCCCGGGCTGGGTTCGTCCACCTCCATGGGCGGAGAATGATTGGGCCGCCCCGCCTCGTCGAAAGTGCCTTGGCGGGTGCCGTCGAGCACGAAATGCATGACGTTGCCCTGCATGACGCCGACGTACGCGAATCGGATGTCGGGATTCGTGTCGAGCAGCACACGAAGAGGCCGTGCCGCACGGTTGTATTCCGGCGAGCCGTCCTGACTGGGGTCGTTGAATCTTGGGATTTCGTCCGGGTCGATCAGCGCCGCCGTATCGGCTGCGGTACGAGCCAGATAGGTCCGGACGTCCTCCAAGAGTATCTGCCTGACGATGACATCGACGACGGCGATGCCGGCGATGGCCGTGCCCCACGCGATCAGGCCGCCGGCGACGGCCGACAGGATGGGACGGGCTTCGGCGCCCCTGCCGCTCGCCGTTCCGAGCAGGCGTGAATCGAGTCGCTTCCACAGGGGGGTCGGGGTTGTCATAGGCACGCACCAGACTAATCGGTTCGCTTAGGCGGGACCATCCTCATTCGCCTGAATCGCGAAGCGGATCTCGAAGCGGCCCGTTCCGGCAATTCACTTGGGCTTGAGTATCGCCTTGATCGTCGCCGTGGCCGGGTCGATTACCGCGAGCAGTGGGTGTCCGCGTCCGGTGAGCGGCATGGCGTTCAGCTCGTCCGTGGCCAACCCCGCCGCACGCATGCGCTCTTTGAGCGTCTTCTTCTCGCTGGGCGCGAAATAGGCGACGTTGTCCACCTTCTTGAGATTGGCCCGAAGTTCGTTCAATCCTGCGCTCCAGGGCTTGAAGTAGCGCGGCATGGAGGTGACATCATCGCCCCCGTTGATCGCCGACTGAACGATCTTTGCGCTCACTTCCGAATCCGTCGGAAGCGGCGCCCAAACCCACCGCGGCAGGCTGTACCAATGTGGAGCCAATCCGGGATTCTCCTGCCGGCCGAGCGCCGCCTGATCGCCATCGATGTCGTAGGCCTGGACGAGCTGCAGGATGTTCACGGAGAACGCGTAGTACATCGGCCGTCCGTTCCAAAGCGACGCCGTGCCGTACCCCAGCGCGCAGAGCTGCAACGCGACGATCATCGCGATGTCTCGGCTCAGCTCGCGCCGCGGCTTGCTCGAGCGGGCGATGATGAAGGTGAGCGAGGGACCGAGCACGACATCGACGCCGACCATCACGATGACGACACGGGTGACATCGGTCAAAACCCAACCCGGCCAGCGATACCAGCCAAGGTAGAGACAGCCGAGGATGGTCGAGAGTGCGGCGCTGCTGGCGAGCAAGTGCAGGCCGAATGCCTTGAACCTGAATTTCATGATTATATTTTCCACAAAACCCTACTCAAGTGAAGGCCCGGGTTTCGGGTGCCGCGGAAATTTGCCAACGCCGTCACACGCCCGGCATGGCGCCGCGAGCCGCGTGGCGCCATACCCTAAATCCTCCGAGAAACGCAAAGTCATTGCTGCCTAGACGAGTGTTTTTGGGGAGCCGCTTCAACTTGCGCCCATTGCCGCCGCCGATGACGACGTAGTCGGCCTCCAACACGCCGCACAGCTGCTCCACGACCTCGGCCACGGTCCGGCGCCACTTCTTGAGGCCCAACCGTTTCAATCCGCGCTCGCCGACATAGTCTTCGTAGGTGCGTCCCTTCTTGTAGGGCAGATGCCCCAGTTCCATGGGTGCGACGATGCCGTCGACGATCAAGGCGGAGCCCAACCCGGTCCCGAGCCCGAGAAACAGCATTCTGCCGCCCTCGTAGCTGCCGAACGCTTGCATGGCCGCATCGTTCATGATGTGAGTCGGACGGCCGAAGGCTTTGCGAAAATCGAACCCGACCCAGCCTCTTCCCAGGTTGTGCGGCTCGGCGACCACTTTTCCGTGCAGCACGACTCCCGGATAGCCGATGGACACCGCGTCGTAAGTCCAGTCGCCGATGAGCTCGTGCACGCGCGCAACCATCCGGCGGGGTACAAGGTCCGGCCCCGACTCGAATTGCCGCAGTTCGCGGCGGCCGAAGACGCGCATCTTCACGTGGCTTCCGCCGATGTCGATGGCGAGAACCCGCCTGTGATGCTTTGCTGCCATAATTCCGAGACAATACCTGAATGCGGCGCCGCTTGCGCCGGGAAACGCCGGAAGGGTTGTGGCGGTAAAGACCCGTGGATCATTCGACTTGGTGATTTTCGACTGCGACGGAGTACTCGTCGACAGCGAGCCGATCACGAGCCGCGTCTTTACCCAGATGCTCAATGAGCTGGGTCTGGCCGTCACGGTGAACGAGGTGTTCGAGCAATTCGTCGGCAAATCGCTGACGCACTGTCTCGAGAGGGTCAGGCAACTCTTGAAGAGGGACGTGCCCGCGGATTTCGCGCAAACGTATCATCAGCGCGCCGCTGAAGCCCTGCAGCGCGAGCTCAAGTCGGTATCGGGCATAGAAGGGGTGCTGGGGGCAATTCAAGTGCCGTACTGCGTCGCCTCCAACGGGACGATGGAAAAAATGCAGGCGACGTTGGGGTTGACCGGCTTGCTGCCCAGATTCAAGGGTAGGCTGTTCAGCATTTCGCAGGTTGCCAGAGGCAAGCCGCATCCGGACATTTTCTTGTACGCCGCCGAGAAAACCGGGGCTTCACCCTGCGCCTGTGCGGTCATTGAAGACACGGCCACGGGCGTCGCGGCAGGGGTCGCTGCCGGAATGACGGTCTTCGGCTATTGTGCGAATACGCCGGCGCAGCGCCTGATCGACGCCGGCGCTCACTACACTTTTGATCGCATGAGCGAGCTTCCGAGTCTGCTCAGCCGGTCAGTCAATCGCGGCCGAGGTGATACATGTTCAACGCAGTCCTGATCGAACGCGATGATCGTCCTTATCGAGCGGCGTTCACCACTCTGGATGACGCCCGGTTGCCGGCCGGCGATGTCACCGTGCGCGTCGGCTTCTCGACGCTCAACTACAAGGACGCGCTCGCCATCACGGGCAAGGCGCCGGTGGTGCGCCAATTTCCCATGGTGCCGGGAGTCGATTTGGCCGGCACGGTCGAGGCGTCGGAAAATCCCGCGTACCGGGCCGGAGACGGGGTCTTGCTCAACGGTTGGGGTGTGGGAGAGCAGCATTGGGGCGGACTCGCGCAGCGTGCCCGGGTAAAGGGGGAGTGGCTCATCCCCCTGCCTGCCGGGTTTACCCCGCGGCAGTCCATGGCCATTGGAACGGCCGGTTATACGGCGATGCTCTGCGTCATCGCTCTGGAGCGGCATGGAGTAAGGCCCGACAGCGGAGACGTACTGGTGACCGGGGCGGCGGGCGGCGTAGGCAGCGTCGCGGTTGCCGTGCTGGCCAAGCTGGGGTTCCGGGTGACGGCCATGACCGGGCGTCCCGCCGAGGCTGAATTTCTCAAGCGCCTGGGCGCCGCGGAAATTCTGGATCGGACTCTGTATGCGAGTGCCGGAAAGCCGCTGACCAAGGAACGGTGGGCGGGGGCCATCGACGTGGTCGGCAGCCACACGCTGGCCAATGTGTGCGCTGCCATGCGTTATCGCGGGGTGGTGGCCGCGTGCGGGCTCGCCGGCGGCCTGGATTTTCCCGCGACCGTGGCACCCTTCATCCTGCGCGGTGTCACGCTTGCGGGGGTGGACAGCGTGATGTGCCCGCGGGCCGACCGCCTGCAGGCATGGCAGCGGCTGAGCCGGGACCTCGACATCGACAAGCTCGAGTTCCTCACGGAGGAAATCGGCCTCTCGCAGGTCATCGACCGCGCCGCCGGGTTTCTCGAAGGTCGGGTTCGCGGCCGCGTGGTCGTGGATGCGGACCGCTAACGGGCGGCGCCGACCAGGGTGATCCAGCCGAGCACCAGCACGGCCAGGAAGAGGGTCTCCGCCGCGATGAGGGCGATGGCCGTCGTGCCCACGGCCATCATTTCCCGCAGGCTGGTCTTCATGCCGAGAGCCGCCACCGAAATGACCAACAGCCATTTCGATGCCTCGGTCAGAACGGAAGCAACCGGCTTGGCGACCAGCGAGAATCCATTGAGCGCGGCCAGCACCACGAAGGCGATGAGAAAACCGGGCAGCAGCGCGACTTTCTTTTGTGAGGGTTCGCGCTCGCCGCGTCCCCGCGCCGCGAGCAGGGTGATGATCAGGACCACCGGCAGGAGCATGGTCACGCGCATGAGTTTCACGATGGTGGCGGTATCGCCGGCCTGCGGCGAGGAGGCGTAGCCGGCGGCGACCACCTGCGCGACGTCGTGTATCGATCCACCGAGGAATTGTCCGGTCTGCAAGGGATCCCAATGAAACTGGGAGACGAACGCCGGGTACAGCACCATGGCCACGGTGCTGTAGGTGGTGATGCAGGCGATCACCACCACGGTATCGCGTTCTGAGTCCTTGCGCGGCCAGGCGACGGCGATCGCCATGGCGGCCGATGCGCCGCAAATTCCGACGGCGCCGCCCGAGAGCACGCCGTATCGGCCGTCGAGCTTCATGGTCTTGGCGAGGGCCCAGCCGAAGCCTATGGTCAAAGGAACGGTCACCGCGACCATGGCCGCCGTCGACCAGCCGAGATTGCCGATTTGACCGAAGGTGATGCGCAGTCCAAGCAGCGCGACGCTGATTCGCAGCAGGGTGCGCGCCGACATGTTGATGCCCGGTGCGTAGCGTGCCTCGGTCGACAATTGATTCAACGCCATGCCGAGCAGCAGAGCGAAAATGACGGGCGGTGCGTGGTAGTGATCCGACAGGTAGGTCGCGGCAAGGCCGACGATCAGGGTGGAGGCCAGTCCCGGGCCGATGGCTTGACTAAGCGAGCGAATGGCGCTCGGGCGCCAGCGGTCAATGAACGCGGAAAACGGCATTAGGCGGATCTTACCCGCCGCAGCGCATCGCGCCACCCCGCGATTTGAGTCTCCCGATCGGGCGCGCTCGAGGTCGGCTCGAAACGAGTCTCGGTCCGCCGGAGCGCGGCAATCTCCTGCAAGGATCCATAGACACCGCAGCCCAGTCCCGCCAGGCAGGCGGCGCCGAACGCCGTGGATTCGGCGATGGCCGGCCGGCGAATGGCCATCCCTAAGACATCCGCCAGCCGCTGCATGAATAGATCGTTCTGCGACATGCCGCCGTCCACCTTCAGAGTTTCGGGCCGCAGGCCGTCGGCAGCCATCGCGTCCAGGAGGTCATGCGTTTGATAGGCGACGCTATCCAGGGTGGCGCGGGCGATTTCCGCGCGCGATGTAGCGCGCGTCAGCCCGAGTATGGCGGCGCGCGCGTCGGGATCCCAATAGGGTGCTCCCAGTCCGGTGAACGCCGGCACCAGGTAGACTCCGCCGCTGTCGGGCGCCGATGCGGCCAACGCCTCGATGTCGGATGCTCGAGAGATGAGGCCGAGTCCATCGCGCAGCCACTGAACGGCGGAGCCCGCCGACAATATGGAGCCTTCCAGCGCATAGGTGACCACGCCGTTCAGTCGATAGGCGATGGTCCCCAGCAGGCGGCTCTTCGAGGACACGAGGCGCTGCGCGGTGTTGAGAACCAGGAAGGCGCCGGTGCCGTAAGTACTCTTTACGTCTCCCGCGGCGAAGCAGGCCTGTCCGATGAGGGCCGCCTGTTGATCGCCGGCCACCCCGCGAATGGGCAGCGATTGACCCAGCACTCCCGGGTCGCTGCGCCCGAAATCTCCCGCGCTGTCCCGCACTTCGGGCAGCACGCTCACGGGTACGGTGAACATTTCGCACAGCGCCTCGTCCCAGCGGCCCGTGCCGATGTCGTAAAGAGCAGTGCGGCTCGCGTTCGTGGCATCGGTGAGATGCAGCCGGCCGCCGCTCAGACGCCAGATCAGGAAGCTATCGACGGTTCCGAAGGCAATGTGGCCGGCCTTCGCGGCCGCGCGTGCGCCCGGTACGCGGTCCAGAATCCAGGCTATCTTGGTCGCCGAAAAATAAGGATCGAAGCGCAAGCCGGTCTTGCGGTTGATCTCCGTCTCGCCGTGATCCGCGGCCAATTGCCGGCATCGATCCGCAGTCCGGCGATCCTGCCAGACAATGGCGTTGTAGATGGGAGCACCGCTGCGCCGGTCCCAGAGAATGGTGGTTTCTCTTTGGTTGGTGATGCCGATGGCGGCAACGCCGCGCTTGGCCTCTCCCAGAAGCTGCAACACTCGGCGGCAGGTCGAGATCACCGTGGCCCAAATCACTTCGGCGTCGTGCTCCACCCAGCCCGGACCGGGGTAGATCTGCTCGAAGCTTTGTTGCTCCGTCGCCGCGACATCGCCCGACGCGGAGAAGCCGATGGCCCGCGTGGAGCTCGTCCCCTGGTCAATCGCGAGCAAGATGTCGTCAGCCACTATTCATCTTTTTTTGAGCGGACTCGACGCGAGCCCTTAAGCTTCGGAGAATAGCTGCTCGCGAGTTCGGCGCAAGCGTCAACCACTGTCCGGCGCCGTCCGCGGACACTGTCCGCGGACACCGCAGCCCGATGCCGGGGTTATTAACTCTCAATAAAACAATCACTTATACGGGTCGCGCTCATGGCACGGCGCTTGCTTTGCATGCATACATGCGGCGTTACTCCCCGGCGATGATGGCGATGGCGATGGCCTTGGCGGCCAATGTAGCCTGCGCCAACGACCTCAAGGATCTGTACGAGCTCGCGCAGACGCGCGACGCGACCTTGCAGGCCGCCGCCTTCCAGCGCGATGCGGCCATCGAGGCCAAACCCCAGGCGCTGGCCGCATGGCTGCCCCAGGTGGCGGCCGTCGCGTCGGCCACGCGGGAGCGCGCGGGCTTCGAGAGCACGCCGTCGCCCGGCAGCCAGGCTGCCGACTGCACCCTGAACGCCGGCGCCGATTCGCAGCATTGCTATGGAACGGCGCGTAGCTTGGGGTTGAACCTCTCGCAGACGTTGTGGAGCTTCCAGGCCTTCAGCCAGCTCAAGGAAGCGAATTTTCAAGCCGCCGCCGCCGAGGCCGCATTTCGCAGCGCCCAGCAGAACCTCCTGCTGCGGGTGGCGCAGGCCTACTTCGGGATTTTGTCGGCGGCCGATCAGCTTGCCACCAACCGTGCCGAGCGCGACGCCTTCGGAACCCTGCTCAATCAAGCGCGGACGCGCGAGCAAACGGGGGTGGGTCCGCGCAGCGACGTCCAGCAGGCGCAGGCCTTCTACGACGCCACCGAGCAAAGCGTCATCGATGCGCAGAATGCCCTCGATGACGCGAATCTCGCGCTCACCGAGATCGTGGGGCCGCATTCCGCCACGATCGCGCCGCTGCGACAGGACATCCCATTGTCCTCGCCCGAGCCGGTGTCGGCCGAGGAGTGGGTGGCGTCGGCTCGCCTGGATAACTTCGATGTGAGAACCGCGGAGCTCAAGATGGAAGCGGCGGAGCGCGACATCTCGGCGCAGCGGGGCCGGGCGCTGCCCACGTTCCTGCTCACCGGCACGACTTCCAAGCTCACCCAGGATGAGGTGCTGGGCGGCAATCAAACGCTGGACACCGTAGGAGTGTCCTTCAGCTGGCCGCTGTTCCAAGGAGGCGCAGTCGCCTCGGCCGTCCGCCAATCGCGGGCGCTGTACCATCAGGCCCAAGCCGCCTACGATTCGGCGCAGCGTGATACCGAACGGCAAACCCGCGCCGCGTTTCGCGATATCGTCAGCGGCATTCAACGCATCGGCGCGGCGCGGCGCGCCGTCGATTCCGGACAGGGCGCGGTGGAAGCCAGCCGGCGAAATGTGGAGTTCGGCACCGGCACTGAGTTCGACTTGCTGAATGCCCAGAACAACTACTACGCGGCGGTACGCGCCTACAGCCAAACTCGCTACGATTATTTGACCAATGTGTTGATCCTGAAGCAACAAGCCGGCCGATTGAGCGAGCATGATTTGCTCGCCATCGATGACTTGCTCGTCGAGAAGGGTTAGAGCATGCGGTTACTGCCCAAGGAGCCCGTGATGCTGCGCGACACCGCAGGCCAGGACCGCGTGATCGAGCGCTCGAACCCGTGGAAGCGTCATCGAACGATTCTCCTGGCCGGTCTTGCCGCGGTCATCGCGCTGGGCGTGCTCATCGCCTATGTACTGCGCTACGCCGGCGCCGGGGCTTCCGTCGATCGCTCGCGCCTGAGCATTGCCACGGTGGAGCGCGGCAGCTTCGTCCGCGACATCGCCGCCGACGGCCAGGTCGTGGCGGCGGTCAGCCCGACTCTGTACGCCAATGCCCTGGGAACCGTCACGCTCAAAGTGCATGCGGGCGACACGGTATCGAAAGGGCAGGTGCTTGCCGTCGTCGACAGCCCCGATCTGACTGCCAAGCTGTCGCAGGAGGAAGCGACAGCCGTGGGTCTGCGCATCGATTGGCAACGCGCAACCCTCGAGGCGGAGCAAAAATTGCAGCAGCTTCGGGACGCATTCAATCAGGCGCAGGTCGACCAAAAGACCGCGCAGCGCGAACTCGATCGCAGCCGCAAGGCGTACGAACTGGGTTCCTATACCGAACTGCAGGCGCTCAAGGCGCAAGACGCGCTGGAGAAGGCCCAATTCGCGTACGCCCAGGCGAAGATGAACTTCGAGTCGCAGCCCAAGCAGAACCGCTTCGACATCGACAGCAAGAAGGCGTTGTTCGATCGGCAGGCCTTTCTGGTCGCCGATTTGAAACGCCAGGTCGACGGCCTGAACGTGAAGTCCCCGGTGGACGGCCAGGTCGGGCAAGTGCAGGTCGCCGATCGCTCCAGCGTCGCAAAGGATGCGCCGCTGCTCACGGTGGTCGATCTGTCCGCCCTCGAAGTCGAGATCAAAGTCACGGAGAGCCTCGCTCGCGATCTGCGCCCCGGCATGAGCGCCGATCTGGAAGGCGCGGGCCATCACTGGGCCGGAACCGTGAGCGGCGTGTCTCCCGAGGTGGTGGCCGGCCAGGTGACCGCTCGCTTACGCTTCGGCGCGGAGAAGCCGGCGGGCCTGCGTCAGAGCCAGCGGCTCTCGGTTCGAATCTTCATCGACCGCCGCGACAATGTGCTGATGGTCGACCGCGGCGCCTTCGTGGATCAGGAAGGCGGCGGGTTCGCCTACATCGTCCACGGCAATGTGGCCGAGCGCCGGCCGGTGCAGTTGGGTGCCTCCAGCATCGCCAAAGTCGAAATTCTCGACGGATTGTCGGCCGGCGATCAAATCGTCATTGGCGGTACCGACGAATTCAAGTCGGCCCAGCGGATCATTCTCAGTCACTAACGCGCGAGACCACCATGCTCAAGATGACCCATCTGTCGAAGGCCTATCGAACCGAAGTCGTCGAGACCTACGCCTTGCGCGATTTCTCGATCCATGTGCGCGAGGGCGAATTCGTCGCCGTCACCGGGCCGTCGGGATCGGGCAAGACCACCTTTCTCACCATCGCCGGACTGCTCGAGGAATTCAGCGGCGGCGAATATCAATTGGACGGCGCGAACGTGCGCGGGCTGAATGACAACCAGCGCTCGAGACTACGCAACGAAAAGATCGGCTTCATCTTTCAGGCCTTCAACCTGATTCCCGACTTGAACGTGCAGGACAATATCGACGTGCCGTTGCGTTACCGGGGCTTCGACGGCGCGGAGCGGCGGCGCCGCATCCAGGAATCACTGGCCCGGGTGGGCTTGTCGGCGCGCGGACGGCATTACCCCGCGGAGCTCTCGGGAGGCCAGCAGCAGCGGGTGGCCATCGCACGGGCACTCGCCGGGTCGCCGCGGCTGCTGCTGGCGGATGAACCCACGGGCAATCTCGACACCCAGATGGCGCGCGGCGTCTTGGACTTGCTCGAGGAGTTGCACCGCGATGGTTCCACCATCGTCATGGTGACCCATGACCCGGAACTCGCGGTTCGCGCCCAGCGCGAAGTGCACATCGTCGACGGCCAGGTGGTCGACCTGGCGCCGCAGCCGCGCCTGGTCGCGGGCAACCACGTCAACACTTGAGGGCGCGCCATGCTCAACTATTACTTCACCCTGGCATTGCGCAGCCTCAAGCGCAACGCCGTGCTCACGGTGCTGATGATTGCCGCCATCGGCGTGGGGATCGGGGCGTCGATGACCACGCTGACGGTATTTCGCGCCATGGCGGGCGACCCGATTCCGAACAAATCACGGCAGCTGTTCGCGGTACAAATCGACAATTGGGGACCGAAGCGGGGGATCGTGGGCGGCGACGAACAGAACCTGCAGGAACAGATCAGCTATCTCGACGCCATCGGTCTGATGACTGCGCACGCGGCACAGCGGCAGTCGGCCATGTACGCCACCGGCTTCGCGTTGACTCCGTCGAATCCGGACCTGCGCCCATTCGTGGTGCAAGCGCGCGCGGCATACGGTGATTTCTTCGCCATGTTCGATGTACCCTTCCGCTACGGCGGCTCTTGGACTGCGGCGGACGATGCCGGCCGCGCGGACGTCGTCGTCATCAGCCGCAAATTGAACGACAAGGTATTCGGCGGCGCCAACTCCGTCGGCAAGACGTTGAATCTCGACAACCACGACTATCGGGTGGTCGGCGTGCTGGACCGCTGGGAACCGCTGCCGAAATTCTACGACCTCAACAACAACAAGTACGGCGAGCCGGAGGAAGCATTCATCCCCTTCACCCGGGCCATCGATCAGCAGTTGCCGTCGTGGGGCAATAATAATTGCGGCGGCGATACCGTGCCCGCACCGGGCTGGGAGGGCCGGCTGCATTCCGAATGCATCTGGATACAGTTCTGGGCCGAGCTGCCGAGCGCCGCGGACGCCGGGCGCTACGGGATGTTTGTGAACAACTATGCGGCTGAGCAGCGGCGCGCCGGCCGGTTCCACTGGGCGCCCAATACCCGCATACACAATGTACGAGAATGGCTGACGCACGAGCATGCCGTGTCCACCGAGGCGCGCATCCTCGTGCTGGTGTCGTTCAGCTTTCTGCTGGTCTGCCTGCTGAACGCGATGGGCTTGATGCTGGCCAAAATCATGGGGCGTGCCGGCGACATCGGCGTGCGCCGGGCGCTCGGCGCCAATCGGCGGGCGATATTCGCCCAGTGCCTGATCGAGGCGGGGGTGGTCGGCTTGGCGGGCGGACTGCTCGGGCTCGCGCTCACGGCGCTCGGTCTCGCCGGCCTGCGTTCACTGCTGTCGGACGAGGTGAACCGCCTGACCCACTTCAGTCTCGAAGACGTCGCCATTGCGGTGATCTTGTCGGTGGCCGCCACCGTTCTCGCGGGACTGTATCCCACCTGGCGCGCGGCGCAGGTGCAGCCCGCCTGGCAATTGAAGGCACAGTAGGAGTCAACATGGAACTGCGACCCATTCTCTCCGCCATGCGCCGCAATAAAGCCGGCGCCATCCTGATCGGTGTGCAAATGGCGATCACTCTGGCGATTCTCTGCAACGCGCTATTCATCATCCAGCAGCGCGTCGCCTTGAGCAAACGTCCCAGCGGCACCGACGAGAACAATATCTTCGTGATCTCCAATCAGTGGGTGGGCAGTCCGCCGGATCTGGCAGCCAAGCAACAAGGGGATTTGGCGGCGCTGCGCGGCTTGCCCGGCGTCGTCGATGCGGTCGCGAGCAATAGCTATCCGATGAGCAACAGCGGGTCGACCGAAGGCCTGAAGCTGAATCCGGATCAGAAAAATGAATCGGCGCTGACCGCGTTGTACCTCACGGACGAGCATGGCCTGCAGGCATTCGGACTGAAGCTGGTCGCCGGCCGCAATTTCAATGCCGACGAGGTGGTGGATAAATTCGGATACACGGACTACCGGCCGCCGTCGGTCGTCATCATCACGCGAGCGTTGGCCGACAAGCTGTTTCCCGGCAAGTCGGCACTGGGCCAAGGCGTTTATTTCGAAGGCATTCCGAAACAAGTGCCGGTCGTGGGAATCGTCGATAGGTTGCAGGTGCCCTGGACCCAGGCGGGCGGCTGGGGCAGCAAGTTCAACGACAATTCGACCATACTACCGTTCCACTTTGTCAACGCGCACATGGACTACATCGTGCGCGTGCAGCCCGAGCAGGCCGGCCGCATCGCCGCGGTGATGAAGGACGCGGAAAGCAAGCTCATCCAGGCAGACCGGGCACGGGTGCTGGCAAAGACTCAGACGCTGGCCGAGGCGCGCGCCGCCGCCTATCAAGACGACCGCGGCTTGGTGGTGATTTTGAGCGTGGTGTGCGCGGCGCTGGTGGCGGTCACGGCGTTCGGCATCGTCGGCCTCACCAGCTACTGGGTGTCGCAGCGCCGCCGCCAGATCGGCATCCGCCGGGCGCTCGGCGCGACTCGCAACGCCATCGTCCAGTACTTCCAGACCGAGAATTTTCTGATCGCGGCGGCGGGCTCCCTGGCCGGCGTCGGCATGGCGGTGGCCTTGAATTTGTGGATGGTGTCGACCTTCGAGATGGAGCGCCTGCATACCGGCTACGCCATCATCGGCGCGATTCTCGTGCTGCTGCTGGGCCAGCTTGCGGTGCTGTGGCCCGCGCTGAAAGCCGCGTCCATTCCGCCGGCATTGGCGACGCGGGCGGCGTAGGCCCCGAAGGGAATGGAGAGTACGCTGCTCGCCTACTATTTCCGCCTCGGGCTGCGCAGCCTCAGGCGCAACATGGTGCTGACGGGGCTGATGATTGCGGCCATTGCCGTGGGAATCGGTGCTTGCATGACCGCCCTCACGGTGTTTCGCGCCATGTCGGGCGACCCGATACCGCAGAAATCGAAGCAGCTGTACGCACCGCAGATCGACAACTGGGGGCCGGACCAGCACGCGGGCGGTTCTCCGGACCGCTTGGAGCCTCAGCTCAGTTATATCGACGTGCTGGCGTTGATGAGGGCGCATGCCGCCAAACGTCAAACCGGCATGTACGCATCACTGCAATCATTGCGGCCGGCGGACCCTGCGCAAAAGCCGAGCAAGGTATTCGTGCGGGCGGCATATACGGATTTCTTTCCGATGTTCGACGTGCCGTTCAAGTATGGCGGTCCGTGGACTGCAACGGATGATGAGTCTCATGCCGCGGTGGTGGTGATTACACGGGATACGAACGACCGGCTGTTCGGCGGTGCCGACAGCGTGGGCAAGATCATTCGTCTCGACAACGAACCCTACTTGATCAGCGGCGTACTGGATGACTGGCGGCTTCTGCCGCGCTTTTACGATCTGGCCATCCGCCCATTCGGTGACGGTGATGCGATATTCGTGCCCTTCACACGCGCAATCGACAAACACATGCGCAACACGGGCAGGACCGAATGCAACGGCGATATCGATCCCGGCTGGGAGGGGCGTCTGAAATCCGACTGCATATGGCTGCAGTTCTGGGTTGAACTGCCGACCGCCGCGGACGTCACGACGTATCGTGCTTTTCTCAACAACTATGCGGCCGAGCAGCAGCGCTTGGGCCGATTCCATTGGCCGCCGCATACGCAGCTGCGCGATGTGAGGCAATGGCTGCGATACAGGAATGTCGTACCCAGTGAAGTGCGCATTCTGATATTGGCATCGTTCGGATTTCTACTGGTCTGCCTGATGAACGCCATGGGCCTCATGCTGGCGAAGATCATGGGGCGCGCGGGCGATATCGGCGTGCGCCGCGCTCTTGGGGCCAGTCGCCGGGCGATATTCGCGCAATGCCTGATCGAGACCGGGGTGATTGGATTCGCCGGCGCGTTATTCGGGCTGGTACTGACGGCATTGGGACTGTGGGCGGCGCGCTCCTTGTTGACCAAGGAATTCGTCGCGCTGGCACACCTCGATTGGGCGGATGTCGGCATTACCGTGCTGCTCGCGGTGACGAGCACCGTGCTGGCTGGCCTCTATCCCACTTGGCGGGCGGCGCATGTGCAGCCGGCGTGGCAACTCAAAGCGCACTGAAGGGTACGATATGCATCCGATTCTATCGGCCATGCGCCGCAATAAATTCGGCGCGCTGCTCATTGCCGCGCAGATGGCGGTCACGCTGGCGTTTCTTGCCAATGCGCTGACCCTGGTCGAGCAGCGTATCGGGTGGAGCGGCAGGCCTTCGGGCCTGGCCGAAGCCGATATCTTTGTCATGCAGACCGAGTCGGTCGATCATCCCGGCGATCTTGCCGCGCGCCAGACGGCAGACGTCGCCGCGCTGCGCGCGCTTCCCGGCGTGGTCGATGCCTACGCAACCAACATGTACCCCTTGGAAGGGGGCGGGCAGATCGAGACCGTCAATTTGACCGCCGATCAGAAAACCCCCACGGCGTTTGCCGCGCATTACATGGGGGACGAACACGCCTTGCATACCATGGACCTCAAACTCATCGCCGGTCGCAATTTTTCCGCCGATGAAATCGCGGATCGCTCGGACAACGACATACCGCCGCCGAGCGGTTTCATCGTGACGAAGACACTGGCGGCGAAGCTGTTCCCCAACGGCGACGCGCTCGGGAAGCCGATCTACGTCGAGAATGTCAGACCCGTGCCCATCGTCGGCATCGTGGATCGTTTGCAGGGGCCCTTGACGGTTGCCACCGGGTTCAACAGTACGTTCGCGGAGAATTCCCTGTTGACGCCTTATCGGCTGATAGGCGAAACCAGCGTTTACATGGTGCGAGCGCAACCGGGGCAACGTGATGCAGTCATGAAGTCGGCGGAGGCGAAGCTCTTTGCAATGGACGACAATCGAATCCTCAAATCGAAATCCATGCAGCAAGTTCGCGCCGACGCCTACCGCGGCGATCGCGGGCTCATCGTGCTGCTGAGCGCGATTTGCACCGCATTGCTGGTCGTCACGGCATTTGGAATCGTCGGCCTCACCAGCTACTGGGTTGCCCAGCGCCGGCAACAGATTGGAATTCGCCGGGCGCTGGGCGCGACCCGGCTGGCCATCGTGCGCTACTTTCAAACCGAGAACTTCATGATCGCCGCTGCGGGGGCTGCGATCGGCATTGCCTTCGCCATCGCGTTGAATCTGTGGATGGTGCGCAATTTCGAAATGGTCCGCATGGACAGCAGCCGCCCCTTCGGCGGCGCCCTCGTCATCCTGCTGCTCGGTCAGTTCGCGGTGCTATGGCCGGCACTGCGGGCCGCGTCCATTCCTCCCGCCCTGGCGACCCGCGGCGGATAGGCGACGCAGGGATGTGATTCCGCACCGCACCCGCTAACATCCGTTCATGCGCACCGTACTGGTCATCGATGACAACCCTGCAGTAGGGCAGGCACTTTCCCTGCTGTTCGGCCTGCACGACATACGCACTCTCGCGGCCGCCACTCCCGAACAGGGGCTTGCGCTGCTGGCGCGCGAGCGTGTCGATCTGGTCATCGCGGACATGAACTTCAGTGCCGACACCACCTCTGGCGAGGAGGGGAGCGCGCTGTTTCGCGCGCTGCGGGTGAATCAGCCCGACTTGCCGGTGATACTGCTCACGGCATGGACTCATCTGGAGTCCGCCGTGCAGCTGGTCAAGGCCGGCGCCGCGGACTACATCGGCAAGCCCTGGGACAATGACAAGCTGCTCGCGACCGTGGAAAACCTGCTGGAGCTTGCGGAAGCCACCCGGGAGCGCCTGCGGCTGCAGGCGGAGCAGCGCCGCCGGCGCGAGCGCCTGGCGGAGCAATACGATCTCTGCGGCATCGTATTCGCCTCCGACGAGATGGAACGGGCAGTCGAACTCGCCTGCCGAGTCGCGCGCGGCGACGTACGGGTGTTGATCACCGGCCCGAACGGTGCCGGCAAGGAGCGCATCGCGCAGATCGTACACGCGAATTCCTCCATCCGCGGCGGACCCTTCGTCGCGGTCAATTGCGGGGCCATACCCTCGGAATTGATCGAGGCCGAGTTGTTCGGCGCCGAAGCCGGTGCCTTCACGGGCGCGGGCCGCGCCCGCACCGGCCGGTTCGAGACGGCGGACGGGGGCACGCTGTTCCTGGACGAAATCGGCGATCTGCCGCTGTCGGGTCAGGTGAAGCTGCTGCGCGTGCTCGAGACCGGACAGTTCGAGATGCTGGGTTCGAGCCGCACCCGCAGCGCCAAAGTTCGCGTCCTCTCCGCCACCAATGCCGACCTGCCGGCACTGATTCGCGAAGGGCGGTTTCGCGAGGACCTCTTCTACCGGCTCAACGTGATCGAAATCGCCGTGCCCTCCCTGGCGGAACGGCCCGCCGACATATTGCCGCTGGCCCGGCATTTTCTGGGCGCGGAGTTGCAATTGAACGACGACGCAGCGGCGGCGCTGCTCGCGCACGAGTGGCCGGGCAACGTGCGGGAGCTGCGCAATTCGATCGAGCGAGTCAAGCTGCTGGTGCGCGGCAAAATCGTCGCCGCAAGCGACTTGAATCTGCCGGTGTCGCATCGCCCCGCGGTGGACGGCGAAGGGACGCGGCGCGACGCCGATCAGCCCAGCCGCGAAGCCATTGAGGCGGGCTTGCGCGAGGCCGGCGGCAACATCAGCCGGGCTGCGCAAAGCCTCGGCCTGTCCCGCCAGGCGCTCTACCGGCGCATGGAACGCTTCAATTTGCGGCCGCCCGGCGGCGGCTGATGACCACCCGGCGGCTGCTTCGCATGAATCCACGACTTCAGCCTCGCTTAAGCCTCAGGGCAAAACTGATGGCGCTTCTGTTCGGGCTGGTGGCCCTGGCCGCCGCACTCGCTGCATGGGCTGCGCACGCGCTCGACGATGTGATTCTGGCCTGGTCGCTGGTCTTCGGCATCTCGATTTTTCCCATCCTATGGCTGGCCGGGCGGGTCATGCGGCCGGTGGAGCAGATGCTGCGTGCGCTGTCCGGAACGGTGGCGAGCTATAGGGAAGGCGATTTCAGCCTGTCGCTGGTCGTGCATCGCAACGACGAATTGGGCGACTTGATGAAGGCGCACAACGAGTTGGCCGGGGCCCTGCGCACGCAGCGCGCGCACCTGGTGCAGCGCGAATTGCTGCTGGACACCGTCATGCAGAACTCCCCGGTGGCGCTGGTGTTGGTGGACACGAACGAGCGCGTCGCCTATGCCAACATCGCGGCCCGGCACCTGCTCAGCGAAGGCCGAAGCCTCACCGGACTGCGCTTCGGCGACATGTTGGAACGCGCGCCTCCGTCCTTGCGCGACGCTGCCGCGGCTCAGGGCGACACCTTGTTCTCGACCGAGATCGAGGGGGTGGAGGAAACCTTCCACTTATCGCAACGCGCCTTCATTCTGCAGGGCAGCCCGTTTCGGCTATACCTGCTGAAACGCCTGACGCGCGAGCTATCGCGCCAGGAAGTATCGACATGGAAGAAATTGATCCGCGTGCTGAGCCATGAGCTCAACAATTCGTTGGGACCCTTGTCGTCGCTCGCCCACTCGGGAGCGGAAATCGCGCGGCGCGGGGACCATTCGACGCTGCCGGCGGTATTTGCGGCCATCGGCGAGCGCGCGGAGCACCTGCACCACTTCGTCAGCGGCTATGCCGCCTTCGCGCGGCTGCCCGCGCCCCGCCCGGGGCCCATCGAATGGGCGGGATTCGTGGCCGATCTCGCGCGCCAGCAACCGTTCATCGTGGCTGGGATCCTGCCGTCCATTCCCGGATGGTTCGACCGGGCGCAAGTCGAACAGGCGCTGATCAATCTGCTCAAGAATGCGCACGAGGCGGGCGGCGCCGACAGCGACGTTGAGCTTCATGTTCTGTGCGCGGGCACCGATCAGCGGATCGAAGTGCGCGACCGCGGCTCGGGGATGAGCCAGGTGGTGCTGGCGCAGGCTCTGCTGCCGTTCTATTCGACCAAGCGCAGCGGCACGGGATTGGGGCTCGCGCTCGCGCGCGAGATCGCCGAAGCCCACGGCGGCCGCATACAACTCGCAAACCGCGATGGCGGGGGCCTGCGCGTCGTGTTGGATCTGCCGCTGGCCTCGCCGTAATCCCCTATGCCTGATCAGTCGAAGTCGGTCGCGAGATCGGGATGCTCGGCATGATGGAACATTCTGTCGATCTGCGCAGCTGTGGTGCGCCCCAGCGACAGCGGCGGCAGGGCATCGCGTGCAAAGAACGCCACCTCGCTGGTCTCATTGCTGGCGCGGGCGGCGCCGCCGGTGATCTCGCAGATGAAGAACATCTTGTAGATGGAGTCGACGTTGCGCGGCGGATGGCCGCTGCGCTGATAGTCGCGCACGGCCGCGAGCTTGCGCGCCCGGGCGAGAAATCCCGACTCTTCGGCGATTTCCCGCACCACGCATTCGGCGGCCGATTGATTGACGTCGGCCCAGCCGCCGGGAAGGGTCCAATTTCCGTCGCTGATTTCACGCACCAAGAGCACGCGTCCGTCGACGAAGGCCGCGCCGCGCACATCGACCTTGGGAGTCGCGTAGCCCCAACCCTCGCGCAGGATTTCGATGATCACCTCGAACTGTTCGCCGGAACCCTGCGCCAGCATGGACGCCGCCAATTCCCGAACTCGCTCATAGCGCTGCCGGTCGAAGCGATCCGTGGTGAAGGTCAATCCGGTCTGCGCAATGGCGCGCAGTTCGCGCGCGATCCTCAACCACTGCGGTTCATCCATCAGCGGGGAGCGAAGAACTCGGTGTAGCTCAGGATGCGGTCTTCGCTGAGTTCCACCAAATCCACGAGTTCGGTGGGGATGGTGACGCCGGTGACCTTGGAATAGATGTCGGTGCGCCAGTGCGCGGTCGCTCGCGGCCATTCGACCACCAGCGACAGCAAGGTGTAGTTGTTGAGCCTGAACACCTTGACCATCATGGCGAGCCAGGGCCGGAACTCGGCAATGCCGCTGGCCCTGATCGCGATCGGTTTGTCGGCGCTGGCGCCGACGATTTCGAATCGGCCCTGGTCCGCAAACAGCCGGCACAGACCGGCGAGATCGCCGCCGACGCGTGCCGCATGCAGGTCTCGAATCATGCGTTCCGCAACGACGCGCTCAGCCACTTAAGTCTCCTTCGGTCAGGCCAATGCAGCCCGAATTTCACCGCCGATCTGTTCGAACGCGGTGCGGGCATACGGAATCACGGCTCCCAGGCCGTAGAAAAGATGAATCATACCCGGGTGGCAAGTGTAGGACACTAGAGAGTGCGCCCGGGTCAGGCGCTCGCAATAGTCCCTGCCCTCGTCGCGCAATGGATCGAACTCCGCCGTATGAATGAGGGTGCGCGGCAGACCGCTCACATCGTCGGCGCGCAGGGGCGAGATCCGCGGATTGGCCGGATCCATCCCCTTGGGTGCGTAGTGCAGCAGATCGTGATCGAGCGTGGCCTGATCCACCAGATAGCCGCTGGCGAGCTCACGGCGCGATGCGGTGAGGCGGCTGTAGTCCAGAATCGGGCAGATCAGCACTTGTAGGGCCAGCCGGGGGCTGCCGATTCGGGCAACCGCCTGGGCGGTCGCCGCGGCGAGAGTGCCGCCCGCCGAGTCGCCGCAGATGCCGAGGCGGGAGGGGTCGATTCCGAAATCCGGGGCGTGCATGCCGATGTAAGTGACGGCCGCCAAGGCGTCGTCGAGCGCCGCCGGAAACGGGTGCTCGGGAGCCAGCCGGTATTCGACGGAGACCACCCGGCAGCCGCCGGCGTGCGCGAGCGCGCGTGCGATGCCGTCGTGCGTCTCCACTGTGCCGGCGACCATGCCGCCGCCGTGGAAATAGACGAGACCGGCCATCTCTGCCGCGGCCGCACCCTCTGGGGTGTAGATTCGGACGGCGAGCAGCGACCCCTCGGGCCCCGGCAGGGTGCGGTCTTCGATGTTGCCCACGGCCGCGGCAGGGCCCGCGAGCTTCATGAGCTCCGAGAGCCCCAAACGCCGCTCCTCGACCGAGGTTTCCAGTACATTGGGCGGGTTGCCCGCCGCCAGCACGTCCAAGAACCGTCTAACGCGCGGGTCCAGCGGCACGGCGAGGTCTCGGGAAGATCAGAGGGCCAGCGCGGCCTTAGGTGCAGCCGGCCATTTTTGCAGGTCCAGGCCGTGATTTGCGAACAGCGCCACCGTCAGCCGGTCGATCCCAAAGGCGACGCAGCTGGTGTGCGCCAATTCGCCCTTGTCGTCATGGATGCCCCACACCTGGCCGAAGTGCTCCCGGTGATAGTTGAAGCTCATGCATGCCGTGGGTGAAGCACCCGGATAGTAGGGGATCAGCAACTCGAACTTCAGCGCCTGTTGCCGCTGGCTCACCGCCATGACCTGGCCGACGCGGCCAAAAAACGGATCGTTCGCCACATCGATGTTGAACGGCAGGGCGAGGTCGGCCGCGAGGCCGGGCGCCCTGGCCATCCAGCTCTCGCGGAACTCCAGAATCTCCTGGGGCGAGCCGATTCTCACGAATTCGCGCATCCGAAACGATTGCAGGCGATCCAAGCTGCGCGAGGGCTCATGCCTGAACACGTCGGCTTCGATGTCGAACTGCAGGCCGCCGCCCGGCAGCGCGCCGCGCGTCGCGACGATGGGATAGATGGGATAGCAGGCCGCCGGCGACAGCACCAGGTCCGAGGAGGTTACCGAGGTGGTCCAGTCGCCGCCCTCGTCGTATCGATCGACGGCCGACCGGATCGAGGCCTCGGAGCCGTGCAGAGCGCACACGCAGCCCAGCAAATTGGGGAAGCTCTTGAGATAGCCGGACTTCTCCAGCTGTTTGCGGCTCATCACGGGCGGGAAGCGCATGATTTCAGCTTTGGGATCCCGCTGCCGGGTGATGTAGCCCTCGAGGCGCTCGACTACATGCGAATACAGCGCCGTGCGCGCATACACGCCGTCGACACCCATGGAGCGAAATATTCCGTCCGCGATGCCGCTGAGCGGATCGGCGGGCGCGGCGGCTGCGGAGCCTGCGTTGCTGCTGGTGGACATAGTAGATTCAACCACTGATGGAAGTCGGCAGCGGCGTCATCAGCGACGTCGTGGCGAGGTTGGTGAGAATGCGGTCGTTGTTGATCATGAGCGGTGCCGACAGCACGTCGCGCAGCAGGCGGCCGATGGTGAATTCGGTGTCGTTGCGGTAGCCGGACAAGCCGCAGGCGCGCAGCGAACTCAACACCGTCGTCACCGCCAGTTCCGACGCCTGTACCTTGGTCAGGGTGATCTGGGCCTGAAATTCCAGAGACGAGATCGCCTTTTCATCCGACATGATGGCTTGATAGCTGTGCAGGTTCGCCGCCAGTACGCCGCGCAGGGTACGCAGCGAAGAGACGGCCTGGGTGAAGTGCGGGGCACCCGGCGGCATCTGGCCGTTCGAGCCGCGGACGGCGTGCCGAATGAAGGCCTGCGCCTTAGCCGTAGCCGCGGCGGCGATTCCCGCCCATACCGAGCCCCACAAGAGGTGGGCGAACGGCACCATGCTTTGCGCGTGAATTTTGTCGTAGGGCTCGGGCATGATTTGTTCGGCTGCCGCGCGTGCGCGCAGGGTGAAGCCTTCGCTATGCGTTCCGCGCATGCCGAGCGTGTCCCATACCTGCAAGCGCTCGAGGGTGTAATCGGACTTGAGCAGCACCAGCAAGACTTGATCGGAACCCGCTGCATCGGCTGCGCGGCGCGCGGTGGTCACGACCCCGTCCGCCTCGACGGCATAGGAAATCACGGTGGCCTTGCGTTCGAGCGTCACTTGTCCGCCGTCGTGCTCGACGGCGGCCTCGCTGGAGCGTACGTTGCCGCCGGCCTGGCCTTCGGTGGTGGAGGACGCCATGAGCAATTGCTCGGCCGCGATCCGGCTCAAGATGCGCTCGATGGCCGCACTGCCCTTGCTGTGCCGAGTGATGCACGCCATCTTGATCTGGTGCATGGCATAGATCAGCGCGGTCGAGGAGCAGGCCTGGCCGAGGATGTAGCACACGTCGGCGATTTCGGCGATGCTCGCCCCTTCGCCCCCCAGGGCTTGGGGGACCTGGATGCCGAGCAGCCGCTGCTTGCGAATTTCGGCAAAGGCCTCGCCCGGAAAGCGAGCCTCCGCGTCCACCGCCGAGGCATAGGTTCTGGCCGCGTCGGCCGCGGCGCGCGCACGCGCCGTCAAATCGTTCTGGCGAACACTGACCACCCGGGCGGTACCCGGCATTCTTTGAGGCTCCATCGAACATCCCCCAATCTAGGTGAAGGGTCGCGGCAATCTGAAGGACCATTATGCGGAGAGTCCCCTACAGGGACAACCGGTACCTTGCCGCCAAATCACCGCTTAGTGACGTCCGGCGCAGGTTTTGTAAGGATATGTAAAACTTTGGATCGATTGTGTGACAGGCTCTGCAGAGCACCATTATCAATCTCCGCCGCAGCAATACCGTGTCACACGGTATGATCCAGCGGCTTTATCTACGGAGTGGCATCGAGTGGATCCGAAGACGCTAGAGGGGGTGGGTGAGCAGCTCGTCGGCCTGGTGAAGCAGACGCTTGGGGCCAAAGCGACCCTCCCTCACCCATTTCCCATGGATCAGCAATTGAGCGACCTCGGCGTCAGTTCGCTCAAGATGGTCAATCTCATGCTGGCGGTCGAACTCGAGTTTGATATCGCCATCCCGCAGTCCGACATCACCCCGGAGAACTTCCATTCGGTGGCGGCCATCCATTCCTTGGTGGTACGGACCCTGTCGCAGCGCAAATCCGGTTAACCGGGGGGTGCCGTCCCTTCGGTGAGCGCCGCGATCAGTGCGTTCACGTCTTCGAGGGTGGTTTCGCCGTTGGTCGCACAGATCCGCACCACGTCGCGGCCCTCGAAGGTGGTTGGGGCCACCCAGGCCCGGCCGGAGGCTACCACCCGGCGCACCAGTGCCCGTACATCCCCGAGTTCGGCCGGCGGCACCGCATCGAGCACCGCCAGCACCGAGTCGTTCGCGATCGTCCACCCCCGGTCCAGCAGGCGCTCCTTGACCCGTTCGATTACCAGGGCGCCGCGCTCCACATGAGCGCCCAGGCCTTCCCAACCGGCGGTTGCCAGCGCGAGAAACAGGCGCAATCCCAGGAACCGGCGCGACCACTGCACACTGTTGAGGTAGGGATCGACGCCGGACACGCTCGAGGGCATGAAGCTGGTCGAGGCGTGGAATGCCTCGGACAATAGGTGTCCGTGCCGCGTAATGAAGACGGCACAGCCCATGGTGGTCGCGAACCATTTGTGGGCGTCGATGGTGATCGAGTCGGCGCGTTCCAGCCCCGCGAGTGCCGGACGCAGTCTGTTCGACGCCAGCGCCGCGCCGCCCCAGGCGGCGTCGATGTGGTACCAGAGGCGCTCGGCTTGCGCGATATCGGCGCACTCGTGCAAAGGGTCGATCATGCCGGCACCGGTGGTGCCGGCCGTGGCCACCACCATCACCGGCACCGCGCCGGCCGCGCGGTCCTCCGCGATGGCGCGCGCCAGCGCTTTGGGATCCATCCGGCCCCGGCCATCGGTGGCGACCAGGCGCAGCGCCGCCCGGCCGACGCCCGCCTGGTGGGCGACCTTCAGCCAGGCGATGTGACAGTCCCGTGACGTATAGAACTTCACCGGACCTGCGAAGGCTCGCACCCCCTCGCTCGCGAATGCCGGATGAGCGCCCGTCAGGGCGCTGATGAGCGAGGTGTAGTTCGCTTCGGAGCCGCCCGTCGCGAAGTGCCCGGTCGCCCCCGTCGCGAAGCCCGCTCGCCGCGCGATGGCCGCGATCACATACCGCTCCAGCTCCACGGGCACGGGAGAGGATGCCGAACTCGCCAATTGCGGATTGAACAGGCTCGCAATGCGATCGGCGCACTGCGCCGGAAAGTTGGGCCCCGGATTGAACAGACCGAAGTAGCGGGGGTTCGCCATCTGCACGATGCCCTGCTGCATGCGTTCGATGGTCCAGGGCAGCAGCTCCTCGAGCGGCCTCGGCCGGTCGAAGTCGAAGGTTTCGAGTTCCGCGCGAAAGGCGGCCATGTCGATGGTTGGAGTGACGGGTCCCGTCTGGATGTGCAGCAACGCGCGCTGCAGCACCTCCGTCAGCCATTCCTCGATGCGCTTGCGATCCGCATGGGGCGGGAACAGGGCCTCGACGGCATCGGGTAGAGAATTCTCGTTCAACGTCGCCTAGCCGACGGCCACCTTGAGCGCCTGATCGAGGTCCGCGAGGATGTCGTCGATGTGCTCGATGCCGACGCTCAGGCGAATACCGCCGGGAGCGACGCCCGCCGCCAGCTGCTCGCTCGGCGTCATCTGTCGATGAGTCGTCGACGCCGGATGGCAGGCGAGGGACTTCGCGTCGCCCAAATTCACCAGGCGCTTGAACAGCTTGAGCGCATTGTAGAAGCGCATCCCGGCTTTCAGGCCGCCGCGGATCTCGAAGGTCATCAGCGAGCAGGCCCTGCCGCCTAAGTACTTCTGCACCAGCGGATAGTAGGGGTTGTCCGGGAAGCCCGCAAAATTCACGGACTCGACGCGCGGATTGCCGCGCAGGAACTCGGCGACCTTGCGCGCGTTCTCGATGTGCCGATCGATGCGCAGCGCCACCGTTTCGATGCCCTGTAGCAGCAGGAAGGCGTTCATCGGCGCAAGCACGGCGCCCATGGTGCGCTGGTACACACTGCGGCAGCGGCCGATGAAGGCGGCGGCGCCATAGTGGTCGGTGTACACGAGCCCGTGGTAGGACTCGTCGGGTTGGGTGAACATGGGATAGCGGGCGGCATGTTCCTTCCACGGGAAAGTGCCGCAGTCGACGACGATGCCGCCGAGCGTGGTCCCGTGCCCCCCCATGAACTTGGTCAATGAGTGGACGACGACGTCCGCCCCGTGCTCGATGGGGCGTACCAGGATCGGGGTCGCGACGGTGTTGTCCACGATCAGCGGCATCTGATGCCGATGGGCGACGGCGGCGAGCGCTTCGAGGTCGCAGACATTGCCGGCGGGATTGCCGACGGTTTCGCAAAACACCGCGCGGGTGTTCTCGTCGATCAATGCCTCGATATCGGCGGCGCGATCGGACGGCGCGAATTTTACCTGCACGCCCATTCTCGGCAGGATGTGCGCAAACAAGGTGTAAGTCGTGCCGTACAGTTGCGGCACCGATATGATGTTGCGGCCCATTTCCGTGACGTTCAACGACGCGTAGTACAGCGCCGTCTGCCCGGAAGCCACGCTCAAGGACGCGACACCCCCTTCGAGCTCGGTGACGCGCTGCTCGAGAACCTCCGTGGTCGGGTTGCTGATCCGGGTGTACCGAAAGCCGGGCACTTCCAGATTGAACAACGCGGCGCCGTGCTCGGCACTGTCGAAGGAATATGCGGCCGTCTGGTAGATCGGCACCGCCACGGCCTTGGTGGCAGGGTCGGAGTCGAAGCCGCCGTGAATTGCGATCGTTTCCCGCTTCATGCTGTGATTTGTTGGTTGAAGTTGCGAACAGTGTAACTCGAACGCCGTGGGTAGTCGTGGTACGGTTCGCAATTCCTATGACTCAACCCACGGAAGCGACTGCGAAAATCGCCCGCGAGGCGTGGATTCGCGCCCTGGAACGGACCGCATCCATCGACGCCGCGGGGGTCACGTTCCCGACGGTGATCGACCGCCTGGCCGGCCGATTCGAGGGGGCGCCCGCGCTGGTGTCGGCCGAGGCGAACTTGAGCTATCGGGAACTCGCGACCCGCTGCAACCAGTACTCACGCTGGGGACTCGCTCAGGGGCTCGAGGCAGGAGACACCGTGTGCCTGCTGATGGCGAACTGCGCCGAGTACATGGCGGTTTGGCTCGGGCTTTCGCGTATCGGCGTCGCCGTCGCGCTGGTCAACACCAATCTCGCGGGCGACGCATTGGTCCACTCAGTCAACATCGTCGCGCCCCGGGCCATCATCGTGGGCGGCGAGTCGGCCGCGCGGCTGTGGGAGGTGCGCGCGCGCCTGCCGCCGGCGCTGTCCTGCCGGGTGTATGGGCAGTCCGCCGCGGATTTCGCGCCGCTCTCCCCCGAGCTCGATCGCGTCTCGGGCGAAGAGGTGCGCGATACAGAGCGCGCGCCGGCGCCGATCGATGCGACCGCGCTTTATATCTACACCTCGGGAACCACCGGCCTGCCCAAGGCGGCCAAGGTCAGCCACTACCGGATCATGCAGTGGAGCCATTGGTTTGCGGGCCTGATGGACACCGGGCCGGGCGATCGGATGTTCGATTGCCTGCCCCTCTATCACAGCGTCGGCGGTGTCGTTGCCACCGGCGCCACTCTGGTCGGCGGCGGAGCCGTGGTGATCCGTGCGAAGTTCAGCGCCTCGGATTTCTGGCGCGACGTGCGCGATGAGCGCTGCACCCTGTTCCAGTATATCGGCGAGCTGTGCCGCTACCTCACCAACGCGCCTCGTCAGGACATCGAGACTGCGCATCAGCTGCGCATCGCCTGCGGCAACGGACTGCGGCCGGAAGTCTGGGAGACCTTCCAGAGCCGCTTCAAGATTCCGCGAATTCTCGAGTACTACGCTTCAACCGAAGGCAATTTTTCGCTCTACAACTGCGAGGGACTGCCCGGCGCCATCGGCAAGATACCGTCGTTTCTCGCGCACCGCCTGCCCGTGGCGCTGCTGCGATTCGACGTCGACAAGGGCGAACCGCGGCGCAACGGCGACGGTTTCTGCGAGCGCTGTCAACCTAACGAGGTGGGCGAGGCGGTCGGTCTCATTCCCGGCGCGGGCCAGGGGCTGGCCGGCCGATTCGAGGGGTATGCGGACAGGGAAGCGTCCGCGCGCAAGGTACTGCGCAATGTCTTCAAGGAGGGCGATGCCTGGTATCGCACCGGCGATCTGATGCGCCGGGACGAGCGCGGCTTCTACTTCTTCGTCGACCGCGTCGGCGAAACCTACCGTTGGAAAGGCGAAAACGTTTCCACCGCGGAGGTCCTGACCGCGCTCACGGCCTCACCCGGCGTGCTCGACGGCGTGGTCTATGGCGTCGAGGTGCCCGGCGCCGACGGCCGAGCGGGAACCGCCGCCCTGGTGGTGGGCGCAGGGTTCGATCTTGCGCAGTTTCGCGCCGAGGTCGCGCGGCGGCTACCGGCCTACGCGCGCCCCGTTTTTGTTCGCCTGCTGCACAACCTCGAAACCACCGGCACCTTCAAGCCGCGCAAACAGGAGTTGGTACAGGCGGGATTCGATCCGTCCCGCATCAAGGACCCGCTGTATTTCGACGATTCCCGGGCGCAGGCCTACGTTCCCCTGGACGGCGCGCTGTTTGCGGCGATCTCGAGCGGATCGATCCGAATCTAGACCCCGGGGCGCACCAGCTTGCCGGCAGCATTGAATTCCAGGGACTCAACGAAGCGCAGCATCGCCGGAACCTTGTGGGCCGCGAGAGTGCGGCGGCAGGCGTTGAGCAGCTCGCTTTTGACGAGCTCGGGCGAATCGGCGGGCGCCGCGCCCGCGGTGTCTGCCAGGACCACGTCGGCGACGACCACCGCGCCGGTGATGGGATTGCGCCGCGCGCGCACCAAGGACATGCGCACCCGAGGATCGGAGTTCAACACCGATTCAACCTCCTCCGGATACACCTTCAGGCCGCCGACGTTGATGACTCCGCCCATACGGCCCATGAAGTGATAGCGGCCGTCCTTGAGTTCGACCATGTCGCCGGTGTCCACGTAGCCGTCGTCGCTCACGAGCAGGCCGGGCGCCGCGCCCAGGTAGCGCGCGGCGATGCGGCCGGAGCGGATTCGAAGCGTGTGATCCACGACTTTCATCTCGATGCCGCCGGACGAATGGTCGACGAACTCGGCCGGAAATCCGGCAAGTCCGTCGTTCACGTCGAAAGCGACCCCGGCCTCGGTGGATGCAAAGGCGTGCGCGATCCGCGCCCCGGGGTACGCGGCGCGAAGGTTGTCCAAAACGGGCTGGTCGGCTACCTCGCCGGATAGCCTCACATACTGCGGCTTCAGAACCCTGGCCTCACCGCTCATCAACGCGCGCCGCCAGTGAGACGGCGTGCCTGAGATGTGCGTGACCCCGGCCGCCGCGGCGCGCTGCATGTAGGCGACGGGCGGTTCACCGGCGCTCGACAGCACCAGGGGTGAGCCCGACAACACGGCGCGCAAATAAATCTGTAAGCCGCCATAGCGGCGAATGTCGTAGAAGGTGCTCCAAACCGTGCCGGCGCCCGGCGACCCTGCCGGCAAGGAACCGCCGAGGCTCTGCAGGCCATGCACCACGAGTTTCGGCGTGCCGGTCGTTCCCGAGGTCAACAAGATCCACTCCGTGGGTTCGCCGGCGCGGCGCTGAATGGGACCTGGACTTGGAATGGGCCGGGACGCCGCGACGTAGGGCGCCAGGGATCCGGCGGCGGCGGTCGATGCTTCGTCCAGGACGATGGTGTCGGCTTGCGCCGTCGCCGCAACCGCGGCGAGCTGCTCAGGCTTGAGGTCGGGCGTGCACAGAACCATGCGCCGTGCAACGCCGTCGAGCTCGATCAGCGCGAGCGCAGTGGGCAGCTGATCGTGCGTCGCGAGCAGCACTGAGCGGCCGCGCAGCGATTCGAGAGCGGTGCCGAAAATCGATCCCGTGCCGAGTTCCGACAGCGCGACGCTGCCGCCGCGGCCGTGAAATTCACCGCCGATCGCCCGCCCTGCGGGCGCAATGGATTGCCAGAGAGAGCTCACGGCGCAAATTCTAGGGTGTTGCGGCAATCGCGCAAGTCGAATCCAACAATAACTCACCGGCAGGGCCATTGTCCGCGAGCAGAACGAAACCCGGTCCCTCAGGAAAGTCCATGCCCGCCACGACCAGCGTGAAATCACCCAAGTCCGATCTGGCCGCGGGCAGTCCGTTCGCGAGCAATAAGGGCGGATTGGCGCCGCCCAGCTCCTCGCCCATCACCCGCAATGCCTGGTACCGGCGGCCGTCGATCGGGATGGGCGACCAGGCGCCCGCGATTCGCGGCGCTGCGCGCCGCAGCGCCAGCGCGACATCCGCGCGCAGGCACTCGATGTGAATGTGCAATTGATCCTGGCTGCGCGCATGGCGAGGGTTCAACGCCAAACCCACGGCATCGCGAGGAATGCCGTGTCCGACGCTGCGCGCGACGAGATCGCGCGCGCTCCAGGCCGCCGCGAAGTAGTTGGGCGCGCCGGGTTCGAGAAGCTCGGCGCTCTCCATGCCGGCGATGGTCCGGGTCGGTATCAGGAGAAAATGCGCGCCGCCCTTGCGGTCGGCGAGGATGGCGAAGCCCTCGCGCTCATGCGGCGCCTGCGGCAGGTAGATGCGTTCGCAGGGACTTGCGTCGTGCTGCTGCGACCAATGTACGGCGCACTGTTCCTGGACGATCTGGCGCAGGGCGTCGCGGTTCGCCGCCGAGCACGTGTTCAATGCCAGGGCAAATGCCGCAAACGCCAGTATCCACCGATCGCGATCGATCATTGCGTGTCGCGATCCCTAAATCGGGGGTGCTTCGGCCGCCGGCGACAAGGCCTTGGCGGCTGGAATCTGAACCAGCAGCACCGTACCGCCCGAGGCCGAACTGCGGATGTCCAGCCGCCCGTTGAGCGCGCGAATTCGATGCCGCATGGACACGACGCCGTGCGATCCGATCGCACTGAGACGGCCGGCGGGGATGCCCTTGCCGTCATCGGAAATCTGCATGACGATCTCGTCGGCGACCAAGGTGAGCGTGATGTCCACGGTGGTTGCGGCCGAGTGCTTGAGGATGTTGGTGAAGGCCTCTTGCGCCACGCGAAACAGGGCAATTGCAGCCTCGGAAGTGAACGTGGGCTCCTCGATCGGATAGGATTCAATGCACTTGAGGCCTGCCTGGCCGCAGGTTTCCTTCATCTGCCAGCGCAGCGCGGCGAACAAACCCACCTCGTCCAAGAGCGTCGGGCGCAACTCTTCGATGATGCGCCGCTTCAGATCGACGCCGGCGGAGAGACTCTGCCGCACACGGCGCAGGCGCTGCTTCACCTCGGAAGCGCCGTCCGCGAGATGTTCCTCGGCCCAGGAAATATCCATGTGCGCGCCCACCAGCAGTCCCCCGAGCTCATCGTGCAGCTCGCGCGCGAGGCTCGCCTTCTCGCGCTCCGCAACGCTTTGCAGATGGGTCGAGAGTTCGACCAGCTCGCGATTGCGCTCTTCCGCCTCGCGTTCGAGCTGCAGCTTCTGGTCGCGCAATTCCGCCGTCTGCAAGGTGCGGCGACGCAAGTCCATGTACACCAGGCGCGCGGCGATGCCCACCAGCAGCATGTTGAATATCGTTCCGGCGACAGTGATCCAGCGGCTCAAGGTCAAGGATTGGGACCAGTAGCCTTCGGCGGCCACGCGCTTCAGGGCCTCGCGGTGCCGCAATTGCTCCAGCACATCGTTGATGGCCTCGCCGGCGTCGGTGCCGACGCTGGTTTTGACCAGCGCGATCGCGGCGGCGATGCCCTGCGCCTTCTGAATCGCCACCAGCGTATCTAAGTCCGCGAGCCGCTTGCCGATCAGCACGTGCAGGTTGCGCACATCGGCGAGATCGGCGCCGGAGCCCTCGAAGGCAGCCCGCAATCGCTCCAGCTGGGGCACCACATCGGCGACGTTCTTGTCGTAGTTCCTGAGGAATTTCTCGTCCCCGGTCAACAGGAAGCCGCGCTGAGAGGCCACCGATCGGGAGAGCGACGATTGCATCCCTTCGAGGGCCTGTTCGCGAACCGCGGTCTGTTGCAGGCGCTCGCTCGCTTCCTGAAGCCGATGCTGGCCGGCGCCCGTCAGGAAAAACAGCGCGGCAAGGAACCCGATGATCAGGAACGGCGGCACCGCCACGTACCAGCGGCCCAATCCGTCCAGCGCCTCCCCCAGGATGTGCGCGCGACCGGCGGCCCATTTCAAGCGAATAACCATGACCCACTTTAAGCGAATTTACGCGTGAGAACGCGATTGTCGCAAAGCCGTCAGTAGAGCGCGAGGGTCACCGTATCGGAGAGATCCTCGGTCTGGAAATCGACCGGGACCGCGACCACCGGCACGCGCTCCCGACCGGCGAGCCACGTCTCGAAAACCGCCAGCGGCATGGGTTTGGCGTATAAATAGCCCTGACCGACGTCGCAGCCGAACGCTCGCAATCGATCGGCCGCCGCCTCGGTCTCGATGCCTTCGGCCACCACCTTGAGCCCGAGGCCATGGCCCATATCGATGGCCGAGCGCACCACGGGGGCGAACTCGGGGTCGGATTCCAGGCCCTGCACGAAGCTGCGATCGATCTTCACTTCGTCGACCGGCATGCTCGCCAGGTGACTGAGCGAGGAGTAGCCGGTGCCGAAATCGTCGATGGACAGACACACTCCGAGCGCCGAGATGGCATCGAGCATGCGCAGCGCCCGGGTCGGATCTTCGATGAATCCGCTCTCGGTGATCTCCACGGTCAGGAGCTGCGGCGGCAGCTGATGCCGGGTCAGGAGGCTCGCGATACGAGAATCGAGGCGCAGGTCGGCGATGTCATCGGCACTGATGTTGACGGCGAGCCCCAGAGCCAGCCCCTGGCTTTGCCAGCGTGCGCCTTGGGCGATGGCGTGGTCCAGGGTCCAGCGCGTCAGGCGCCGTATGAAACCGGTTTTTTCGGCGAACGGAATGAAGTCCACGGGATAGAGCAGGCCGCGCGTCGGGTGCTGCCAGCGGAGCAGGACCTCCGCGCCCGTCACCCGCCCGGTTTTGAGCTCCACCTTCGGTTGAAAGAACAGGCGCAGCTCGTCGTGCTCGACGGCGCGGCGCAGCTCACCCAACAGCGAGAGCTGGTCCCGGGCCGCCGGCTTCAGGGCCTCTTCGTAGATCGCGAGGGCGCGCTTTTCGCGCCGAGCGTGTTCCAACGCCAGATCGGCGCAGCGCATCACCTCGTCGGCCGACGCCGTGTCCTCGGTGGCGAGAGCCAACCCTAAGGTCGCGGTGATGTCGATGGGCTGGGCCTCGACGAACACCGGATCGGCCAGCGCCATGATCAGCGAGGTTCCCCAGGCTTGCAGATACTGCGCTCCCTGCAGGCGCGCAAAGGCGGCAAATTGGTCGGCGGCGAGCCGCGCCACCGCTGAATTCACCGAGGGTACCGCAGCGAGACGCGCGGCCATCTTGGTGAGCACCGCGTCGCCCACCGAGTAGCCCAGATGTTCGTTGATGCGCCGGAAGCGATCCAAATTGATGACGGCCACTGCGATCGGCGCGCCGTCCGCGCCGGCGAGCGCCTGACTCAAGGCCGCGCCGAAGGCGGTGCGATTCATGACGCCGGTGAGCGAGTCCTCATATGCCAGGCGCCTGATGGATTGATCGCGGGATTGGACCGCCGTTTGCATGAGCTGCAGGCCCTCGGCGAGCACTCCCAGCTCGTCGCGCCGCTCGACGTTCAAGGTCACATCGTAGGCGCCGCCGCGAATCTGATCGACGGCCTGCGTGAGGTCTTGCAGTGGCCTGGTGATGTTGCGGGCCAACCAGAAAGCGGCCAACGCGAAAGCGAATAAGCTGATCGCGGCGATCAAATACAGCATCTTGGTCAGGCGCTCGAAAGGCGCGCGCGCATCCGCCAACGATCGCGACAGAATGGCGACGACCTCGGCGTTCCCCCAGCGCGACATTTCGATGCGCCGGGTTACGATGTCGGATTGACGGACGCCGCCCGCCGGCACCGTGCTCACCACATCGGTCCAATGACCGCCCGAATTCACGGACAGCGTCACCGCGAGGCCCGTGATACCCGCGAGTTCGCGCGCCGCCTTCTCGTCGAGCTCGAAACCCATGGCGATCCAGGCCACCGGCAGGGGACTGCGCACCGAGACGGTCACGAGTTGGTAAATACGGCCGTTGTCGACCATCAGGCTGGTCGCGTTGTCGCCGGTCATGCCGCTGCGCTGCTCGGCGGACAGGGGAAACGGCGTGCCGGCCTTGATGTGCAGACCGGAGGTGGCGATGACGTCGCCGTTGAGCGAGGTCAGCACCACCATCGCCGCCCCGATGCGTTCGCCGCTGTTCTCGAGCACGGAGACCAGCGTATCGGTGTCCCGCGTCGCGACCGCTTCGCGGAATCCGTAGTCGGCGGCCACCGCTTGCGCCGCCTGGGTGAGCTGTCGGCGATTGCTTTCCAGGAGCCGCGAGAACACCGAGACGCCGACGTCGAGCTGCCGCTGCACCTCGCGCTCCGCGTTTGCGCGATTCGTCGCCGACACCGCGCCCAGCGCCGCGGCCAGCACCGCGGCCAGCAGCAGCAGGAAGGTGACGGCGATTCGAGTGCGCAGCGCCACGGCCTACTCGAGCCACGCGGCGACCGTGGTGGATGTGGCGTCCACGTCGATCGCCAGAGGAATGTCGAGAGGCGCCGACGCGACGGTAATATCCCGCGAAGGCGGGGCAGCAACCGCATTCGGATGCCAGGCGCGCAGCCGATAGCGGCCGGGCGGCAGATTCAGCGAAGCGATCCCCGTGTCGGCCGTCTTCGCGAAATACGGGGAATCGACCACCCCGACGAACGCGATCATGTTGTCGTGGATGTTACAGCCCAGCACCACCAGTCCCGGCTGATCGAAAGTGACGGGCGTCTTCGGCGACCCCGCATACAGCTTGAGCGAGAATGTCTTGGCCGCCGAGAACGAATAAACCTGATGCCGGATGCGGTCGCTGTTGGGAAAGGTGATCGCGGTGCCGGTGCGCACCACGCTCACGCGCGGCACGAATTTCTTGTTGATTTGATCGATGACGGCGCTATCGCGGGTGGCGGCGGGCGCCGCGTCGAGCGGATAGAACACCACCACCGCATCCCCGGCCGCGGCTCCCGTGGGTGTGGTGACGTTGACCGTCACCGCGCCGCCGTCGGCCTGCGCGGCCAGCAATCCAAGCACAAGGGCCGCGAGCGGCCGGTGGAGGTGAGGCGCGTTCATTGGGCGGGGGGTTGCGCAGGCTCGACCACATCGCGTTTCATCGGCGCAAGCAGCCGCAGTAACTCGTTGGTGGCTCCTTGACTCACATGCCGCTCCTTCAGCACGGAGCGCAGATCGGCGACCATGCCGAAGAACTCGGCCTCGGAGATGTGATGCCCGGCGTGCACTTCGCGCATGGAGTCGCCCGAGTAGCGGCAGGGTCCGCCCGACAGATCGCAGATCTGCTCGGCGAGCAGCTTCTTGATCCGATCCAAATTGGAGTCCTTGAAGCTTCTTCCGAGCTTCGGATCGGCGCTCACCCGGTCGATCAGACTACCGGCGATGGCGGCCACGCCGGCTTCGCCGCCGAGGCGATCGTACAGGCGTGCCTGTGCGCCGGCCGCAATCCCTGAGAGCAGCAGGAGCAAAGTACCCAGCACTCGGTATGCGGCGGCTGTCATAAGTCATCTGGTGATCGCTAGATTAGACGGGGCCGGCTGCCGAGGCTGTGCGTTTGAACACAATATTCCGCAGGCGGCCACCCTAACCTTGCCCGGCGTGCAAACCCGCATTCGACTCGCAGTGGCGCTGACATGGGCTGCCGGCGCTGCATTGACGATGAACCCGTCCGCCGACGCCGGAGACCGGCTGGAGTGGACCGGAGCGGTGACGCAAATCGAGGGTGCTGCGGGCGGAGGCCTCGTTCCCTGGGCGCTGATCGGCGGCCTGGGCACCGACACCGAGATCGGGGCCACGGGATTTGTGACCCACGTCTCCACGCAGGACTTTTCGCTGGGGTCGGGGGGCGCGAGCCTCGATATCGACGATCGGGTGGAAATTTCGGCGGCGCGCCAGCGATTCGACGCCGCTTCCGTCATCCCCGGCCTGACCCTGGGACAGGACATCGTGGGCCTCAAGGTGCGATTGGCGGGCGACGCCGTATTCGAACCGGATCACTGGTGGCCGCAGGTCGCGCTGGGGGCGCAGTGGAAGCGGACTCTCGACTTCGATGGTATCCCGCGCGAGGTGGGCGCCGCACGCGGCGAGGATGTCGATCTCTACCTCGCCGCGACCAAGGTCTATTTCGCGGCGCTCGACGGCCAAAACGTGATCGTGGACTTAACCCTCCGAAGGACTCGGGCCAATCAATTCGGACTCTTGGGCTTCGGCGGCGACGGCAGCGGATATTCGCTGAAGCCCGAAGTTTCCGCCGCGGTCTGGATGACCGACGAGGTGCTGCTGGGAGCGGAATACCGCGACAAGCCGAACAACTTGGTGAATCTGCGCGAAGACGGCGCCGAGGATGTGTTTCTCGCCTGGGCTCCCGTCAAGAACCTCACGTTCACCGGGGCCTGGTCCGATCTTGGCCGCATTGCCGGCAAAGCCGCGCAGCGCGGCGTGTACCTCTCGGTGTGGCTGGGTTATTGAGGCGAAGCCGCTTACCATACGCGGCCTCATGCCCATCGTCCGCCTCGATCACGTTTCATTGAGCTTCGGCCTCAAACCCCTGTTGGACGACGTGGCCCTGCAGTTGCGTAAGGGGGAGCGCGTCTGTCTGCTCGGACGCAACGGCGAAGGCAAGTCCTCGCTGCTGCAGCTGATCACCCGTCAAATCGCTCCCGACAGCGGCGAAGTGTGGGTCCGGCCGGGATCGCGAGTCGCAAGCCTGGCTCAAGAGGTTTCCGCGGCGAGCGATGCACGTGTTCGCGACGTGGTCATGAGCGGCTTCGCGGGCGTCGCGGCGGTGCACGCCGACTGGCAAGCCGAGCTGCAGGCGGACCAGGTGATCGCACGGCTGCAACTCGATGAGGCTGCGCCGATGAGCGCCTTGTCGGGAGGATGGCGACGCCGGGTGATGCTGGGCCGGGCGTTGGTTGCCGCGCCGGATCTGCTGCTGCTGGACGAGCCGACCAATCACTTGGATATCGATGCGATCGGCTGGCTCGAGGACATGATGCAGGACTTCAACGGGGCGCTGCTGTTCGTCAGCCACGATCGCGCGTTCGTGCGCCGTTTGGCGACACGGATCGTCGAGCTCGACCGGGGACGGCTGCGCCCCTGGCCCGGCAACTACGACGACTACGTGCTGCAGAAGCGCGCGGCGCTCGAGGTCGAAGCCAAGCACGCCGCCTTGTTCGACAAGAAGCTCGCTCAAGAGGAGGTTTGGATCCGTCAGGGCATCGAAGCGCGGCGCACGCGTAACGAGGGCAGAGTGCGCGCGCTCAAACAGCTGCGCATTCAACGCAGCGAACGGCGCGAGCGCATAGGACAGGTGGACATCCGGGTGCAGGATGCGGCGCCGTCGGGAAAACTGGTGTTCGAGGCGAGCCGCGTCACTCATGGATTCGGCGGCGCTCCGATAATGGCGGATTTTTCCGCGCGCATAATGCGCGGCGACCGCATAGGCATCATCGGTCCCAACGGCTGCGGCAAAACCACGCTGATAAAGCTGCTGGTGGGCGAATTGGAACCGGACTCAGGTGAGATCCGCCGCGGCACCGGCTTGGCCGTCGCTTACTTCGATCAGCAACGCGAACAGCTGGATCCGGCGGCGTCCATCATGGATAACGTCACCGGCGGCAGCGGCGATACCGTCACCATCGACGGCCAGCCTCGGCACGTATCGGGATACCTGCGCGATTTCTTGTTTCCACCCGAGCGATTGCGTGCGCCGGTGAGCATGCTGTCGGGCGGCGAGCGCAACCGGCTGCTGCTCGCGCGCCTGTTCGCGCGGCCGAGCAATCTCTTGGTGATGGACGAGCCGACCAACGATCTGGATGCGGAGACCTTGGATCTCCTGGAAGAGATGGTCGCGAACTATGCCGGGACGCTGCTTCTCGTGAGTCACGACCGAGCGTTCCTCGACAACGTCGTCACCAGCACGTTGGTGTTCGAGGGCGAAGCCCAAGTCAACGAGTATGTGGGCGGCTACAGCGACTGGCAGCGCCAGCGAGCCTCATCCGCTGCGGCCACCGCGGCCGCTGCGGCCACTGCGGCCGCAGCGCCCGGCAAGCCCTCGCGCTCGCCCGCAACGCCGGCGCCCGCTGCGCCGTCCGCCGTCCTCAAGGCTCGGCGGCTCTCCTACAAGGATCAGCGCGAACTCGCCGCCCTGCCTGGGAAGATTCAAGCCCTCGAGGCCGAACAACTCGAACTGCAGACGGCGATCGCGGACCCGGCCCTGTTCAAATCGGATGCGGCGCGTGCCACGGCCGCCCTGCAGCGTCTGCAGGCGTTGACCGTGGAACTCGAGAACGCGTATTCGCGCTGGGACGAGCTCGAAACTTGAGCTCGCCGCCGGCGCTATCGCCGCGGCCGTCCACCCCGGAGCAGTTCGCTGGGATTGGGCAGGGCTCCGCCGGCCGCGTCGGGAATCACCAGTGACGATGCCTGCTCGCGGCGTATCTCCTGCAGCTCACGCATGGTTTGCTGTACCGCCTGTTCGGCCGCGATCCCGAATTTCTCGATGGCCGCGTTCAGCGTCGAGGCATCGAGCTCGAAGCTGATGGGCACGGCGCCCATCGGCGTCATGACCTGCGCCTGTCCGACGAATATCACCGGCCGCGTGGCATCGACGGATCCGTCCGCCGTCACCGGCGTCAATCGCCGGATCGTCCCGACCCGGCGATCGGTGAAGGTCTCTTCGTGATAAATCTGCGTCGAGTCCATGGTTGCCTGTCGGCCGTCGCTGGTGGAACTCATGCGTGGGCTACCCCTGTTCGTTGCGGAAACAAGCGCCAACCCTAGCAGTTTGCAGCGCTGCCTGGGAGGCCCTGTTACGATACCCCGCTTGGCACACACGGTCGCAGCTCACAAGGTCCCGGCGTGGACCGCCCTCCTTGGACTGGCCCTGTTCGGGCTGGCGCTGTTTTGGCTGCATCACCTGCTCGGCGAATATCACTGGCAGGATATCCTTGCCCGGGTCCACGCCATCCCCGATGTGAAATTGATGCGGGCGGCGCTGTTCACGCTCGGCGGTTACGGCTGCCTGACCTTGTATGACGCCCTGGCCGTGCGTTTCGCGGGTGCGCGCGTGCCGTATCCCCGCGTGGCCCTGATTTCATTCATGGGCTACGCCATCGGCCACAATGTGGGCCTGAACACCCTGAGCGGCGGGGCGATTCGCTATCGCGCCTACACGGCCTTGGGGCTGGGCGCGAAACAGATCGCGACCATCATCGCATTCGGCAGCGTCACATTCTTGCTGGGAGCCGGCCTGCTGCTGGGACTTTCGCTGGTGACTCAGGCCGGGATGTCGGGATCGGCGCTGCACGTGCATGCGTCGCTCGCCATGATCGCCGGGGTCGTGCTGCTCGGCGCGGTCGCCGCGTATCTGTGGCTGGTGTGCACGCGGCACGAGCCGCTGCAGATCCGCAACTTCGTGATACCCGTGCCGAAACCGCGCGTCGCCTTCGCGCAGGTTGCCGTGGCCTGCGCGGATCTCATGTGCGCGGCCGGCGTACTGTACGTTCTGCTCCCGCAGCACGCCGAGATCAGCTTCGCGGCATTCGCCGGCGTCTACCTGATCGCCATCGCCGCCGGTGTGATCAGCAACGTTCCCGGCGGCATCGGCGTGTTCGAGGCGGTCTTGCTGCTGCTGCTGCAGTCCGTAGCGAAGGACCGGCTGCTGGGCGCTCTGCTCGCGTATCGCGCGATTTATTATTTCGCGCCCTTCGCCGTGGCGCTCGCGCTGTTGGGCGCGCACGAGCTGTGGGCGCATCGCGGACCCGCGGTGCGATTGGTGCAACTCGGGCGCACCTTTCTGGTCGCCGTCACCCCCCAGGCCATCGCGATCGCGGTATTCGTCGCGGGGGCCGTGCTGCTGTTCTCCGGCGCAACGCCCGGGCTCGGCAATCGCTTGGACATGTTGCGCGAGTATTTGCCGCTGCCCGTGCTCGAGCTCTCGCATCTGCTCGGCAGCGCAGTGGGGGTGGGCCTATTGGTGATCGCACACGGCTTGTACCGGCGCCTCGATGCCGCCTGGTGGCTGACGATCTGGCTTTTGTGCGCGGGCATCCTGCTCTCGCTCCTCAAGGGCTTCGACTACGAAGAGGCCACGATTCTGGGTCTGGTGGTGGTCGTGCTGGTCTCTGCCCGGGAGCGCTTCCAGCGGCGCGCCTCCCTCATCGAGCAGCACTACTCGGGTCCGTGGATCGTCGCCTTGATCCTGGTGCTGGTCACTGCGGCGTGGCTGGTGATCTTTGCCAACCGGCACGTGCCTTACGACAACCAGTTGTGGTGGCAGTTCGCGTTCCATGCCTCGGCTCCGCGCAGCCTGCGCGCCTCGCTGTTCGCCGCGGTGATCGCCGCGGCCTACGGCCTATGGAGATTGCTGCGGCCCGCGCGGCCCACGAAGACGGTGCCGAGCGCCGCGGATCTGGAGCGCGCCGCCGCGCTGATTGCCGGCGCCGACGACACCACCGCGAATCTCGCGTTGCTCGGCGACAAGAACCTCTTGTTCAATGCCGAACGCACAGCCTTCATCATGTACGCGGTGTCAGGCCATAGTTGGGTGGCCATGGGCGACCCGGTCGGCTCGCCCGAGGGAGGCGAAGCGCTGGCGTGGGAGTTTCTCGAGACCTGCGACGTGATGGCGGTCTCACCGGTGTTCTACCAGGTCAAGCCGCAAAACCTGGCCCTGTACATCGATCTGGGCCTGAACCTGAGCAAACTCGGCGAAGAGGCGCGAGTGGCGCTCGGCACCTTTTCGCTGGAAGGCCCCCCGCGCGCGGACTTGCGCCAGACGCATCGGCGCGCGCTGCGCGACGGTGCGCAGTTCGAGGTGATTCCGCCCGCGGGGGTCGCGGCCGTGGTGTCTGAGCTGCGCGCGGTGTCGGATGCCTGGCTTGCGGCGAAGAACACCGCGGAGAAGCGCTTCTCCCTGGGGTATTTCGACGAGCGCTATCTCGAGTATTTCGACTGCGGCGTCGTGCGGCGCGGTGGGGCCATCGTCGCATTCGCCAATCTCTGGCGCGCGGGCAACGGCGAGTTGTCGGTGGATCTCATGCGCTACAACGACGGTGCGCCGAAAGGCGTCATCGATTTCCTGCTGACCGAGTGCATGCTGTGGGGCAGGGCCCAAGGCTTTCAGTGGTTCAATCTGGGGATGGCTCCGCTGTCGGGGTTGGAAGAGCATGCGCTCGCGCCGACCTGGCACAAACTTGGGCGCCTGGTGCAGCGTTACGGCGAAGTGTTCTATCACTTCGAGGGACTGCGAAGATTCAAGGAGAAGTTCCTGCCGGTGTGGCGGCCGAGATATCTGGCCGCGCCGGACGGCCTGGCCACGGCGGGTGCTCTACTCGACGTCACTGCCCTCATATCGGGCGGCGTCGGCAAAGTCTTGAGGAAACAATGACCGACACCACGTTCAGGATTGCCGCCCTGCTTCTGCTGTCGCTGGGTACGGCCGTCGCCGCTCCAGAGTCGGTCGACTTCGGACGCTTCGGCCCGATCAGCATCGAGCGCGGCGCCGGGGAGCCGCGCGACGTCGTGCTGTTCCTGTCGGGCGACGGGGGATGGAACCTGGGCGTGGTCTCCATGGCACGGCGGCTCGCCGACAAGGGCGCCGTCGTCGCCGGCATCGACATTCGTCACTACCTCGCGCAGTTGGAACAATCCTCCGAGAAGTGCGTGTCGCCGGCGGTGGATTTCGACAATCTGAACCGCTATCTGCAGGCGAAATTGGGCCTGAAGCGCTATCTGCAGCCCACCTTGGTGGGCTACTCCTCGGGCGCCACCCTGGTGTACGCGACGCTGGTGGAGGCGCCGGACGGATTGTTCAAGGGTGCGCTTTCCATCGGCTTCTGCCCCGACCTGGACCTCAAGAAGCCCCTATGCAAGGGCTCGGGGATCGAGGCGACGCCGCGCCGCGATGCCAAGGGACAGTTGAAGGGCGTCGATTTTCTGGCGGCGAAGAAGCTTTCCGGCAAATGGATCTCCCTGCAGGGAGAGCTCGATCAAGTGTGCCCGGCGCCCGCGACGCAGCAGTTCATCGCGACGGTTCCCGGCGCCGGCATCGTCATGCTGCCCAAGGTGGGCCACGGTTATTCGGTCGAGAAGAACTGGGTCCCGCAATACGAGGCGGCTTACGAGCGGATCACGGCGGCGCCCGGAGCGCCCTAGACGAATTCGCGTTCGATTCTCTGCACCACCTCGCGCATCTTCGGCAGAAACTGTTCGACCGCGGTGCGCAGCGGAACCGCGCTCGCGGCGTAGCGAACGGTGACCGTGGCCAGGATGCGGTCTTTTGCGCGGATCGGGATGGCGAGACTGGTCTCCTCCGACACGCGCCGGGCACGATGCGCCATGCCGAAACCCTGCGTGCGAGTCTCGTTGAGCAGCCGATCGACCTCGAGGCGGCTGCGCGCCAGCCGATCCTCCGGCAGGGTGGAACGGGACAGAAGCTCAAGCAACGCATCCCGTTCCGAACCCGAGCAGAAGGCGAGATAAGCGCGCCCCGCGGCGGAGCCGAGCATGGGCACACGTACTCCTGCGCCGTACTGTTCCAACGCGAGAGGACTCTGACGATCGGTGGTCTCGCGGATCATCATGGTTGCGCCCGACGGGGTCGCGACCGCCACGGGCCACACGATTTGTTCGCCGAGCGCGGCGAGATGCGGCTTGGCGATATGCGCGACCATGGCCTCGTCGTCGAAACCGTCGGACAGGGCGCGGACCATGATGGTCGGCCGATAACAGTCGTCGTGCGGATCGCGGTCGACGTATCCGGCCAGTCGCAGCGTCTCCAGAATGCGGTACGTGGTGGTGCGCGGCAGCCGGACCGCGGTGGCCAGCGTGTTGATGGGCGCCCGCTCCAGGCGATTCAGTTCGGTCAGCACCTCGAGCCCGCGATTCAGGGCGCGAATCGGCCGGGTCGATTCGCGTCCGCTGTCGCCTGCGACGGGGAGTGAGCTTACTTTCGCGTGCATGATCGCCACCCTTTGAGGTTATTTTTCCCGGTAAAACATGAACATAACCCATGGGTGAAGTTCGCGCGGCCCACGGGTTGTGAGGTCCGCCCGCGCGGCACTCGCGCGAGTTCTCAAGGACCCACTCTCGTACATATGTACCCTGTGGACCGAATCTGGTTGCCTGGATGGTGGGATTGCACGGGCCGCTGCCACGCAGCCGAACGCATTCAGCTACAATTTGCGGCCCATTTGAGCGACGTTCAAGGAATCAACCCTATCATGTCGGAAAACCTGAGCGCGGCCGAAGCCGCTCCCACGGCGGTCGAGACGGTCATCATCGGCGCGGGCCCGGTAGGATTGTTCCAGATCTTCGAACTCGGACTTCTCGGAATCAACGCACACATCGTCGACTCGCTGGCGCAGGCCGGCGGCCAATGCACCGAGTTGTATCCCGACAAGCCGATTTACGACATCCCGGCGCTGCCCATTTGCGGGGCCCAGGAATTGATCGACCGCCTTCTGGAACAGGCAAAGCCGTTCAACGCCACCTTTCATCTCGGGCAGGAGGTCACCGAGCTCAAGGCACTCGAGGGCGGCAAATTTCACATCGCCACCTCCGCCGGCACCCGGCTGATTGCCGGCGCCGTGGTGATCGCCGCGGGCGTCGGCTCCTTCCAGCCGCGACGACTGGCGCTGCCGGGCGTCGAGGACTTCGAAGGCAGGAACGTGCACTATCGCGTCAAATCGGCGTCGGACTTTCACGGCCGCGACCTCGTGATCTGCGGCGGCGGAGACTCGGCCCTCGACTGGACGGTGGCGCTGTGCGACAAGGCGCGCTCGCTGACGCTGCTGCATCGGCGGGCGGAATTTCGCGCCGCTCCCGCCACCGTTGCGCGAATGCGCGAATTGGTGAGCGCGGGCAAGATGCAGGTGTTGGAGGGCAACACCACCGGCCTGCGCAGAGACAGCGACAAGCTCACGGGGCTGGACGTGCATACGGCCGACGGACGGGACATCGCACTGTCCGCCGAGCACGTGCTCGCCTTTTACGGGCTGCATCCGAAACTGGGTCCCATCGCCGACTGGGGCATGGAACTCGAGAAGCGGGCGCTCAAGGTGGATACGGAGAGGTTTCAGACCAGCATCCCCGGCATCTTCGCGATCGGCGACATCAACACCTATCCCGGCAAGAAGAAGCTCATCCTGAGCGGCTTTCACGAGGCTGCGCTCGCCGCATTTGCCATCCAGCATCATCTCTTCCCCGAGAAGCGGCAGTTCCTGCAGTACACCACCACCAGTCCCATCATGCAGAAGCGTCTGGGCGTCACGACAGCCGACCCGCATTGAGGCAGCAATGAATCAGCTGCTCGACGATTTGATCAAGGTGATGACGCTCGAGCGGCTCGAGATGAATCTGTTCCGTGGCCAGAGCCGCGACATCGGCAGCCCGCAGGTCTTCGGCGGCCAGGTGCTGGGTCAGGCGCTGGTGGCGGCGACGGCGACGGCCGAGGATCGCACCGCGCATTCGCTGCATGCCTATTTCCTGCGCCGCGGGGATTTCAATTCGCCCATCGTCTACGAGGTCGATCGGGCGCTGGACGGCAAGCATTTCTCCTCGAGGCGAGTCGTCGCCATTCAGCACGGGCGTCAAATCTTCAATATGTCCGCCTCGTTTCAAGCGGCGGAGGCGGGCCTGGAGCACCAGAGCGCGATACCGGAGGTGCCGAGTCCGGACTCGCTGCTCGACATGGAAGCCCATTACCGATCCATGGCCGATCAGTTGCCGCCGGTTGCGCGCCGGATTCTGGAGCAGAAGCGCCCCTTCGAATTTCGTCCGGTACTTCCGCCCGACCCGATGCGCCGGGAGAAATCCCCGCCCGTCAAGTACATCTGGTTTCGGGCGGTGGACGCGCTGCCCGACGACGAGGCCCTGCATCGCTGCCTGCTGGCCTACGTGTCGGATTTCCATCTGCTCGACACGGCCTTGAAGCCGCACGGGGTGTCGATGGTCTCACCCAAATTGGTCATCGCCAGCATCGATCACGCGATGTGGTTTCATCGCCGGGTGCGCGTCGACGATTGGCTCCTGTACGCGATCGACAGCCCGAGCGCCTCGGGCGCGCGCGGTTTCACCCGCGGCAGCATATTTGCGCGCGACGGGCGGCTGGTGGCCAGCGCCGCGCAGGAAGGATTGATCCGGGTGACTCCGCAGCCCTAGGAACCTGCCGTGCTCAAAGCCGTCGCAATCATCGTGCTCGTGGCCGCCGTATTGATCGGCGGCTTGTTGACCCTGCGAAACAGCGGTCGCGCGGGAATGCCGGACGACGCGGTGTTGAAGCGCGCCGCGAAGCGCGCACGAGAGCTCGAGGACGACGACAAGCACTAGTGGCGACGATCGGCGGCGAACCTAAGATCAGGGCGCGTAATTCACGCGCGACGCCTCCCATACTTCGCGCGGCAGGACGAAGAGGTGGCAATCCCACCAGCGGTTCTTGACGCGGCGGTGCCTGCGGTACACCGCTTCCCAGCGCATGCCGATTTTCTCGAGCACGCGAATCGAGGCGGAGTTGTTGATGTCGACCGTCGAGATCACGCGATCGGCGCGCAGATCGTGGAATGCCGCCTCGATGAGCGCCGTCGCGATTTCGGTCGCAAATCCCTTGCCCCAATGCTCGATGGCCAACATGTACCCCAAATCGACCGCATTGCGTTCGATGAACGACAGGTCGCACGCGCCGATCACGCGCATCGATGCGGTCTCTTCGACGGCGAGCTCGAATCGGGTCCGCGGCCGCTCGCGCTGCGAGGCCAGCAAGCCTTCGAGATAGTCGGTGGTGCTTTCCTCGTCGCGGGGTCCGAAGAAGAGGTATCGAGTGACGCGCGGATCCGACGAATAGGCGTGCACGGCCTCGAAATCGGACATGACGAACTCGCGCAAGGTGAGACGGGCGGTGCGAATCGGGAGGATCAGCTTACGCACAGCACCTTGCCCGGATTCAGGATTCCCTTCGGGTCGAGCGCGCGCTTGATGGATTGCATGACGGCGAGTTCCGCCGGGTCGGCGCGGCGCGCAAATTCCTCGGCCTTCAGCCGCCCGATGCCGTGCTCGGCGCTGATGCTGCCGCCGAGACTCTCCACCAAATCGAACATCGCCAGCTCGAGCACGGGCCCGCGGGCCATGAAGCTCTTGATATCCGTTCCGGGCTTCTGGCCCACGTTGAAATGCAGGTTGCCGTCGCCCGCGTGGCCGTAGGAAATGACGTCGCCTTCCGGAGCCAGCCGCCGCACCAAGGCCGAGCCTTCCTCGATCAGCGCCGGAATTGCCGAGACCGGCACGGAGACATCGTGCTTGAGACTCGCGCCGTGGCGCCGCTGCGCTTCCGGGATGGTCTCGCGCAGCTTCCACATGGCCTGGGCCTGCGCGATGGAGGTGGCCAGCATCGCGTCCTCGATCTCGCCGCCCACGGCGGCGTCCTCGAGCGCGGCGGTCAGACTCGCGGCGAGATCCTGGCGCGGATTCGGCGAGGACAGCTCGACCAGCAGATACCAGGGCGTATCTTGACCCAGGGGATCGGCGACACCCGGCACATGTTTCACGGTGAGCTCCACCGCGATGCGGGGCATCAGCTCGAACGAGGTCACTTGATCGCCCGCGGCGGTGCGCAAACGCGCGAGCAGATCCAGGGCCTTCTGCGGCGAGTGGATCCCGACCACCGCGGTGGCGGTGTCCGCCGGCAGCGGAAAGAGCTTCAGGCACGCCGCCGTGATGACGCCGAGCGTGCCTTCCGCGCCCACGAACAAGGATTTCACGTCGTAGCCGGTGTTGTCCTTGCGCAGGCCCTTGAGGCCGTGGAGGACGCGCCCGTCCGCGAGCACCACCTCGAGGCCCAGCACGAGATCGCGCATCATGCCGTAGCGCAGTACGGCGGTGCCTCCCGCGTTGGTCGACAAGTTCCCGCCGATCTGCGCCGTGCCCTCGGATCCCAAACTCAAGGGGAACAGGCGGTCGGCGTCGCGCGCGGCTTTTTGCGCCTCGGCGAGGGTGCAGCCCGCCTCGATGATCATCGAATAGTTGACGGCGTCGATCTGCCGAACGCGATTCAGCCGACGCAGGGACAGGACGATTTGCGAGCCGCCTTCGTCCGGAGTGGCGCCGCCGCAGTAGCTGGTGTTGCCGCCATGGGGCACCACCGCCACTTCCTCGCGGTTGCAGATCGAGAGGATGCGCGCGACTTCATCGGTGCTGCGCGGCGAAAGCACCAGGGGAGTGGCGCCGTGATAGAGGTTGCGGAAATCGGTGAGATAGGGCGCCACCGCATCCGGCGAATCGAACCAGGATCCGCGGCCGACGGCGGCTTTGAGCTCGCCTAGGGTTTTAGGGTCGGGCGGGCGAGGCATGGAGGATCAGAATCGCTTGCCGTTTCCTTCCCGAACCGCCGCCGGTACCGGCTTCAAATCCCAGATCAGTCCGAAGAAGGACATCAGCTTCAGCATGTAGAACGTGATGTCGAATTCCCACCAGTAAAAGCCCTGGCGCACGGAAGCCGGGTAGTGATGGTGGTTGTTGTGCCAACCTTCGCCCAAGGTGATGATGGCCAGCCACACGTTGTTGCGGCTGGCGTCGCCGGTCTTGTAGCGCTGGCGCCCGAACACATGCGACAGCGAATTGATGGTGTAGGTCCCATGATAGACGGCCACGGTAGAGACAAAGAACCCCCACACCAGCATCTGCCAACCGTTGGTCCCCAGGCCCGGTGCGACGTGCTTGAGCAACACACCCAACAGGAACACACCGACCCCGAGAATCGTCGGAACCGCGATATCGAAGCGATCCAGGAAGCGCAGCTCCGGGTACTTGAGCAGATCCTTCACCCGCGACAGATCGGCCGCGAAGTGCTTGTGGGACATGAACCAGCCCATGTGGCTCCAGAAGAAGCCGTGCTGCACCGGTGAGTGCACGTCCTCCGGCTTGTCCGAGTAGACGTGGTGGTGGCGATGATGCGCCGCCCACCAAATCGGCCCGCGCTGCACGGCCGAGGCACCCAGCAAGCCGAAGATGAACTGACCGACGCGCGAAGTCTTGAAGCTGCGATGGGAGAAATAGCGATGATAGAAGCCGGTGATGGCGAACATGCGGACGACGTACAGCGCCAGAGTGACGACGAATGCGGCCCAGCTGAAGCCCACCCAAATCACCGCGAGACAGGCCGCGTGCATCAACAGAAAGGGAATGACCCTGGCCCAATCGATGTGCCTGCTCGACTCCCGAGGCGGCACGGTTTCAATCGGCCGGGTCGCAAAGTCGCTGTTGCCGAACCAGCGCGTCAGCTCCCGGCCCACGCGCACCGTCGGCGGCTCTACCACGATTTCATTTTCCGGAGTCATCTGCCTTCCTGTGATTGCAATGCCGCTATACGTTCATCGAGGGGCGGATGACTCATGAACAACCGCATGAACCCATTCGCACTTCCCGTGTTGATGCCGAAGGCCTGCATCTGTTGCGGCATCGGCTCCCCCTGGCTGCGCTTCAACGCCTGCAGCGCGCCCACCATGCTGCCGGTACCGGCAAGGTCGGCGCCGCCGCGATCGGCGCGAAACTCCCGCCGCCGCGAATACCAACTCACGATCATGCTGGCGAAGATTCCGAGCACGATCTGCGCCACCATCGTCGTCAGAAAGAATCCGATTCCGGAATCCTCCCGCTCGTTCTTGAACAGCGCGCGATCGACGAAACTACCGATGATCCGTGCCAGAAATATGACGAAGGTATTTAGCACACCCTGCAGCAGCGCGAGCGTAACCATATCACCATTCGCCACATGGCTCACTTCGTGACCCAGTACCGCCTCGATCTGCTGCCGCGACATGTTGCGCAGCAGGCCGCTGCTCACGGCCACCAGGGCCGCATTGCGCCGGGCGCCGGTGGCGAACGCGTTCATCTCCTCGGCCTCGAATATACCCACCTCCGGCATGCCGACATGAACCCGTTCGGTCAAGCGGGCCACCGTGGCGAGCAGCCACCGCTCCACCTCCGATTGCGGCGCCGCGATCACGCGTACGCCCATGATCCGCTTCGCGGTCCATTTCGACAGCGCAAGCGATATCAGCGCGCCGCCGAAGCCGAAAATGGCGGCAAAGACCAGCAGACCGCCCAAGCCCCCGCCCGCCAAACGCACGCCGAAAACCTGCTCGACGATGAATACCACCAGCGTGAGCAGGGCCAGCACGGCCAAGTTGGTCACGATGAACAGGAAAATGCGCTTCATAAGCCTTTTCTTCGGGGAAACTATCCACAATATGGTAACGCGGCCTTAGCCGAGGTCGGGACGATCTGGTTCAATTTCAAGCGCGCGCTCGAGATTGGGGCCGCCGAGTTTTGCGCGGGTGTGCGACCGCCGTCCGGACAGACTAAGCTATGTCCCGGTAATGTATGGATTTAATCGTGTAAAGGGTGGGCATGCAATATAGGGACTACTACGAGGTCTTGGGCGTGGCGCGCGGCGCCGACGCAGATGCGGTGAAGCGCGCCTATCGAAAGCTGGCGCGCAAGTACCATCCCGACGTGAGCAAGGAAAAGAACGCCGAGAGCAAATTCAAAGAGGTGCAGGAGGCCTACGAGGTGCTGCGCGACCCGGAGAAACGGGCCGCCTACGATCAGCTGGGGCGCGACTACCGGACCGGCCAACAGTTCCGGCCGCCGCCGGATTGGGCGCAGCGTTTCAGTCACTCCGGCGGCGGCCAGGGTAGCCAGCGCTTCTCCGACCTCAACGGCTTCAGCGATTTCTTTTCCAGTCTTTTTGGCGGAGCCACAGGAGCGCCGCCGCCGGAGGCGGACGCGGGTTACCTCGAGGTCACCGTCGAGGAGGCATTCACGGGGACGAAACGGCGGGTCGCGCTCAACGAAGGCGGACGCTCGCGAGCGGTCGACGTTCAAATACCGCCCGGGGTCACGGACGGGCAGTCGCTGCGTATCCCCATACCTACCGGCGGCTCGTCCCTGATATTCCGGATCAAACTGCGTGCGCATTCGCTCTATGTGCCGCAGGGCAAGGACGTGCAGATCGAGCTGCCCTTGGCGCCATGGGAGGCCGCCTTGGGCGCCAAGGTGGCCGTGCCCACGCTCGGCGGCACCGTCGAATTGACAGTGCCCGCCGGAGCACAGTCGGGCCAGAAATTGCGGTTGCGCGGCCGAGGGTTTCCCGGCACTCCCCACGGCGATCAAATCGTCAGCATCAAGCTGGTGACGCCGGCGGCCCAATCGGCGGAGGCCAAGCAGGCCTACGAACGGATGAAGAGCGAATTCAATTTCGATCCGCGCGCCGGTTGGCCGTAAGTCTGCTAACCGTCGCCGATTTCCTCCGCACCGTCCGCGGTCATGCCGACGCCGGCGTCCGAGAGATGCGCCGCGGCCGCTTGTACGCTTTGCGGCTTGACGAACAGCGCCGACACCTCGGGGTGGGCGCTCCGAATGCGGGCCTCCAATTCGGCCACGGCCCGCTCGATCTCCGGGGCGCGCAAATGATCGTAGAAATCGAGGCTCAAGGTCGCGATCACATTGCGCGGCGCGAGCTGTACCGTCACGATGCTGTTGGCCTTACACACGCCGGCGATGCCGGCCGCCGTGCGCATGATGGCTTCGCTCAAACTGGGATCGGCGCGTTCGCCGATCAGCAGCGCCTTCGATTCTCGTGCCAACAATCCGGCCACTCCGGCCAGGATGACCGCGATGACCAATGAGGCCACGCCGTCCCAGCGGGTATCCCCCGTCAGCAACGCCGCCGCGGTGCCCGCGGCCGCGGCGCCTATACCCAGGATGGCGGCGGTGTCCTCGAAGACCACGATGAAGGTGGGCGGGTCCTTCGAGCGTCTGAAGGCCTCCCATAAACCCCGGTTACGCTGAGTCGCGCGGAAGGCGCGCATCCCCACCCACCAGGATGCGCCTTCGAACCCCAGCGATACCGCCAGTACGATGAAAATGACGGCCGGCCGCTCGATGGGCGCCGGGCGAAGCAGCCGATCCACGCCTTCGTAGACTGAAACTCCCGCCCCCAGCGCGAAAATGAGCAGGGCCACGACGAAGCTCCAAAAATAGAGTTCGCGGCCGTAGCCGAAAGGGTGCACACGGTCGGCGGGCCTCTGCGAGCGCTCGATCCCGTATAGCAGCAACAGCTCGTTGACCGTGTCGACCAGGGAATGCACCGCCTCGCTCAGCATGGCGGCGGAACCCGTGACTGCGGCGGCGACGAACTTCGAGGCGGCGACCAGCACATTGCCGGCCAGTGCCGCCCAGACGGCCGCATTGGTGCCTGTTTTGGCCATGCTATCTTGAAGAACCCCGGGGCGGCCCCATGTCGCTCTTGGAAAACCGCTCGCCGCCGCGTTTCATCGCCGCGCTCGAGCGTATCTGTAAAACAACCCAGATTGTAAAGGCCATGAGCACCGAAACACAGCCGCAGACCCGAGAGTTCCAAGCCGAAACCAAGCAAGTATTGCGATTGGTGATTCATTCCCTGTATTCGCACAAGGAAATTTTCCTGCGCGAGCTCATCTCCAATGCCTCCGATGCCTGCGAGAAGCTGCGGTTCGAGGCGTTGGCCAAACCGGACCTATTGGGCTCGGACGATCTGGCCGTCACGCTGATTCGGGACTCGGCCGCCGGCACCCTCACCGTCAAGGACAACGGCATCGGCATGAACGAGGCCGAAGTGATCGACAATCTGGGGACCATCGCCCGTTCGGGAACCAAGAGATTTCTCGAGGCGTTGAGCGGCGATTCGGCCAAGGATGCACAGCTGATCGGCCAGTTCGGAGTCGGGTTCTATTCGGCGTTCATCGTCGCCGACAAGGTCACGGTGTTGACCAAGCGGGCCGACGCCCCCGGTGTGCGCTGGGATTCGGACGGCGAGGGTGAGTACCTGATCCAGGCCGACGGCAAGACGGACCGCGGCACCGAAGTGATCCTGCACCTGCGCGAGGAGGACAAGGAGTTCCTCGAGCCGGCGCGCATCAAGGAGCTGGTGCGAAAGTATTCGGATCACTTGAGCCTGCCCATCATTCTCAAGACCGGCGACACCCAGGAGACGGTCAATCAGGCCAAGGCATTCTGGACTCGCCCCAAGTCTGAGCTCACCGAAGACGAATATCAGGCCTTCTACAAGCATATTACCCACGATTCCGAGGGCGCCAGGGTGTGGGCGCACAACAAGGTCGAAGGCAATATCGAATACACCTCACTGCTGTACCTGCCGAAACGGGCCCCCTTCGATTTGTTCGAGCGCGAGCAGAAGCGCGGCATTCAGCTCTACGTC
>Ga0209274_10000124_pt1 | contig 65845 bp, 57 predicted proteins | sample HubBroMetageREF1_FD_188343 | JGI IMG/M metagenome (GOLD analysis project Ga0209274, IMG submission 188343) | Reference soil microbial communities from the Hubbard Brook experimental Forest, New Hampshire, USA - Hubbard Brook CCASE Soil... | ecosystem: Environmental > Terrestrial > Soil >...
GTCTTCATCCTTCAGCGCCTCGTCAAGATTGGTTTTACTGGCGAGGTAGTAGTTGGCGGCTTCGTCCCAGCTCTCCCAGAAATATTGATTCAGCCCGCGTATTTGCCGGTGAATGCTGGCTTCGACGATGTCGTCTACTTTGACCGCAACTTTGAAGGGCACCGCGACCTTGTCCCAGCGCAAAGTAATTACGGTGGAGTCCGGTTTGACGTCATCAAAGTCGTAGGTCAGGGCGTCGTGGAATTCTGCCGTCTGCGGCTTCACGGTGACCCGCAGCGCGTCTTCATCCTGCTTATAGCTGAAACTTCCCCACGCGGTGGACATTTTCGAGAAGATCACAGTCCACTGATTCTCGCCCGGAATCATGTGCAGGCCGTAGGTTCCTTTGTCGAGCGGCTGACCTTCAATCGTGACCGGATCGGTGAACGTGACGGTGGTATTTTCGTTGGCTCCAGCGCGCCAGACTTGCCCGTAGGGCACAACCTTGCCCCAGATTGGGCGGCTATTCACCAGCGGCCGGTGGTAATTGACGGTGACGTCGGTTAAGCCGATGCGCTGCGTGACCACGGCATGCTGGCTCTGCAGCGGCAGATCGAGCATGATGCCTTGAGCCTGACAAAGACTGGCCAACGCCAGAAAGCCTGATAACAAAACAAGCAGACGAGTTCTGTGCATGGAAGCTCCTCTTCTCTGGTGGGAATCGAGCAGCCGATTCAGGCGCAACCCTGGATAGAACACGAGGTGAAGCACTTGCGCCTGACCGCTGTGCTGTTTGGCTTAGACGAGGAACAGAGGCCGAGGTAAGCGGGCAGTCCGCAAACACCTTCAAAGTGTGGCTTTGTAGCCTTCCCACTGCTGCTTAAGCTTTTCCATGAAGGCAATGAATCGCGGATCTTTTCTCAGATTGTCCAGGTTGGCGTCGCCTTCAAACAGAGGATAGTTAGGGAAGCCCTCCTCTGCCGTTACTTGCAGCCACTTGAGCGCTGGCTCTGGCTGGTGCATCAGCGCGTAAGCTGAAGCGATGTTGTAAGAGGTGTGATGAAAGTGAATGAATCCCCGGCCGATCTCAATCGCGTGCTGGATCGCGGCCTCCGCTTCTTTCTGCTTGCCAGCCTGGGCCAGCATCATGGCTTTCGTGCTTGAGACCAGACCGCTCTCGTCTTTGGGATAGTCTTTGAGCAGTTGCTCAATTAACGCCGACGCTTCTTCGTTCCGCCCCAGCCGGAATAAAGCGTTGGCTTTGTAAGCACCTACGCCGGGGTTTTTTCCGACCGGGGTGGTGTCGAAGATCTGAAAGGCTTCTTCGTACTTAGCCCGGCACATCTGGATTTGGCCCAACCGGAACCTCGCCAGCGTATTGCCGGGATTGATGGCTAATGCTTTTTCAAGCTCCTGCCATCCCTTATCGAGCAAGCCGATGTGAAGGTAGACGTATCCCAGTTGGTGATGCGCCTCATCGAAATTGGGATTCAGTTCGATTGCCCGCTGGTAAGAGTGAATTGCCTGTTCGTGGGGGAACCGCTTATAGGGCGTCCACAAAATCAGCCCGCGGGCAAAATGTCCCTCGGCCAGATTGGGGTCAATGGCCAGCGCTTTTTCCGCCGCCACTTCCGCATCCTCATTCAGCTTGGCTTTCTCGGCCGCAGGCGCGAAGAGGCGCGCTTTAATCGCGTAGGCGCGAGCCAGTTCGGCATAAGCGGAAGCGAAGTTTGGGTCAGCTGCGATGGCTTGCTGAAACAGTTTGATGGCAGCTTCATTATTCTCCGGATTCTCACTGCTGACATTCACCTTGCCGCGCAGGTAGGCATCGTAGGCTGCGGAGTTCGCGGACACGGCGCCAGACAAAGGTGTCTCCTTCGGCGTCCGCAACGACCGCACATATACGGCTACCGCCACCACCAGCGCAGCGGCTCCGAGGAGCATCCCGACTCTTGCGGCGCTAAGCCCGTGCGGCCTCCCCTCCGGGGAGACGCCGGTTGCCTGCCGTTTGGCGGCTGGCGCCGGGGGTTTTTGCCTCGGCCGTTCACCTTCACGCTCCTGGCGGACATACCGCAGGTCCGCGATCAGATCGCTCATCGTCTGATAGCGCAGTGCGGCTTTCTTCTCCAGGCACTTGTAAACCAGTTGCGCCTCTCCGTCGCTATCAGGGACCAGGCCGGAGCTCCCGATCGGCGCAGGATCGATGGTGAGGATGGCTGAGATAAGCTCTGCCTTGCTCTTCGCGTCGAAAGGTCTCCGGCCGCTCAACAATTCATACAACACGGCGCCGAAGCTGAAGATGTCGCTGCGGCAATCCAGTTCCTCGCCTCGTACTTGTTCAGGAGACATGTAGGGCAGCGTGCCCACCAGCATTCCCGGCACGCTCAACAGGCTGGCAGTATCGGCATCGACAATTTGGGGATCGTGCACCACCTTGGCCAGTCCGAAGTCGAGCACTTTAACCTGGGCCTCGGTCGTGAGCATGATATTTTCCGGTTTGATGTCGCGATGAACGATGCCGCGGGCATGCGCTTGTTTGAGCGCCTCGGCTACCTGTTCGGCGATCGCGAATGCTTCCCGCGCATCGGGCCTATGGTGCTTCAGCCTCGCTGCTAAAGTTTCTCCTTCGATGTATTGCAGGACGATGAAGCTGCAATCGCCGTCCTGGCCGACTTCGTAGATCGCGCAAATGTTCGGATGGTCGAGCGTGGCCGCGGTTTTAGCCTCACGCAGCAGGCGTTGCCTAGCACGCTCATCACCGGCGATCTCGGGAGGGAGAAACTTTATCGCGACCTTCCGGCCCAGCTGCTGGTCTTCCGCCAGGTAAACCTCGCCCATGCCGCCCCGTCCCAGCTTCTCGAGGATTCGGTAGTGCGAGATGGTTCGGCCAACCATTTGCGGCTCATGTTAGGTCTGGCGCGAGGCCAAGTCAATGAAAACAAGCAGTTATCGATAGCGGGACGATTGGCGAGAATCACTATTTGCTCGCACCACTCGAGGGGAACTTGACAAACCGTCGCCGCAGGTTCAGAATTCTTAAAGGCGAATAAAAAGCGAATCACCGCCTCCGCGGCATCAGCCCGGCGTTCCCTGAAATTCCTGAGGAATCTATGTCTTCCGCAGTGGTTTCCACTTCGGCGGCCCAGGGCCGCCCGTTTGTTTTTGATATTGAAGACGTAGCCGAACCATGCCCGCAGCCTTCCGGAGAGGAGCTTTTTCCTGAGGCGCGCCCGCCGCGGCGAGTGGTTCCCGGGGCCTTCAAAGATGCCCGACTCGCCGGCGTTACTCCAGCTTCGCGGTTGGCGGTGCGTCCCACGCCAGAAATGGTTTCGAGCGGCATCGCCGCTGTGGATGCTCTTACCGGAGGCCTACCGCGCGGTTGTCTGACTGAAATATGCGGTCCGGCTTCTTCCGGCCGCACTACTTTGCTACTGGCTGCATTGGCCGCTGCTACCGGGCGCGGAGAATTCTGCGTGGTCGTGGACGCGAGCGATGCTCTTGATCCGCAGTCTGTGGTTGCCGCAGGGGTGGAGTTGGACCGGCTGCTGTGGGTGCGCTGCGGGGAAAATTTACCAGAGAAGCGCCTGGAGCAACTTCTGCGCGCGGCGGACCTGCTGCTCGAAAGCGGAGGCTTCGGATTGATCGCCCTCGATCTTGGCGATCTGCCGCCACAGACGGTGCGCCGCATCCCGCTGACCACCTGGTTTCGCTTCCGCCGCGCTGTGGAGCACACCCCGACCGTGCTGCTCGCGGTCGAGCAGCAGTCCATCGCCGGAAGCTGCTCTTCTTTATTGATCAAGCTGGGGCCGATCAAGCTGGGATCGCGAATAAGCGAGCAGTCTACGGATATCCAATTCCCGGCGCCCACCCACGCGCATTTGCTGACTGAACTGGAAATCACGGCGGAATTAGTGCGCTCAAGATTAGATCGCAAACCGGTTCGTTCCGCCGAGATCACCTTCGCCAGCAAAACCGCCTGGGCGGGATAAAAAAACAGTAGCCAGTTGCCAGTTGCCAGAAGAACCTGACTGGGTACTGACAACTAGGTACTGGGTACTGCTTCATGTTTGCCTGCATCTTCGTGCCGAATTCTCCCGTGGCCGCGGTGTTCCGCGCTGAGCCGGAGTTGCGCGCGCGGGCCGTAGCCATTTTCGAAGGCAAGCCTCCGCTGGAAAAAGTTTTTGCCGTGAATGAGAGCGCAGAGCGCATGGGAATCACGCCCGGCATGACGAAGGCCCAGGCGGAACTTTGTTCGGAGGTGACGCTGCGCCCGCGTTCCCTATTGCAAGAATTGTCTGCGCATGCCGCTCTGCTGGATTGCGCGCAGTCGTTTTCGCCGTGCGTGGAAGATGCCGCAGACGACACGGCAATTCTTGACCTCGCAGGCATGGAATCTCTTTTCGGATCGCTGCCGGAGATTGCCAGTAGCCTCTTCCGTCGCACCGCAGACCTTGGACTTGATGCAAATGTCGCCGTGGCCTCGAATCCCGATGCCGCCGTGCTCGCCGCCCGCGGTTTCTCCGGCGTGACCGTGATTCCACCAGGAAAAGAAAGCGAGTCTCTGGGATTGCTGCCGGTGGAAGTGCTGTTTCCAGAAAAGTGGAAAAACAAAGAGACTGAAAGGAAGAAGAAAGAAGACGAGCAGGAAAGAGAATCGTCGCACTTGCTCGAAACGCTGGAACGCTGGGGCGTTCGAGATCTGCATGCTCTGGCTGCGTTGCCGGAAATTGCTCTGAGCGAGCGTCTGGGTCCGGAAGGCTTGCGCTTGCAGCAATTGGCGCGGGGCGCGGCTTCACGCACGCTGGTTCCGGTGGAAGCGCCAGCAGTATTTGAGGAAGCAGTTGAGTTGGAATATCCCATCGTGTTGCTGGAACCACTGGCTTTTCTGCTCAATCGTCTGCTCGAGCAGATCTGTGCCCGTTTGGCTTCACGCGCCCTGAGCACGCAGGAACTGCGGCTCACGCTGGAACTGCAGAATCTGGCGGGAGCCGATCCTCAACTCGACACTTTCGGGATTCCCAGCGAGAGCGACGAATCCCATAGCGCAACCCAATCCCAATCGCCGGCTCAGCATTTTGTTTCCGGGCGGCAAAGCAAATTCTGCCGAACTCTTGGTCTTCCTCTTCCTATGCTCGATGCCAAACTTTTTCTCAAGCTGCTGCAACTGGACTTGAACGCTCATCCGCCGGGCGCGCCCATCGTGAAGATTCATCTTGCCGCGGAACCGGCGCGGCCGCGATCGGCCCAAGGCGGCCTGTTTCGGCCTCCGTCGCCGGAACCGGAAAAACTGGAACTCACACTGGCGCGCATTGCCGGACTGGTCGGCGAAGCCCGTGTAGGCTCGCTGGAGTTGCTGGATACGTACCGTGCCGAAGGTTTCCGCATGCGGCGCTTCGTGGGGACGACTCCAGAAACGAAACCTCAAAAGGCTTCAACAGAAGAAAAAACTGCCATTGCCGCTCTACGCATGTTCCGTCCGCCGCTGCGAGCCACTGTAACTTTGGAGAACGGGGAACTGGTGCGCGTGGTCTGCTCGAAGAAAAAAGAAGTGCAGGGCAGAGTGCTCTGGAAAGTTGGCCCCTGGCGCAGTTCCGGCGACTGGTGGGAGCGGGAAGCCTGGGCCCGCGATGAGTGGGACATCGCCCTGCAAAATGCAGACGGCGTCGCTCTCTACCGACTGGTGCACGATCTGCTCGGCGGAGGCTGGTTCGTGGAAGGCACGTATGACTGAAAAACAGTGGCCAGTGGCCAGTGATCAGTGGCCAGTCTTTTCTCCAGAATTAACGAGAACTGGCCACTGACCACTGATCACTGACCACTGATGTACATCGAGCTTCACGCCCGCTCTGCTTTCAGCTTCCTCGAAGGATCTTCCTTGCCCGAGGAGTTGATGTTAGCTTGCGCCCGGCTCAACATGCCCGCCATGGCCCTGCTCGACATCGACGGCGTCTACGGTGCGCCACGTTTTCACCAGGCTGCAAAAAAGATTGGTCTTAAAGCGCACATAGGCGCGGAAATCTCTGCTGATCTTTTTTCGCCGCAGAGATTTCGTATCCCTCTACTCGTTTCCTCTCGTGCCGGCTATCAAAACCTCTGCCGTCTGATCACTAAAATGAAGTTGCGCGCGAAAAAAGGCGAAGGCGCCGTCCACGAGGAAGAACTGCAAGAGCACGCCAACGGACTCATTTGCCTGACCGGCGGCGCGGAGGGCCCTCTGGCGGCTGTCTTGCGGCATGGCGGCATCGAAGCAGCCCGCAAGCAAGTCGAGCAATTGGTCGGACTGTTTGGCCGCGGCAATGTGTACGTCGAGTTGCAACGTCATTTTCATCGGGAAGAAGAAACGCGCAACCGCGCCGCCATCGCAATTGCCCGGTCGCTGAATCTTCCTCTGCTCGCGACCAATGGCGTCTGCTACGCCGTCACGAAAGATCGCGAACTCTGCGATGCATTCACCGCCATCCGCCATCACCGCACGCTGTCCACAGCCGGAAGGCTGCTGGCACGCAACTCCGAGCGTCATTTGAAATCGCCGCAAGAGATGCAGCAGCTTTTTGCCGACCTGCCTGAAGCTCTCGCCAACACGCTTGAACTCTCTTCGCAGCTTGAATTCACGCTGAACAATCTCGGCTACGAGTTCCCCCGTTATCCCCTTCCCGAAGGCGAGACCATGAACTCGTTCCTGCGGGACCGCGCCTGGGAAGGATTTCACCAGCGCTATGGACGCGCTACGACTGACATGCAAACCCGCGCCCGCCGCCAGGTTGAGCGCGAACTCGCGCTCATCGAAAAACTTAAACTCGCGGGATATTTTCTCATCGTCTGGGACCTAGTCCACTTCTGCCGCGAGCAAAACATTCTGGCCCAGGGACGCGGCTCGGCCGCCAACAGCGCCGTTTGTTATTCCCTCGGCATCACCGCAGTCGATCCCGTCAGCATGGAACTTTTGTTCGAGCGCTTTCTATCGGAGGAGCGCGGCGAGTGGCCCGACATCGATCTCGACCTGCCCAGCGGCGATGAGCGTGAAAAAGTTATCCAGCATGTCTACCACCGCTATGGCGAGCGCGGTGCAGCCATGACAGCCAACGTCATCACCTACCGCAACCGCATGGCGGCACGCGAAATGGGCAAAGCTCTCGGATTCGATCCGGAAACGCTCAATAAAATTTCCGCCGCCGTCGCCACCTGGGAATTTCGCGACGAAAACGATGCCCTCGATCGCCGCTTCCGCGATGCCGGGCTCGACCTCAACCATCCCCGCCTGCGCAAATATTATGAACTGTGCCTCGCTGTACAGGATATGCCGCGCCATCTCGGCCAGCACTCCGGCGGCATGGTCATCTGCCAGGGACAACTCGACTCGGTCGTGCCGCTCGAACCCGCTTCCATGCCCGGCCGCGTGGTGGTGCAGTGGGATAAAGAAGATTGCGCCGACATGGGCATCATCAAAGTTGATTTGCTCGGCCTGGGCATGATGGCCGTGCTCAAAGATTCCATCGAGCTGATTCGCAACCACTACGGTGAAGAAGTCGATCTGGCGCATCTTCCGCAGGATGATCCCACGGTTTATTCCGCGCTGCAGCAAGCCGATACCGTGGGCCTGTTTCAGGTGGAAAGCCGGGCACAAATGTCATGCCTGCCGCGCCTATGCCCGAAACGTTTCTACGACATCGTGGTGCAGGTCGCGATCATCCGGCCCGGGCCGATCGTCGGCCAGATGGTGAATCCTTTTCTCTTGCGCCGCCAGGGACGCGAAGAGGTTACGTATCCGCATCCCTCGCTCGAACCGGTGCTCAAGCGCACGCTCGGCGTTCCACTATTTCAGGAACAGCTACTTCGTCTCGCCATGATCGCCGCTAACTTCACGGGCGGCGAAGCAGAAGACTTGCGCCGCGCCATGGGCTTCAAGCGGTCGCAGGCTCGCATGAAGGAAATCGAAGCCAGACTGCGATCCGGCATGACGCAGAATGGAATCCTGCCCGAGGCGCAGGAAAAAATTATTCTTTCCATCACCTCTTTCGCGCTCTACGGATTCCCCGAATCGCACGCCGCCAGCTTCGCCTTGATCGCGTATGCCAGCGCTTATTTGAAGTGTCATTACCTTGCCGCGTTCACCGCCGCCCTGCTCAACAACCAGCCCATGGGATTTTATTCTCCGGCGACGATCGTCAAAGACGCGCAGCGTCATGGATTGAAAATGCTGCCGGTGGATGTGGCGCGGTCGGAATGGATGTGCAGTCTAGAAACAGTGGCCAGTGGTCAGTGGCCAGTGGCCAGTAAAACCACAGCTGACGGGATTCCTGCGCTGCGCTTGGGCTTGCGTTACGTCCGCGGCCTGCGCGAAGAAGGCGCTCAGGCGCTGGTGCACGAGCGTATGCTTGCTCCGTTTGCTTCCATTCACGATCTCACTCGCCGTGTTCCAGAATTGCGCAAGGATGAACTCACTACGCTGGCGGAAATCGGGGCGCTGAATAAAATCGGAAATCCACCACGGAGACACGGAGACACGGAGAAAATCAAGGAACTTGGCCACGGATTTCCACGGATCTTCACGGATTCAATCAATGACCAAAAAGCAACAATCAAGAATTTCTCCGTGGCTCCGTGCCTCCGTGGTGAGAACGAACTCCACCGCCGCGACGCTCTCTGGCAGGTGGAACGGGCGGTGCGCGGCTCCGGGCCGCTGCTGGAAAAATTGCCCGAGCCAGACTTGCCTTCTCCTCTGAAGCCTATGAACCACGAAGAGCGTCTGGTTGCCGATTTCCACGGCACCGGCCTCACCGTGGGACCGCATCCCATGGCTTACCGCCGCGACTGGCTGAATGCCATGGGCATTCGCCGGGCCAGCGATCTCCGCGAGATTCCCAACGGCAAGCGTCTTCGCATCGGAGGCTGCGTAATCGTGCGCCAACGCCCCGGAACCGCGAAAGGTTTTGTATTTCTCAGTCTGGAAGATGAAACGGGAGTGGCCAACGCGATCATCGCGCCCGACCTGTTTCACCGCAACCGCCTGCTGCTGGCCTCAGAACGGTTTCTGGCCATCGAAGGCATTCTGCAGAATCAGGACAACGTGATCTCAGTGAAAGCCGAGCGGGTGCAGCCACTGTTCGTCACCAAGGCCGAAACCGTATCGCACGATTTTCACTAAACGGATTCTAGGAACTGGAAACCAGAAACTGAGAACTGAGAACTGAGAACTGAGAACTGAGAACTGAGAACTGAGAACTGAGAACTGAGAACTGAGAACTGCCTTACTGCTCGGGAGCCGGCGCCTCTTCAGGTCGACCATTTTCCGGTGGCGCGAGCGGCAGCTTGGTGGCTCCGCGCATGATGTCGCGCTCCTCCGGGGAGAACACGCCTTTGAAGCGGTTGGAATCAATGATCTGCTCCCGCTGCTCCGGGGGCATGGCGCGCAGATCGCGCACCGCGGTGGTCACCATGCGCCGCCGGTCGGGCGGAAGCTGCTGTAGCCGGCCGAACAGTTCTCGCGCTTGTTGCTTCTGACCAGGCGTCAAGTGTTCCCAGGTTTCCATCCGGTTCAGCATGCGCTGCTGCTGCTCCGGCGGGCGGCTCAGGAAATTATGCAGCCGCTCTCGCAGCATCTGCTGGCGCTCCGGAGACAATCGGCGGAATGCCGGATCGTTTTGCAAAGCGCGTTCCTGCTCATTTGGAGACAGGCCTTTGTACCGGCGCAGCCAGTCGCCAGCATGTCCCTGTCCTGGGCGAGGCTGCGGACGATTCTGATTCGCCGCTGGCCGTCCTTGCACCGGCCGGAAGTAGCTGCGCTGCGCGAGGCAAGGAGAAAGAGATGCCACAACGGTCGCCATCGACAGCACCGCCGTCGCCATCCATCCCGTTATAAAATCCCCCCGCCGCATTTTCCCCGCCCCTGGTCCTAACTCAGTTCGCGCTATTTCTTCTCGCTATTTCGGACTTCGTCCTTACGGATTCGCCTGCACGTCGTGCTGCACTTCCAGGTCATCCAGCAAATCGAAATCGGAATACAAATCGTGATTCTTTTCCAGAGCCTGAAGATCGCTTACCGCTGTGCCCGGTTCGGTCGGCACCTGAGAATCGATCACCGCAACTTCGTCGCCTCCCCGGTAGATACCGCTGCTTTGGGTCAGGAACAAGCCCACCCCAATCGCCATCAGCACCGTAAGCGCCGCCGCCAGCACCGGACGCCGGAACCACCCCAGCCAGCCAGCCTGCGGCTTGGCCATCTCTTCCCGCAGGCGTGCCTGCAGACGCACATCAAAATACGGCGACGGCTCCGGAACCTGCCATTCGTCCAGCAACGCCATCGTCCGCCGGATCTCTTCCATCTTTCCGGCGCAGGTGTCGCAGCCTGCCAAATGTCCGCCAATCTCCGGCGACATCCCCATCAAGCCGGAGGCCAGGTCCGGCATCATTTCACGAATCTCTTCGCACCTCATAACCGTACTCCCCTCAGTTTCTCTTCAAATACGCCACTATCGCTTCGTCTAGACGAAATGCCGCTTCCTAGACAAATTCTTTCAACTGTTCCCGCAAAGTCTCGTACGCCCGGAACAACAATGACTTCGTCGCCGACTCGCTCAACTTCAATACATCGGCAATCTGCTTGTAATCCATCTGCTGGTACTTGTGCATCAGCACGGCCAGCTTCTGCCGCTCCGGCAGGGCCTCCACTTTACTGCGGATCGCCAGCATCCGCTCCCGCCGCACCAAAGCTTCTTCGGCCGTCATGGTACCGTCGGCCACATCCATCGTCGTGCCAGTTTCCTCATCCGGCTCGTCCAAGCTGACCGTCACCTCTGGCCGCTCCTTGCGCGTGTCGCGCGCATGATTGACCGCCAGGTTGGTCGCAATGCGATAAAGCCAGGTCGTGAACTTGGCGCTGGCTTCGTAAGTCTGGCGCGAGCGATACACTCGCAGAAAAACCTCCTGAGCCAGATCCTCCGCCGCCGCCGTGTTGCGCGCCATCCGGTACATGAAACTTACCAGTGGACGGCGGTATTTCTGCACCAGAAAGTCGAAAGCGGACTGATCCCCCGCTTTCACCCGCAGCATAACCTCGGCGTCGGTATAGCTCTCGGCGCCGGCCATCGCTGGCTGCAGATCGCCTGCCGGGCGAGGGCCCAGCGAGGCCATCAGGACGCCTCGGTCCATGGCGGCAGTGCTCACACTAGATTGAACCCTGCTATGGGAAGAAAGTTGTTCTTTTTCCGGTTCCGGCAAGCCTGCGGAAGTCCCCCCAGATGAGGGGGATACAGCGGATCGAGGTGGCCTGGCTTGGTCCGGCATGAAGCGTTACTTTGGGCATGGATGCCGGCGACCCAAAAACCGCCTTTGCCCCCTGCCGCCGATAGGCTATCACGCCCGGTTCTCCTACCCCAAACGCTGTTTGCAGGAAGCGGATCGCTCCTACCTTGCGCCGTCGTCGACCTGCAAGGTTTGCAGGAACCAGCTACTTCGAACGATAGGTGAGATGTCCAATCGATCACTTCGCCCAGCCGAGACCGTCGGCAAACTTGCCCGCAACAATCAGCTTCTGGACGTTCCATTGTTCCAGATCAATGGCCGCGACCTTCCCACTCGCGCTGCACGACACATACGCTACCTTGCCGTCAGGACGAATCAAAACCTCCTGCGGGAGACTTGGAACGTCGATACGGCGCGCCACCTGCATGCTTCCGAGGTCCACGACAGCCACCTGGTTCGTAGAGGGGACCGCGACCAGCAGCCAACGGCCATCCGGCGTTGCGGCCGTCCCGTAACCCAACCCAGGAAGCGCCACCCAGGTATTCACCCGCTTCGTCGCCGTATCGATCACGGCGAGCTGGGGCTTGGTTTGATCCGCTGTAAACACCAGCTTGTCATCGCTTGAGATCGAAATCCGCTGTACCTGCCCCGCAACCGGAATTACCGCAACTGTCTTGCGGCCCACCATGTCGAGTACGGACACGGTGCCAGGTCCGACGTTTGCCGTATACCCGAGCCGCCCGTCATGCGACAAAGCTAGCATGTGCGACTCCTCCTGCCCGGTTGGAACCGCGCCCACGATCTTCCTGGTTCGCGGATCGACGACGGTTACGCTCTTGTCTAACTCCGTGGTGACATAGAGCAACCCACTCGCAGGGTCCAGAACTGGAAGATGCGGTCGCACCCCATGACCAAAGTCGATGTCGCCGACGATCTCCCGCGACGGCAGATCGATGACCAGCATCTCGTGTCCATCGATGCCGGGCTTTCCGACGCCCGAGCTGCCATAGATGGGTACAAAGGCAGTGCGTCCGTCCGCGGATACGGCGATTTCATGGCCGTGAACCCCGGTGGTCTTCTCCGCGATGGTGGCAACCTGACGCGCGGACACGGGATCGACGATGCTCACGTCGGTGTCGCCCTGATTGACGACCAGCAACGTTTGTGCACTGGCACCCGCTGGGATCAATCCGAGACCGAGACAAAGGCAAGAGCCAGACAGAACTAGATACCGAAAGATGAGTTTCCCCATAGCCGAGAAGTATAGTCCCTCGCCCGGAGGCAATTCAGCGGCAAAACGGAGACAGGGAACCTGTGTATAATGATGAACTTACCGCATCAAAGTGGGCGCTTAACTCAGCGGTAGAGTGCCATCTTCACACGGTGGAAGTCATAGGTTCGAATCCTATAGCGCCCACCATCGGTCTTCGTTTCTTTTCAACCTGTTGCGCTTGTCCTCCGGTAGCGTCGAGGACTGATCGGCCACTACAGCGCCGCTGGTTCTTCTTCGCACACCGGTCACATAATTCTTACAGGGCTTAATCAGATTTGTAAGATTTTGGGGGAAGCAGGAATTGCAGCCCGAAGTAACCGAGGAAATAGGACTGGTTGCTGCGGGTAGGTTCCAGGCTGCGCCCGGCCATGACGAGGAGGATGACAGGGCTATGAATTTTATAGCGAGCGCCAAAGTCGATCGTGGGCTGGTTCTCAGAAGGATGGAAAGTTCCTTGAGAGTAGAACTCGATGTCCCCTTCGAGTTTTGGAGTGAAGTCATGGCCGATAACGAGGCCGGTGAGCCAGCCGTCAGGTCCTTTATGGACGAACTGGTAGCCAATTTCGTAATCCACATCGATGGGGCCAAGTTTTTTCGAGAATTCGGCGGGCAGCAGAAAGGCCTCGCTCGCCGGGGTGATGCCACGGCGGACGGCATCGTTGGGGTTGTTGAGAAAGAGCTGGGGAAACACCGAGATGTTGAGACCGGACTCTCCGGCGTCGTAGAAACGCCATTTGACCCCGGGATTGGACTGACCCAGCCCAAACCTCGTTCCTGAAGAAGGATTCTGAACGCGCAACCATGCATTTTCGTAGGTGAGTTGGATGCGATCGCCAATGCCGAAATTGATATCGAGGTCGGGTGTGTGAGAGATGGACTGATTGCTGTAGAAAAATGGCATGTAGCCAAGATTGATTTCCCAATTGAGATGGCCAGGAGTTCCGGGATCATTGGTGTAAAAGGGTGGACCGCCTTGCGCCGCAGCCGGCAGCGAGAGCAAGGCCAGCACCAGAATAAACAGGGGGCGAGCACACATATGGACCGAGATAAAGTAGACCGTTTTCAAAACGACGCAAGTCCCTTCCGAGTTAAGAGGATCGCACGCTCGTGCAAGTGCTGGTTGCTTCTTTAGTGGCGTTGTCCTGCCGTCATCGCTGCTGGCACAGAGATCGCGACCGAGTCAGGTTGCGTCCAGACGGCTGTGCCGCTCGTCAGGTCGAGACGATGCATCGTGATCTTGAGGCTGCCCCGATCGACCTCCACCTGCAGGTAGTGATAGTTCACTTCCTTGCTCTGGAAAGGATCATCTTTGGCCCGATCGATGGGATACGCGTGTGCTCCAGCCCCTCCGGTCACGAAATAAGTCACGCCGCTGTGCTCGTGGCGTTCGTAATTGTGCACGTGTCCCGAGAAAACGACGATCCGGGCGCGCAGGTTTTGTTGCCGTGCCTCCAGCATCTTAGCCAGCTCTTTCTCCTGTGAGCGCGCTGAGTGTCCTTCACTAAACATCTTCATGTCCGACGAACTGGTGTAGGGAGGATGGTGAAGAACAATGAACACGAAGTCCACATCGCCAGGAACGTGCTCCAACTTTTGCGTTAGCCATTGTCCCTGCGGACCTGAGATTTCGTCGAGCGAGCTGTCTAGCACGAGCGTCAGCGTGTTGGCGGCGCGGACGGAATAGTAGCGGCTATTCTTCAGATCAGGAAATCGCTCAAAATAGTTGGCCAAGGCGATTTTTTCGTTGCCACGAACATCGTGGTTGCCGAACGCCGGGTAGACCGGGATCTTGTTCGTGCGCCACACCGCAGTTTCAGCGTCCCACACCCTCCAGTCATCCTTATCGTCGCCGTTGTAAACGAGGTCGCCCGTAAAAGCAATAAACGCGGGATTGGTTTGCGCAATCGCCTGCACCAGCGCCTGGCGCACCGGCGGATTTGCCGCTTCGGTATCTTTGGGATTGTGGAAGCGCGCATCGCCGTAGGCGACGAAGTGGAACGGTGTGCTTACCTGCAGTTGCAACTCCACCGGCTCGCTTTGCGTTGGCGCTTGCGAGTGGGAGGGTGAGCACGCCACGCAAGCGAGAACAAAAACAACGTGGATATGTGAGAATGCTGTTCTTGCCGCCATGGCCACCCTGGGTGGGCACAATTCTAGGAACAAGCCTGAAACCCCAAAATACCGCCAAAGTCTGAAAGCGTGGAAGTGACTGAAGGTAAAAAGGAAAAATGGTGCGCCCGGAGAGATTCGAACTCCCGACCTATTGCTCCGGAGGCAATCGCTCTATCCATCTGAGCTACGGGCGCCCATCACCTTCAGTTTACATGGGAGGGTTGAGAGGCATCAATGTGAGCCCGAGTCCGAGATTTGAGATAGGAAGCCAACGACGCCGGCCAGAACCAACCGCCCAATCCTGGTTTGCGCTGAACTGCCAACCGGCAGCTGTTCGAGCGCGCACCGGCTCCGTACGATCTGGACTTACTGGACCGCACCTGCGTCCGTCCGAACCCTTAGTAGCGGCCTCGTCCGCCCCCGCTGCCGCCCCGGCCGCCACGATCCCCACCGCGATCTCCACCTCGGCCTCCGCGGTCGCGGCCGCCACCACCGCCGTGCTCGGTTTTGGGACGCGCTTCGTTCACATTGAGTGTGCGCCCGCCCACCTGCGTACCGTTCAATGCAGTAATGGCTTTCTCTCCATCTTCGTTACTGGCCATCTCCACAAAGCCGAATCCGCGCGAACGTCCGGTGTCGCGGTCCGTCATAATGCTCACCCGGTCCACCTGTCCGAACGGTTCAAACATCTGCCGCAGTTCATCTTCCGACGTGTTAAAGCTCAAGTTCCCCACAAAAATATTCTTCACTCGTCTGCCTCTGCATTGAGCTGTCGAAGTGCAAGCTCGATGCGGCGGACTGGCAGGTCGGAGACACCTTCCTGAAAATCTGGACCGGAGCTGGCGAACAGTCGAATGCGGCCAGAAGTATAGCAGGTTTGTCAAATCGGGCTTGTTAAAACAAGAAACGACGTTTGGCTGCGTTCAGCAATTAGAATCTTGAGCGCGAATCCGGTAACGTTTGAAGGGTTCGACCGTCTAGATTAGCAACCCCGGCAGTTAGCTTGCTTAAGTACTTGCACGTACCAATAAGCGCAGCTCATTGCGACCCGCGCATCTGCGTATTACCATGGGCCTCCACCAGTCGGCCTGCAGGAGCCGGACCGAATGTCATCACCACAAGCTGCGCAGCATTTCACACAATCGGAAACGCGCTCTCCAGTTAACACGTTGGTCGTGGTCGGAATCGCACTGACCGTTGCGGTCGCTCATTTGCTCACCAACGGTCGCTATGGTTTTCATCGCGATGAGCTTCAGGTTTTGAGCGATGCCCGGCATCTCGACTGGGGATTCGTTGCATACCCTCCCTTGACGCCATTTCTGGAGCGAATCGGCCTGAGCATCTTTGGCCTGTCGCTGGTCGGATTACGACTCTTCTCGGTAATCGCGCAGGCCGCGGCGGTCATCGTCGCTGGGCTCATGGCGCGCGAGCTTGGCGGCGGGCGCTGGGCTCAGGCCGCGGCAGCTCTTGGAGTTGCAGTCTCGCCCCTGCCTCTGTTCGAGGGAACGGAATTTCAATACACGACATTCGATTATTTATGGTGGGTGCTGATCGCCTATTTCGTGATCCGTCTCTTAAAGACAGAGAACCCGCGGTGGTGCCTGGCAATCGGCGCGGTGATTGGCGTCGGCCTGATGACCAAGTACGCAATTATGTTTTTTGTGGCGGGGGTTGTGGGCGGACTCCTGCTGACGCGAGCCCGCCGTTTTCTGGGAAGCCGGTGGTTCTGGATGGGAGCCGGTCTGGCGCTACTCATTTGTCTTCCGAATCTGATCTGGCAGCTACGTCATGATTTCATCTCCTTGCATTTCCTGAGGCACATTCACGCCCGCGATGTTGGCGAGGGCCGGGCGGATGGATTCTGGTTCTATCAGTTCGTGGGATGCGCCAATCGGTTCGCGGCGCCGCTATGGATCATTGGTCTGGTTGGTTTCTTGCGCAGCCCACGCTACCGAATGCTGGCATGGATGTATTTAATCCAGCTGGTGATTTTCTGGCTAGCGAAGGGCCGCGGATATTACACGGCAGGAGCCTATCCCATGCTGATGGCGATGGGTGCGGTCGTAATCGAAGGCTGGCTCGCGGCGCTACCGCGGTTCTGGCTTGGAACGGTGGAAGCGGTGTACTTCACCGCGCTGACCGGCTGGGGCCTGTATGTGTGTACTGCGATTCTGCCGCTGGCGTCGAGCGGTTCGCTGATGGCTCATGCTCTCAGTGAGAACGGAGACCTGCGCGAGGAAATCGGCTGGAACGAAATGGTCGAGACGGTCGCCGACATTCGCGATTCTTTGCCTGTGGAGCAGCGTGAGAATGTTGGAGTATTGGTAGGAAACTACGGAGAGCAGGGTGCCATCGAGCTCTTTGGTCCGGCTTACCACTTACCTGCACCGATCAGCGGAACCAACTCGGCGTGGCTGCGAGGTTATCCGGAGCCGCCGCCGTCGACCCTGATCGTCCTTGGACACTCTCGTCAATACGTCGAGAAGACATTGACCTCGTGCCGGCTAGCCGGACATAATGGCAATCCCTACGGCGTTCATAACGAGGAAAGCGACGATCATCCCGACATTTTTGTATGCGGCGCCCCGCGGATGCCTTGGCCCGAGTTCTGGAAGCAATACCAAGGGTTTGGCTGAGGACGCGACTCTTCCCGTGCGGTGGGCTTGGGCACTGCTCGTTCTTCGGCGCAGGTTCAGACTGGACTTCCGGGGCGGCGGTTAGGATATAGCCTTAACACTCGTCGACCTTCCAGTACCCTTCGCGGTGATATCCCATTTGCAAGAGCCGGTTCTTGGGGTCGTGCCGCTTGCCACAGTTGGGACAAGGCAAATACCGGCTCCAGGCCGTGCCCTGATGATCGTAGTTTTCCGCGACCGCGAACGTCGTCCCGCAACTGCACGGCACTAGAAACATCCGCAGCGGCGCGTGGGCCTGGGATTTCCCGGACTGGCCGCCGGACTTCACCCTTCTTCCACCGTCGCCATCGCCTTCTTCTTGCGCTGGTTCGATTGCAGAACTTTTTTCCGCAGGCGCAGCGACTTTGGCGTGATTTCCACGAACTCATCATCCGCGATGAATTCGATCGCCTGTTCCAGATTCAGCTGCCGGAACGGCACCAGACGAATGGCCTCGTCGGCAGTCGAGGCCCGCATGTTGGTGAGCTTCTTTTCCCGCACTGCGTTGACGTCCAGATCATCGTCTTTCGCGTTCTCGCCGATAATCATTCCTTCATAAAGTTCGACGCCTGCCCCCACAAATAACTCTCCGCGCTCCTGCAGCCCCCACAACGCGTACGCCGTCGAAGTACCCGTCCGATCCGCGATCAGCGCTCCAGTGAGCCGGTGCGGGATTTCTCCCTGCCACTCGGTGTATCCGTCGAACAGCGAATTCATCACGATGGTGCCGCGCGTGTCGGTGAGCAACTGGCTGCGCAAGCCGATCAGGCCGCGGCTGGGCACGCGGAACTCGATGCGCACCCGGCCGTAGCCGTGGTTGTGCATGTTGGTGACTTCGGCCTTGCGCGATCCCAACTGTTCCATCACCACGCCCACGAATCCTTCCGGTACGTCCACGGTTAGATGCTCAACCGGCTCCATCAGCTTGCCATCAATGCGCTTGGTCACAATCTCGGGTTTGCCCACCATCAGCTCATAGCCCTCGCGCCGCATCATTTCGATGGTGATGGAAAGCTGCAATTCCCCGCGGCCCAGCACCTTGAAAGAGTCGGTCGTTCCCATTTCTTCCACGCGCAGGGAAACATTGGTGAGCAGTTCCTTCGCCAGACGTTCCCGCAGATTCCGTGAAGTCACATAGGTCCCTTCGCGTCCCGCAAATGGGGAATTGTTTACCGTGAACATCATCGCGATAGTCGGTTCGTCGATCACGATGGGCGGCAACGGCGCTGGATTCTCCGCGTCCGTAATCGTCTCACCGATCGTGATTCCTTCCACGCCGGCCACTGCGACAATATCGCCCAGCACGGTTTCGGTGATGTCAGTCCGCTTGAGTCCGGCAAAAGAAAACAGTTTCGTGATTTTGGTCTTCTGCATCGTTCCGTCAAGCTTGGCGATCACCACGTCTTCACCGGTGTACATCGTGCCGTTAAACACGCGTGCGATGGCCAGGCGCCCGAGATAATCACTGTAGTCGAGGTTGGCAACCAGAATCTGCAGTGGCCCCTTCGGGTCGCCGCTTGGTAGCGGAATGGTTTTCAGGATCGCATCAAACAAAGGCCGCAGATCCTCGCCCCCTCCTCTTATGTCCGTTGACGCCGTGCCTTTTTTCGCATTCGTGTAGAGAACCGGAAAGTCGAGCTGATCTTCCTTGGCGTCAAGATCGATAAACAGGTCATAGATTTCATTCAGCACTTCCTGCGGCCGCGCATCGGGCCGGTCGATCTTGTTGATCACGACAATCGGCGGTAGCTTGGCTTCCAGAGCCTTGCTCAACACATACCGCGTCTGCGGCAGCGGCCCTTCGCTGGCATCGACCAGCAGCATCACTCCATCCACCATCTTCAAAGCGCGCTCCACCTCGCCGCCAAAGTCGCTGTGGCCGGGTGTATCGACGATATTGATCTTTACGTCGTGATAGAAAATCGCCGTATTCTTGGCCAGGATGGTGATGCCGCGCTCGCGTTCCAGTTCGTTCGAATCCATCACGCGTTCGACGTGATGTTCATTGGAGCGAAAAGTGCCGCTCTGTTGCAGCATGGCGTCGACCAGCGTGGTCTTGCCGTGGTCCACGTGCGCGATGATGGCGATGTTGCGAATGCTCAAACTCAAAGTATGGGGTGTCCTTTGCCAGTGGTTCGGATCGATGGGCGCAGCCTTGTCGGCCGCAATATCCCACCTATAACTTTACTATGTGTGAGCGCTTCGCAGGAGATTACATTCGCACTTCGGTGTAAGGAGGGTGGAAACGGGAAGAAAAAAAGAACAAGGTCAGCCCAACTCCTGTACGGGATCCGCAACCTCTGCGATTTCAGTGCCCACATCCGCCGCATCGCCACGCACGCGCAAGCGATACCAGAACACAATCGCCACCAGCGAAAACACAAAGATGATGGTCGACACAGCGTTGATCTCCGGGGTGATGCCGCGCCGCAGCCGCCCCCAGATTTCCAGCGGCAGCGTGTTATCTCGTCCGATCAGAAAGAAGCTGACCGCGATCTCATCCATCGAAAGCGTGAAGATGAGCAGCGCAGCGCCAATAATCGGCAGCTTCAGGTTCGGCACCGTGATGCGCCAGAATGTTTGCCAGTAATTCGCTCCCAGGTCGAGAGAGGCCTCTTCCTGCGCCCGATCGAGCTTCTGCAGGCCCGCGAACACTTCGGTCGTTGCAACAGAGATCAACGCCGTCCCGTGCCCCAGAATGATCGTCGTCAGGCTGAGCTTTATTTCCATCACGTGGAAGAGCATGCTCAACGAAAGCCCTGTAATAATGCCCGGCAAAATCAGCGGCAACAGCACCAGTCTCCGGAAGGCCGCTTTTCCGGGAAACTGCGCGCGCTCCAACGCCAGAGCTGCCGGCACTCCGAACGTCAGCGAGATCACCATTGCCGCCAATGCGACCTGCAAGCTGTTGAGCACAGAATCCCAGATCGGCCCATCGGCGAAAAGCGTGCGATACCAATCCAACGTCAGGTGATGCGGCGGAAAGCCGCCCACGCCCTCGCCGTTGAATGAATAAAGGATGAGAACTGCAATCGGCAGATAAAGAAACGCAAACACCGCCAAGGCATGGATGAGCAACCAGCGCGGGCCTGAATCAAACTTCTCCTCGCTCACGAGAAGCTCCATTTCTTCTCCAGCTTCTCGGAGAAGAACAGCAGGCCCACCACGAGCAGCAGCATGCAGAACGAAATCGCCGCGCCCAGCGGCCAGTTGTAAGCCGCGCCAAACAGGCTGACCACGATGTTCGAGATCATGATGCCGCTCGGCCCTCCCAGCAGCAGCGGCGCGAGAAAGTCACCCAGGCTCAACACGAAGGCAAATGTCGCCCCCGCCACCACCCCCGGAATCGAGAGCGGAAAAATGACCTTCCAGAACGTTTGCCCAGGAGTTGCGCCCAGATCATGCGACGCTTCCACGAGATTGCGCGGAATGTGCTCCAGCGCCGCATAGATCGGCAGAAACGCAAACGGCGTGTAGATGTGCGTCAGCGTCAGCACCACGGCAAACGGACTGTACAGCAGGAACTCCAGCGGATGCTTCGTCAGGTGCACATACTGCAGCAAAGTATTCAGCACGCCGTCCGAGCCGAGAATCGTCTTCCATGCGTAGGCTCGCACCAGGTAGCTCACCCACAACGGGATGATCACTAACTGATACAGCAGATCTTTCTTTCTTCCTGCGTAAAAGGAAAGAAAATACGCCAGCGGATAGCCCAGCAGCAGCGAGAAGAGAGTCACACGTGCCGCAATCCACATGGAACGCAGCAGCGTCTGCCAATAAACGTTAACCCGCAACAGTTGACCGTAGTTGTCGAGATTCCACGAATGCTCGATGGTCTGCGATGCCGACACCGACCAGAAGCTATAGCAAAACATCAGCAAATACGGCATCAGCAGAAATACCGTCACCCACAGCAGGGGTGGCAGTGTCACGGCCGCTTTGTAAGCTCGGGAAAACATCAGATTCTTTCTGGAGACTCGCGCACCAGAACCGCATCGCTGGGAGAAAACTCGAGCTCAACATCGTTCAGCGCGCCGCCGCTGCCGGGAGTCCGCACCACCAGCACCAGTCCGTCGCCGCATTCCACACGAATCAACTCCGTCGCGCCGTGAAACGCCTGGTGTCGGACTCTTCCCCGGATACGCACGCTGCCGGCCGCCGCGGTATTTCCAGCGGCGAGATGGATATTCTCTGGGCGCAGCGAGAACAAAGCCGGACCATCGGGGAGCGCTGCGTGCCACGTCAAAGGAGCGCAGCGCACCGCGCCTCCTCGCACTTCGGCCTTCAGCAGATTCGTGTGCCCAATGAACTGCGCTGCATAAGCAGTTGCCGGGCGGCCATAAATCTCTCGCGGCGTGGCAACTTGCTCCAGTTCGCCCGACCGCAGCAACGCGATGCGGTCCGACATCACCATCGCCTCTTCCTGGTCATGGGTTACGAAAATAAAAGAAATGCCAACCTCACGCTGCAGCGATTTCAACTCCACCTGCATCTGCCGTCGCAAGTTCGCATCCAGCGCGGAAAGCGGTTCATCCAGCAGCAGTAGTCGCGGACGGTTCACCAGTGCCCGCGCCAGCGCAATCCGCTGCTGCTGTCCTCCGCTGATTTTCGAGGGTTTCGACTTCGCGTGCGCCGACATTTTTACTTTGTCCAGCGCCTCCCGAACGCGAGACGCAATCTCCGCTTCGGGCCTCTTCGCCACGCGCAGTCCGTAAGCCACGTTCTGCTCCACGGTGAGATGTGGAAACAACGCATAGTGCTGGAACACAGTATTCACGCGGCGCCGGTAAGGAGGCTGGCGGTCAAGCCGCTCCTCGCCCATCCACACTTCGCCGGCGGTCGCTGTTTCAAAGCCGGCGATAATTCGCAGCAGCGTAGTCTTGCCAGATCCACTCTCACCCAGGATGGTGAGAAATTCGCCTTCCGCCACATCCAGAGAGATATCGCGCAACACCGCGTTCTTGCCAAAACTCTTGGCCACGTTGCGAATGCTGAGCAGCGGTTCCCGACCTACCGTGTCGGCAGCCGCTGTCATCGTCACTGCAATCTCAGAAGTGGTCATCCATCGTCCTCGTCGAATTCTCCATAAAGCCGGAGCCCGAAGCCCGTTCTACTGCGCGGCTTTCACTTCGTTCCAGATTTCGTTGTACTTGGCCCGTCGCGGCACGTTCTGCCAGAAATAAAGACGCCTCTGATAGTTATCGACATCGTCCAGATGCAGACTCTTCACTTCTTCTGGCGTCATGAGCTGCGCTGCCTGCGGATTCGCCGGAGTGTATCCGGTCACGTCGGTCACCTGCTTCTGAGTCTGCGCCTCGATCATGTACTCGAGGAATTCATTGGCCAAATCCTTATTCTCACTGCCCGCGGTAATCATCAAGTGATCGATCCAGCCCGTCGTGTTCTCCTTGGGAATCGTTTCACCCACCGGATAGTTGATCTTGCGCAGTTGATTGGTCATGAGCGGCCATCCCATGGACACCACGATCTCGTGGTTTTGAAACAAGTTCGTCAGATCGCCGCCGCTCGCCCACATCTTGCGGATGTTCGGTTTCAATTCCAGCAACTTCTTCTTCACGGCGTCGAGCTGTTCGTCGCTCAAGTTGTAAAGCTGTGAGGGATCGGGCTTGTCATAACCTAGAACCTGCGCCGCCATGTAGACCGTAGAAAGATCGTCCCACACGGAAATCTTCCCTTTGTATTTCGGATCCCAAAGCACATTCCAGCTATCAGGGGGCTGCGGGAAAACCGTGGTGTCGTAAATCATGGGGTCTGGTCCCCACATGAAGGGCACGCCATACACCTGGCCCTTCACCCGCACCAGGGGCAGGGAAGTGAGCTGAGGAGAGAGTTGGCCGTAGCTCGGAATCTTCGACAAATCAAGCGCAGCCGCCAGGCCCGACGCTGCGATCGAAGTGGCCACGTCGCTCGAGGGCGAGATCACGTCATAGTTCCCGGCGCTGCCGCCGCGCAGTTTGGCCACCAGTTCGTCGCTCGATCCCATATACGACGCGGAAACCTTGCAATGATGTTGTTCTTCAAAAGCCTTCACGAACGAAGGATCGGCATAACCTTCCCAAACCAGCAAGTTCAGCGTGGGAGTTTTCTTCGTGCAGGAGCCCGTGAACGCCATCACGGTAAGCAGAACCAGCAGAATCGCCGATTGTCGCAGTCTCATTGTGTCCTCTTCACGCGCCGGGTCTAATCGAAATGTCCAATCAAAACGTCGGCGGCGTATTCACCCAGAGCACCCAGGTTTCCGCGCGTCCGGGATTTTTCCAGTGATGCGGCGTCGCACTCTCAAAGTAGAAACTGTCGCCCGCCTTAAGCCGGTATTCTTCCTTCTCCAGCGTGATTACCAGGGCTCCGCGCAATACGTAGAGAAATTCCTCGCCATCGTGGGTGTAAGAATCGCCGCTGCCCGCTTCCGGCGCTACGCGAAACAGATGCGGCTCCATCACCGTGTTTCCCCACGCCAGCAACTCCATGCGCACGCCGCGGCCGGCTTCCAGCACCTTTCTTTGTTCCGGCCGCACCTGCCGGCTGCTCGCTCCCGTGGCGTCAAAAAAATCCAGGATGTTGGTCTTATAAAATCGCGCCAGCTTGCGCAGGGTTCCCACCGATCCGCTCATCTGCGACCGCTCCAGCGCGCTCAGGAAGCCTACCGAGATGCCGATCGATCTCGACACTTGTGCCAGGGAGAGCCGCCGCTTTGCCCGCAGCTGCCGCAGATGCGAGCCAATCGCACCCGCATTGCCATCCGCCGCAGGACGCACCCGCCGTTCCCGCCGCAGCAGTTCGACAATCGCTGCTGCGTTCAATCCCCGGACCTTCCGCAGAAAACGCGCCCGCTTCAACAGCTTGACGTCATCCGCCGTGTAGAGACGGTACCTGCTCTGGGTGCGCCGCGGCCTGGTCAGCCCAAGGTTCTCCCATGACCGGATCACCGACGGCGACACTTTCACCTGCCGCGCCACATCTCCGATTTTCAAGTAAGGTTGCGAGTGGTTCGAACTCATCACGTACGGTGCATCTGGGATAAGAATTTTCTATGCGAGGTAGCGCTTTTTTTATCCTTGACAGTACACCTTCTCCTTCTCTAACCTTGCGGGATTATAGCAAGGTTGTCGCCGGACACAAGCGGTTTGCTTGCGAAAGAATTTCCCGAGGATAACAATCTGTCAGCTTCAACCAAAACCTCTGCCGAGGACGCTGGAGGCTTCATGTCATCGTTGCGATCCCGTTGCTCTGTGATGTTCCTGGTGGCTGCCTTCTCTCTTGCGGTGCCGGTTGCGCTGTTCGCGCAGGGCACTGGCGGCCGCATCATCGGCCGCGTTTCCGACCCGTCTGGCGCCGTGATCGCTCATGTCAAAGTGGTCGCAACCAATGAAGCGACCGGAGTAGGCCGTGCGACCGACAGCAACGATAGCGGAGACTACTCCTTCCCGGAAGTTCCGGTGGGCGTTTACACGCTCAGTTTCGAATTGAAAGGCTTCAAGAAAAATCTTCGCCACGGCGTGAGCCTCGATCTCAACCAGATCATCACCCTCAATATCGTGATGCAGATCGGCCAGGCCCAGGAAGTTGTTGACGTGACCTCAGAAGCGCCGCTGGTCGATACCACGAGCACGCAACTGGGCGCGGTCATGGACTCCCAGCAGGTCTCGAATTTGCCCCTCAACTCGCGCGACACCTATCAGCTTCTGCAATTGCAGCCCGGCGTCATGTCCACCATCGGCTCCAGCAATACTCTCATTTACGGAAGTGACAGTCCCGGCGCGGTTTCGGTGAACGGCGGCCGCGGACGCTCTAACAATTTCAGCGTCAACGGCGGCGATGCCAACGATCTCTTCGTCAACCTGCCCACGGTTCAGCCCTCGCCTGACAGCATTCAGGAGTTCCGCGTTCTCACCAATACGTTCGATGCGGAATACGGCCGCAACTCAGGTTCTGTGGTGAATGTGGTCACCAAGTCAGGAACAAACCAGTGGCATGGAAGCGTCTACGAGTTCTTCCGCAATAAGGTGCTCAACGCCAACGATTTCTGTCTTACCGCTGCGGAAGGCCTTCCTTGCGAGAAGCCTCAGTTCAATCAAAATCAGTTTGGTGGCACTTTTGGTGGGCCCATTAAGAAAGATCGAACATTCTTCTTTGCTTCCTATGAAGGTCGACGCATCCGCCAGGGCATCCTTTCTCCTGCCGTCACCGTCCCCACTTCCCAGGAAACCCCATCCGCCACCAACACGGTGATCGGATCCGACAACAATTCCTATATCGTCTCGAACTTTTCCGATGTGAATCCGGCAGGAACGTTCTCGGGGACTCTGACGAACTCCTCGATTCTCACCAACCGGCCCGGCTGCCAGACGGCCAACTCTGCTGTCAACGGCTCCGCCGCAATCATTGCAGACAACACACCGTACTCGACCATCTTCCCAACCAGCCAGATTCCGCTCGCGTGCATGGATCCCACCGCGGTTGATCTGTTGCAGTTTGTTCCCCAGGCGCCAAACGACGGTTCTCTCATCAGCACCGTTCCGACCGAGCCCATACGGGGCGACCAGTTCACCCTCAAGGTTGACCACAGGATCAATGACAAGCAGAACCTGAGCATCTATTACTACCTCAACGACGACCGCACGGTGCAGCCCTTCGCCAACTTCGAGCTTGCGGGCGCTGATGTCCCCGGTTTTGGAAGCATTCTCGCGGAGCGCTTCCAGCAGTGGAACATTTCTCACACCTGGACGATCACCAACAGCACCGTGAATGAGTTCCGTTTCAATTACAACCGCGAAGGCCAGGAAACGTTCCAGCATCCGGAAAATACCGAACTGGTGCAGAATTCCTGCCCTCCAGCGCCCAGTTGGCTTACCAGCGTCACCGGTGCCCCGCCTTGTTTTTATGGGGACGGTTCGAGTAACGCGAACGGCGCTCTCTACGGCATCCATCCTTTTCTTGGCGCCGGCCGCGAGGGTCTTCCTTCCATCTCCGTTTCGGGAGGATTCTCTCTCGGCAACGATTCAGAAGGTGAGCTTCCTCAGGCCGGGAATTCTTTCCAGTTGGCGGATAACCTGACCAAGGTGTCGGGCAACCATACCTTCAAGTTTGGCGTGGATGCGCGCCGTCAGGAGTTCAACCAGTTTCTCTATTACAACGTGAACGGAACCTTCGACTACTATGGCGGGGGTCCGAACGACGTAGGTGCAAGCAATCTGTACCCAAATTACCTGTTAGGCCTGCCCGATCAATTCGGTCAAGGTTCGGGGCAGGTCGAATACGTCCGCAATACTGGCTTCTACCTGTTCGCGCAAGATAGCTGGAAGGTAAGGCCGAATCTCACGCTCAACTACGGGTTGCGATGGGAATTGGACACCCCCTTGGCGGATAAAGCCCAGCACGTCGAGACTTTCCGTCCCGGCCAAGACTCAACCATCTTCCCTTGTGCCAGCACGGCGAACACGGATTGCTCCTCGCAAGATGCAGTCGGACTGGTGGTCCCGGGCGATGCCGGTATTCCGGCTGGCATGACCCAAACTTATTACAAGGCGTTTGCTCCTCGCATCGGTATCGCCTGGAGTCCGGGTAGCTCCGGCAAGACTAGTATTCGCGCCGGTTGGGGACTCTTCTATAACCCGGTCGAGCAGCTGGTGCTGGAACAATTTGGCGCTGAGCCTCCGTTTGGCGGGAGCACGTTTGTCTACGAGACGCAGTTCAACCTCCCCTTTGCTGATCAGGGTTACAACCCGGTAACCCAGACGGGTACGACATACTTGAATCCGTTTAACGGAGTCCTCAATCCCATCCGAGGCGTCCCTCAGGACTGGGCGACCTTCGAGCCCATCGATCTATTCGGCGATTTCCAGCCGCACATGCGTACGCAGTATTCCGCCCAGTACAACTTCACCGTCGAGCGCGAGCTGACCAATGACATGAAGTTGCAAATCAGCTACGTGGGAACGCAAGGGCATCGCCTTCTGGCAACTCATGACGTCAATTACTCAAACCCGCAGACCTGCACCGAGATTGACGCGATCACCGTCGCGGGCACCGGCCCCGGCCACGGCCCCAACCACGTCCTGGCGGGAAGAGCGAGCGGTACGCCGACCACATGCGGCCAGTTCACCGAGGATGCGCCTTTCTACATTATTGCCAACACGGTTCTGCCCGTAGCTTTGCAATTACCCTACGCCCAAAATAATACTGTTCTACCCGCCGGTACTGTAGTTGGCCCGAATGGCATAACCCTGGTTGGTTTGCGTCCCTACTCATCGCCCCAGTGCGATCCCATGACCGCCGTTGGCTGTCCGAGCACAGGTGTTCCTGTGTATAGCAGCATCTTTGCTCAAGACACCATTGCCAATTCCGCATACAACTCGCTGCAGGTCTCGCTCGACAAGCGGTTCGCTCGCGGTTTGCAGTTCCAGGCCGCTTACACCTTCAGCAAGTCGATCGACGAGGCTTCCAGCTTCGAAGGAATTCTCAACCCTCTTCCCGGCGCCAACAACCGCTCGCTCTCACTTTTCGACGCGCGTCACCGATTCGTCATTAGTTATCTCTGGAATCTGCCGGTGAGACAATACAGCGGCTTTGCCGGGAAGCTGTTCGATGGCTGGGCAGTGTCGGGCATTACCACCTACCAGACAGGGTTTCCGATCCGCATCACTTCCGAGGCCGACAATGAGTTGATGAATAGCTTCGATTTCGAACTGCCGGGCGAACCCGACCAGCTTGCTCCTCTGCAGCGGCTTCACCCGCAGTCGAATGGAAACTACTACTTCAACCAGAACAGCTTCACCGAGAACGCGTCCACGCCCCCGGCCGTCCCTCCCGCCCCATCGAACGGAATTGTCAACTGCACGACCTCTGCCGTGTATGGCTGCTACGATCCCAGTCTGTTTGGCCGCGTCGGCACCGCCCCACGCACCATCTGCTGCGGGCCTGGAATCAGCGAAACCGACTTCGCCCTCGTGAAGCTCATTCCGCTCAACGAGCGCATGCACATGGAATTTCGAGCAGAAACGTTCAACGTCTTCAACCACACGCAGTTCTATAACCCGGACGGCGACAGCACCGATGGCACGCAGTTTGGCCAGGTAACACAGGTCAAAGACCCGCGCCTGATGCAGTTTGCGCTGAAGTTCTACTTCTAGTTTGGAAGAGTAAGATTGAGTTAAGCACCCCGGGACGGCCCGCCGTCCCGGCATTCTAATGGCCAGCGGCAAACCTAGAAACGCTGTCGGCCTGAGTTTCCCGGAGCAATCTGATGTATCCCGATCTTCAGAAGGAGCTCGATACCTTCGAGCGCCGCACCCCTAAATCCGCCGAAGCACACCAGAAGAATCTCAAACGTATCCCGCTCGGCGTGGCCAGCAACTATCGCCACTACGATCCCTGGCCCATCTTCGTAAAGGAAGCCAGCGGCAGCAAGTTCCGCGACCTCGATGGCAACGAATATATCGACCACAACCTTACTTTCGGCGCGCTGATGGCCGGTCACTGCCATCCCGCAGTAATGAAGGCCGTGGAAAAGCGTCTCTCCACCGGCACCATGTTCGGCATGCCTCACGACATGGAATGGGAACTCGCGGAGGAAATCTGCAACCGCTTCCCGGTCGAGATGTGCCGCTTCGGCAACAGTGGCACCGAAGCCACCATGCACGCCATCCGCCTGGCCCGCGCCGCCACCGGCCGCGACAAGATCATTAAATTCGAAGGCGCCTACCACGGCTTGCACGACTCCGCGCTGGTCAGCGTCAAACCCCACGCTCCCGAATTCGGCGACATCGACAATCCAATTTCTGTCACCGGCGGATTGGGTGTGCCGCAGTCAGCCATCGCCAATGTAAAGATCGCTACCTTCAACAACCTCGCAACGGTCGAGCGCCGCTTCAAAGAGAATCCCGGCGAGATCGCGGCGATCATTCTTGAACCCATTCTCATGAACGTCGGCCTCTGCATGCCGGAGCCCGGATTCCTGCAAGGTCTCCGCGATATCGCCACGAAAAACGGCGCGCTGCTGATCTTCGACGAAGTAAAAACCGGCGCTAAACTGGGCTGGGGCGGTGCCAGCGAATACTTCAACGTGCATCCCGATATGATCTGCCTCGCCAAGTCGATCGGCGGAGGCCTGCCTCTAGCCGCATTTGGCGCCAGCAAGTCTGTGATGGACCTCATCTCCCAGCACAAGGTCTTCCACGGCGGCACCTACAACACGAATCCGGTGTCGATGGCCGCGGGCCTGGCGACGTTCCGCGAGGTCCTCACCCGCGACAACTACGCTCATGTCGATAAGCTCGGCAAGAAACTGGCCGACGGATATCGCAAGACCATCGCCAAAGTCGGCCTGCAAGCCTACATCGCACAAGCCGGAGCCAACGGCGCGCTCATGCTTTATCCCAAGGAAATTCGCAACTACCGCGACTGGACCACCGTCGACATCGATCTCTGGCGCCACTACTGGTTCGCCATGGTCAACCGCGGAGTGATGCCGCAGCCCTACTGGTGGGACGAGCAGTGGACGATTTCCGTCCAGCACACCGAGGCCGACATCGAGAAGCACCTCGCGGCCTTCAACGACATAGCCGAATCCCTAGCGAAAGCCCAGCAGGAGCGCATAGGCCAGCCAGTCCTGGCCGCGCACTAGACGCGTATGTGCAGGGCGGGCGCCCTCGCCCGCCCTGCGTGCATAGGCAAGATGTTGGTAGCGAAAAGAACTTTGTCATTCCGAACCGGGCGAAAGCCCGGTGAGGAACCTGCTGTTTGCAGCCATCTAACAAACTTTGTCCACCACGACCCAACCCGCCCAGCCCCACCTGATCCGCGCCCTCGGACGCCGCGATCTGATCCTCCTCTTTGTAGTCGCCGTCTTCAACCTCAACGTAGTCCCCTCCATCGCGGCCAACGGCGGCGTCACCATCTGGCTCTGGATCATCTCCCTGCTCCTGTTCTTCTGGCCGCAAGGCATCGCCGTCATCGAGCTAGCCCACCGTTATCCCGGCGAAGGCGGAGTCTATCTCTGGGCCAAAGAAGTCTTCGGCGACTTCCACGGATTCCTCTCCGGCTGGTGTTACTGGACCAACAACATGCTCTACGTGCCGACCGTCATGCTCTATTTCGTCGGCGTGTCTGTCTACGCGCTTGGCCCCAGCCACCACGGCCTTGCCGACAACAAGCTTTTCGCTGCCTCCGTCTCTCTTGGTCTGCTCGCTCTGCTCACCTGGCTCAACATTCTCGGCCTCGGTGTCGGCAAGTGGATCAACAATCTAGGCGCAATCGGGACTTTCATCGCAGCCGCAGTCCTGATCGGACTCGGTGTGGTGATCTGGTCGCGCTTCGGCACCGGTATCACAGCTGCGGATTTCAAGATTCCCGCCAACCCGCGTTTCGTACTCAATTCCTTCGGCGTGATCTGCTTCGGTCTGGTCGGCCTCGAACTCGCCTCCGTGATGGGTGACGAAATCCGTGATCCTGCCCGCACTCTTCCCGGGGCCGTTGCCTGGGGCGGATTGATCTCCGGCACACTTTATGTCGCCGCTACCCTCACTCTGCTGATCGCCGTGGGCAAGAGCGTCAACGTTCTGCAGGGCGTGGTTCAGGCGGTCAGCGGAATGGCTGATCGCGTCGGCGTGAACTGGATCACGGTGCCCTTCGCCGTCATGCTCAGCCTGGCCATCGCCGGCATCGGTTCGGCTTGGACCGGAGGCTGCGCCCGCATTCCTTTCGTCGCGGGTCTCGATTCCTACATGCCCTCCTGGCTCGGCAACATTCATCCGCGCTATGCCACGCCCTACGCCGCGTTGATCGTCCAGGGCATCGTCTCCGCCGTGCTTGTCATCTTGAACTTCGCCGGCGCCGGCGTCCAGGAAACTTTTCAGAAGCTCCTTTCCCTGGCCGTCGTGCTGCAACTTGTTCCCTTCGTCTACATGTTTGGCGCTCTCGTAAAATTCGCAGTGACTGAGTCTGTTCCGCGTGGCCAGTATGGCCGCACTACGCTGTTCCTCGCTGGGACCAGCGGCTTCCTCACGACGATCCTCGGTATCGCGCTCGTATTTTTCCCAGCCCAGCAGATCACCTCACTATTTTGGTACGAGGTCTGGATGATAGGTATGACGCTACTCGCCGTCGGACTGGCCGCATTCTTCTTTTTCGTCTACGGCCGCCACAAAGCACGGCTCTCAGAGATCGGCAAGGGCCCGACTTTAGTCGTGCCGTTGAGTGATTAGTAGTGATTAGTAAAGATCGGGAAGGGCACGACTTCAGTCGTGCCGCTGAAATTAGAAGGACTGGGGGCTTTAGCCCCTGAGGTACCTAGGAGGTCGGAGAAAATGCCCGGGGGAGTCACCACAGAAGTCAAAACCTATCAGATGTACATCAACGGCGAGTGGGTCGCAAGCAAGTCCGCCAAGACGTTCCCTGTCTATGATCCCTCGACCGAAGAGGTAATCGCCCAGGTCCCCGACGCCAGCGCCGACGACGTCAACCGCGCCGTGGCCGCCGCCAAAGCCGCATTTGAAGAGGGACCGTGGGCGACGAGCACCGCACAGGAGCGCGGCCGCGTCCTGTTCCGTCTCTCCGACAAAATCCGCGCCAATCTTCCCGCGCTCGCCGAACTCGAATGCCGTAACACCGGCAAACCCATCGTCGAAGCCGAATTTGACATCAACGATGCCGCGACCTGTTTCGAATACTACGGCGGCCTCGCCACCAAAGTCGTTGGCTACGTCAATCCCGTCCCCGACAACGCGATGTCGCTTTCTCTCAAGGAACCCGTCGGCATCGCCGGACAAATCATTCCCTGGAACTATCCACTCCTCATGGCCGCGTGGAAACTTGCTCCGGCAATCGCCGCAGGCTGCACCTGCGTCCTCAAGCCGGCTGAACAAACCCCGCTGACCGCTCTCGAATTCGCCAACTATTTCACCGACTGCGGACTGCCCCCGGGCGTGGTCAACATCGTCACCGGCTTCGGAGAAAGCTGCGGCGCTCCGCTGGTCCAGCATCCCGACGTGAACAAGATCGCCTTCACCGGCAGCGCCGCCGTGGGCAAGATCATCGTCAAACAAGCTGCTGACACGGTAAAGCGCGTCACGCTCGAGCTCGGCGGCAAGTCGCCCAACATCTTTTTCGCCGACGCCGATTTCGAAGCCGCCATCGATGGCGCGCTCTTCGGAGTCTTCATCAATCAAGGCGAAGTCTGTTCCGCCGGCAGCCGCGTCCTGGTGCAGAAGTCGATCTACAAAAAGTTCGTCGAAGCCATGACCGAGAAAGCAAAGAAGATCAAGCTAGGCCCTCCGCTCGATCGTGAAACCAAGATGGGCCCACTCGTCAGCAAAGAGCAATACGACCGCGTCAACTCCTACATCGAGATCGGCAAGAAAGAAGCCACACTCGCTTCCGGCGGTGGACGCCCCGAGAAAATCGGCAAGGGCTACTACGTCCAGCCCACGATTTTTTCCAACGTAACGAATTCCGCCCGCATAGCCCGCGAAGAAATCTTCGGCCCAGTCGCCGCCGTGATTCCGTTCGAAGACGAAAAAGACGCGCTCAAGATCGCCAACGATTCACCCTACGGATTAGCCGCCGCAGTCTGGACCCGCGATATTTTCAAGGCGATGCGTTCCGTAAAGGCCCTGCGTACAGGCGTCGTCTGGGTAAATCACATGCAACCAACGTACGTCGAAGCCCCCTGGGGCGGATACAAGCAATCCGGCTTCGGCCGCGAGCTAGGCCCCTGGGGAATCGAAGAATATCTAGAAACCAAGCAGGTCTACATCAATCTGAACGAAGCACCAATAGGCTGGTATTGAAAAACAGTGGTCAGTGGTCAGTGACCAGTGGCCAGTCAAAAATCTAAACCGAACTTACTGGCCACTGATCACTGACCACTGGCCACTTGGGAACTGACGATGTCAACCATAGAACTGCATACACCAATTCCCGGTCCACGGTCCCGCGATCTGATGCGGCGCCGTGATGCCGCCGTCGTCCGCGCCGCCTATCACGCCACGCCCGTGTTTGTAGCCAAAGCGGAAGGCGCCATCATCGAGGATGTCGACGGCAATCGCTTTATCGATTTCGCCGGCGGCATCGGCTGTCTCAACACGGGCCACCGCGCCCCGCGCGTGGTCGAAGCCATTCGGCGTCAGCTCGACCGCTTCCTTCACACTAGTTTCAACGTGCTCCCCTACGAAAGCTACATCGCTCTGGCCGAACGGCTCAACGCGATTACCCCCGGCAGGTTCGCCAAGAAGACCGTGCTGGTCAACTCCGGCGCTGAAGCCATCGAGAATGCAATCAAGATTGCCCGTGCCTACACCAAGCGCCCCGCCATCCTTGCCTTCGAAGATGCTTTCCACGGCCGCACCTACATGGCGATGGCTGTGACCAGCAAAACGCATCCCTACAAAGCTGGATTCGAGCCCTTTCCCGGTGATGTCTACCGCGTGCCCTTCGCCTATTGCTATCGCTGTTCCTACTCGTTGCAGTATCCCTCGTGCGAAGTCCATTGCGCGCGCCACATCGAAGACGCTTTCAAGCGCGTCGTTGCGGCTGAATCCGTAGCCGCTGTGGTCGTGGAACCAATCATGGGCGAGGGTGGATTCATCACTCCACCACCTGAGTTCTTCCCGATCCTCTCTGAGATTTGCCGCAAGCACGGAATTCTCCTGATCGCCGATGAAGTGCAAACTGGATTCGCCCGCACCGGAGCCTTATTTGCCTGCGAGCGTCTGGGCCTGGAACCCGATCTCATCGCCATGGCTAAGTCGCTAAGCGGCGGCTTGCCGCTGGCCGCCGTTACCGGCCGCGCCGAGATCATGGACACGACCGGTCCTGGCACTCTGGGAGGAACCTTTGGCGGCAATCCCGCGGCCTGCGAGGCTGCCCTCGCTGTACTGGAGATCATTGAAACCGAAAACCTTTGTGCCCGCGCCAATCATCTCGGCGATCGCTTCCGCCGCCGCGCCGCACAGTGGCAGTCCCGCTGGGAACTGTTGGGCGAAGTGCGCGGCCTGGGTGCGATGCAGGCCATCGAACTGGTGCGCTCGCGCCAAACTCGTGCCCCAGCCGATGAAGAAACCAAACAGGTGGCGCAATACTGTTACGAGCACGGCGTAATTCTGATCACGGCCGGCACGTACGGCAACGTAATCCGTTTGCTGATGCCGCTCGTCATTACGGATGCACAGATGGACGAGGCGCTCGATGTACTCGAATCAGCCCTGGCAACGGTGAGCGACAAGAAAGGTGCAGTGGCACAGTTGGCATAAGCAAAGCCCAGTGTGGAGACAGCCGCCTCGGCTGTCCGCCGAGCGCAAGCGAGACGACCGAGTACGAGGCGCAGCTGGTTTAAGATTTGTCATGCTGAGCGAGGATTGTCCTTCGCGCGCCAAGCGCGAAGGACAACCGCAGTCGAAGGGCCTGTCCCGAGCGAAGTCGAGGGAACCCCAGCAACGTGTGTATCATTATTAGTGTTGCAGGGAATTCTCCCGATGTGGCAAGCGGCATCGGTTTTCCAGCGCAAGAAGACTCTTCGCGATAGCAGAGGAAATATCATGACGTCAGTAGCCGCACCCCCAACCATCCGCCTCACCAACTACATCAATGGCCGCTGGACCGACTCCCACGCCTCGGAATGGCGTGACGTAATCAATCCCGCGACCGGCGAAACGCTCGCTCAAGTCCCCCTAGCTGAAGCCTCCGAAGTGAATCAAGCAGTCGAGGCCGCAGCAGCAGCTTTCCCCGAATGGCGCCGCACCCCGCCCGAAGACCGCATCCAGCCGCTCTTCCGGTTGAAGATGCTTCTCGAAGATCACATCGACGACATCGCCCGCATCATCACCCAGGAAAACGGAAAAACCTTCACCGAAGCCAAAGCCGAGATGCGCCGGGCGATCGAAAACGTGGAGGTCGCCTGCGGCATCCCCATGATGATGCAGGGCTACAACCTCGAAGACGTGGCCCGCGGCATCGACGAGATGATGATCCGCCAGCCTCTCGGCGTCACCGCCGCCATTGTGCCCTTTAACTTTCCGGGCATGATTGCATTCTGGTATTTGCCCTACGCTATTGCCACCGGCAACACGTTCATCCTCAAGCCCAGCGAGCGCGTCCCCCTCACCATGCGCTACGTCTATGAGCTTCTCGAAAAGACCGGATTACCCCAAGGTGTAGTGAACCTGATCAACGGCGGCAAAGCGGCTGTGGACGCTCTTCTCGATCATCCCAGGATTCGCGCCATCAGCTTCGTCGGATCGACCCCGGTCGCGAAGTACGTGTACTCGCGTGCCGCCGCGAATGGCAAACGCGCGCAGTGCCAGGGCGGAGCCAAGAATCACGTCATAGTTCTGCCCGACGCCGACATGCCCATGGCCACGCAGATCATCAGCGACAGCGCTTTCGGATGCGCCGGCCAGCGCTGCCTCGCCGTCTCCGTAGCCATCACCATCGGCGAAGCGCAGAAGACGTTCCGCGATTCCATCGCTGATGCAGCTTCAAAACTTAAAGTTGGCAATGGCCTCGACAAAGACGTGCAGATGGGGCCTGTGATCACCCCGCAGAGTAAAGAGCGCGTCGAATCGCTCATCGCGCTCGGCGAAAAGCAGGGCGCGAAAGTCCTGCTCGACGGCCGCAACTCGAAGATTCCGAAATACGAATCCGGCAACTTTGTGAAGCCCACCATCCTTGACGATGTTCCAGCAACCAGCGATCTAGCTGATACCGAGATCTTCGGTCCAGTCCTGAGCCTGGTTCACGCCGATGACATGGACGATGCGCTCGCCTTCCTTGAACGCAGCGCCTACGGCAATCAGGCGTCGCTGTTCACCTCAAGCGGATCGGCCGCGCGCCGCTTCCGCTACGAGGCACCCGCGGGCAACATCGGCATCAACATCGGAGTCGCCGCGCCTATGGCCTACTTCCCCTTCAGCGGATGGAAGAACAGCTTCTTCGGCGACCTTCACGGCCAAGGTCGCGACGCCATCGAGTTCTACACCGACAAAAAAGTTGTGGTAGAGCGCTGGGCCAAAGAGCATAGCCGGAAGTTCTAGGTGGGGGCAAGTTTTACCCTGTGGTCCTCCGTGTCCCCCGTGTTTAAGGTTTTCTTTTCGCAACAAGAAGGATTGATATGACCACGACCACCGAAACGTCTTCCATGACTGGCAAAGAAATCGTCGATCTCTCGCGCAAGCACACGCTGTACGAATGGTCCGCGCAAGCGAAGGTCGATCCCATTCCTGTGGCTCGCGCCAAGGGGATCTACTTTTACACGCCGGAAGGCAAACGCTTCATCGACTTCAACAGCCAGCTCATGTCCGTCAACATCGGACATGGCGACGAGCGCGTCATCCAGGCCATCAGCGAGCAGGCTGCGACGCTCGCGTATGCTAATCCTTTCATGGCTACGGAACCGCGCGCCCGGCTTGGAGCGAAGCTTGCAGAAATTACTCCGGGTGACATCGACACCTTCTTCTTCACCAACGGCGGCGCCGAGGCCAACGAGAACGCCATCAAGCTCGCGCGCTTTTTTACCGGTCGCCACAAGATCATCGCTCGCTATCGTTCCTATCACGGCGCGACTGCGGGCGCGATGAGTCTCACGGGCGATCCCCGCAGATGGGCTGCGGAGCCTGGCATTCCGGGCGTGGTTCACGTGCTCGACCCTTATCACGGCATCGAGCGCGGTTGGGAATCGGCTGAGTCTTCGCTCGCCATGATCGAAGAGACCATTCAGCTTGAGGGTCCGCAAACCATCGCCGCGTTCATTCTCGAGCCGGTGACGGGAACCAACGGCGTTCTGATTCCGCCTGATGGATATCTTCAAGGGCTGCGCAAGATCTGCGACAAGCATGGCATCTTGATGATCGCTGATGAAGTGATGTCTGGCTTTGGACGGACTGGTTCGTGGTTTGCCGTCGATCACTGGAAGGTGGTGCCCGATCTGCTTTGCATGGCCAAGGGATTGACGTCCAGCTATCTTCCGTTGGGCGCGGTCGGAATGCGGCATCACATTGCGCAGCATTTTCAGGACAAAGTTTTCTACGGAGGGCTTACCTACAACAGTCATCCCATGGGATGCGCCGCGGCGCTGGCTACGATTCGCGTGTATGAAGAAGATGGTCTGATCGACAACGCGAAGAAGATGGGCGCGGTGCTGAAAGAGCTCGGTGCGGAGTTGCAGGCCAAGCATCCGTCGGTGGGCGCCGTGCGCTCGATTGGACTGTTCGGCATCGTCGAACTGATTCGCAACCGCAAGACGCGGCAGCCTATGGCTCCGTTCAACGGTACGTCGGAGGAGATGGCTGCGCTTGGCCGCTTCTTCCGCGAGCAAGGGCTGTACACGTTCGTGCGCTGGCACACTTTCTTCACCAACCCTCCGCTGTGCATCAACGAGCAGCAGCTGCGCGAGGCGTTTGAGATCATCGATCGCGGGCTGCTTATTACTGATAAGGCTGTTACGGACTAGCACCCCGTACCCGGTACCCAGCGAGGCTTCGGTGAAGTTGGCCTGGTGTTCCGGTGGGAACGTTGGGACGATTTGGTGGTTGTATGTACAAAGTGTTCCAGTTGGAACATTAGAGCGAGTTTGCTGGAACACTGTGGAAAACTCGGAAAACTCGGAAAACCACCTTAAAGCTATAGTTGATTGGCGGCATGTGGCTGAGGGGGATGGGTTTGGACAAGTGCCGAAATATCGGCACTAAGATCATAGGGCGAAGAGAAAGCGTTGAAAAGCGGCGAACGAGGCTGGCACTCGTGGGTCGCGAGTGCTGATTACATAGACTTACGGAAAATGGTGAACGTCCCGTCTGTCCCCAAGTTTCCCCCCCCAAGTTTCCCCCCAAGTTTCCCTTCCCAAGTTTCCCTTCCCAAGTTTCCTTCTGTCCCCAAGTTTCCCCAAGTTTCCTTCTTGCAATGACATTAATGTACGGAGGAGCTTTACGCGGCGCTGAAGCGCCGCTTTTTCACGGCGGTGTTCGCTAGTCGACAATGCCGCGCGTGATCTTCCACCAGTGCTCGCGGTCCGCGGGGTCTATGTCGACGAACTGGGCGCCGATTCTTCCCTGGCCACAATGCCGGACGGCGGCGCGCATTTGCAGTCTTCCCGAGGGGTCATCTTCGTGCAGGAGGAAATGAACCTCAATCTCTGTTCCTGTGTTGGGCTTTTCTTCGCTCAGAATACAGATACCCATCGGAGTTATGTCTGCTACGAAGCCGGGCTTCAGGTCGCCGGCGAATCCAAATAACACTCGCCAGTCGGCGGCGCGTCGGGGTTTGGTTCTGCGCTCCATGGTGGTTCGAGGTAATTTGTCAGGAAAATTCTCTTGACCGGCGGCTCAGACGAACCGAGCCCCCGATGCTGGTTCCAGTGAGCCGATTCGGGCTCGCAAGGACGCCTGAGGGTAGCAGCCTAGTGTTACAGGAATGTTAATCCGGATCGCGCTGTGACATCTGGCCCTGCTATCCAGTCCACGACGGGAGAGGATCGGTGCGGAAGCAGTTGTGGCGGAAATTCCTTGTGGGGCCGTAGTTGTGTCCGCAGGAAAGGGGTCCTTCGACTGCGGAACCGCCTCGCTTCGCGAAGCAGTTCCTCCGCTCAGGATGACAGAGTCGCGAATCAGGTGCGCCAGATGCGCTGCTGGGTGTCTAAGGACGAGAACATTACGGGCTCGTGGTGGACGCTGGTGGCGTGCAGATTGATGGCGGTGGCGGCCTGGGTGCGGAGGTTGCCGTCGCGAGCGTCGAAGTCGAGAGTGCTGACGTGGTGGGCGCAGTGGGAGCAGGTGAACTTCATGCCTCCCTTGATGCGCGCCATGGTGTAGAGTCGCTTCACAATTTCAGTGTAGTCCTTTGGGGCGAGAATGGTGCGCACGTTGGGGGGGCAGCGAAAGTAATGAGGGATGAGATAGGTCTAAGGTGGAGCGGGAGGAATGCAGAAGTCAGAAGTGAGAATGCAGAAGTCAGAGGTCAGAATGAAGAAGTAAGACCGTGCGCGGTTTTTACTTCTGCATTCTAACTTCTGACTTCTGACTTGGCGTGCCTACTTTGCCAGGCGGTTATATTTCTTTAATGTTTCGCGGAGGCGGTCGTGCGGGAGCGCGATTACTTCGTGATCGTCGATGCCCTTCATGGTTTCGGCGGCTACCATGGCGTTTACTACGGCTTCTTCGGTGGCCTGGACTGTGGCCAGAAAGATTGGGTCGAGGGAATCGTTGGGGAGCATGGTTAGCTGGTGCAGGCCTTTGGTGCCTACGGCGCCGGGGTTGGCGGTGGAGAAGGCGAGGAAGATATCTCCGGAACCATCGCCGGAGTAGCTGCCGTCGCGGCCGAGGCCCAGCGAAACCTTTTTGGCTACGCGCTTGAGTTGGGTGGGGATTAGCGGGGCGTCGGTGGCTACTATGACGATGATGGAGCCGGTGTCGTCACTGTTGCCGTAGGCGGGATGCTCGGGAATTTCTTTGCCTACGGGAACGCCTGCTATGCGGAGTTGGTCACGGCGGCCATAGTTGCATTGGACAAGGACGCCTACAGTATAGCCTCCGGCTTTGGCGTCTAGCACGCGGGAAGCAGTGCCGATGCCGCCTTTGAATTCATTGCAGATCATGCCTGTGCCGCCGCCTACGTTGCCTTCTTCGACGTGGCCGGTGTGGGCTACATCGAGGGCGTGCCACGCGTCTTCGGGGTGGACGTGGAATCCGTTGATGTCGTTGAGCCAGCCGTCCCAGGTTTCGGCTACTACGGGGAGCGACCACCAGTAGCCTTCCATGTCAGGCTCGCCGTGTTTTACTTTCCAGGCGATTACGGCGTCGCGGACCACGCCCACGCTGTGGGTGTTGGTGATCATCACGGGGCCGTTCAGGAAGCCGGAGTCGTCGACCCAGGTGGTGCCGGTCATCTCGCCGTTGCCGTTGAGGGTGAACCAGGCGGCGAAGACGGCGTCGTTGCTGGCCTTGCCGCGGGGATGAATGGCGGTGACGCCGGTGCGCACTGGTCCCTGGCCGACTACGAGTTTGCCGCTGCCGGAGATTAGCGTGGTGTGGCCGACCTCGACGCCTTGGACGTCTGTGATGGCGTTGTTGGAGCCGGGAGTGCCGTCGAAGGGAACACCGAGATCGCGGGCACGCGGCTTGGATTGGGCCGAGGCGAGGGTGAGGAAAATGGCAATTGCGAGTGGGGTGAAGCGGTGCATGGCGATCTCCCGAGCGAAACAGGAAGTATACAAGGGTGCAGCGGGCAGCGGCAGCGTGGGAGGCCGACGCAGACAGCAGGTTCCTCTCGCGCCTTCGGCGCGCTCGGAATGACAAGTTGGGGAGTGACGGGCTCGGAATGACAAGTTGGGAATGACGGGCTCGGAAATGACAAGGGCCCGCTGAAACAGGGATCCAGCTCAGGAGCGAAGAAGTATAATCTTTCACAATAAAATGTTGCGCGGGGGGAACATGGACGGCTGGAAGAAGGCGGTGGTTGCGGGTTCGATTGGGGCGGCGACGGTTTTATTCTTGAAGAAGAAATATCCGGCGGGCGTGCTGGCTACGGGCGTGGGGCTGGCGGTGTTGGCGTCGGAGTTTCCGGAGAAGTTTGAAAAGGTGCGAAGGTCGCTGCCGGATTATTTTGACCGCGGCATGCAAGTGATGGAGATGGCGGCGCGCGCCGGCAGGCGAATTACCGATGCGGCTGGGCAGTCGGTTTACGACGCTTGGGAAGAGATTGGCTGCTGATGGGAAGTCAGAAGTCAGAAGTCAGAATGCAGAAGTAAAATCGCTCTGGGTTCACTTCTGCATTTTGACTTCTGACTTTACTCGATGCCGAGTTGCTTTCTGGCGTCGGGGCTTAGGCGCTCGGGGGTCCAGGGCGGAGTCCACACAATGTTGACTGCGGCGTTGCGGACGCCGGGCAACTGTTCCAGTCGTGACTTTACCTGGGCGCTGATATTGACGTGTTCAGGGCAGCCTTGCGCGGTGAGCGTCATGTCGATGGTGACGTCTTGTGTGGTCTGGTCAGGAATATCGGCAGGTACGGGCGCGAAATTCACATGGTAGATGAGGCCGAGGTCGACGATGTTGACCGGGATCTCGGGATCGTAGCAACTCTTCAGCGCGCTCAGGACATCTTGTTCGGTGATTGTGGGCATGGGGACCTTCAGCGACTTTGTCTAGTGTACCGCAGGATGGTTGCGCACCTGCCAGCTTCCTGGAGTCTTTAACACAGAGGGCACCCTTCGGCTTGCGCTCATGGCAGGCAGGGGTTTACGGGGTAGGGAATTACTTGCATGATGAGTGCAGAGGCTAAGAAGGGGATCCAGCTTGCGTTGGCGCTGGCCGTGGTGGTGGCGGGAGCGCGCACGGGATACATCCTTTACCAGAGGCATGAGGACAATCTTGCCGCGCAGAAGCAGGAGCAGGCCAAGAATGCCGGCTTCTCGAATGCCGATTATTACATCACGCCGAAGAAACTGTATCCGTTCGACTTGAAGTCGGCGAAGCAGTTGACGCTGCAGCCGGTGTGGACGAAAGAAGGATACCGGTACACCTACTATCCCTATGACGCGGCGCGGAAGCGCACCGACTTTGCCCATGACGCCGGGCTGCTGCTGCCGATCGAGCGCTTGCAGATCAAGGATGTGGAGACCGAGATTGGGCCGGGAGCAGAGAAGCGGCGGCAAATGATGGCCGTGTTCGAGAAAGACGGGAAGAGCTATGCCGTGCCGATTGGATTCGAGGCCGAGGGACAGTACAAGATTTATTCCGATGAGATTTTCTATGTGGAAGATCCGCATGAGTTGTACAAGCATTGGCCGGCGGACGTGTGGCAGGCGGTGGCGCAACATGAAGTGAAGCCGGGGATGAATGAGCTGCAGGCGGATTTCGCGGTGGGGATGGGAGTTCCGGACGCGGGAGATTCGTCGAATGAGAAGACGGTTCGGTATCCCGACGGGGGCAAGCCGCTGGTGGTGATTTATCGGGGTGGGAAGGCGGTCGAGATTAGGCCGGGGTCGTAGGAGGTCAAAATCCCCACCCTCTCGCAAAGAACGCGAGAAGGGTGGAGGCACCCTCCTGATTTCTTTCATTCTCGACAGTTTTATTTCACTGCGGCTAGGGCTTGTGAAACTTCTGCGATATCGGGCACGACTGGGATTTCGTAGTTCTTCTGCCAGGCTAGATTGCCGTTGCGGTCGATGATGAAGATGGCACGGCCAGTGATACCTTTGTCTTCTAGATAGACGCCGTACTTGGCGGCCACTGCGCCGCGCGGGTGGAAATCGGCTAGCAGCGGGTAGTGGATTCCCATCTTGTCGGCATAAGCTTTGTGCGACCACACGCTGTCTACGCTTAGGCCTAGGACCTGCGCGTCGAGTTGATCGAACTGCCTCTTATCGTTGACCATGCAGGCGTGCTCTTTGGTGCAGACGGGGCTCCAGTCGAGGGGATAGAAGACGAGGACCACGCGCTTCTTGCCGTGGAAGTCGCTGAGCTTTACTTCTTTCTGGTCCTGATCCTTTAAGGTGAATTCCGGGGCTGGGGCGCCGATGGTTGGGGGCATAATTCCTCCGTAATATTTTATTCTAACGTTTTCCTGCGGGTACGGCTTACTTCACGACTGGCGAATTGGCGTCGGCGGGTTTTTCTTCGTCGGCATGAATTTTGCCGTCGTCTTCGGCGTAGAAGGAGCGGTGCTGGGCGTCGATCTGTTTGGGCGTCATGGTGAGGATAAAGCTGTCTTTCTTGCCCTGGAAGTTGGCGGTGTAGTCGCCGCGGTCGGGGTTGACCATGCGCTTGGTGAACGATCCGGAGTGGACGAGTTCGGCGAGAGAAGTGGCAAAGTGGTCGTACTGCTTGTTGAATTGGTGCTGGGCGCGGATTACGACCCGCATGTAGGCCAGAGCGGCCGCTTCGGAATCGGAGCGGGCGGGGTCTCCGTGGAATTTCGGCTGGTAGGCCGGAGCGGTGGGAGTTTGCGCGACGGGCGCGGAATCCTGCGCGGACAGCGTGGAAGCGGCGAGTGCGAGACTGGCGACCAGGGCAAGAAAACGAATGAAATTCTGGTTCATGCTGAATCTTCTCCAGGAGCGGTGCGGCAGGAATTAAGCCGCCAATCTACGCTGCAGAAGGGCTTTTTGCCCTTCTTTTTTATGTTACTCCCGTAATTTAACTTCGGTCACCTTCTCTTTGCGAGGGAGACAAATGCCGATATGCTGTATCTAATACACTACGCCCCACAGGGAAACCTATGAAAGCAGCTGTAGCGAGAAAACCGACTATCAAAATTGCCGTGGTGGAGAGCGACCCGCTGAGGTTTGTGGGATTTCGCGCCTTGTTCGACACTGAGCCCGAATTCGAACTGATCTCCGCCGGCTTGCCAGAAATTTCCACGCTGCAAGATGTGGACCTGATCCTGCTGGGAAACCGCTCCGGCCAAAATTTGTTTGATGTGATGGCGAGCCTCAAGGCAACGCGGCCCGACCTGCGCATTATCGTGACTGGGTCCGGAGTGGATGAAGAGACCATTCTGAAAGCGATCGCTTCTGGGGCCAAGGGCTATGTGGATGAGGCAGCTTCGCCGGCGGAGTTTGCGCAGGCGATTCGCATCGTGAGTCAGGGATCGGTATGGGCTCCGCGAAGAGTGCTGTCGATGTTCATTGAGCGGGTGTCATCGGCTCCAGGACGGATCTTTCCGGCGGGCCGCGTGACCTTTACCGACCGCGAAAAAGAAGTGCTGGAGATGCTGGTGGCAGGACGCTCTAACAAAGAGATTGGGGCTCAGCTAGGCATCGAGGAGCGCACGGTCAAGGCACACGTGGCGAAATTGATGCGCAAGGTGGGCGTGCAGAACCGGATTGCGCTGTCAGTGCATGCCATCACGCATTCGCTGGTCGCAGCGAAGTAGAGAAGCAGAGAAGCAGGGCTTAGGGATTAGGGTTTAGGGTTTTTCCTAGTCCCTAGTCCCTAATCCCTAATCCCTAATCCCTAATCCCTAATCCCTAATCCCTAATCCCTAATCCCTAATCCCTAATCCCATACCGCCGGTTACTTCGGGACACTGACCTCAGTAATCTTGTCGGCGAGGCCGGTGCGGGGCATACTCGCCTCACCTACCACAGAACCTGGGAGACGGGGTTGAGAGTGGCGATTAGGGTCACTACTCTCAGCCCCGATTTTTTTGTTCCGCTGACGGCTTCCTTTCTTTCAGATCATCTTGTGATCCTTCCTGGTTAAACCTTCCTCATACAACACGGACCGCTTCGTTTACAATCCAAGTAACGGATCCAGAGAAATCTTGTGTGCGAGGAACCATGAAAAAGTTCTTACTGTTGACCCTAGTCGTGTCACTCTGTTCTTTCTCCTTTGCAGCGGACGAGGAAACCAAGGTTGCGGATCGCGTTCAGGCGGCCGCCGACGTGCTCAATGAAATTCAAGGCGCGCCGGATAAGGGCATTCCCCAGGAGGTGTTGGGTTCGGCGGAGTGTGTGGCCGTGGTGCCGTCGATGCTGAAGGGCGGCTTTATTGTGGGCGCCAACTATGGCCGCGGGCTGGCCAGTTGCCGCACGCCCAAGGGTTGGAGCGCGCCGGCGTTCTTCGTTGTGACTGGCGGCAGCGTGGGGTGGCAGATCGGCGGGCAGGCTGTGGACCTGGTAATGCTGATCATGAACAAGGATGGAATGAAGCGGCTGCTTTCGAGCGAGGTCTCGCTGGGGGCGGATGCTTCTGTGGCAGCCGGTCCGGTGGGCCGTCACGCCGAAGGCGATACCGATTGGAAGATGCGGGCTGAGGTGTTGACCTATTCGCGGACGCGCGGCCTTTTTGCCGGAGTGAGTTTGAGCGGGGCGGTGATTAAGCAGGACAAGGACAGCACCCGGGAGTTTTACGGACGCATGGTGCCCTTTCGTACGTCGCTGGTCGGGGAGATCGATCCGCCAGCGGGGGCGAATGCATTTCTGAGCTCGCTGGCGAAGTGGGCGCAGGACGCGGCGAAGTAAGGCGGGCTTCGGCTTTCGGGCCTCGGCTCAGGCCTGATCCGAAACGTTGCTCGGTGCTGAAAGATCCTCAGGTTTTGACCGAAGCCAGAAGCCCAACAGCCGAATGCTCTTCTCTCGATTGAAAATTGTTTTGCAGAGTGGTACGGTTCCGCTTCCCTAATGCGGCAGCGACTTGAGTACGCGGCAGCCTGGCCGTTCATCAAAATCCTGGGTATTCTGCCTCGCCCGCTGGCTCGGGCCATTGGCATTGGCCTGGCCTGGGTGGTTTATCTTCTGCACGTGCGATTGCGGCAAGTGGGCATGCGCAATCTCGCCATGGCGTTTCCTGAAAAAACTGAGGCGGAGCGGGCGCGGATCCTGCGCGGAGAATTCGCTTCGCTGGGCCGGCAATTGGCGGAGGTTTGCCACTTCCCCAAGTACACTCTCGCGAACGTCGACGAAGTTGTGGTGTATGACGGGTTCGAGAATTACCAACGCGCCCACGCTCGCGGCAAGGGCGTGCTGTTATTTGCGGGACACTTTGGGGGCTGGGAACTCTCTTCTTTTGTGCTGTCGATGCATGGGCGCTGGATGCACGTGATTATGCGGGGCATGGACAACGTGTATCTTGGCGAGCTGATTCTTCACTATCGCACCATGCATGGCAACAAAGCTGTCGACAAGGATGAGTTTGTGCGCGGCCTGCTTTCGGCGATGAAGGCGGGGGAAGTAGTGGGCATGCTGATGGATACGAACATGACTCCGCCGCAGGGGATCTTTGTGGATTTTTTCGGTATGCCAGCCTGTACGGCCGCTGGGCCGGCGCGGATTGCGCTGCGCACTGATGCGGCCGTGGTGCCGACGTTCACGATCTGGGACGCGAAGCTGGGGAAATACCGGCTGCGGTTCGATCCGCCGGTGGAGTTGGTGCGCACCGGCGACCTGGAGGCTGATATCAAGGCCAACACGCAGAAATTTACTTCGATCATTGAAGACTATGTGAGGAAATATCCGGAACAGTGGCTGTGGGTGCACCGGAGGTGGAAGACGCGGCCGCCGGGGGAGGGGCCATTGTATTAGAGAAAAATGGCGGGTGGCCCGCTAGCTTCAGGTTTACGGGTACATAGTCATGCCTGAGCGTGTTCGTCTGCTGCTCAGCGAACCGCAATCGGATACGTCCAGCGACAGAACAGCCCCACCTAAGCCAAAGCATGGCTTGAATGGGCCACTCGCCATCTCACGAATCTCGAAGGGCGCCCAGCTTCCATTCTTTATTCTTTATATGCCTTGACACGCATATGCTCCGTGGAGTATATCAATGGAGTGGAATCTATATTTGAAATCATTGCGGAGCCGAACCGCCGCGCGATATTGAGCCTGCTGGTCTCGTCAGAACAGTCGGTTGGAGAGATCGAGCGCCAGCTTCGCATGACGCAGACGACCGTGTCCAAGCACCTGCGAGTGCTGCGCGATGCCGGTTTCGTAGAATCCACGGTGGACGCACAGCGCCGTCTCTACCGCCTGAAGCCCGAACCATTTGAGGAGCTTGATGCCTGGCTGGCTCGGTTCCGCCGCTTCTGGTCCACTCACGTGGATGCTCTCGAACGCCACCTCGACCGCATGCATTCGTCAACACCAACGAAAGCGACATCATCGAAAAGAAAAACCAGAAATACGACGCGGCCCAAACCGCGGACATGACTCAAGGAGAAACGAAATGAAAATTAAATTGACTAGCGTATACGTGGACGACCAGGGCAAGGCCCTGCGCTTCTATACAGAGGTACTGGGTTTTGCCAAGAAGGCCGATTTCAGTAATGGCCCATATCGCTGGCTGACCGTGGCTTCGGCCGAGGAGCCGGACGGCACTGAACTTCAGCTGGCGCTGAACAACAACCCCGCGGCCAAAGCGTACCAGCAGGCGATATTTCAACAGAGCCAGCCCGCGGCCAACTTCTTCACTGACGATGTCAAGGGCGACTACGAGCGGATCAAGGCCCGTGGCGCCGAGTTCACGATGCCGCCCACCGATACAGTAGGCTCGTCCATTGCGATGCTGAACGACACCTGCGGCAACCTCATTCAGCTCACGCAACTGAAACACTGGTAGTGCCGCCGTTCAGCACGAGCAAGACGCAACGAGGAAGACTCACGAGGGAAGACCGGGGAACAGAAGATGACCGAACCTGAGCTGTACGCACCGGGTCCCGCCAACATGGCGCGGGTACAGAAGGACGGAGACAAATGGACGCTCGTTCTCGTCCGAGAACTGCGCCACGCGCCGGAAAAAGTCTGGCAGGCACTTACCGACCCGGCGCATCTGCGCGAGTGGGCTCCTTTTGAAGCCGATGGAAGCCTGGGTACGGTTGGAACCACGGTGAAGCTCACCACGGTGGGAGCGCCCGTGCCGCGCGTTACCGAAACAACAGTGACGCGAGCCGACGCTCCCAAGACGCTTGAGTACAACTGGGGTGGCTTCGATATGCGGTGGCAACTCGAAGCCCATGGCGGCGGCACACGCTTGACGCTGTGGACCAACATTGGTCATCGGTTCATCTCCATGGGTGCGGCTGGGTGGCACATTTGTTTTGATGTCCTGGATCGCCTGCTTAGCGGAACTCCCATCGGACGCATGGTTGGCCCAGAGGCCATGAAGTTCGGCGGCTGGCAGCGGCTGAACGCCGAGTATGCCAAGCAGTTCGGTATTGAAGCGCCCAACTGGCCGCCTCAGGCGGCGCAAAAGTCCTGAAATGAGGAGGATTGCAAAATGCCCCAACCACTTAAGAGGAATAAAAAGGAATTGTCACCGGAACAACGCGCACAATTACTGAGAGTATTGAAAGTCCGTTTTGAGAAAAACATGGACCGCCACAAGGGTCTTGAATGGGCTGACACACAGGCAAAGCTGGAAGCTCATGCTGAAAAGCTCTGGTCAATCCACGAAATGGAAAGAACTGGCGGCGAACCGGATGTTGTTGGTCATGACAAGAAAACGGGCGAATACATTTTTTATGATTGTTCCGCGGAAAGTCCAAAAGGCCGTAGAAGTATTTGCTACGACCGTGAAGCGCTGGAGTCAAGGAAAGAAAATAAACCAAAAGATAGCGCTACTGATATGGCTGCGGCGATGGGCGTTGAGCTTTTAACAGAAGAACAATATCGAGAGTTGCAGAAACTTGGAGAGTTCGACGCGAAAACTTCAAGCTGGGTGAAAACCCCTTCTGCTATCAGAAAGCTCGGCGGCGCGCTCTTTTGTGATCGCCGCTTCGAGACTGTTTTCACGTATCACAACGGCGCGGAATCTTACTATGCAGGTCGGGCGTTCCGTGGCTTGCTAAGAGTGTAGGGACAATCTCATGTCTTACACCCGGGCCTCAGTTGTCACGAGAGCCGGCGCAATTCAACGCTAGACTAACGAAGAGAGCAGCAAGTGTGTCACGGAGTATCGCTGTGCTCACGCCGCTCTTCTCCGAAAAATAAAGTTCGTGGCGATGCTTCGGCGGATGATGCAGCGGCCGGTGCTATGCCGAGGATCGGGTATACCCCCCTCCCCCTGGTCTATTGGAATCATCGGATTAGCGCCAAAATGGAAATTAATCTATGGGGCTTAATCAGTTGCGGGCAAAATCTTGATGTCAAAGAGCTTAGGGAACGATTCGCGGGGACGAGTTGGCTTGTGTCAACCGTCACGGCCTCGGCCATGATCGCCGATTTGGAATTGGCGGGCAAGGTTGGATGTCACAACGGGCTTGTGGAAATTCCCTGAGTGGCCGAGTCTGACGGGACCACCCTCCATCGTGCGCCTCTTCCGGTAGAATCTAATCTTCCTATGAAAACCTTTGAACAGATTGCGGAGTTGGAGCGGCGGTATTTGCTGGGGACTTATAACCGGTATCCCATTGTGTTGACGCGGGGGAAGGGCGTGTTTCTTTACGACCTGGAGGACCGGCGTTATCTCGACTTTGTTTCTGGCTTGGGGGTGAATGCGCTGGGGCATGCGCATCCGCGGATTGTGAAGACGATTCGGGAGCAGGCGGGGAAGCTGATTCACGTCTCCAATCTTTATTACCACGAGTATCAAGGGGTGCTGGCGGAGAGGTTGTGCACGCTGCTGGGCAGCTCGTTTGGGAATGCCCGCGCGTTTTTTTCTAACAGCGGGACTGAGGCGATTGAGGGGTCGATCAAGCTGGCGCGGCTGGCGGGGCATCGCGCCGGCGGCGAGGCGAAGTCGCGGCTGGTGGCTCTGCAGGGATCGTATCACGGGCGAACGTTTGGAGCGCTGTCGCTGACTGGGCAGGAGAAGCATCGCAAGGGATTTGAGCCCATGCTCGAAGAAGTTACGTTTGTTGGACAGAATGACATTGAAGGCTTGCGGGCGGCGGTGAACAACGACACTTGCGCGATTGTGCTGGAACCGATTTTTGGCGAAGGCGGAATTTATGAATGCTCGGTGGAGTTCTTGCAGGAGTGCCGGGCGGCGGCGGACCGGCACCGGGCGGCGCTGATCTTTGACGAGATTCAGTGTGGGCTGGGACGCACCGGGTCGATGTTTGCGTTTCAGAGTTTTGGCGTGACTCCCGACATTGTGGCGATTGCGAAGCCGATTGCGGCAGGGTTGCCTTTAGGCGCGTTTATCGCGAAGGAAGAATTTGCCAATGCGATTTCGCCGGGGCAGCATGGGACTACCTTTGGTGGTGGGCCTTTGGCTTGCCGCGTGGCTTTGGAATTTCTGGCAATTGTCGAAGACGAGAAGCTGCTGGATAACGTGAATAAGGTTGGCGCTTATTTGCAGCAGGAGTTGCAAGGGATTGTCGAGAAGAGTGCTGCGGCGAAGGAAGTGCGGGGGCGAGGATTTATTCAGGGAATCAATCTGGCGATTCCGGCGCGGCCGATCGTGGATGAGGCTTTGGCTGAGGGCGTGCTGTTTAATTCAACGCACGATACCGTGGTGAGATTTTTGCCTCCGTTTTTGCTGGAGGAGAAACATGTGGATAAGGGGATTCGGGTGCTGAAGAAATTGTTGAGGAAGAAGCGAAAGGCAGTGGCTAGTGGTCAGTGATCAGTGGCCAGTAACACCGGAGTCGTCTCGCGGCCACGATCACTGGACCCTGACCACTGCAAAAACGGGGAGCCGGAGCTCCCCTAGTGAAGCGAACAAAGGCGTTGTTCTCTTAAGTAGAATCTAGCGGTGAGGAAAAAGTTGTCTTCGGAGTTGGAAGATTTGGCCGTGATGCCAGCAGACTCGGACATTTATACCGCGCTGGCTCCGGCGCTGGGCGCGGGCGTCGAAGAGTGCTGGATGGATATTGATGGCGCGAGGATGCGCTATCTGCGCACCGGCTCAGGCCCGCCGTTGATTCTGGTGCATGGGCTGCTGGGATACTCGTTTTCGTGGCGATACACGATGCCTGTGTTGGCACCCTACGCTACGGTCTATGCGCCGGACATGATGGGGGCGGGGTTTTCCGATCGTCCGGCCGGAATTGACTATTCCATGCGTGCGACGGCGCGGCGACTTCTGCAATTTATTTCTGGTCTGGGAATCTCTTCATTTGATCTGCTGGGGACGTCGCATGGCGGAGCGGTCGCGATGATGGCGGCTGCGGAAGGCTTGAGCGGAAATGCCGGTCTTTGTCCTGATACGCCCGGTCCCGGTATCCCCAGTCCCGGCATGCCCGGTCCCGGTATGCGCGTGCGGCGGTTGGTGCTGGTGGCGCCGGTGAATCCATATTCGGCGCATGGGCGGTGGCTGGCGCCTGCGGTCGGGAGCCGGTTTGGCTCGGCCTTGTTCCGGCTCGGGGTCCCGCACATGAATTTGTTGTTTCCCTATTGGCACGCGCGCATGTATGGCGACCGCAGCCGTATTCCGCCGGGAACACTGGAAGGTTATATGGCGCAGATGGCGAAGCCGGATTTATTTGAGCACGCACTGAGCATCGTGCGCACCTGGACGAGAGATCTCCGCGAACTGGAGGCGAGTCTGCCGCAATTGGCAAGCATTCCCACGCTTCTGATGTGGGGCAGCAAGGATTCGGCGGTGTATGCTTCGTCGGCGGTGCCGCTGGCAAAATATTTTCCGAATTCCCGTTCCATAGTTTTTTCGGGGATTGGGCATCTGCCCTATGAAGAATGCCCGGAGGAATTCAACCATGCGTTGATTGAATTCCTGACAAGTGAGAAGATTCCCGCCTCATAAGGTAGCGAGCCAGAGGCGCCCTTCGGTCGCTTGCGCTCTCTCAGGGCAGGCTCCGTGGATTTGCGCGGCTCGCCCAGATTCCGTCGGCAGGCTCGGGACAGGCTCTTCGTTCGCGCAAAGGACGCGCTCTCTCGGGATGACAATCTATTCATGGTGACAATTTTCAAATCATGAGCCACCACATTTTCGATCTGATGCGCGGCGCTGTGGTGCACTACGGCTATTGGGCCGTGGCAGCGGTGCTGTTGCTGGAGAATGCCGGCCTCCCGTTGCCGGGGGAAACAGTTCTGCTGTCAGCCAGCTTCCTGGCTTATTCCGAACATGAATTGCGGCTCCCGTGGGTCATCATAGTCGGGATTGTAGCTACTACAGTGGGCGGAGAGTTCGGCTTTGCTCTGGGCCGGCGCGGCGGGCGCCCGCTGATTGAACGCTACCGGCACATCTTCTCGATTCGTGCGGAGACTGTAGCCCGGGGTGACCGGCTCTTCGAGCGATACGGCCCGGCGACGGTTTTCCTGGCGCGATTCATCTTTGGTATGCGCGTGCTGGCGTCGCTGCTGGCGGGAGCGCTCCAGATGCCGTGGCGGAGGTTTGTCCTGTTCAACTTCCTTGGAGCCGCGGTTTGGGTGACGGTGATTTGCGGCGCGGGATATTTGTTCGGCGGACATTGGGGCCGGCTTCTCCATGATCTCAAGCGCTTCGATTTGGTGGTGGCCATTGTGGTGGTGCTGGCAGGGGTGTTGTGGTGGTGGCGAAGCCGGACAGAGCGGAGCAATCTTTAGTTGTGCCTTAGTTGTGCCTTCCTATTTTTGGAACCATATTCTAAGGGAAGCACCTTAGAAGTCAACTTATGCACAGGTGGACTTTGAGCGAAGCGCGACTATACTGTGCGGGTGTCGCGGGCGTGCTGGCGAAAGCGAGAGTCCGTGGCCATTGATTTTACCGGCGTCGTCCGCGCCGGAATTTGGAATGGAGGAACGCATGAAGAAGATTGGGTTCTTGACTCTGTTGATTATGGCAACGCTCCTGCTAACCCTGGCCTTCCCGGTGGGAGCGGCCAGTCCAAAGGCGGCAGCGGGTCCAGTAGCAGCGGCACCGGCCGCTCCCGCGGCGGTTGCCCCAACCCCGCTTTATTCACACCCGCGCGTTGAGCACGCGATCGAAGCGCTGCGAAGCGCCCGAGACCACATGGCGCACGCGGAAGGCGAGTTCCATGGCCATCGCGACAAGGCGATCGAGCATATTGATCAAGCCATCCACGAGGCCGAGATTTGCCTGAACGAGCCGTAGGGGCTTGGACTGCGGAAACTAAAAGGCAGCGTCGAAAAGGCGCTGCCTTTTTTCTGTTTCAGCACAGCAATAGGACGAGTGACTTTTTCCGGCTCCGATTCACTTGGCGCCGAGGGTGTAGCCGACTGAAGCGCCCAGGCGGAAGACGTTGCTGGAGTTGAACCCGAGATTGTTCTGGATGTGGTAGTAGTGCGCCTCGGGGCGCACAAAGATGCGACGCCAAATGCGATAGTGAACGCCGGCGCCGAGGTCTTCCATGAAGTGGTTGCTGCTAGTGAAGTTGATACACCCGGGGCTGCCGCACGGAGTAAGCAAGTCGAAGCGGTTGCTGGCAACACCGATGCCGCCCATGAGGTCGACTTCAGTTTTCTTAGTCCACGGGAATTGGTACAGAACGTTGGCGTCCGTGAAGATGGGGCGGTAATTTTCGTAACCGTAGTAGTCCGCTTGCCGATGCCTCCAGGATGTTTCGACGTTAAGACCGAAACGGCGCCTTATATGAAAGACATCACCGGCGATGCTGAGATAGGTGCCACCTTTTTCGACCGGGGTCTGGAAGGACGCGATATCAGTAGTGGTCGCGAACGACATCAGGGTGCTGCCGCCGACCATTATGTCCCCTTGCTGGGCGGAGGCGAAGCCGGCGATCAGAAGAACTGCACACGCGGAGGTGAGCAGCGCGAATTTTCTCAAATACAGCCCCCTTATCAGCATCAGTATCAAGTATCAGTTCGTCGGGTAGGTGGAATGCGATCGCCAGACCGATGATATCCCGGCGAGGCAGCCGCGAACGGCTGCCGCCGGCCAAGCCGGCCAAGTAGTCCGAGTTGCCGGAATTAGCTGCCCCAGGATACCAAGACCTTCGACTATCCGCGGAGTCGAAGGCCTAATCTGAGCCGCCGCCAAAGGTGTAGCCGACCGAAGCACCGACACGGACGGCGCTGTTGGAGCTAAACACGCCGTTATCGGTGGTGCTGTTGTTATCCTGGATGTAGTAATAGTGAACTTCAGGGCGCACAAAGATATGGTGCGCGACGTAAATGCGGAGACCGGCGCCGAAGTGCTCCATGAAGTGGTCAGTGCTGGCATAGTTGCCAGGACCCGAGTTGAGGGCTCCACTCTCGTAGAGGCGCGTGTCTCCCGCGCCGATGCCGGCCATGAGGTCGAGGCCAAGTCTCTTGCCCAGATGCGGCTGGTACAGGAAGTTGAAGTCGGTCAGGATCGGGCGATAGTTTAATCCGCTCTGGGCCCCGCCGTAGGCGCCCTGGGTAGCCAGCCAGGCGGTCTCGACATTAACCCCAAAGTGTTTGATGGGAACCACATCACCGCCGATGTTGAGGTAGGTGCCGCCCCCCATCGACGGGAAGTTGCTGTTGGCAGACGCCGACTCGAGCGTGCCGCCACCCACAAAGACGTCCACCTGCTGGGCAGAGGCCAACTGGGCTAGTAACAAAAAAGCAAAGACCAACGCGAGCGTTAACTTTCTCAAGAGAAACCTCCAATCAATTCGTTGTACGAAAAGAAGATGCGTCCGTGAAATCCGTAAGATGCCTGAATCGCGTGTAACCCATCATAATTTTAGCCGGAGGCAGAATTCAACTCCAGCGCGAGATGTTAGTAAATATGGTTCGTAAAGAAACGTCAAGACAGCCGTTCTTCCTGTTTTTTGAGCGATTCACTCCTAAACCGCTTAGAACCCGGGTGCTGGCAATAAGTTGCGGCTCGGAACAAAACATTGAGGGTACGTTACTTTGATCTCGCGCCTCCGCCGGGGGCGCGGATGTGGTCGAGGGCGATGGGGCCAGCGCCGAAAAAGATCAGGGCAAATGCGAGGGCAGCCAGGGCCAGGGGAAATTCGTATCCGCCGTTGCCCATGAGTCCGTTGTGGAAGTGAACTTTGACGATGGCAACCAACAAATCAACGCAGATGGCAAAAGCCGCCACACGAGTGAACAGGCCAAGAAGGACGAGCAGGCCTCCAAAGAACTCAGTAAAGGAGGAAAGATACGCGGACCAGCGGGGCAGTCCGAGGCTGGCGACGAAATCCGCGTGATGGTGAAGTCCGCCGAAAACCTTATGGTATCCATGGCCCACGATGACGGCCCCAAGAGCGAGGCGCATGACGAAAAGCGCGAGGGGTTGCAGGCGGTCGAGGTAGCGCAAGTAATTCCTCCAGCGGCAAGAAAGATAGCTTACAGCAGGGGGACGGAAGTAGGGAAGCAATGTCTCTACTCGGTAGTGGTGCAGTTTGGCGTACGCGTTGGGCCGGTTAAGTGGGAGATCCTTCGCTACGCCTGAAAAACGGCTCCGCTCAGGATGACAATCGTCGTCTAATGGACAAACTGCACCACGACTCTCTACTCTCACCCAACCAGAATTCGGTTGGGCACTAACCATAAGAAAAAATGTGCGCTGCAATCCTGCGATGGGTATATAGTGTGGGCCGTTGGGGAACCGCTGCGGAGATCCTGATAGTCGAGGGTGGGGCGTGGGCGGGGAAACAGCGACACTCGCTGCGTAGTGTCTTTTAGTTCGTTAGCCTAGGCGCATCCTCCTCTTGCCGGCAGTCTCTGCCGAACCCTTCGCTTGGACAAGGAGGCTAACAATGACGTCGATGATGGCAACGTGGTTGCAGAACGAGGGCAGCAACAACGCACTGGGAGCCGCTTTTGGCGGCATGGCGCTGATGTTCTGGCTGGCGGTAGTGGTCGTCTTTGTCATCGGTGGGTGGAAAATGTTCGAGAAGGCCGGTCAACCAGGCTGGGCCATCCTTATTCCGATCTACAATCTTTACATCCTGTTGAAGATTGCTGGCAGGCCGGGATGGTGGCTGCTCCTCTACTTCATCCCCCTGGTGAATTTTATAATCATGATTATTGTTTCCATCGATCTTGCCAAGGCGTTTGGGCAGGGCGCTTTGTTCGGGATCGTGCTGCTCTTTCTTTTGAGCGGAATCGGTTACCTCGTGCTGGGCTTTGGAGATTATCGCTACCAGGGGACGGCGACGGCCGCGGCGTGAGCTGGGCCGGTGCGGAAGAGTTCGCTTTATCCATCATGCGGCGGAGCCTTGGTTAAGCGAGGTAGGAATCGCTGGGACCTCTTTGGGGCCTCGGACATTGTGAGTAGCTTGGTGCACGATCTGTGAATTTTAGGCGGGACGGAATGATTGCGCGCGCGGCCGACTTCTGGTAACGTTTTTTCGCCCCAGGTTGCCGGTCGCACGTATTTCAACTGGATCGTGCAGCCTGCAGGTCTTCCCACCGTCTTGAAAATTAACTCAACCGTGCGTGAAATCGGCCAATTTCGTCCGCTGTGGCAAACAGAGTTTCGCACGCACGCAACTTCGGATCAGGTGCAGGGTTTCGCGAATAGAGTGGCGGCAACAAGTTCTGTTGTTCAGGAGGCTGTAATGAGTCGCACTTCGGATAGTGAAAAGATACTGCAGAAGTGGTTGGTGCTGATGTTGTTGATGGCGGTTCCGGCTCTTGCCTGGGGCCAGAAGAAGACGAGCGCACCGGCTCCAAAGGCGGCGCCAAAAGCGAGCGCGCCAGCCAAGTCGTCGGCACCTCACGCGGCAACGCAGACACATGGTTCAACCACGCCTTCGCATACGACAACGGGCGGCACACATACGACGACGGGCGGGACGCACGCCGCGACGACAGGCGGAACCCATACGACGACGGGCGGGACACACGCCGCGACGACAGGCGGAACCCACACGACAGCAGGCGGGACACACACCGCGGCCGGCACGCACACCGCCACGACGACGCGCACCACTACGACGACCCACACCGTTACGAATACCCATACGGTCTCTATTAAGGGTGGAGGAACAGCGAGCGTGCGTGCGAACGGGTCGGTGCGCTCCATCGACCGAAACGGCATGCACATTCAGAATGGGGTACACGGCGGGCGGACGGTGGTGAGTGAGCATAACGGAGTCCGCGTGGTGAACACGGGGCACGGTGGTTATGTGCAGCGCGCCTACGTGACGCGCGGCGGACACGCTTACTACTCGCGGACCTTCTATGCCGGGGGGCGCTACCACGTCGGGCTTTATCGCGGCTACGGTTGGGGCGGACATATGTACTACGGCTATTACCCAGGAGTTTGGTACCATCCGGGATTTTATGGATGGGGCTGGCATCCCTGGGGAGCGCCGATTGCCTGGGGTATCGGGGCCTGGGGTTGGGGAGGGTCGCCATGGTGGGGATACTACGGCGGGTGGTGGAATCCTTATCCGGCTTATGCTGCGCCCTACTACTGGCTGACGGATTATCTGATATCGCAGCAGTTGCAGGCAGCGTATGCGGCGCAGGCTGAGGCCAATGCAGACGCGGTGGCAGCGGATGCGCAAGCGAGCAGCGGAGAAGGAGATCCTCCTGCCGCGGCAGCTTCGGGTGGGGTGGCGCTGACTCCTGAGGTGAAGGAAGCCATTGCGCAGGAAGTGAAAGCCCAATTAGCGGCGCAGCAGGCGCAGGCCGGCCAGGATTCGGGCGGAACAGCGTCGGCAGCTCCGGCTTCTACCAGCGACACCCCGCCGCCGGCGTTGGATCCGGCCCAGCGCACTTTTGTGGTGGACACCGGCGTTACGGTGGTAGCGAACGGACAAGAGTGTGGGCTGACGTCGGGTGATGTGATCACGCGCATCACGGATACTCCCGATGCCGACCAGACGGTGAATGCCAGCGTGGCAGCCACCAAAAAAGGCGACTGCGCGTCGGGAGCGACGGTTGCCGTGAAAGTGGATGACTTGCAGGAGATGTTCAACCACTTCCAGGAGAACATCACCAACGGCATGGGAGAACTGGCGAAGAAGCAAGGGACGGGCGGTATGCCGAAGGCGCCAGATACCGGCACCCAGGCTGGGGCCGTGCAACCTCCGCCACCGGACCAGACGGCGGCGAAGACTCTGCAAGACCAGCAACAGCAGGCCGACCAGACCGAGTCGCAAGTCAAGCAGGAAACCGCATCGGGCGGCGGCGGGTCGCAGTAGGGGACGTTGCCAGGACGGCTGTTCAAATTGCGGATGCAAATCAGGAGGGAGAAAGCGAGCGCCGGGTGCGGTGCTCTCTTTCTCCTTTGAAAGGCAGATGTTGCCCGATCCGCCGCTCGGAGGGGGCGGGTCGAGCGTGAGCTTTCGAAAAGTTGAATCGGAGGGTTTCTACCATGCCACAGAAGTTCCGCGGACTGGTCTCAGGCATTGTCGTTATAGTCTCCACCATCCTTTCGTTGTCGCTAGCCAACGCGCAAGCTCCGACGCTGGACGAGCAATTGGCGGCGCAATACAAACTGGTGAAGATGGGATCGGATACGAGCGGATACTCCGTGGTCGAGAAAGGTACGCTGTTGGCCATCCAGAAGGGTGGAATCCTGGGCGTGCCCTATTCGGATAAAAGCGCCTTGACCACGAAGTATGAAGGCGGGGTGGTTCACTCTCCTAGCGGGCTGCTAGTGGCGGGGAAGAAATCGGTGCTGGGACACTTTTCGGCAACGCAGTCGCAGGGGCAGACCACGCACCTGTTTGCGGTGGGGGATAAGGTTTACCCGCTCAAGATCGAAGTGAATGTGCCTAAAGATATCGTAACGCTGACGGTTGTTGCGTGCGATACCTGTAACAAAACCGACCCGCCGACTTACAACAAAGCGAATGTGGCCTTCCAGTTTCCCAAGGGATCTTTGGCCGCGGCGAACGCAGGATCGGTGGAGGACACGATTGGGCAGCTTCTCTCCGTCAGTAGCGACGACCAGCAGCAGGGCGGGGATCAGGCTGGCCAGCAGGGAGGAGATCAACAGCAGCAGGGCGGCGGAGGTCAGGCCGCACAGCAGCCTGCTGCGCAGGATCAGCCGGCAGCCGATCCGGTGAGCATCGAGAAGGGAATGACGACCGACCAGGTGCAGGCGGCGATGGGGAAGCCGGATAAGATCGTCAATCTCGGGGCGAAACAGATTTATGTGTACAAGGATCTGAAGGTGACCTTCCTGAACGGGAAGGTTTCAGACGTTCAGTAACACTTTGCGGCCCCGGGAGCAGGCACGGTTAAACCCTGCTCCTGCGGCAACTTGAGCGATTGACATAGTACTTCCGTACCGTCTCTAGTACTTCAGTTACCGGTTCCCGCACGACCGTGTACGCCTCAGGCAAATACTACTGCTAATTGTATATCGAGCTTCTAATACCACTACATATAGATTGATGCCCAAGATGACACTCGGGCGACTTCCAGAAAATGGGCATAAAACCCCATAAGACGCGGAGATTCGCTCCGAGCCGGGGCTTTTCAGGGCTGATATATGCTCTGGACACCGAGAGCCCCAAGACAGGCATAGAGGGCGCAGGAAGCTTCCCAAGGGAAGCCCCGTGGGCCGGAGACACCGGAGCGGGAAAGGTTCTGGTGGAGAGGCAAAGGAACTGGGCAAGAAACATGGCCGACTCACGAGAAGTGATGAACATTCGACAAGCGTCCCAGTATCTGGGAGTGAGTCCGGACACGCTCTACAAGTACGTAGGCGAGCAACGGATTCCCGCCTTCAAGCTGGGCAACCGCTGGCGCTTCAAGAAATCGAAGCTGGATCAGTGGATGGAAGAGAAGTCGAGCCAGGTGGAGTCGGGGTCAAAACACAAGGCGAAGGCGGCAACGAAAGCTGCAGCCGGATCGCAGTAGTTCAAGAGTGCCGGCGGGACGCCGGCGCTACAAAAACGCCGGGAAGCCGGCGCTACGAAAAGGCGGGCACACATGTTTGGAATGGGATCAAAGACGATAGTGGGTCTGGATGTGGGCTCTTCCAGCATCAAGGCGGTAGAGTTGAAGAAAAAGGGTGGACAGATTGAAGTGTCGCACCTGGGGCTGGAACCGCTGTCCTCTGACATTGTGGTCGATTCGATGATCGTGGACTCGGGAACGGTATCGAGCGCGATCTCGAAGTTGTTTGCCGACTGCCTGATCAAAACCAAAGCGGTGGCCACGGCGGTTAGCGGCCACTCGGTGATCGTCAAGAAGATCTCGCTGCCCTCGATGAGCGACCAGGAATTGGCCGAGACCATTGAGAAGGAAGCGGCGCAGCACATTCCCTTCGACCTGTCGGACGTGAGCCTGGACTACCAGATTCTGTCGGAAGAAGCGGGCAGCCCGAATATGGACGTATTGCTGGTGGCTGTGAAGAAGGACAAGATTTTGAACTACACCAACGTACTCTCGATGGCGGGACGTACCCCGGCTATCGTGGACATTGATGCCCTGGCGCTGCAGAACTGCTACGAGTACAACTACCAGCCGGCGCCCGGCCAGGTGGTGGCGCTTTTGAATCTGGGCGCCAGCGTAATGAACATCAACATCGTGAAAGGTACGACGCCGCTGTTCCCGCGCGACGTCAGCGTGGGCGGGCACCAGTACACGGATTCTCTGCAGAAGGAACTCGACCTGAACTTCGAGGATGCGGAGAAACTGAAGCTGGGTGAGAAGGTGGGCACGGTGAGCGAGGACGCGAAAGCGCCGATCTTACAACAGGTGACTGAGATCATCGTGCTGGAAATCCAGAAGACGTTCGACTTCTTCCGGGCGAGCGCCGCGGGTGAGCACATCGAGAAGATTTACCTGGCGGGCGGTTCGGCGAAGGTGCCGGGGCTGATGGAGGCTTTGCGGCAGGAGTTTTCGATGCCGGTCGAGTTATTGAATCCATTCCAGCGCGTGGTACCGCCGGCGGACGGTCCGGGAGCGGAGCTGGTGGAACAGAATCCGGGTCAGCTTGCAGTCGCCGTGGGCCTGGCTTTGAGGAGCTTTGAATCCCTATGATCAAAATTAACCTGCTGGAAAATTCCAAGGGGAAAAACAAGCGCGGCGGTGGCAGTGCACCCACGATGCCCTCGATGGATATGGGCGATATGGGGTCGCCGAAGCTGAAGGTCCTGGTGGTGATCATCGTGGCCGGAGCGTTGAATTTTGGCTACTGGTACCGGCAGGACCAGCAGACGAAGTCGATCGCGAAACAGATGCAGGCTGCCGACCTGAAAAACCGCGAGCTGAGCGACGTGAAAGCGCGCTTCCTCGAGCGGCAGCGGCAAGCTGACAACTACAAGCGGCGCGTGGACGTGATCGATTCGCTGCGTGCGGGTCAAGCCGGGCCGGTTAACCTGCTGGCCATGCTGGGCGAAACCGTGAACGGAACCGAAGCGGTCTGGCTGAGCAAGATGGATGACACAGGTCCAAGCGTAAGCCTCGAAGGCACGGCGTTGAGCACCGACGCGGTGGCCAACCTGATCGCGAACCTGCAGAAGACAGGCTTCTTCTCAAACGTCGAGATCAAGGAAACTTTCCAGGACGAGTCGATCAAGGACATGCAGGCGTTCCAATTCACCCTGACCTGCGAGAAAGCAAAGTCGTAAAGGACACCTATGGCTACGAACTTTAGCGAACTATCGGGCTTGAAACAGTGGGGAGCAGTGCTCGCCGGCGGAGTGCTGGTCACGGTGGCGCTTTACTTCCTGGTGTTCAAAACTCAGAGCGATAAGAATGCGGCGGCCGAGCATGCGGTCCAGGAAAAGGTTCGGGAGAACAACGAACTCGAGTCCTACCGGCCGAAGCTGAAAGACATGGAACGGCAACTGGCAAACCTGAAGCAACAACTGGATATCGAACGGCGCATCGTGCCGGACGATAAGCAGGTGGATGGCTTCATCGAGACGATGGACGGCGAAGCCCAGAAGGCGGGCGTGGAGCTGCGCCGCTACACCGCGAAGCCAGTGAGCACGAAGGAGTACTACTCGGAACTGCCGTTCGATATGGAGTTGGATGGACCGTACTACTCCATGCTGAATTTCTTTGACCGGGTGGGCAAGCTGGAGCGCATCGTGAACATCAGCGGACTGCTGGTGGCGAATACCAAGAATCCCAGCGCAGCGAAAGCCAAGCACCAGTACCAGTACGCGCCGAACGAGAGCGTTGTGGCCACATTTACGGCGACAACATTCTTCAGTCACGATCTGACGCCGGCTGTGGCGGGTCCCGGAACCAAGCCCGCGGGCAAATAGGAATCGCTTATGAAGCTAACGACAGGCATTCTGGCAGTGGTCATGATGACGGGGGCGGCGTGGGCACAGAACCCGAGCATCATCAACAACGTGCAGGGCACCGCGAAAACGCAGTCTAACAACGTAGTCGCGGCGGCGGCGGTTCCGGCCAAGCCGGCACCCGGCGCTCCGGCGCTTGCGGTGAAACCGGCGACGATTCCGGTCGCGAAACCGGCGGCAGCTCCGGCCCAGGCGGCAGTAAAGTCTGTCCCGGCTCCGGCAGCCAGCCAGAACAACACTTTGCAGAAGGTGAACGTCGTCCGCAATGCGGATGATGTTCGCATCGAGATCAGCTCCCGCGAGGCCGTGACGCCGAAGGTAGACAAGCTAAGTTCGCCGGCACGGGTGGTGGTAGAGCTGCCTGCGACAGTCATGGCGACGGCGCAGAGCAAGATTCCAGTGGGCAGCGCCGGGGTTAAAGCCGTGCGCATCGGTATGGACGGCAAAACCCCGCCGACTACCAGTGTCGTGGTCGATCTGGAGCAGGCCCTTGCATATGAATTGACGCCGGGCCCAGGCAACACTTTGATTTTGACCCTGCATACGCAGGGAGTGGCCCCGGGGGTGGCGAAGAGCGCTCCCGCAGCGGCTAAGACAGAAGTGGCTAAGACGGTAGTCGCCAAGAGCAGTCCAGCGCCAGTTCCGGCGAAGACCTCGATGCCAGCACCCAAGGCGCAGACGGCTGCGGTTAAGCCGGTTGTGGTACCCGCGGTGGTTCCGGCGGCGAAAAGCGTTGCTGCCCCGGTGACTGCGGCTGCTAAACCGCACGATGTATTCGTGCCCACGAAACCAGCGCCTGCTGCAGCGGCTCCAGTCGTGGCCGCGAAGATGCCAGCTCCGAAGCCGGCAATCGTACCCGCAGCTGCACCGGCAACCAAGCCGGCAGTTGCTGCCACTACCAAGATTGCGCCGGATGAAAAGCCGGTTGTAGCCACTATCGGCGCAGAGGCCTCCAAGCCGCCGAAGCCGGAAGAGAAGAAATGGGCGATGAACGGAAAGCGCGATCCCTTCTTCAGTCCCGTGGTGCAGCAGCCCACTGGATCCGGTTGCTCGACTGGGAAGAAATGCCTTGAGATCGGGCAAATCAATCTGCGCGGGGTGGTGAAATCGGAAAGCGGTTTCATCGCGGTGGTAACCAACACTTTGAACAAGGCTTATTTCCTGCACGAAAACGATCCGGTGTTCAACGGCTACGTGGTAAGAATCACCGGAGATTCGGTTGTGTTCCAGGAGACGGTGCCGGACAAGCTGGGCAAACCGTTCACGCGGGAAGTGGTTAAGCGGATCGTGACGCCGGCTGTTTAGCGCTTGGCGGCGGCGCCGGGAGAGTCGGGGCGCCGAAACAATAGAGTTTCAAAAGAAGGACACGCGGGCCTGGCCCGCGGTTTGGGGAGAAGCGAAATGCGAAAGCAATTGCTGAGTGTGTTCCTAACGATGCTGCTGCTGGGGCTGGTGGCTTCAGCCGAGACGCCGGCATCAAAACCGGCTAGCCAGCGCAACGAGCTGCAACGAGTGAACGTGGTCCGCGGCACGGACGAAGTCCGGATCGAGATCACCGCTCGTGGCGCAATCACGCCCAAGGTGAGCACGGCGGACTCGCCGGCGCGTCTTGTGGTGGACCTGCCTGAGACGATCATGACGACGGGGCAGAGGCACATCACGGTGGGCAGCGCCGGAGTGAAAGGAGTACGCATCGGCACGGATGGCCAGACGCCTCCCACGACCCGCGTGGTGGTCGACCTGGAGCAGGCTTGCCGCTATGAATTGACCCCATCAGCAGATGGGAAGCTGGTGCTGACGCTGCACACGCAGCAGGCAGCAGCGGCCAGTTCGCGAGCGCCAGCCAAGACTATGTCTCCGTTCTCGCCGCGAGTAGTGGAAGTAGCGGCTCCGAAGGCGGATCAGGTCAGCGCTCCGGTGGCTTCGAAACCGGTGACGGAGAGTGTGATCCCGGCCCCGGCGCAGACTGCCGACGCGGCTAAGAGCCCGGCTGCATCGAGTGATTTTGTATTCGTCGAGCCTACTTATACAGCCAAGGCGGCTGCTGCGGACGCGGCGACCGTACCTGCCGAACGGGCACAGGATGCGGCGGCGAAGTTTTCCGACAAGACGGCTGCGGAACTGTTGCCGGTCAGCATGAACGCGGCGCAGGCATCGTCGCAGAGCACGTCCTCCAACACAGAAGGCAGTGGCATTCAGCCCGCCGTCAACCTTGCGGCAGAGCAGAAGTCACAGGCTGGACAGCAACCGGCTGCGGTCGGCCCCAAGTACACTGGAGAGCCGATCTCAGTAAATCTTAAAGACGTGGATCTGAAAGACTTTTTCCGGTTGATCCACGAAATCAGCGGCCTGAATGTGGTGCTCGATCCTAACGTGCATGGCACCTTGACGGTCGTACTGGATGATGTGCCGTGGGATCAGGCTCTCGACATCGTGCTCAAGAACAACGATTTGGCGCGGGAACTGGAAGGCAATGTTCTGCGCATCGCCACGGTAGATACGCTGAAGAAGGAAGCGGACGGACGGCGCGCCCAGGTGGAAGCGGAAGCGCTGGCCGTAGAGAAAGTTGAAATCACGCACTTCCTGAGCTATGCCCATGCCAAGGACGTGATGTTGACAGTAAAGAAATTCCTTTCCGTACGCGGTGATGTAGTGGCGGATGAGCGCACCAACGCCATTATCGTCAACGATATTCCGAAAGTGATTCCGGTGATCGAACGCCTGCTGACGCAACTGGACCGCAAGACGCAGGAAGTAGAGATCGAGGCGCGGGTAGTGGCGGCGACGCGGCAATTTGCCCGCGACATCGGCACGCAGCTCGGCTTTGGCTGGGGCAATGGCCACAGCGCGGTCGGCGGCGCCTCCGCGGTGGGCAGCTCACCTACGACCGTCAGCGGTTTGACTCCGGGCTACATCACAGTTCCGGGCGCGTCAGGCTCGTCTTCGGGCGCGTCGATTCCGCTGTTCTCGAACCTGGGATCAGCTGCACCTACCAGCGGCTTCACGCTCCTGAACGCCAGCAATACCGTGCGCATCGACGCAGTCCTCACGATGGCCGAGTCGCGCGGCTTGCTCAAGGTGCTGTCGCGGCCGCGAGTCGTAACCCAGAACAACATTCAGGCCTTTGTGAAGCAGGGCGTGCGAGTGCCCATCGTGACGCAGGCGCAGTTGGGCGGTCCTCCGACTGTGACCTATGTCGACGCTTTCCTGCGCTTGACGGTGACTCCGCAAATCACGTCGGAGAACACGATCTTCCTGAACGTGGACGTGGAAAACACGACCCCGAACTTCGGTCAGGAAGTGCAGGGCAACCCGGAATTGATCACGCAGCAGGCGACCACGCAGGTGCTGGTGACCGACGGCGGCACGGTGGTGATCGGTGGCGTCATCCAGACGCAGAACTCGGTCAACATCGATCAGGTGCCGGTGCTGGGCAACATACCGATCCTGGGCAACCTGTTCAAGCATGTGCAGGTGCAGACCACCAACCAGGAGTTGATCTTCTTCATTACGCCGCGAATTATTCAGACGTAACAGCGTCAGACCTAGTAGCAGCGCAGTTGAAGATTTAGAGCCGCCGGCCTGAAGAACCTGTCAGCGCCGGCGGTTTTGTTTTTTGGGCGGCGTGCCCCGTTGTTGCCAACCGCGTCAAAACCCGCTACCATTGCGGCATTCCAGTCCACGGACCGGATTCGTCGACGGGGCCCGTATCCCACCGCGACATCTCAAAACCAAAACTCAACTCTTACACCTGAAGTCCGGATCAGGAGGGCTGCCACGTCAGTGCGTTAGCTCCCCGGTGCGAACTTCATACAAACTCCCAGGGAGGACGTGAATGACCAGAAAGAACGGGGCAGTAGATTTAAGCAGCATTCTCATATGGCTGACTGTCGTCATAACGAGCGCGACGAGTTGCACACAGTTGTCGGCCAGTACGGTGGCCGGAAAAGCGGTTGCACACAACACGCCGGGATACGTCGCGACAGCGAAGAATCTTGGCGCCGAGGATCCCGCAAGAGTTATCGAAGTGAGCATCTGGCTGCAGCTGCATAAACGG
>Ga0209274_10000125_pt1 | contig 65591 bp, 59 predicted proteins | sample HubBroMetageREF1_FD_188343 | JGI IMG/M metagenome (GOLD analysis project Ga0209274, IMG submission 188343) | Reference soil microbial communities from the Hubbard Brook experimental Forest, New Hampshire, USA - Hubbard Brook CCASE Soil... | ecosystem: Environmental > Terrestrial > Soil >...
AGCTCCGCGCGCTGAGTCTCAAATGCGGCTACCAGATCTTCGTCGCTTGCTCTTGCCAGTGCGGCCTTTTCGTCGAAGCCACGCTGCGCGGCGACGAGACTTTCGCGACTAATCTCGATTGCGGCAGCCCAGAGATGGCCAAGGGCAGTTTTGCCTGCGTCTAGAACAGCTGCGGGTATCTCCACCTCGAGGGGCTTTGCTATGCTCAAGAGTTGGCGAGCGCGCCAGGTCTGCATCGCTCGATTGGTGGCCGGCATTCCGACGCCACAGAGTTTTCTGACATCGTAAACGCTAGGGAACCTCTCTCTTTGGCAAGCTGCAAATAGCGCGTCTGCTGCTTCGTATACCCGTGCGTCAGTGTCCATTATTGTCCCCATGAAAAGATAATTCGGTAACGTGTGTAGAAATACTATTTCCACGCTCTCTTTATAAAGTGAGTGCCGGAGCCGCCGCCCGATAATTGCTGCCAGCACCGCTTCAGTTAAGAGTAAGCACGCGATTTATATTTCGGGGTTGCTAGACTTCTTGGCAGACCCCCTGAACTTACCAGTTCTCTCTGCTGACAGGCCACCGATGGTGATGATCAACCTATCAATGTGGAGATTGAATTGAAGACCAAGAAAGTTGTAATTAATTCGACTCGTGGTGGATTTGGGCTTTCGCCTGAAGCCGCACTTGAACTGTATGGGCGCGGCTGTCGCGGTATACAAGCCAAGAGAGTCGAGGATGTCTTTCCGGAGAAAGGTGATGGATCCGCCCTCGACTTTGATGAGCAGATTCATCGATGGCGTTCTTATCTTTCTTCCTACAAGCCGTTGGACCCGTTTCAGACCTATTTTTCACCCGACGAGAAATTCGTGCTCGCGTGCCCAACGATTGACCGGGATGATCCCGATCTAATCGCAGTTGTCGAGCAGCTCGGGGCTAGAGCGAATGGACCGCTATCGACTCTCGAAATCGTTGAGATTCCCGAGGATGTTGTATGGCAGATCGAGGAATGCAACGGCCTCGAGCACGTCGCCGAGGCTCATCGGACCTGGTATGGAAAGGGCGAATGATGCTGGCCAATCAAAGTGCAGTTCTTGTACGAGATGTAATCGAGACCGAGGGACGGTCGGGCTTCGCAGCAAGTAAGCAGGAAAGGCGAAGCGAATCTATCGGATAAGGTCATAGGAGCAATTCAGGCCCCTCGGTATCCCGAGGGGCCATTTTTGCTCAGGGTCTGCTAAATTCGGAGGGATTCAGAAGGACGCTCTATGATCCGACAATTTAGTCATAAGCGCGGCCGGAGGCCCACGAGAATTGAAAGCAGGAGCAACTTATGCGGATTAGCCGGGTGGTCATCAAGAACTATCGTTCCTTCGAAGCGTTGGACGTCGCTCTGCTGGAGAATACAACGTGCGTTATTGGCGAGAATAATTCAGGTAAGTCAAACTTGCTTCAGGCGATACGCCTATGTATTGACTCGGGGTTGTCCTCGACTTATCGTTCTCTGCTCCAGAATGATATTCACTCCGCCGCAGACTTCAGCGAAGCGAACCAGGTGCTGGTCGGTCTAGAGATCGTGGATTTCAAGGGGAAGGTAAACGAGGAAGCCCTCGTTGGTGCGTGGCAATCGAAGCCAGGGCTGGCCCGTCTTATATATCGATTCCGTCCCAAGCTGGCCGTTCGTGAAGACATCGAGGCCGGCGAGAAAGATAGAGGCACGCTGAACCTCGACGACTATCACTGGGAGATTGCTGGTGGGGGTGACCCTTCCACAGACCTGCCCGACATTCAGTGGAATAGCGACGTAGGTTCGTCGATCCGATTTTCCGATCTCCAATCGTTTCAAGTTGTGTTCCTTCCTGCGCTCCGCGATGTCGAGAGCGATTTGCGTCAGTACCGGAATTCTCCGCTCGCCCGACTCATCGATGCCATGAATATCGCGCCTGAGGAAAAGGAAGAACTGCTCGACAATCTGCGAGATGCCAACGCTTCAATCGCAGGGAACACGACCATTGGGCAAATCGCAGAGGCCGTAGACAAATCCTTCAAGAACGTCGCGGGACCGGCGTTCGAGATGGACGTGGCGATTGGTTTAGCCGAACCCTCGTTCCAGGCCATTGTGAAGGCGCTGAGGATATTGATGTCAAACGCCGCCATGAGCGGTTTCGATCCGTCCTCCAACGGTCTCGGACTAAACAATATCCTCTACGTTTCTATTCTTATCGAATACTTTCACCGTCGTCTGGCGCTCAAGAAGTCTGCCGGGCAAATTATTCTCTTTGAGGAACCAGAAGCACATTTGCATCCACAGTTGCAGCTCTCGTTGTTTACGGTGCTAAAGGCATTGCCATTCCAGTCGATCCTGACCACGCATAGCACGCACATTACCGCAAATGCCGAGCTACGCTCATATGTAGTTCTAACACCAGTCGGGACGCCGGGAGTTTCTTCGGCGGTTCCCGCCACGAGCGACAATCTCGATGGGCCCGAGATCCATGATCTAGAACGCTACCTCGATGTCACGAAGTCCAGTCTTTTGTATGCAAGGAAGGTCATGCTCGTCGAGGGTCCGGCCGAGTTATTCTTGATCCCGGCCATTGTTAAGAAGGTTAAGGGGATTGACCTTGGGCGGTTAGGGGTATCGGTTATTCCGATCTACGGTGTGCACTTCGATGTCTACGCGAAGCTCTTCTCAAAGGATGTTCTTCCAAAGAAATGCGCCATCGTGACCGATGGCGACTTGAAGCCGAGCGATGCCAATCCAGAAATCGATGGGGAAGACGACCTTCCATCACCTCTGGACTTGAGCAGTTTGGAGGGCGATTTCGTCAAGGTCTTTGCATGCGTGACAACATTTGAACGCGCGCTAACTCTTCCCTCTACACTGGAAATGTTTGCCTATGCAGCGGACGATATTGGAGCTCCAATCGTCGCAAAAAAACTTCGCGCCGGACTGCAAGCGCTGGAAGAACCCAATCTCACTACCGAACAACGAAAGGAAATTCTGGATCCGCTCAGGGATTCCGTCCTCTCCACCGCCAAACGCTTTGGAAAAGCACGCTTCGCCCAGATCGCTTCGCGGCATGTAGATAAAATCTCAGGTATCCCGAAGTACATTTCCGACGCGGTCCAATGGCTAGCCGAGCCATGAGACTGACGGCGGAGCAACGCGGCGCAGCTCGCTGCGAACAAAATCTGATGCTGACCGCTTGCCCCGGCAGCGGAAAGACCCGCGTCATCATCTCGAAACTCCTCCGTGTGCTCGACGAGGTCAGAGGCAGTCCACGTGCGATTGCCTGCATCACCTACACTAATACGGGAGTGAATGAGATCGAGTCGAGAGTTCGGCATCACATTCAGCCAGGTGATGAGGCGTTCTACGATATCTGCACGATCCATTCTTTCTGCCTCAACCATGTCTTTAGACCGTTCCGCCATTTGATAACTGGTTACAAGAAGGGGTTTAAGGTTCTCACCCCCGAAAGCGAAGAATTCACCAAGCATGTGGATGCTGTCTGCGCGCAATATGGGCGATACAATCTGACCTTCAAGGAATACGACGAGTTTACTCAAATTCGAGTTGGTTCCGACGGGAAGCCCGCTGGAAGCGTGTTCTCACGGGGCGCTATCACGCCGGAGGTGGCAGGTGCATTCTGGAAGAGAATTCGGGAAGCTGGGTTCATTGACTTTGCGAACATCATCTATTACTCGTTTCTTCTACTGAAAAGGCGCCCGGAAATACTTCAATATGTAGCTGCCAAGTTTGCATGGATACTGGTGGATGAGTTTCAGGACACGACCGACCTTCAGGTAGAGATTCTCTCTCTGATCGAGGACGTCGGTTCCACACGTTTCTTGCTGGTCGGAGACCCATTCCAGTCAATATTCCAGTTTGCCGGCGCTCGGCCTGATCTTGCGGATACGTTCGCTGCAAAGATAGGAGCACGAACCGATTTCTCGCTATCAGGCAACTTCAGGTCCAGCACGCCGATCGTCGCGCAGGCGAACATTTTGTTCCCGCGTACGCCGCCAATGTCCGCCGTCGGGGAATCGGCGGCATTCAAGGAGATACCCGACCATCAGCATGGAACATCCATTTACAACGTCATTACCGGAAAATTTCTTCCTCTCCTGAACAAGCTGAATATTCCACTTGGAGAATCCGCAATTCTGGCGCCCACGTGGTTTACGCTTTTTCCACTAGGCCGCCAGTTACGAGAAGCTGGGGTAAGTATCGTGGGCCCGGGAGCACGCCCTTACCGGCGGAACAGCCACTTTGCGCCGCTCGCAGAACAGATTTGCGGCTACCTGATGGAGGAGAAGGCGGATTCAATTGTTTCTATCGAGCGCTCGCTTTTCAACACTTTGCTCATCATTACAGGACGCCCGTCCTTCGACGTTTTCTCCTACAAAGGAAGGATCGTCGTGTTTCGGCTGATCGAGCAGGCGGGAATTCTTCGGGCGGCGCATCCCGGCGCTGTTCCCTGGCTTGAAGCGGCGGCGAAAGCTTTCACGCTGATCCTGACGGAAGAGGGGTACCTCGCTCCTTCAGAAGCTGACATTCTTCCGATGTCTGTCGAGGAGATGAAGGTAGACATGCGAAACAAAAAGGTTAACGTGGATAGCTTGACGATTGCTGAACTTGGTATTTACGCAAACCCGGACGCGGCATTGAAGCTGGCGTCACTTCACTTCTCAAAGGGGCGTGAATACGATGCCGTCGCCCTGATTGACATGCACGAGGGCAAAATCCCCTTCTATCAGGCGCAAACAGCAGAGGAAGTAGCGGAGGCAAAACGCCTATTCTATGTCGGCGTGACGCGCGCCCGACGTATTCTCATGTACGTTACCGACAGTTCGGACTATCGAAATAGGCCGACGCGGTTTATGCAGAAGGGAACCGGCGTGGGCGTATGTTAGATGGAACGGCTGGAGGTCGCCGAAGCCTGGTATTTGCACAATACGAGTCGTGTGCTACGTTTGCACACGCCTGAGCCGAAATCGCGCGATAACCTGGAGATTGCACACGGCTTGCACACGCGCGAGATCGACAACTTACTGAATATATTGGCTTTCTCTTGGAATTGAGTCCGAGTTAAAGGACTTAAAATCCGTTGAGAGCGATCTCATCCCGGTTCGAGTCCGGGCGAGGGCACCACGATTGCTGAGCGCGGATTCGGTCGAGCTATCAGCCGTCAATTGCGACGTAAATCGTAGAAATCATGATGGGTATTCAAGGAGCACATCAATGGCACTCACATCGAAGGTCGGTCTGTCACTAACTATCGCTCTGGTGTTGGCAGCAGGAACTGCGAGCGCCGCCGAGCCGCCGCACGAACACGCCGGTGGGGTGCGGCCCGAAGCGCGTCAGGGGGAGCCTCACCCGGGACCCAGGGGTTATGAGCGCCCCGCTGAACCCAAGGGCTGGAACGCCCGGCCCGGCACCGTCGATCGCGCCGCGTACCAGCATAATTTTCAGGCGGCTCGCAGTTTCAAGATCGGGCCCTACCGCCGTCCGCCGGGCTGGACTGCACACCGCTGGGGTTTTGGCGAAATCCTGCCGCGCCCGTTTTGGGCTGCACAATATCTCATAGCGGACTACTGGCTGTTCGCTCTTGAAGTGCCGCCGGCGGGCTTCGAATGGGTGCGCGACGGCAACGATGCCATTCTGGTGAGCACCGACAGCGGCGAAATTCTGCAAGTGGAATATGGCGTCTTTGCGTGAGTGACGGCACGGGGTTGCATTGGCAGCCCCATTACTCTTCAGTGGTTCTGTCTGATCTAAGGTGCGCTAGCGTACAGACCTTGCTACTCGATGCCTGTAGTTTTGCCGCCGCAACCCAGGCCGACACAGCGTATGCAGCACTGGAGATTAACCGTGCACATGAAACATATAACGCGTCTTTTCCCTGCGATCCTTGTCGTTTTCGCTCTGTCAATCGTGGGCAATGCCGCGGTTGCGGTGGTGACCAAAGCACAGCACCATCATGACGCGAAGCAATTGGTGGGCGATAAGCTCAAACAAGATGGTCATCACGACATCGACCACAAGGGCAAATACACCACGTCGGTGGAGGTAAAAGGCGGAAAGATCACCGGCGTGCACGTCAAGCACTCCGAGAAGGGAAACATTGCCGTCAAGAAGTACAAGACGCACAGAAAAATGGCACAAAACGCCGGTGGGCATCTGATGTATGCCTCCCTCCGATTGGCCCAAATGGAAGATCTGGGCGAGGAGTACATAGGTTATTCCTACATCGACGATAACGGGAATGAGGAAATCTACTGGTTCCCAGTTGAAGTGATCTACGACGGCGATACGGGCGCGACGGAGTACGTTGCACTAAGTTCGTAGCACCATCATCGCTGAACGCGCGACGAGAAGTTGAGATTGCGTGCGCGACCGATTGCCGGACGCCACGAAAGGATTAGGCCCAGTGGTGCGGACGGGTGACCGCGCCGCGCAACTCGCGCCGACATTAGCAATTCGCGCCCAATTTGCGTCTGTTGCCAAACAGGCTCCCACCCGACCCATCGAGTACCCAGGTTGAACGATACGTTATAACGAGTTATAATTTGCTGATGAAGCTGACTATACGGCGCATAGGTAACTCGCTGGGGGTAATTCTTCCGAAGCCCACTCTCGAGGCGTGGGATGTGGGGGAGGGGGATCACCTGGAACTCACGGAGCGCGGCATTCGACCCGCTCGGCGCGGCGGATTCTCGACCGAGGAATTGGACGAGCACAAGCGGCGGCTGGCCGCGGCGGTAGTGTCGCGATTTGGTCCGAATCTCATTCGTGCGCATAGTCTCGGCAACCTGCATCGTTGGAGGGCGAATGGAGTGTGGGTGTCCGCGTACGATGAGTGGAGGACATTGCTCGAACAGGGGGACGACGGTGAGCTGTTTGCGGCAATGCTGGGCCGAGATGAGCGTTCCAATCGATTGCGTCAGTCGCCGCCCTACGTCGGCATGCTACCGCGGGCGGAAGTGAACAAACTCAATGAAGAAACAGCAAGTTGATCATGTCTTGCGCGCAGCCGGCCGGATCACGGGTGAGAGGCAATTCATCATCATCGGGAGCCAGTCTCTGCACGGAAAGTACCCCGACTTGGCGGACGATATCGTTCGATCGGCCGAGGTGGACCTCTTCGCCAAGCGCGACCCCTCGCGTACAGAATGGCTGAATGTCATTGGCCAGGATTCCAAGTTCCATGCGGAGTTTGGGTACTACGCTGATCCGGTCGATGAGACCACAGCGACACTTCCCAAAGGCTGGAAAGCCCGGTTGGTGAATCTTCCCGCAGGCGACACCGAGGGAGTGGCGGGACTTTGTTTGGATCCTCACGACCTCGCAATAGCAAAGTACGTTGCTAGCCGGGAAAAGGACGTCATATTCACGCGCGAACTAGCCCTCAGAGGAATTGTCTCGAAGGAGCAGCTGCTCGCGTTACTGGATCAAACGCCCACTTCTGTGGAATCTCGCGAGAGAATTCGCGCGAGTATCGCCAGTGATTTTGCTGCCAAGAAAGACGCCGCAGGGACGTAGGTAACAATCTGGACTCAACTCGCGCCGATATTTGTTTTCGCCTACCATAATGGCCACCATGGCCATCAGCGTTTCACGACTCACCCCCGCCCTCGGCGCCGTCGTCGAGGGCGTCAATCTTTCCGAGGAACTGCCGCAGGAATCCGTCGACCGGCTCGGCGAATTGCTGGTTGAGCATCAGATCCTGTTCTTTCGCGGCCAGCCCATCACGCCGCACGAGCAGTGCCGATTCGCGGCTTACTTCGGTCCGCTGCACATCCATCCGATTTACCCCTTGCTGCCGGATCTGCCGGAGATCTTGGTGCTCGACACGCATGGAGACTTTCTGCCGGACAACGACAACTGGCACACCGATGTGACCTTCAGCGAGACACCGCCGCTGGCCGGCATCCTCGCGGCCAAGCAGCTGCCGAGCGCGGGGGGCGACACCCTGTGGTCGAGCAACCTGGCCGCCTACGATGCGCTGTCCGCACCCATGAAGAAGCTGCTCGAGGGGCTGACCGCGGAGCACTCGGTGGTCAAGTCCTTCCCGGCGGGCCGCTGGGGCGCGGACCCGTCGTTCAAGGAGCGCTACGACCGTGCCGTCGCCAAGCATCCGCCGGTGACGCACCCGGTGATACGCACGCATCCGGTGTCCGGGCGCAAGGCGCTATTCGTCAACGACGGCTTTACCACCCATATCAACGAACTCCTGCCGCGCGAGAGCGATGCGCTCTTGGCCTTCCTGTTTGCGCATGCGGCGCGCCCCGAATTCACGATCCGCTGGCATTGGAGGGTGGACGACATCGCGTTCTGGGATAACCGCATCACCCATCACTACGCCGTCGCGGATTATTTACCCGAGCGGCGCATCATGCACCGCGCCACCGTGATCGGCGACCGGCCGTTCTAGCTAAGACTCTTCGATCGGGACAGGTTCGAGCGCGGGCATCGCAAAATCCGCCTTGGCGCCGAACCGAGTGCGTGCGGCGAAGGCCAGCAGAAGAATTCCAAGGCTGATGAGGCCGAATAGCAGCGGGGTGCGTTGGTCGGGGATAAAGGCCATGGCGAGCACGATGCCGAGCATGCCGGCGATGGCCACATAGGTCAGGTAGGGATAGCCCCACATGCGCACGCGCAGGCGGGCCGGGTCCTGCCGCTCCAATCGCGCCCGCAGGCGCAACTGCGAAATCGCGATGAACACGTAGACGAATATCGCCACCGTGCCGTATGAATTGACCAGGAAGGCGAACACCTTGTCCGGCGAGACGTACGACATGACCACGGCGCCGTAGCCGAACAGCGTTCCCAGCAGGATGGCGCGCGCCGGCACGCCGTTGCGGCCGAGCTTGGTCAGTCCTCGGGGAGCATCGCCATGCTGGGTCAGCGCGAACAGCATTCGCGAGGAGGCATACAGCCCCGAATTGAGCGCCGACAGCACGGCGGTCAGCACCACGGCGTTCATGATGTGCGAAGCGGCGGGAATGCCCATGGCACTGAGGGCGCTGACGTAGGGCGTGAGGATTCCCGCCGAGTCCCACGGCACCAGGCACACGACCAGCAGGATCGAGCCCACGTAAAAGAACAACACGCGCGTGACGACCCAATGTGTCGCCTTGGCCACCGCCTTCGCAGGCTCGGCCGCCTCCGCGGCCGCCACCGCGACGATCTCCGCGCCGAAGTAGAAACCCGTGGCGGCCACCGCGCCGGTCAGCACGGGGAGGATGCCGTTCGGGGCGAAGCCGCCATGGACGGTGAGATTGGCGACGTGGACGGAAACTCCGGGCCACAGCCCGATGACGTACATCGCGGCGACCGCAAGAAATATCACGATCGCGGCCACCTTGATGGAGGCGAACCAAAACTCGAACTCGCCGAACGATCTCACCGAGACCAGATTGGTCACGGTCAAGGACAGCAGAAGCACCAGGCTGATCAGCCAAGCCGGTATGTCGGGCAACCAGAAATGCACCAAGCCGGCACCGGCGACCGCCTCCAGCGCCACGACGATGACCCAGAAATACCAGTACATCCAGCCGGTGAGAAAGCCGGCCAGCTCGCCGAGCGCCGGCCGGTCGCTCCACGCCAGTCGCGCGTATTCATAGAATGAACCCACCGCCGGCAGGGCGACGGCCATCTCGCCGAGCATGCGCATCACCAGGACGACCAAGAGTCCGGTGATCACGAAAGAGAACACGGCCGCAGGTCCAGCCGCCTTGATGACGACACCGCTGCCGACGAAAAGACCCGCGCCGATGACGCCGCCGAGCGCGATCATCGTCATGTGTCGTTGCTTCAAGCTGCGGCGTAGGGCGGGACCCATCGTCCCTATGCTAACCGGCCGACGGAGAGACCGCCGGAAAATTTCCGAGGCAGACTTTAAGCCGCGAGCGCCCGCGCCTGGCTCAGCCGTTTGACCGCCGCGGCAATGCGCAACAGGGGGCCGGCGATGGTCAGAAGAATGAACGGCACGTACTCGACGAGATAGGGGATGTCGACCTGAAATTTGGGCAGGGTGAAGTCGAACAAAAAGACGAGAGAAAGGTATTCGACGCCGACGGCGCGCAGGATGCGCACGCTTCTCGGATCCAGTCTGGCTGCCAGTCGCCGGATGGACAGAATGGCCAGAAAATAAGTCCAAAACACGCCGCCGCCGAGGAAGATCAGCAGATTGCGCGAGAACGTCGATCCGGCGACGTACAGTACCCCGGCGACGAGGCCGAGATGGGCTACATGGGCCGATGCGAAAGACAGGCCAAAGTCCCGGCCGCGCTGCGCGAGCGCTTGAAACCGCGCACCGAAAAGCGTTGCCAGGGCGCCGCCACAAGACGCGAGCCAAAACAGCACGAAGGACCAGCGCGCGGTGGTGCGCAGCGCGTCGTTGAGCGGATATCCCAGCAGGCGCGTAACCCACACGATCGCCAGTCCCACAGCCAGCGCCCCGGCCATCCACTCCGTCGTCGTGCCCTTTCGCATTGCTGATCGATTCCCGGCAGCCCTGAAGCACCCGCGCTCGGCCGATTATGCTACGTACGCAATTCGGCAGCCACCGGTCCGGCATCCCGCGATCCGCGCCGGTACGGTAAGATTCACTTTCAAACCCCAAGGGGCCTCAATGTTTCGGTACTTCGAGAATCTCGTCGCGCCCTATCCGGATGCCGCGCCCCCGGCGTTGCCCCGGGGCTTCTTTGCCTTTCTGTGGGCCTGCGCCCGCGGCGCCCGGCGATACATCGCGGCGATGACCTTGCTCACCGCCGCGATCGGCGTGTTCGAGGCCTTGCTGTTCAGCATTCTCGGCCGGGTCGTCGATTGGCTGGCCAAGGTCGAGCCGTCGCGGCTATGGACCGAGCAGCGTGCACACCTCTTGCTGTTGGCGGCGGTGCTCGCCGGCAGCGTCGTGCTGATCGGTCTGCAAAGCCTCCTCAAACAGCAGGCGCTCGCCGGCAATTTCGCCATGCGGCTGCGATGGAATTTCCATCGCAACATGCTCGCGCAAAGCCTGAGCTTCTATCAGGATGAGTTCGCCGGCCGGGTCGCGGCCAAGCTCATGCAGACCGCGCTCGCGGTTCGCGACACGTGGATGATACTGGCCGACATCCTGGTGTTCGTGCTGATTTATTTCGTGACCATCGCGCTCATTGTCGGCAGCTTTCATATCTGGCTGCTCGCGCCGCTCCTGGGCTGGCTCGTCATTTATTCGATTGCGATCGCCTACTTCGTGCCCCGGCTCGGCGCGGTCGCGATGGCGCAGGCCGATGCCCGCTCGATGATGACCGGCCGCATCACCGATGCATACACCAACATCACCACGGTGAAACTGTTCTCGCACACGCAACGCGAATCGCGCTACGTACAGACCGCGATGGCGGAGTTCCTGAGGACGGTGTACGCGCAAATGCGCATGGTGACCGGATTCGAGATCGTCAATCACGTGCTGAGCATGGCTTTGATCGCGGGCATCGCGGGAGCCGCTCTATGGCTGTGGATGCAAGGCAGGGTCGGGGTAGGCGCGGTCGCGGCGGCGACGGCCATGGCTTTGCGCCTCAACGGAATCTCGCACTGGGTCATGTGGGAGATGGCCTCGCTGTTCGAGCAGATCGGCACGGTGCAGGACGGCATCAACACGCTGGCACGTTCGCCCACCGTCGTCGACCGCCCGGGAGCACAGCCGCTGCGGGTCACGCGCGGCGATATCCGCTTCGAGGCGGTGAGCTTCGCCTATGGCGCGGTCTCGAACCCGCCCCGGCCCGTGATCGACGACCTGAATCTGCACATTCGGCCGGGCGAGAAAATCGGCCTGGTCGGCCGCTCGGGCGCCGGCAAGAGCACCATCGTCAATCTGCTGCTGCGCTTCTACGACATACCGCAGGGCCGGGTGCTCATCGACGGTCAGGACATCGCGCTCGGCACTCAAGACAGCCTGCGCGCGCAAATCGGCATGGTGACTCAGGACACCTCGCTGCTGCACCGGTCGGTCAGCGAGAATATCCGCTACGGCCGGCCCGACGCCACCGATGCAGAGATGGTGGCGGCGGCCAAGCGCGCCGAGGCGCACGAATTCATCGTGGGCTTGAGCGATGCCATGGGCCGCACCGGCTACGACGCCCACGTGGGCGAGCGTGGGGTCAAGCTGAGCGGCGGCCAGCGCCAGCGCATCGCCATCGCACGGGTCATGCTCAAGGATGCACCCATTCTGCTGCTCGACGAGGCCACGAGCGCGCTCGACAGCGAGGTCGAGGCGGCCATTCAGCAGAGTCTCAATCGCCTGATGGAAGGCAAGACCGTGGTGGCCATCGCGCACCGCCTCTCGACCATCGCCGCCATGGATCGGTTGATCGTGCTCGACAAGGGCCGCATCGTGGAGGAGGGGAATCACTATTCCCTGCTCGCGCAAGGCGGCGTGTACGCGCGCTTGTGGGCCCACCAAAGCGGCGGATTTCTCGGCGAGGACGTCGATGATCCGGGAGTACCGCGCCGTCAGATCTCCGCGGCCACGCTCAGTCCTTCGTAGACGGCCTCCTCGGCGGTGCGTGGGGATGCCGCATCGCCGATCACCCGCACCTCGACGTCCATGTCCTCGAGGGTGTCCGATAGCTCGTCCACCGGCGTGTGCCCTGTACACAGCACCAGGGTGTCGACCTTGTCGATGACCACCGCCTCGCCGCTGCCCACATGCTGCAGATACACGCTGTCCGCATCGCTGCCGTACAGCCTCATGTAGGGAAGCACCTTGACGCCGAGCTTGTGCAGTCCGGCCACCGAGTGGTCTCGTACATAGAACGGCAGAGTTTCCCCTGCTGCAATCCCGCTGACGGCGAGGCGCACGGAGCGTCCCCCCATCGCCAGATGTTCGGCGATGCCGATGCCGATCCAATCGGCGCGCCAGTCGATGACGACCACCGACTGCCCGACAGTCCCCTCACCGCGCAGCACCTGCCAGGAGTCGACGATTTGCAGAGCGCCCTCCTGCGGAAATTGCGGCCGATAGGGCTTGGCACCCGTGGCGATGAGCACCACGTCCGGCGCCGCGGCGGCGATCATCGCCCGGTCGACGCGGGTCCCTTTGTGCACCGGCACGCCCGCCACGTGCAGCTCGCGCTCCAGATTGGTGACGAGGCCGCCGAACTCGGCGCGGCCGGGCAGCATTTGAGCGAGCAGGGCCTGACCGCCGAGCCGCCGCTCCGCCTCGAACAGCGTGGCGTGATGGCCGCGCTCGGCTGCGATCACGGCCGCCTTCATACCGGCCGGTCCCCCGCCGACCACCCAGACCTTCTTGCGCCGCGAAGCCGGATTCAAGGTGCCGAAGCGCAGCTCCCGGCCGCTCACCGGATTTTGAATGCAGGAGATGGGATATCCCTTGTGGAAGTGGCCGATGCAGGCTTGATTGCAAGCGATGCAGGCACGAATATCCTCCGTGGCGCCGCGCGCCGCCTTGTTGGGCATCTCAGGATCGCTGATGAGCGCCCGCGTCATGCCGCATACATCGGCGTGATTGGCGGCGATCACCGCGTCCGCTTCCTGAGGCTGATTGATCCGCCCGGTCACGAACACCGGGATTCGCGACTGCCGCTTGATTCGGGCGGCGTAGGGGACCACGTAGGCGTTCTTGAAGGTCATGGGCGGCGCGATGTGAATGGCGCCGCCGAGGGTGGCGGATGTGCCGACGGTGATGTGCACGTAGTCGATGCTGTCGCCGAGACGCTCCACCGCTTCGAGAGTCTCATCCTCCGTCAAGCCCTGATCGTCGGCTTCAGATCCTGAAATTCGCATGCCCACCACGAATCCCTCGCCGACCTTGGCGCGGATATCGACTATCACCTCGCGCAGGAAGCGCAGGCGGCCGTCGATGTCGCCGCCGTAGGCATCCTCGCGCAGATTCACGCGAGGGTTCAAGAACTGCGCCGGCAGGTAGCCGTGACTGGCTACGATTTCCACGCCGTCGAGGCCCGCCGATTGCATGCGTCTCGCCGCGTCGCCGTAGCCGTTCACGATGGCGTTGATCATGGCGGCTTTAAGCGGCCGCGGCATGACGTGAAAGCGCTCGTTGGGCACCGAGGAGGGCGCGTAGGCCACGTTCAGCAAACCGCCGTCGGCCTCGGCCATTTCGCGGCCCGGATGAAAAAGCTGGCCGAACAGCACGCTGCCGTGCCGATGCACCGCCTGCGCCACGTCGCGGTAGCCGGCGATCGCACTGTCGTCGGTCGCCATCAGGACATGATTGGTATAGCGCGCCGTCTCGTGTACCCCCGACACCTGCAGCACGATGAGGCCGACGCCCCCACGGGCACGCGCCTCCTGATAGGCGACCAGCGCCGCGTTCACCGTTCCATCCACCGGCAGCGTGGTGTCGTGGCCCGTCGACATGATGCGGTTCTTGAGCGTGCAGCCGCGGATGCGCAGCGGCTGGAAAAGGTGAGGAAAATGCGTCATGCGCCGAATTGTAATCGAAAAGCGCGCCTCGCCTCGCCGCCTGTTTTCGACTAACATCGGTGCACCCACATCCGCATCATGAACCCAGCAAATTTCCGCTCATGGCTGCCGGCTCGGTGGCTGAACTTCTTCACTCTTGCGCCCACCGATCTGCTGCGCGACGCGACCTACCGCCGGCTGTGGACGTCGATATTGATATCGTCATTCGGCGGTCAGGTGACTTTGCTGGCGCTGCCGCTGACCGCGGCGGTGCTGATGCACGCCGCGCCGACGCAGATGGGTTTGCTGACGGCGATGGAACTCGTCCCGTTCGCGCTGTTTTCGCTGCCGACGGGGGTGTGGCTCGACCGCGTGCGCAAGTTGCCGGTGTATGTCGTCGGCGAGCTGTCGATCGCATGCGCCGTCGCAACGGTACCGGCGGCGTGGTGGTTCGGCTGGCTGTCGATGCGCTGGCTTTACGTGGTCGGTTTCCTGATCGGCGTCGTGAACACGACGGCAGGCAGCGCAGCGCAGATCGTGCTGACCCAGATCGTGCCGCGGGCGCGCCTGGTCGAGGCGCACGCCAAGAACGCGCTGGCGACCTCGGCGGCCGAGGTGACCGGGCCGGGGGCCGCGGGCGCCCTCATTAAATTGACGGGTGCTCCTCTCGCCCTGGTGGCGGACGCCTTGATGTTGCTGATATCGGCGACCATTCTGCGCGGCGTGCCGGTCAGGGAGCAGCCTCGCCCTAGGCCCGCGGCATTCTGGGTCGCCATGCGCGAGGGCATCGATTTCGTGCGCGGTCACCGGCTGCTCGTGACCATGGCGACTTGTGTCGGCACCTGGCAGCTCTGCAATCAGGCGGGCATGGTGGTTCAGATCTTATTTGCGACGCGCCAGCTGGGATTGACGGAACGCGGCGTGGGATTGAGCTATGTGGCGCTTGGGCTGGGCACGGTTCTGGCCAGCGCCAACGTTCACCGCGTCGCGCGCCGTTTCGGACCCGGACCCACGATGGTGCTGGGGTTTGCGATATCGGGCACGGGTTGGCTGCTGCTTTCCCTGGCTCCGCTCAATGTATTCGGCATCGTCGCTTACGCGCTGATGCTGATGATGTTCGGCACGGGTGCGGTATTCATATTCGTCAACTTTCTCTCGCTGCGGCAGTCCGTTACGCCGGGACCGATGCTGGGCCGCATGACCAGCACCATGCGCTGGCTGATTCTTATTCCCGCCGGGCCGGGCGCGCTGCTTGGCGGCTGGCTGGGCGAGCACTTGGGGCTGCGGGTCGCGCTCGGGTTCGCGGGTACCACGGCGCTGCTGTTGGCGACGGTCGCCTGGCGCTTAGCCGTCATTCGCAGCATCACCACATTACCGACTCTTAAGGCCGAGGCAATTACTCCCTATTCTGCCGACTGATCAACAGTTTAAGAGAATCGAGTCGTGATACGAATAAGCCGCTGTCCTACAGACGCCCCGGCAGTGGTCAACGGAGAATGGGCGCAATACGTTTTTGCAGTTAAGTTCGATCGCAAGGGATCGGACGTCATTTACAAGGAGTCCTGAATGAACGCTTCTCGAAAAGCATTATTGTTGGGCTTGGCTTTGGCCGCGAGCGCGGTCGCCGTACCCACCATTGCATCGGCCGGCATCGCCGTCGGCATCGACATCGATGTCGCGCCGCCACCGGTTCGCGTCGAGGTCGTACCGCCGCCGCGCGTAGGTTTCGTCTGGGCGCCGGGTTTCTGGGAGTGGCGTGATCATGCGCACGTCTGGGTCCCCGGACGCTGGATGGGCGAACGGCGCGGCTATCACTGGGTTCCCGATCGTTGGGACCAACGGGGTCCGCACTGGCACCATGAGCCGGGACACTGGGAGCGCTAGGGCGCCGTCCACGGTTGGATTGATTCTCGTGCGGCGGGTGGGGCGAAATCCACCACCCGCCGCCGAGCGACAGATCTTGACAAAGCTTTGCATCGCCAAGGCTTCAATCGCGCCAATAGGTTAGTAACATCATCTTGAGATGTGATCTTCCATCAAGAGGTGTTGCCATGACTTGGATGAAGAAACTGACCGTCATGATCCCGGTCCTCGCCTTCTCTTCCCTGACGATAGGGGCGCTGGGTCCGAATATTGCCGCAGCCGACGACACTCCGCCGCCGAATTCCGCGCCGCCAGCTGACGCCCCGAACGGCCGGCATCACAACCCGGCCTGGGCCGCCTGCAGGAAGCAGGCAGATGATCAGAAGATCGCGCCCGGCGATGCGCGCAAGGATTTCATGAAGAAGTGCATCGACTCCGCCAAGAGTAGCGCACCCGCTGCTTCGTGAGCTCTGATGGCATCGAACCGCGGCGCCGTCGCGGGCTCCTGCTATGGACCGCGCTTGCGCTGATCGTCATTCTGGCCGCGGTTGCCGTGTGGTGGTGGCGGGGTCGCAACCCGCCACTGCACTACGTCACGGCGCGGGTCACTCAGGGTGATATCCAGCGCGCCGTCACCATGACCGGTGCGCTCAATCCGGTCGTGACCGCGCAGGTCGAATCCTTTGTCTCCGGAAACATCAAATCTTGGTCGTGCGACTACAACACGATCGTCAAGATCGGACAGATTTGCGCGCTCATCGATCCGCTGCCGTTTCAGGTCATTGTCGATCAGGACACGGCCGCCTTGCATTCCGCAATTGCCCAACTGGCCAAGGACAAGGTGGCCGCCGCCAATCAGGCCGTGATTTATGCCTATGACCAGAAGCTGATCGACCAGGGAATTGTTTCGCAGGAGACCATCAACGCCGACAAAGCCACACTGGATCAGGATCAGGCGCAGGTAAAACTCGACACCGCCAACATCGCCCAGCAACGAGCCTTGCTGCATGGTGCGGAAGTCAATTTGGGCTACACGAAAATTCCCTCACCCGTCAACGGCATGGTGATCACGCGCTACATCGATGTCGGCCAGACCGTGGTGTCGAGCCTGTCGGCGTCGCCGTTGTTTCTCATCGGCAAGGACATGCATGACATGCAGGTTGACACCAATGTGAGCGAAGCGGATGTGGGCGGGGTAAAGCCCGGGCAGCGCGCCTACTTCACCGTTCAGAGCTATCCGAATCGTACGTTCTGGGGTTCAGTCCGCCAGGTTCGCGAGGGACCCATCACCGTGCAAAACGTCGTGACCTACGATGTCGTGATCGACGTCAAGAACGACGATCTGGCACTTTTTCCCGGCATGACGGCCGACGCGCACATCATCACGGCCGAACGCAGCAATGTGCTTCGAGTGCCGTTGCCCGCGACCCGGTTCAATCCCGAAGGCCTCAACCGTGCGCCGCGCCGGGAAAACCCGCAAGGACGAGAAAACGGCCAGGCCCGCGAAGGCGGTCAGGCGCGCGAAGGCGGCCAGGCCCGCGAAGCCGGCGCAAGCCGCGCCACGGCCGAGAATCAGCGCGCACCCGGCGAAGAGCGCCGTGGGCCGGGAGGTGCAACGGGAGGGGGTGCGGGAGGTGGAGCGGGCGGGCGCCGATCGGGCGCAGCGGCCGGGCGCGCGCAGATTTGGCTGCTCCGTGATGACAAGCTGGTTCCGGTGCGGGTGCGCACCGGGCTGGACGATGGAACTTTGATCGAGGTTTCCGGCGACGACTTGAAGGTTGGCGATGTTGTCGTGGTCAACGCAGTCCGACCCGAGGCACCGCCGGCCGGATCCCCGGCCGACAACCGGCCGCCCGGAACCAATCCCAATGTCCGTGGCGGAGGCCTCAGGTGATCGATCCGCCGCCCGGCGAACCGATTCTTTGCGTTCGCGACGCGACCAAGGTCTACCACCTGGGCGATACCGAGGTGCACGCATTGCGGGGCGTCACGCTGACGATCAACCGCGGCGAGTTCGTTGCCATCATGGGCGCCTCGGGATCCGGCAAATCCACATTGATGAACATTCTCGGCTGCCTGGACCGGCCGACCAGCGGCGAGTACCTGCTGGAGGGCATCGACGTTGCGCAGCTGGATGAGCCTGCATTGGCCCGCATTCGGGGGCGGCGCATCGGCTTCGTATTTCAGACCTTCAATCTGCTGCCGCGTACCAGTGCGATCGAGAATGTGGAGTTACCCTTGTTCTACGCGGCGCAGATCGAAGGCAACGTCGCGCGCGCGCGCGACATGCTGCACATGCTCGGTCTGGCCGATCGCGAACGCAATCAGCCCAATCAACTTTCAGGCGGACAACAGCAACGCGTCGCCATCGCGCGCGCGCTGGTCAACGATCCGGCCATCGTGCTGGCGGATGAACCCACCGGGAACCTCGATTCGCAGAACGCGCTCGACATCATGGCAACCATCCGTGCCTTGAATATAGAGCGCGGCGTGACCGTGGTGCTGGTGACCCACGAGCGGGACCTGGCGGAACTTGCGGATCGAATCGTCACGCTGCGCGATGGACGGATTATTTCCGATTCGCCGACCGTCCACTCGGCAGGGCGCGGCGCAACCCGCACGCTGCCCGCGGTACAGCCGTATCGTGAGCGCCGATTCGGCAGCCGCTTCGATAGCCTGCTCAACGAGGCCGGCTCGATCGGCTGGATAGCCGTGCTCGCGGCGCTGCGGGCAATTGGGCGGAACAAACTGCGCGCGGGCCTGACGATGCTGGGCATGTTCATCGGAGTCGCCGCGCTGATCGCGATGGTCGCGGTGGGCGAGGGCGCGCGCGCCGCGGTCGAAGCCCAGGTTCAGAGCCTCGGCACGGATCTGTTGGTGGTGTTGCCGGGTACCACGCGCGTGAACGGTGTGCGCGCCGGCAACGGCAGTGCCGCGAGTTTGCGCGTCAAGGACGTCGGCGAGATACTCGAAGAGGACCCCGCCGTGGCCGACGTCAGCTACGTCAATCGCCAGGGCACTCAAGCGGTCAGCGGCAATCAAAACTGGAGCACCAGCGTTCAAGGCATCTCCGCGAGCTATCTGTCGATTCGCCGCTGGCCGGTGGTGGCCGGCCGCACGCTGACGCCTGAGGACGATCACGACGGCGCTTCCGTGTGCCTGCTCGGCCAGACGGTGCTGAGCAACTTATTCGGCGATTTTGCCGACCCGATCGGTGCCACCGTGTTGGTGAAAAATGTCCCGATGACGGTGATTGGAGTCCTGAGTGCGAAGGGTCACTCCGCCAGCGGCCAGGATCAGGATGACGTGATTTTCATCCCGTTCACCACGTCGCAGGAGCGCATCCTGGGTGTCGCGACCCCGACGTCCGCCCAGACACTGTCGAACAATATTTTCGCCACCATTGGGCCGCCTCCCAATCCCTTCGGCGTCGTGCCGAAGCTCGAAGGGTTCGTCAATACCATTTACGTGCAGGCGCGCAGCCCGGCACTGGTGAAGACGGCGCTCGATCAAGTGACCAAGACTCTCGAGAGGACACACCGGATCCTGCCGGGAAAACCCGACGATTTCGTGGTCCGGGATCTGACCGAGATCGCCGAAGTGGCGGAGCAGAGTTCAAAAGCCATGGAACTGCTGCTGGCCGCGATCGCCTCCATCTCGCTGGTCGTCGGCGGCATCGGCATCATGAATATCCTGCTGGTGTCCGTGACGGAGCGGACACGCGAGATCGGCATTCGCATGGCCACCGGTGCGCGGCGGCTGCACGTATTGGCGCAGTTTCTCATCGAGGCGATGCTGCTGGCGCTCATGGGCGGCATTGCCGGCATCGCCGCGGGAGTGGTCGTATCGCTGCTCATTTCGCACCTTGCGGGTTGGCCCATACTGCTGGAAGTCGACGTGATGATCGCGGCATTTGCATTCTCCGGGGCGGTCGGCGTGTTCTTTGGCTTCTATCCCGCCCGGCAGGCGTCGCGCCTGAATCCGATCGATGCGCTGCGTTACGAATAAACGCACCGTGCCTCAGGCGTCGCTGACGCGGCGGATCATCGGCATTGCCGCGGCGTCGGCAGCGGTCTCGGCGCTCGCGGGTTGCGCTGTCGGCCCCAACTTTCACCAACCGAAACCGCCGGATACGTCGACCTACCTTCACCCGACCTCGGACACCGCGCCGGTGCAGGCGGAGAAGCAGGATGTGCAGAACATTTCACAAGGCGCCGAGCTTGCCGGTGAGTGGTGGCAGCTGTTTCACTCGCCGCAGTTGGACGAGATGGTTCGTGCCTCGATTACTGCGAGCCCCACGCTGCTGGCGGCGAATGCGGTTCTGGCGGAAGCACGCGAAGAGGTCACTGTGGCACGCGGCGCGTTTCTGCCCAGCGTGAGTGCCACCGCCGGCGCACAGCGGTCCGGCGCGGGTGCGGCTCGAGCACCGGGCACGGGCGACACCGCAAATCTCTACAGCATCGGTCTGTCCACGATCTACAGCCCGGATATATTCGGCGGCACGCGGCGCGCCGTTGAGCAGCAACAGGCGCTCGCCGACTTCCAGCGCAATGAACTCGCGGCGGCTTATCTGACCCTGACCGGCAGTGTCGTGAACGAGGTGCTGATAATTGCGTCGACCCGGCTCCAAATCGCGACGACCGAGGAGCTGATTGCGAGCGATCGCAAGAATCTTGCGCTGACGCAGCGCGAATTCGACGTGGGTATCGTGCCACGAAGCGATGTACTCACGGCCGACAGCCAGCTGGCCGCCGATCTGACCCAGCTGCCGTCCCTGCACAAGCAACTCGATCAGGCGTACGATGCGCTGGCGGTGCTTTCCGGCCGTGCACCTTCCGGGGGGCAGGTGCTGCCGTACGATATCGACCAATTCACGCTGCCGCGAGATATCCCCGTGAGCTTACCCGCTCGGCTGGTGCGGCAGCGCCCGGACGTTCTGGCCGCCGAAACGCAACTTCATGCGGCGAGCGCGGCGATCGGCGTTGCGGTCGCTCAGGAGTTTCCGGATATCAGCTTGTCGGGTTCCATCACTCGAGAGGCCCTGCGGGCGGGCGATCTGTTTCACCAGTTCAACACGCTCTGGGGGGTCGGAGGCTCTTTGACGCAGCCCATATTCAAGGGGGGAGCATTGCGCGCACAGGTGCGCGCCTCGCGCGATGCCTTCAATGCCGCGGCCGCGACCTATCAGGGAGTCGTACTCGAAGCGCTCGGACAGGTGGCCGACGATCTATGGGCCCTGCAGTACGATGCGCAGATCCTCACCGTCGATCGACACTCGATGGAGGTCGCGTTGGAGGCCCTGAAGCTGCAACAGAAAAGCTACTCGGTGGGTACTACCACGGTGTTGAACTTGATCGCGGCGGAGCGAGCCTACGCACAGGCGCGGCTTAGCTATGTCAGCGCTCGAGTACAGCAATTCACCGACAGCGCGAGCCTCCTGACCGCGTTGGGCGGAGGATGGTGGAACGACAAGATCGAGTGAACACACATTCTCATCTTCGAGTCGGGCTGCTCTCCGATACCCACGGACTCTTGCGGCCGGAGGCGCGCGCCTTCGTGATGGGCTGCGACTACATCCTCCACGGCGGAGATGTGGGCAACGCCGCGATTCTCGAGGAACTGGCCGCCATCGCTCCCGTGATCGCAGTCAGAGGCAACAACGACAAGGGGCCCTGGGCGGCCCGCTTGCGCGATACCGAGTTGATCAGAGTGGGCCATGTGTTCGTGTACATCATCCACAACGTCGAAGAACTGGACATCGACCCCGTTGCCGCGGGAGTGCGCGTGGTCGTCTCAGGTCACTCGCACAGACCCATGATCGAGGAGCGCGACGGGATTCTGTTCGTCAATCCGGGAAGCTGCGGACGGAGGCGGTTCAAGCTGCCCGTCTCGGTCGGCGAGATCTTGGTCTCGGGCAGCGAGGTCAAGGCGCGCACCATCGAACTCGACCTTGCTTAAGTTCCCGGGCCGCCCTTATCGCCGGCTGACTGAAACCACTCCGGGGTGATGAGGCGGTAGAGGAGCGCACCGATCGCACCGCCCAGCAGAGGTGCCGCCCAGAACAGCCAAAGCTGCGTCAATGCCCAGCCCTGGATGAATACCGCGGGACCCGTGCTGCGCGCCGGATTCACCGAGGTGTTGGTGACGGGGATGCTGATCAAATGGATGAGAGTGAGCGCGAGACCGATGGCCAAAGGCGCGAACCCGCTCGGGGCCTTCTTGTCGGTGGCGCCCATGATCACGAATAGGAAGATCGCGGTCATCACCAATTCGCAGACGAATCCGGCCTCCATGCTGTAATGCCCGGGGGAATGGTCGCCGAAGCCGTTGGCCGCGAGACCCCCGGCCAAAGGGTCGATACCGTTGCCCGCGGCGATGAATATCAACACTCGGGCGGCGGCAATGGCACCCAATACCTGCACTATCCAATAGGGCAGCATTTCCTTTGCCGGGTGGCGGCCGCCGACCACGAGCCCAAGGGTCACGGCGGGATTCAAATGGCACCCCGAGACATGGCCTATCGCGAAGGCCATGGTGACCACGGTGAGCCCGAATGCCAGGGCGACGCCCAATAGGCCGATTCCTACATGGGGGAAGGTGGCCGCCAGTACGGCGCTGCCGCAGCCGCCGAGCACGAGCCAGAAGGTACCGATGAATTCGGCGGCCAGTTTCCTGAGGAGTCCCATGACGATGTCCCTATTGTTCTTATCCGAGCCGCAGACGTCGGCTCAGGCCAAAAATACCAGAATCGCGGCGCTAAGTTAAACCTAAACCGGCGTTCCCAGCACTCACTCCGTATATCGCGCACTCATCGCGTGCGTGGGGGGCGACGATGCTTTCAATCCTGGTTTGCCATTCATACTACCTGCGGCTGGACCAAAAGCAGGTGTTGCGTGCCAAACCCTACCCGCCGCTGGCCACCCTGCAGGTGGTCTCGCTGCTGCGAAAGGCCGGGCACCGAGTGGCGTTCTTCGATGCGATGCTGGCCGATGGGATCGAGGAATACGACCGCTTGCTGCGGGCCGACCGGCCCCAGGTCGTCTTGCTCTACGAGGACAATTTCAATTTTCTCAGCAAGATGTGCTTGGACACCATGCGTCGCGCCGCCTGCGACATGATCGCGACCGCCCGCGGCACGGGAGCGCGCGTCATCTCGGCCGGCCCCGATGTCACGGATGCCCCGGGGCCCTACCTCGACGCCGGGGCCGATCTGGCCTTGATCGGCGAGGGCTTGTCGGCGCTGCTCGAGTTGCTGCCCAGGCTCGATTCGAATCCGCGCGCCTCGAGCGCCGATCTGGTGCAGGGCTTGACCGGGATCGCGGCGCCCGGCGATGCAGAGGCACGCGCCCGAGGCGGCGCGAAGGCTGCGGCCGTTGCCGCCGAAGTGAGCCTGGCGGCATGGGACCTGGTGGACATGGAGCGCTACCGCGCGGTGTGGCGCAAGGCGCACGGATATTTCAGCCTGAACATGGCGGCCTCACGCGGCTGCCCCTTTCGCTGCACCTGGTGCGCCAAGCCGATTTGGGGCAATCAATACCTGCAGCGCAATGCAACCGAAGTGGCCGAGGAGATGGCCTACCTGAAGCGATCGTTCGATCCCGATCACATCTGGTTCGCCGACGACATTTTCGGATTCCGGGTCGATTGGGTGGCCGAGTTCGCGGCCTCGGTTCGGGCCGCCGGCGCGAGCATTCCCTTCACCATCCAAACCCGCGCGGATCTGATGAGCGAGCGCATGGCCGAGGCGCTGCGCGAGGCTGGGTGCCGGGAAGCGTGGATCGGCGCGGAGAGCGGCAGCCAGCGGGTGCTGGACGCGATGAACAAGGGGACCACGGTGGCCGAGATCCGGGTGGCCCGCGACAGGCTGAAGGCGGTGGGCATTCGCGTCGGGTTCTTTATCCAGCTGGGCTACATGGGCGAGGAGCTCGACGACATTCTGGCCACTCGCGCCCTGCTCGAGGCGGCGCGGCCCGACGAGATCGGGGTCAGCGTCTCGTATCCGTTGCCCGGCACCAAGTTCTATGACCTGGTCAAGGCGCAGCTCGGGGGCAAGACGCATTGGCGGGAGAGTAACGATTTGGACATGATGTTCCAGGGTACTTACATCTCGGATTTCTATCGCTCCGTGAGAAATCTGCTCCATGATCAGGTCACTCTTCAATCGGGCGGCATACCGCCGGCGAGCGACGAACACGCACGCGTGCAGCACGCTCTCGATCGGCGCTGGCAGGATCTGCTGAGCCAGGAGTCGCAATTCCGGTCGCGGCCTGTCCGTGCTGCGCTCGTGGGATAGGCGGGACGCATGGCGCCCCCGGGCGGAAACATACCGCGGCCGTCGGCATTGCAAGCGGCGCTGCGCAAGATCACCGAAGGCCTCGCCAAGGAATTAGGATCCCCCACCGAGCGCGTGCCCGACTGGTCGGAGCTCGAATGGACCGTCGCGCGGGCGGTGGCCGCCATACACGGTGTCTCGCCGCTGCTGTCGCGTGCCTTGCGCTGGCGGGGTCCCGCCGGATGGGTGAAATTCCTCGAAAAGCAGAGAGTTCACACGGCCTTGCGGCATGGGCGCATCGAGGGAGTGCTATGCCTCCTCGATCACGGTGCGCGCGCAGCGGGCATCGCGGCGGTTGCGCTCAAGGGCGTGGCGCTGCATACGCTGAACGTCTATCGGGCCGGCGATCGGCCGATGGCCGACATCGACCTATTGGTGCGGCCGGAGGATGGGCGCGGAGCGGTCAGCATGCTCGAGCGTCTAGGGTATGCGGAATCGAGCGCAAGCTGGAAGGAAAGAGTATTCACGCCCATCGACCACCAGGATGCGAATGGGTTGGGCGAACATGCAGGGAACGACATCAAGATCGAGCTGCACGAACGGATTTGCGAGCGGCTCCCATGGCGCCTCACCGACATTTCCGAACTCATTCACCCCGTCGAACCGCTGCCCGGGTTCCATGGATATCCGTCCAAGGCGTCCTTGATGAGCCATCTGGTGCTGCACGCGGCCGGATGCATGACATTTCAGACGCTGCGGCTCCTACACCTGCACGATCTGGCGAAACTATCGACGATCATGACCCGGCACGACTGGGAGCAATTTCTCGATTCGAGGCGTCTCGTGGGGGAGCTGTGGTGGGGATTGCCGCCGCTGCAAATGACGTCGAGATATTTTCCTTCCGCGATTCCCGCGGAAGTCCTCGCGGCTGTGGCGGCCGATTGTCCTTATTGGCTGCAGCTCGCCTCGCGGCGGAGATCGCTCTGCGACGTCTCTCTATCCCACCTGTGGGTGGACGCCTTTCCAGGAATCGAGTGGGCACGCTCGGTCGGTGAACTGGTCGAGTACGCCGCGAGCCGATTGCGGCCGGATGCCGCGCAGCTCGCGCAGCGCGAATATGCGGTCAGCAACGAGGGCTGGGGACGCCACGAACAATGGGCGAGACTATCGCAGGGGCGGCGAATCCTGCGTTGGGTCACCTCGCGCCCGACTCGCCCGGCGACCATGCACGCAGTGCGCGCGGCGCTCGCACAATCACAATGACGAATCCTGCCGCAGCTCTCGCGGGGAGATTCACGGGCTTGCTCGGCGATTCAGTGTCGCGAGATTATTCGCCCAAGCTGCGTCAGTTCAATGCGTTCGCCGAGCGCGAGCTTCGCGGTCTGATTACGAGCGTGGGTCTGAAGCGGGGAATGCGCATTCTGGATGCCGGATGCGGCACAGGGGAGGCACTTCCGTGGCTGCTGGATGAGGTCGGCGCTTCGGGAAGCGTGATCGGCATCGACTTGGCGGCGGCCCACGTGCGGGCGGCGCGCCGCTACACCGACATGCATGTCGAGGTTCTGCAGGGAGACCTGCTCGAGCCGCCCGTTGCGGCCGAGAGCATCGACTTCATCTGGTGCGTGAACACGATCAATCACCTGCGCGATCCCGCTCATGGGGTCGCGCAACTGTCGGCTTTATTGCGGCCGGGAGGCCGAATCGCACTGGGACAAAGCGCGTTTTTGCCGGACATGATCTTCGCCTGGGACTCGAGACTCGAGCGGGTTGCGAACGAGGCGGTGCGCCGGTATTACCGCGATCGCTATTCCCTGAACGAGCGGGATCTGAAGTCGGTGAGGGCGCTCGTTGGGCTCCTGCGCGCGGCCGATTTGCAAAACGTCTCGGTGCGCACGATCCTGATCGAACGCGTGTCTCCGGTGGATGAGGCCGCCGAGCGTTACTTGCGGGATACCATATTCAGGGACACGTGGGGCGAGCGCCTGAGGCCCTATCTGTCGGACGAAGACTATGCGGAACTCGTTTGCCTATGCGATCCTCACCATGAACAATTCGCACTGCGGAGAGCCGATTTTCATTTTCTGCAAAGCTTTACTCTGGCGGTCGGCAACGTCCCCCCATGAACGCAGCCCATAGCTCATTGCAGAAACCTCCAGCCTCCGCCGCGCCGCATTTGCGCGCTACCCAGGATGCCTTCGACAGCGTCGCCGCGGACTACGACGGCCCACGCGGCAACAACGATTTGATTCAGGACATGCGCAGGGAAATGTGGCGCTGGCTGGACGCCACATTTTCTCCGGGCAGCCGGTTGATCGATCTCGGCTGCGGCACTGGGATCGACGCCATCCGCATGGCGCAGTTGGGGCATCATGTGACGGCGACCGATTGGTCGCCACAGATGGCACAACGAACCAGCGACCGTGCCGCAAGCGGACAATGGGGGGACCGCGTGCGAGTGCTTGCGCTGGGCGCCCATGAGCTTCATCGGTTGGACGGGTCGGGAGTCTACGACGGCGCCTATTCCAATCTCGGTCCGCTCAATTGCGTGCCCGACCTCGGCGAGGTTTCGCGCGAATGTGCCCGGCTGCTGAAGCCGGGCGGAGCGCTGGTGTTCACCGTAATCGGCCGCATCTGTCCGTGGGAGATCGCGCACTACTTGCCGCGGTGGAATTGGACGCGGCTCAAAGTGCGATTCGCACGCGGCTCCGTGCCGGTGGGCATGAACAAGCACACCATCTGGACGCAATACTACAGGCCGCGGGAGTTCTATCGCGCCTTTGCCGAGCACTTCGCTCTTACGCATCATCGAGGACTGTGCGTCCTTGCACCCCCGCCATATCTGACGTGGATTCGGGAGAAGCATTCGCGGTGGTACGAATGGTTGTGGCGCATGGACCGACGCGTGGCAGGCTGGCCCGTATTGCGCGAGGTCGGCGACCACTTCCTCATTGTGATGACACGGCGTTGATGGAACACCGACGAGGAATCCGCAGGGGAGGCGTTCGGGGGACGTGAACCGGTGATCAGGAAGCTCGTAAGCAGGGCGATCGGCCGAAGGCGAGCACAGAGCTTGCGTACCCTTGTGTGCAATTCGTCTATTTTTACCCAGCAGACGGAAGTGTCCGAGCCCGGGGGCGGTCGAGTCGTGGTTCTGGCGCCGCACATGGACGATGAAACTCTCGGATGCGGCGGAACGATCGCCAGGCACGTCGAGGCGGGCGCGCAAGTCACGGTCATTTTCCTGACCGACGGGCGCTATGGCGGCGGATCGTATGCCGGGATGGCCGAACCTGAACGCAACCGCAAGCTGGAAGAGACCATTAGCGTTAGAAAACGCGAGGCGCGGTGCGCTGCCGCCATTCTCGGCGTTCAGTCGCTCATGTTTCTCGACGCGGAGGACTCACGGCTCAGCGCCGACAGGCGCGTGCCCAAGTTGCTGCGAGACATACTGGATCGGGAGCAGCCGCACTGCGTGTATTTGCCTTATTTCCTGGATCAACACCGAGACCACCGTGCTGCCAATGGCGTGCTGCTTGCCGCGGTGGCAGGGACACGGATGGAGTTCGAGTGCCGCGGCTACGAGGTATGGACGCCTCTATTCCCGAATCGCGTGGTCAAGATCGATGCAACCATTGAGTTGAAGAAGCGCGCGCTGGCGTGTTACCGCACCCAGTTGACCGACACGGACTATGTGCACGCGGCAATAGGATTGAACGCGCATCGGTCGCTGTCGCTGGGAGGCGGAACAGCCCAATTCGCGGAGGCTTTCCATGCATTGCCCCTTGTCGATTATCTGCACCTCTACCGCGCCGTCCCGGCTTCGATGTTGATATGAGCCCCGCTAGCGCCGCCCGCGACGTGGTCACCGGCGTCGAGTACGTCAGGCAAATCACGGCGTTGGAATCGGACCGCCTAGCCCGCTCGGCCTTCCGGACACTCGCGCTCAAAACTGTGCCGGCGGGCGGCAGCTTGTTCGACTTCGGCGCGGGGACCGGGATGGACGCGCGGTTCTATGCCGAACACGGCCTGGCCGTTGCGGCGTACGACGTCGATCCAAACATGTGCGAGTATTTCACCGAGTATTGCCGAGACTTCATCGAGGCCGGCCGAGTCACGCTCGACCGACGCACCTATCGGGAATTCCTCGCTCGCGAGAGCCTCGAGGCCGGTGTCGATCTGGTCACGGCGAATTTCGCGCCGCTCAACCTCATCGATGACTTGCAGGAGCTATTCGCGAAATTTTACGAGCTCACCGGACCGGGCGGGCGGGTGCTCGCGAGTGTTCTCAGTCCGTACTTCGTCGGCGACATGAAGTATCGCTGGTGGTGGCGGAATTTGCTGCGGCTGTGGCGCGATGGCCGTTACTCCGTGCAGGGCGCTCAAGCCCCGATCGTCCGCCGGCGGCTCGCCAATTTTGCCGCACAGAGCGAACCCTACTTCACGTTGAAGCGCGTTTTTCACGGATTACCCCGGTCCGGGAAGCGGGACGACGCGCCGACCGACGTGAGCGGGAGTGCCGGCTGCACCGCACTTCGTGTGAGCGGGTGCCAGTTCATGTTCCTCCTGTTTGAAAAGCGATGAAGCATGCATCAAACATGCAGCGCAAATCGCGCGAGCACGCTCCTGCACCGATCATAGGCGTCCGTGGCCCGTTCCAACTCCGACACATTCAGATGGTGCTGCGCGGTTGGTACTTCGCGAATTATTCTGCCGGCGGCGATGTTGGGTCCGGGGTCGCCGAACGTCCCGGTGAACGGGTAAGTACGGTAGGTTTGCGTGAACCCTTGTTGCAGTCCCAGAAACAAACGCAGTGCCTCGAGTGTTTCCAGCGGCAGGTCCATCAGGGTCTCATAAGTGATCAGCGCTGCGCATCCTGGGCTCGCTATACCTGCCCCGAGTTCTGTCAGAGCCGCGAGGCGCCCGACGTAGTAGTCGACCGCTTGGGAAGTCGACCAGGCCTGGGGGTAATGCGCGCGGTACAGTTCAAGAATGCTTGCAATGGTGCGTTCCGGGCGCCGCAGAAGGAACAGGATTCTGATTCGCGGATCCTGAACTAGACGGCTGTTCGGTGTGAGCTGATTGTGATTGACTTGATCGACAACGTAACGCAAGCGCCGGAAGGGCGAGCGGCGCGCAATCCGCGCGGCGATCGTCAAGCGAGCGAAGTCGGCCCTCGAGGCATAGGCGGCGCCGCGCTCCCCCAATGCCGACACCTCAGGATTGGTCATCAGCAGATGGAGCAGTAGAGTCGATCCGCTGCGCATATGACCGAGAAGCAGCAATGCCGACGGCCTGGGTACGCCGAGCGCTTGCAGACCCCCTTCGGCGGCGATTGCGGCGGACTCGATCACCCGCTTCCGAAGTGTACGGATGCCTTTCATTGCTGAGGAAACGGGTCGTTGAGCCGTGCATCCGGGCCGAGCAGCATCTCATCCACGAAAGACGCTCGTTCGCGTGCGTTGGAGCCATTGAGGTGATTTGAGTCCAGATAGAGCGGCATTCCATTCGCGTCCCTGGCTGGGCAGATCATTCCCTCGCACAGCGTCAGGCGGGGATCGACCACCTTCGCGCCGGTCTGCGCGCCGATTGCGCGCAATCGGTTCATCACCGGCGCCGCGAACGACTCGAAGGGCCCCGCGTCGATGCGCGGCGCTTTGTCGCTGCGAAGGCTGGTTGGAAGGTGCAGCGACAGGCGGATCTCGGTTGGGAATACAGGCTCAAACAGCGGCGATGTCGGATTCGAGAGAATGATGAATACCCGCCGACCGCTCGACACCAATCTCGAGACGGCACGCTGGAATTGCTCGGAGGCCGCCTGCATGCCCGGCGAGTCGAGTGGCAGCGACTCGCGCGCCAAAGGCGGCGCGCCGTAGACCCCTTGCACGCGGCGATCCGGCGGATACTCCCCCAGAGAATAGAATTCCCAAAAGGCCCCGATTACCACGGTATCGACGTCGGCTTGAAGAGCCAGATCCATGGCACGGTCGAAGAGGCCGCTGCTATTCGCCGTATGATTCAATTTCTCGATTCCCGGCAGCCGAAGCCATGCCCGAAAGTTCACAAATTCGGCGGATCGCGCCGAGTCGGGATGCGTATCGATGATTCGCCTTACGCGGGGCCAGTACTGCTGGATATGCGAGTCGCCGATGAACAGGGCTTTGCGGCCCCGGCGGCCGGTCACGATGAGGGTCCCGAATCCTGTTCGTTCGTCGATCTGGTTGTCATCGGGAAAATGCCAGTCGGTGGCGGCAGCGTCCCATTGGGAGACTATCGGTCCTGACAATCGGCCGGGGATCCAACGCGCCTGGAGAGCGACTCCTGCCACCGCCAGAAGTGCGAGCCCGGCGAGCAATGCCGGAACCGCTCTGCGGCCGAGCTCGCCGAATCGTATCGGCACCTCCACCCAGCGGTAGGTGGCGTAAGCCGCGGCGACGGCAATGGCAATCGCACCGGTCGCCATGACGGGCTGCGCAGGATGTCCGAGGACGATGCGCGTGAACGAAAACAGTGGCCAGTGCCAGAGATATAGCGGGTAGCTGATCCGCCCGATGAAGGTCATGGGCCGGCTCGCCAGAAACCATCGGTTCGCCGTAGCACAGGGTCCTGCTGCGATGAGCAGCGCGGCTCCCGCGGTCGGAATAACACTCCAGATACCTGGGATCGGCCTGTCGACGGTCCAACACACGCCTCCTACGATGATCAGCGCCAGCCCCACCAGCGAGGCCGCCTGCGCGCTGAGCCGGCGCGGCGGGCGGCTCGATGAATCGTCTGCAGCCGGCCTGCGAGGTGTTCTAAGTTGCCATGCGGCCAGTATCCCACCGGCTGCCAATTCCCAGGCCCTCGTGGCCGGATTGTAGAAGTGAGATGTGGGGCCAATCCAAGCGCTCCAAATACTCAGGCCCAGCGATGCCGCAATCACCGTCCCCAGCAGCACGGGCATCGTCACGCCGCGCTTCACCGCCAAGGTCAGCAACACGGGCCAGACGAGATAGAATTGCTCCTCCACCCCCAACGACCAGAGATGCAGAAGTGGATTCGACTCCGCGACCGGGTCGAAGTAGCCGCCCGTTTGCGCGAAGAAAAGGTTTGCAAGGAACAACGCGCACCACTTGATTGAACTGCCGAGCGATTGCAACTCGCTGGGCAGCAGCAACAACCAGCCGAAGATGCAACAGGCGGTTACGACCACGAGCAGAGCCGGCACGATGCGCCGCACCCGGCGCCGATAAAACTCGATCAGACTGAACGTCCCTGTTTCCAGGGCGCCCTGTACGAGCAGCGTGATCAGATAGCCGGAGATGACGAAGAAGACATCGACGCCAACGAACCCGCCGGTGCGAAGTTTCGGAAAGGCGTGATAAGCGACAACCAGGCCTACCGCCAGACCGCGTAGCCCGTCGATGTCGCGGCGGTACGTAAGCGCAATGCCGCCCTCGCGAGCGTGCCGAGCGGCGGCGTCCACGCGCGCCCGCCGGGCGACCGGCTGAACGATTACAGGTCGATTCGGCAGCAGCGCTACAGGTGAGTCACGGGCGAACATCCGCACCCGTTGTCTTCGCAGGCACATTGCTGCGGGCCACGAGGCTCGCGTAAATCGCCTGAAAGCTTCGCGCAGTGTAATTTGCATCCTCCTGGGTGGCTCGGCGCACCGCCTCGCGAGCGATGCGCAGACGCCGATCCTCGTCGCTCATCACTTCGGCCGTCATGCGCGCCAGAGCGGCCGAATCCCCAACAGGCACGGAAGCTGCCGCATGCGGCGCCCATTCCGCGATATGCCCCACCGCCGTTCCGACGGTAGGCACACCTTTGACCCCCGCTTCGAGCACCGCCAGAGGACCAGCCTCGTGACGTGACGAGATGATCATCAAATGCGCCTGCTCCACGAGCGGCAGCAGCTGCCGCTGCGGCAGGAACCCGTGGAATCGCACTTTTTGGGACAGCCCCAATTGGACGGCCAGCGCCTGAATTTCGCCTTGCAGCGTATCCTCACCGACGATGTCCATTTCGAAATTCGTGCCCGACTCCGAAAGTAAAGCCAGGGCACGCAACAACGTGGACTGGTCCTTGATCCGATTCAAACTCGCGGCATGAATAAGCCGGGCGGGCTTGCCGAGGTCGCGGCGCACGGGCTCGCGAGGCGGCCAAATATCGAGATCGACGCCCAGCGGCAATCGCGTCGCTGCGATTCCGAGCCGTGCCAGCGCCTCGATCATGGGCGCGCTTGCGGCGGTGACGACAGTAGCGGCCCGCAGGACTGCTGCCTCGCGCACGCGACCCTTCCAACCGAGACGGCCCCCGTAACCGATGTCGCCAATGGCGACGAGTTCGCCGCCGCCCACGTGTATCAGGCTCGGCAGACGCAGGATTCCGGCCGCTGCCACCGCAACCAAGCCCGGAGCGCCGGACCATATCGAGTGCACCAGGTGAAAGGCCGACGTACGATGCTCGGCGCAGATCGCGCGGACCGCTCGAAGTCTCGTGTTGGCAGCACCTATATTGTGGACACGCGCACCGAGCAGATCCCATCTCGCGGGTAGAGGTTCCTGGTGCAGAGCGAACACATGGATCTCATCGTGCACCGACAGGCGCGCGATCAAGGCCAGAAGCGCGGGGATGACCCGGTACTCTCCGGAACGGTCCACTCCTCCGGGCACGACGAGGGCGATCTTCACGGTCTTCTTCGCTTGCCCGCCGAAGGTGTTGGGCGGGGCGGCAACAGTTCCTTCAGAGCCTCAACTGCCTGCAGCGGGTGGTGTCCCCTGCTCAGCTCGAACGCCGGCAGGCGGCAAACCCGTTGGATGAAGGCGCTCCATCCAGGCTGATTCGCCGCGTAACGCTGGCTCGCGGCGAGTTTTTGAGTCAGCTGCGCCTTTCTCATCGGCGCGAGCAGCGCCCGGGCGCCGGCGCGCTTTGGCGAGAGGAAAACCACTGCGCCGATGCGAAGCGGAGCGGCCGCCAGCCGGTACTGCGGGCGCCGCAAGTCGATCTCGAACTTTTCCACGCCGCTTCGCCGCCGGATGACGGGCGAGGCGCGGATCAGGGCCGCGCTGCCGGCGTCCCCGAGAAACCGCAGCGAGTCGGCACGCACGTGCAGGAAGTTGGCGACCCCGGTTGCCAGGCCGTTCGGGTCAACCAGCACGCTGTCCTCGGCCAGGAAATCAAGGCCCTCCAACAAACAGTGCAGGGACACTGTCGACTTGCCCGAGCCGCTCGAACCCAACAGCAGAATACCCTGGCCGCCGCGGCCGACGCAGGCGGCGTGCAAAGGGACCAGCCCCTGCGCGCGCGACGCCAACACATACACCGCGAATTCCAGCATCTCGTACCTGACGTGATAAGGGAATCTGAGCATTTCACGCGGAACGACGACCAGTGCCGAGCGCTGTTGGGGGTTGAGCGCCACAAAGCTCGCAGTTTCCATGGCCCCGCAAAGGATTCCTCCCGCGGCAAACGACCTCACCCGCGGCGGCTCGCTTTCCGTGTGCACAACCGGGCGCCGACGCTGCGCGGCGCCAAGCGCGAGCCGTACCAGAAAACGCGGCGCAGTGCCGGCAAACTTGTGAGACGGCAGCCGTGAATACGCGGTCCGCACGATCTGCGCGAGCGGAGGGTCGTCGGTTTCGAAATGAAAGTGGCCCCCCATCAACTGGAAACGCTCGCGCAGAGTTGATCGGTGCCGCTCTCCAAACGGGTCGGCGGGCGGCTCGGCCGGCTTCAGGGACGCCGGACTCACGGGACCACCGAGGGAACGCGGCGTTTCTGCCGGTAGTGGCGCACGAGCGTGCGTAGGGCCGCCGGCGCAAATGCGCGTGCAATCGCGCCGAGCGCACCGAGCCAACACTTGGGGTAGGCCCAAGAATGCGGCAGGCTGGTGAAGACAGTGGCAAGGGCGCTCATCCGCCTGCCGGAAGCAGCTTGGCTCTTGGCAAGTCCCGCGGACATCTGCGCGCGGAGCCTGTGCAGGATTGGTTCCAGATGACCGCCGCCGCTCGCGCGCAGCGCTTTCTCGAACACCCGTCTGCGATCTCTCCAGGCGATCATATCGCCTCCGGAGTGATGCTCGTGACGGCGTACCAACGTGAGCGGGATGTCGACCCCGTCGATTTCGCTGTGCGCGGCCAGCCGGAACCACAATTCATCGTCATAGCACATCACAAGCTCTTCATCGAATGCGCCCAGCTGATCGAGCAGCTGTCTCGATACGACAACGCTCGGCTGGGCGATGACCGTGACCTCCTCGAGCAGCTTTTCCAGGATCCAGCCGGTCGGTGTCGGCCAATCCCTGATGCGGGCGGCGACAATCGGACGGCTCAATGCGTCCACCACGGCGAACTTCGTGTAGCTCCATTTGCGCTCAGGGTGCTTGCGCAGCGATTCGAGCTGCGCCTCGAGTTTTTTGGGCAGCCACAGATCGTCGGAGTCCAGGAAGGCGACGAATTCGCCGCGCGCCTCCCGCAGGGCGATATTGCTGACTACGGAGGGTTTACCGGTGTGCGGCAGCCAGAGTACCGTGACCCGCGGATCGTCGAGCCCTTGCAGGTAGGCACTGGTCTCAGGGCCCGAACCATCATCCCCGATTATCAATTCCCACTCCGTGAAGGTCTGGGCGAATACCGAGTCGACCGCCGGGCGCAGAAATTGCAGACGATTGAACGTCGGCATGATGATGGAGATGACCGGCTGCGTCATGGCCGCGCGCCGCAGATCATGGCTGTGCGCCACCGTGTGCGCGGCGGACATTTCGGTATTTACGGGCGGCCTCGACCACTGCTTGCGGCGTAACCACACGAGCGGTCGCCCGCAGGGCGCCGATCCACCAGTGCGGGTACCGCCAGCAGCGGCGCGCGCTCGAGGCTAGAGTGCGCAGCGCGCTCATGCGATTTCCGCACGCCGCGTGGCTCCTCGCAAGTCCCTGGGCAACCTCGGCAAGCTTTTCGCGGACGATCGGATGCAGATGCTCCGTGCCGCGCGCGCGCAGCACCTTTTCGAAGACCCGCGCGCAATCCTGAAACGAGATGATTTCGCTGCCGGAATGCTGGGCGTGACGGGTCACGAGCGTGTAAGGCTCGTCGATGGTGTCGACCTCGCTTTGTGCGGCCAATTTCAGCCACAGATCGTAGTCTTCGCACATGATCAAGTCTTCATCGAATCCTCCCACCTGTTCCAGCAGCTCGCGGGATACCAGCACGCTGGGCACGGCAATGACCGTCTCAGACCTCACCAGCTTGTCGAAGATCCAGCCGTCCGGTACGGGCCAGCTTCGGGTGCGCTGCCAATCAGTGGGGTTGCCCGATTCGTCCACCAGGACGAATCGTGTATAGCCCCAGCGGCGGCCGACTTGCCTGCGTAGAGAGGCGATCTGGATCTGCAGCTTTGCCGGCATCCAAATGTCGTCGGAGTCGAGAAAAGCGACATATTCGCCTTGCGCCTCGCGTAGTGCGGCGTTCCGTGCAACTGCCGGCCTTCCGCTGTGAGGCAGCCAGAGCACTCTGACGCGCGGATCGTCGAGGGCTGCGAGGTAGGCTCGCGCGTCTGCGCCCGAGCCGTCGTCGGCGATGAGGAGTTCCCAGTCCTCGAAGGTCTGTTCGAACACGGACGCAAGTGTTTTCCGAAGCAGCGTCAGGCGGTTGAACGTAGGTACGATGATGGAGACGGCAGGGGGCACGCAATTTCTCCTCAGGACGTCTGGACAGCCGCGCGATCGGGCGCCGACGCGTCCAGTCGATAACGCCCGCCGGTGCGCTCGAGCAGATCCTGGTACATCGATACGAGCTTCGAGCCCAGCGACGCGAACGACAGTTCGCGTTCGAAGTGCGCGCGCACCGCGGCACGCGACGCAAAATCGGTACGCGCCGCGACCCACCGCAAGGCATCGCATAGAGCACTCGGATCGCCGCATTGCCACAGACGTCCTACCGGAACCGCGCCCGTTATGGAACGAAAGGAAGGGATGTCGGTGACCACGGGCGGCAACCCACAGGCAAGTGCCTCGATCAAGGAATAGCCGGTGCTTTCCCGGTGACTTCCCTGCACGAATATGTCCGCCGCCCGCATCAGTTGCTCGATCCTTTCGTGGGGCACGCGGCCCAGCAGATGCACTCTTCCGCGCAGCGCGGGATCCGCCGCAATTCGATCTCGAACCTCGTGCAGCAGGGGCGCCGTGCCGAAGCAGCAGTAAAGCTGCAGTCCAGGCAGTGCCCGGGTCGCTGCGCTGATGCCTTCGAGCACCGTTATCGGGTCTTTGTTTGCATTCAGGTGTCCGACCCACAGAACCGCGGGGTCGCCCGTGATTCGGGTGGCGCGACGCGCCTCCTGCCGGTCTCCCGGCGTAAAGCGGCACGTGGATTCCGGGATTGCGTACAGATTCGTTTCCGGGCGGACGAGTTTCGCATCGACAAATGGACGCGCCTGCTCAGGGGCGCAAAATGAGATTCCGGCGGCAACCGACAGGCCGCGCCGCCACGAAGGCCGTCGCCAGAATCTTGGCGGCCTGTCCGCGTGATCCTGCAGCACGATCGGGATGCCCGGAGCAAGTGAATGCAGAGACAGCACGCCGCGATGAAAGCTGAGACCGTGCACATGCAAAATATCCGGGGCGAGAGCGTGCAGCAATTCGCCCAACGCTTTATTGTCCTTACTCGTCGATGGCGCGTCGCCGAACGGCAGAAAGTAGTAGTGCACGCCGTTGCCGACCAGGTGTTCCGAATGGATGCTCGCTTGGACCACCGACACTCGAATGCCGGATTGCGATGAAGCTTCGGCGACATCGACGAGCGTCGGCCAAGCGTTCAGCAGCTGCGCCGGCGAGCGTCCTTCAGGATCGTTGAAGAAGCTGATTTGTACGACGTGCAAAGACCGGCTCGGCATGATCGTCACAGGCTCATCACACGCGGATCCCAATGACGGATGAGTCTCCGCGAAACACGCAGCTCCCAAGGGTCATCGTATCTTTGAAATCGATATCGCCATGCGGCAAGGGCCCGCAGAGCGGACTTTCCCCAGGCGGAGGCGCGGATGTCCATGATGGTGGGGTATCTGCACCCCAATACAGTGGTGAAATCCACGATCCGCCGACGAAGGCGTTCGGAGAGCCACGGGGCATCCTGGTGACACCAGTAGTCCACCCAGCGCGGCTCGGCCCATTCATCGGCCGTGCGGGGAAACTCGATGGGCCGGCCGGCGCAATCGCGAAGTTCACTTGCAGCACGTGCCGAAGCAGCGTTCGTATCCTGGCGGCGGGGCAGAGGAGTGTAGATGTAAATCATGACCTCGGTTGCAGGATGCACCCGCTTGATCATGCGGATGAACTCAAATGTCTTTTCCGTTTCTCCTTCGGGGTCCTGCGGAGGTGCCAGCATGAAGGACAGTTCGGGAATCACGCCGTGGCTGCGACATTTCTCGACGGCCTCCAAAGTCTGATCACGGTTGGTACCCTTGCGGATATCGTGGAGCAGCCAATCGCTGGGCGACTCGGCTCCGATGTAAGCCATGCGCAGCCGACTCTTTCTGACCAGCGCCCATGAGGCTTCCGACAGATTCACCAGGGCGTCGGATCGCGCAAAACACCACCACGGCAGCTCGAATTTGGCGAGCACCTCGAGCAGCGGCACCATGTCGACTTCGCGATCGAAGAAGTTGTGATCGTAAAATTGGATTCCGTTCACACCGAACCTGTCCTTCATGAATCCGAGGTCCTGCTCCAGCCTTGCGGCCGTGGGCAGTGCCATCTTGCCGCGGAACATCGTTGCGACTCCGCAGAAGGTGCAACGGAATCGGCATCCCAGGGCGGCCTGATAGCCGATGGTGCGCGACCCAAGATAGGTCCTGGTCAAGTATTGACGCGGGTTCTCCAATCTCTCGTAGGGCAGCATCCGGCCGAGGCTTGCGGCGGAGAATTTGCGATCCTTGTTGTGCACGATCTCGCCGCGCCGTCGCCAAGTCATCCCGGAAATCGAATCCAGCGCCTCGTCCCGGCAATCGGTGAGGGCATCCAGAAGGGCGATGAACGTGTCCTCTCCCTGGCCCCTGACGGCATAGTCGACATAAGGCGAGTTCACGGCTGCGTCCGGACTGACGGTCGGGAAGGCGCCGCCCCAGATGACGGGCAGGTCGGAGCGCGCCTCGCGGATTGCCTTCGACACGGCGATCGCCGACAGCAGCTGCGGCCCTCCCATGACGGTGACGCCGACAGCGCAGACGGAACCGTCGCCGACGGCGCGAACGGCAGTCGAGATGAAGTCGCGGTCGACGTTGCCGTCGATGATGGTTGATGAATACTTGCCGTCGAGCGCCGCCGACAGGCTGAGAACAGCCAGGGGGAAGCGCGCGTGGCGGTGCGATGTGATCGTCGGGTTGATGAGAAGGACGCGTTGCGAAATCATGTGTCACTCTTTGGGGTTGACGCTACGAGCTTGAATATCGTCAATCTCTCGTTGACGAACCGGCGCTCCGCCAGCACTGAAATCTCAAGATCATGTTTGCGGAATTCGTCGAGAAATACCTGCCCGTCACCGAAAGTCGACAGCAATACCAACGCGCAGCCGCCGGATTTCAAGCGGGCACCGAGACCGGCGGCGAATCGCTCTGCGACGTCATTCGACCGCCAGGCGCGGTCGCGATCGTCGCGCGGCGGGCCCTGTACGAATGGCGGGTTGAACAGGATCAGATCGAATCGCTCATCGAGCGCCGGGGCGAACAGATCTCCGTGCCGCACGTCGATCTTGTGCTCGACGTGATTCAGAAGCGCATTGATGCCGGCGCAGCGAACCGCGGCGGCGTTGATGTCCACCGCCACAACGCGTCGCGCATACCTGGCGGCAAACACCGCACATATGCCGGAACCCGTGCCCATATCCAGTACTTCCCAATCGCGCTGTACGAGGCGGGAGTCGATCTGCGAGGCAAGGAACTCACCGGTGCGAGGCACTTTCGGATTGAACACGCTGGGGGTGACCACAAAGGGCATGCCGTGCACCCATTCCAAGCGAAAATCGTCGTATCGATCCTTTCCAACGAGTCTGTAGCACAGAGCCATCGCTTTGCCGAGAAGCCTCGTCATCAGGGGCAGCCGCGCAATCCTCAGCGCATGCCCGGAGGACGCGGTGGATCGCAGTTGCGCGGGATTAAGCACAGGTTTTCCGGCTTATCGTCATGACAACGTCTGCGCGGGAACCAGCCAGCGAGTGAACAGCATCTCGACGGGCCACCGATAATTGTCCCGGTCGCAGCGATAGCGGGCGACTATTTGCAGAAGCCGTTTGCCGCGCGACACTCTCTTCCATGCCAGCTCATGGAAGAACTTGAAGCGTTCGATGAGTTCGAATTTCTCGGGCGATACCCACGGACCCGGCTCTCCGGCCACGTAATCGAATTCTGCCCATGACTCGAGGGTCTCCGGGAGACGAAATCCACGGGCGACCGCTTCGATGACCAAGGCGCTGCCCGGATATGGCTTGAAGTAGTAGATCGGTGTCAGGAAGTCGGGACTCATCGAGCGCAATCTCTTCGCGCAGTCGAGAGTCGCCTGAATATTCTCGTCGCTCTCGTCCGGAAAACCGACGATGAATGGAAAATGACCCGCAATCCCATGCCTGAGCATTTTCTCGGCGGTCTCGAATACCTGCTCGATCTTGATGTCCTTGCGAATGCGCTTCAACACCTCGTTGGAACCCGATTCCACGCCGACGAGCAGCCGGCGCAGGCCGGATTGCTTGCAGCGCGCCCACACTGCGTCCGGAAGGCGGATGCCCTGATCGGCGCGCATGGTGGCGGCCCAGGTAATCTTCATCTTGGATTCGACGATTCGATCGGCCAATGCTTCGACGCGCCCGGCCTTGGTGAAAAAAGTCTCGTCCTGGAAATTGACATCATCGAAATGATAACGGTCCCACAACTCCTTCAATCTCATTGCCATCCGCACCGGCTCGAGTCCGACCCACTTGCGCCCGTAGACGAAGGGGTCGGAACAGAACGCGCAACGGAAATTGCAGCCTTGCGACGAGATGTAATCGAGCTGCCGCTTGCCCTTCAGATCGAAATAGCGTTCGACCGGGATCAATCCGTAGTCATGCGCGCGAAACTTGTCGACCTGCGCCAGCGTTCGCGCCGGGTTTTCTTGAATGGTTCCGTCCTTGAGCCGTACGGTGCACCCGGCGCAATCATCCAGTGCCCGGCCTTGCGCAAGGCGCTCCACGATCTCGGCGAAAGTCTCCTCGCCCTGTCCGCGCACCGTAACGTCCACCGAGCGCTCCGATAAGCACTCGCGGGAAAACATGGACGGGTGCCAGCCTCCCCAGACCACCGGCAGGTCAGGCTTCGCCCGCTTCGCCGCACGCGATATGCGCAGGGCATCGGAGATCGGAGCGCCGGTGAGCACGGTGACTCCCAGGCACAAGGCCTCATCCAGGTGCGAAAGCAGCGTAGCTTCCGCGTCGGGGTCCAGGCGGGCGTCGACAATCACGACCTCGTAGACTTCGGGGTCGAGTTCGGAGCCGATGGCGAGCAGGGCCAGCGGCATCGTAAAGAAGACCGCACGAGGGTTGTAGAGGACGACCTTCAGTCGTTTGGCGCGAAGTGCAGTCATGCCGACGCCCACACGGCATCCGGGTCACGCCACATGGAACACACGCACGTCTTGCATTCCGCGCGTGCGCCGACGCGAATGTCCCTGCGCAGCACCGACATTCCGCGGCTGTTGAGCGCCTCCCGGAAATCCGTTTGTATATGCGCATCCAGCGGCCCTGAAATGAAGAAGCACGGTTGCACCCGGCCGGTCGCGCCGATGACGGCGGAAAACTCCGGTGCGTTGCAGCGGACCGGCGGGTAGGGCCCCCGGCCCAGGACCGCGGCGAAATACTGCAAAATGCGCCGCAGCTTTAGCGGGCTTTCAGCGATAAAGCCCGAACGGAAATCCTCCATATGATCGCGCTCCGTCGCTTTCAGGACTTCCTCGAAAACCGGCAGATCCTCCGGCCGCAATGCCAGATCGGAGACATAGTTATCGGCTCGGCCAAAGGCGTGGGGATTGGCCACATCCACCGCGAGAAAGGAGACTTGGCGCGCGCCGAGTTCCTTGGCCAGATCGACGAAAGCCGGTAGTTGCCGGAAGTTCCCGCGCTGCAGGGTGACCCGAATGCCGGGCGGCGTTCCATGACCGGCTGCAGCCAGGATGCCTCCGCACACTTTGTGGAACGCGTCCAAACCGCGAATGGCGGCATAGGTCTGTGGATCGGTGCCGTCCAAGGACACGGTGATGGCATCGCAGAGCTCGACTGCTTGGCGCGCGTGTTTGGCCAGCGCGAGACCCGAGGTCAGCAGCCATACGTTCAGGCCGTTCTTGCGCAGCAACCGGGCGATCGCGGCCCATTCGGGGTTGAGCAGGGGTTCACCGCCTGACAGCAATGCCAGTCGGGTCTGCATCTCCGCCAAATCAGGCAGCAAACGGGTTACCGCCGCAAGATCCATGTCGTCGCGTCCGTGCCGCCAGTAGTCGCAGGTGACACAGCGGGAATTACAGCGCTCGGTCAGATACAGCGTCACCAGGGGTAGTCTGGTCAGGAGGGAAGGAACTGCGAGCGTTTCGGCGGACAACGGTGACTCACTTAAGACGGCCAATGTCGAAGGGCGCCCGGTAGCACGAGCGCGGTATTTCCCGTGAGTACCCGCTCGGAGCCAATCGGTTGGCTCGCAAGTAGTCGCTGCCCAGGCGTCTTGCGCCGAATATCGCGATTCATGTCGCTAGTTACGTATGAAAAGGTGGCTTCAACCCTTTGATTTAGTTAAGCTCGCGGCCTCATGAACACGGCAGCTGACGGTCTTCGCGTCGAAAAGGTCCACGTCTGGCGGGGAGACCGTCATGTGCTCAAAGGCGTGAGCCTTAAGCTCGCACCCCGTCAATTGCTGCACATCTGCGGTCCGAACGGCTCCGGCAAGACCACGCTGCTGCGCGTCGCCTGCGGCCTGCTGCGGCCCGAGCAGGGCGACGTGTCTTGGAACGGGCATTCGATCTCCGGCGTCCGGCTCGAATATCAGGCGGCGCTGGCCTACGCCTCGCATGAACCGGCGCTCAAGGGCGATTTGACCGCGCTGGAAAACCTGCGTTTCGCGGTCGGGATGAAACGGCGTGTCTCGACCCAGGAATTGCGCGGCAGCCTGGAGCAGACCGGCGCCGCCGCGTGTGCCGATCTGCCGGCGCGGGTCTTGTCGGCGGGCCAGCGCCGCCGGGTTGCCATGGCGCGGGTTCTGGCCATGAGCGCCTCCCTCTGGCTGCTCGATGAGCCCTTCACCAATCTCGATGCGGCGGGTACCGAGTTGATGTCGGCGCTGCTGCGCTCCCACGTGGAACAGGGCGGAGCGGCGCTGGTGGTTGCGCACCACGACCTTCCCACGCTCTTGGATTCGCGCCGCATGGATCTCGCGGCATGAGTGTCGGAGCCGTCGCGGCCTTCAATTTGCTGGTACGGCGTGAGCTATGTCTCAGTTTTCGGCGTCCAGACCAGTTGCTGCAACCTTTGCTGTTCTTTTTGATCGTAACAACATTGTTTCCCTTGGGATTGAGCCCGGAGCTGTCGCTGCTGCGAGACATGGCGCCGGGTGTGCTTTGGGTGGCCGCACTGCTATCGTCGCTGTTGTCGCTGGACGGATTGTTCAAGAGCGATGCGGACGACGGCACTTTGGAACAGCTGGCACTGTGCGGCCAGGGTCTGACGCTCATCGTGGTCGCGAAAACCTTTGCTCATTGGCTGGTGAGCGGTGCGGCGCTGGTGCTGGTGTCGCCGCTGGTGGGAACCGCGCTCGGCATTCCGGTCGGCGCATTCCCGACCATGATGCTGAGCTTAGGGTTGGGAACTCTGACCTTGAGCTGGCTGGGCGCCATCGGCGCAGGTCTCACGGTGGGCCTGAAGCGCGGCAATGTGCTCTTGTCGCTGATCGTGCTGCCGCTCGCCATGCCGCTGCTGATTTTCGGCGCCAGTGCGACCGATCGGGCGATTTCAGGAACGAACGCAGCGGGCGCTTTGTACTTTCTGGCTGCGCTGTGCGTCTTCACTTGCACCTTGGCGCCGTTCGCCGCAACGACGGCATTGCGCATTACGTTGGAATGACCTAAGGGACATCATGTGGACATGGTTCTATAAGCTGGCCTCGCCGCCCTATGTATACGGGGTCGCCGCCGCGCTCGTGCCGTGGGCGTTGGGTGGAGCCGCGCTGGCGCTGGGTTACGGGCTGATCGCCGGGCTTGCGATCGCGCCTCCCGACTACCAGCAGGGCGAGGCATTTCGCATGATTTACGTGCACGTGCCGAGCGCCATCCTGTCCTTGACCGTGTATACGGTCATGGCGACGGCCAGCGCCGTCGCGCTCATCTGGCGCATCAAGGTAGGGCATGCCGTTGCGGCGGCTGCGGCGCCCATCGGGGCGTCGTTCACAATTTTGGCGCTGGTCACGGGTTCCTTGTGGGGCCGGCCGATGTGGGGAACCTATTGGGCCTGGGATCCTCGGCTGACCTCCGAACTCATCCTGCTGTTCCTGTACGCGGGTGTGATGTCGCTGCGCTCGGCGTTCGAGGATCCGTCGCGCGGCGACCGGGCGGCCGCGCTGCTGGCGACCGTGGGCGTCGTCAACGTGCCCATCGTGCATTTCTCGGTTGTGTGGTGGAACTCGCTGCACCAGGGGGCAACGATTGTTAAACTAGGCGCACCCTCCATGCCCGGCAGCATGCTATGGCCGTTGCTGTCCATGTGGCTTGGTTTCATGCTGTTCTTTGCCGCAGTGCTCTGTATTCGCCTGCAAGGCGAGGTGCTCAACCGGGAGCGGCAGGCAACGTGGGTACGAGAGGCGGTTAAGCCATGATGAGCAGCGGTTTCTGGGCCATGGGCGGCTACGCGCGCTATGTGTGGCCCTGCTTCGGCTTCTCGTGCGTGGTGCTGGCGTGGAATTTATGGTCTGCGCGGCGGTTTCGTGTGGCGGCTCGATTAAGGGCACGGCGGGCGGTGGAAATGGCAGCGGTGGATGAATCATGACTCCTCGGCGCAAACGCCTGTTCGTGGTGCTCGGCATATTGGGCGGGGTGGCCGCCTCGGTGGCGCTCGCGGTCATGGCCTCGCGTGAGAACATCATGTTCTATTACGACCCCAGCCAGGTCGTCGCGGGCAAGGCGCCCCTGGCCAAGCGTTTTCGCATCGGCGGCATGGTCGTGAAGGGGAGCGTCGCCCGCAAGCCGGGCGATCTTGAAGTGCGCTTCGTGCTCACCGACTTTGCGCACGAGGTTCCGGTCGAATACACCGGCGTGCTGCCGGATTTGTTCCGGGAAGGGCAGGGTATCATCGCGCACGGCACGATGAATTCGAGCGGCGCCTTCGTCGCCGATGAGGTACTCGCCAAACACGATGAGAAATACATGCCGCCCGAAGTGGCCGCTTCTCTGAAAAACAAACCGGCGCGCAATCCACCCGGCGCCGGACCCACCACGTAAGGGCTTGGGAGCTGCAATGGCACCGGAATTAGGAGTCTTCTCGCTCATCCTGGCGTTCGTGCTGAGCGTGTCGCAGGCGTTCTTCGGCCTCGCCGGCGCCTGGCGCGGCAGGCCCGTGTGGATGTCGGTGGCGCGGCCGGCGGTGACGGGACAATTCGTGTTCGTCGTCCTGGCCTTCGCCTGCCTGGTGTATTCCTTCGTAAACAACGACTTTTCAGTCCTGTATGTCGCGCGCAATTCGAATTCGCAACTGCCGCTCTTCTACAAGGTGGCGGCCTTGTGGGGCGCGCACGAGGGTTCGCTGCTGCTGTGGATACTGATTCTGTCGATCTGGAGCGTGGCCGTTGCCGCCTTCAGCCGCCAGTTGCCCTTGAGCTTCTCGAGCCGCGTGCTCGGGGTCATGGGTCTTGTCAGCTCTGGATTCATGCTGTTCACGTTGTGGACCTCCAATCCCTTCCTGCGCCTGATTCCGGCTGCGCCGGACGGCGCGGACTTGAATCCGGTGCTGCAGGATTTCGCGCTCGCCATTCATCCGCCCATGCTCTACACGGGCTATGTCGGGTTCTCGGTCGCGTTCGCGTTCGCCATTGCCGCCATGTTGGAGGGGCGGCTGGATCAGACCTGGGCGAAGTGGACCCGGCCCTGGACCATCTTTGCCTGGCTGTTCCAGACCATCGGCATCGCGCTCGGCAGCTGGTGGGCGTATTACGAACTGGGCTGGGGAGGCTGGTGGTTCTGGGATCCGGTCGAGAACGCATCGTTCATGCCCTGGCTGGTCGGGACCGCGCTGATCCATTCGCTCAGCGTCACCGAGAAGCGCGGCATCTTCAAGAGCTGGACGCTGCTGCTCGCGATTTTCGCGTTCTCCTTGAGCTTGGTGGGAACCTTTCTGGTGCGCTCCGGCGTGTTGGTGTCGGTGCACTCGTTCGCAACCGATCCGACCCGCGGGCTGTACATTCTGGCCTTCCTGGTGCTCACAATCGGCGGCTCGCTGACCCTGTACGCATGGCGCGCGCCGAAACTCTATGCGCCGGGCGGTTTCGAGCTGTTCTCGCGGGAATTCTTCTTGCTGGTCAACAACGTGATCCTGGTGAGCGTCGCCGGGCTGGTACTGTGGGGCACGCTGTCGCCGCTGGTTTACGAGCTGTTAGGTATAGGCAAGATCTCGGTCGGGCCGCCGGTTTTTGCCCTGATGTTCCTCGTGCCCGTGCTGCCGCTCATGGCATTCCTAGGTGTGGGCATGCATTCGGCCTGGCGCCGCGGCAAGCTCACCGCCGCCGCCGAACCCCTGTGGTGGCTGCTCGGCATCGCGGTGGCGCTTGCCGTCGCCATCCAGGGCCTCGTGTTCGGCGAGTTCCACTGGGTGGGGCTCATCGGATTCAGCTTCGGGATCTGGGTCATCTTCTCCTCCCTGCTCGAACCGTTGCGCCGCCTGCGCCAGAAGCAAACCTTGACCGCCGCGCTGCTCGGAATGTGCATCGCTCACTTCGGGGTCGGGATGTTCGCCATCGGCGCCAGCGGCGTCGAGAGCTACAAGATCGAGAAAGACGTGGCGTTGAAGCCGGGCGGAAGCTTCTCCATAGCGGGGTACGATTTCCGCTTCGTGAGCGCGAAGAATGTGCGCGGCCCAAATTTCGATGCCGTGGAGGCCACGGTCGAAGTCACCCGCGGCGGCAAGCCGGTGACGATATTGAAGCCGCAGAAGCGGCATTTTTGGGTGCAGCAAACCGACAACAGCAAGGCGGCGATCTCCGTGAACTGGGCCCGCGATTTGTTCGTTGCCATGGGCAATCCCCTGGGTGAAAACGCCTGGAGCATGCGAATCCAGTACAAGCCGCTGGTTCGCTACATATGGCTCGGAGCCTTGGTGATGGCCCTCGGCGGCTTCATCGCCGCGACCGATCGCCGCTACCGGTTCAAGGTGCCGGCCACTGCCGCAGATACCGTCGCCGCACCGCCGGCCGGCGGCGAGCCCAAGGCGGGTATCGCCTGATGTGGAAATTCCTGCTGCCGTTCGCCGCCTTCGTAGCGCTGGTCGTATTGTTCGCCTTCGGGTTGAACCCGAACCGCGACATTCACGCCCTGCCGTCACCGTTGATCGGCAAGCCCGCGCCCGCGTTCACGCTCACCGACGTGTTGGACCCCGCGCGCCCCGTCAGCAACGCGGCATTTCTGGGCCAGGTCTACGTACTGAACGTCTGGGGAACCTGGTGCTACGAATGCCGGGCGGAGCACGATGCGCTGCTCGCGATTTCGCGGTCGCATGAGGTGCCCATCATCGGGCTCGACTACATGGATCAGCGCGAGAAGGCGAAGCAGTGGCTGGAGCAGCTCGGCAATCCCTATCAGGCGGTGGCGTTCGATACCGACGGCCGCACGGCGATCGATTGGGGTGTGTACGGCGCACCGGAGACATTCCTGGTGGACGGGCAGGGGCGGGTGATTTACAAGTTCATCTCGCCCATGACGCCGGAAGTATGGCAACGCGAGTTCCTGCCGCGCATCGCCGCGGCGCGCCGGGGCGGCGCATGAGGCGGCCGCCTTCGAGAATCGCCTCGAGTCTCGGGGTGCTCCTGCTCGCGCTCGCGAGGTTGGCGGCCGGCGAGGGCGTCGCGGCGGCGCCCCCGGTGGATGAGAACGGCCAGCTGCAGGATCACGCCCTGCAGTCGCGTTTCGAGCGAATCACCGGGGAGCTGCGCTGTCTCGTCTGCCAAAACGAGTCCATCGCGGACTCGAACGTGGAGCTGGCCGGCGATCTTCGCAGGCAGGTGCGCGAGATGCTCGTTGCCGGCAAGAGCGACGATGCGATATTTCAATTCATGACCGACCGATACGGCGAATTCGTGCGTTTCAGGCCGCCCCTGGAACCCAAAACTCTGCTCATTTGGGGCGCTCCCTTCCTCATGCTGCTATTGGGCGGCTTCATCGTCTTTCGGGTCGTGCGTCAGCGGTCGCGCATGCCGCTGGATGATGGTCCCGCAATCGGACCGTAATCCATGAATATCTTTCTGCTCATCGCCGCCGTCATGGCTGCGATCGCCGCCGCGGCGGTCGCGCTGCCGCTGCTGCGCGACCGGCAAAGCCGGCTGGTCGGTGTGATCGCCGCGGCCGCGGTCATGGCTGCGGCGGCGGGCCTCTACCCCCTGTGGTCCAACTGGAATTGGCACGCGCCGCCGGCCGCGGGCGCGTCCGCGAACGGCCCGGACGTGGGCGCGATGGTGCAGAAACTCGAAAGGCATCTTCAGGATCAGCCCGACGATTTGCGCGGCTGGTTGATGCTCGGGCGCTCCTACCTGGCATTGGATCGCGTCGATGATGCGGTTCTCGCCTATGAGCATGCACACCGGCTGGACAGCCAGAATGCGGATGCCGCCATGGGATTGGGCGAGGCCATGAGCCTCAAGGCGGGAGGCCAGATCACGCCGGCCGCCTCGCTGCTGTTCGAGCAGGCTTTGGCGCTGGCGCCCGAGAACCCCAAAGCCCTGCTCTACGGCGGTTTTGCGGCTGCGACCCGCGGCGACCGCGCACTCGCACGGGCGCGCTGGCAGGCGCTCAAGAACATGCATCCACCGGAGCAAATCGTGCAGCTGCTCGATGCGCGAATCGCGGAGCTCGGTGACACCGGCGCGGGTGAGACTGCGGCGGGCGGTGCCGTGGATGCGACTGCCGCAGGGACGAATCCGTCACCTGTAGGGACGAGCACGTCGCCGGGGGGCTTAGGCGGGGCGGTGGTCACTGTCAAAATCAACCTTGCACCCGCCCTTAAGTCGCGACTGCAATCGGAGGCCCCTTTGTTCGTCTTCGCGCGAGAACCCGGAAGCTCCGGACCGCCCCTTGCCGCCAAGCGCTTGACGAGTACGGCCATCGGCAGCCAGATTCAATTGTCGCCGGCCGATTCCATGTTGCCGGGGCGTGTGCTCAAGAGCGGACAGCGCGTATCCGTCACGGCGCGAGTGTCCTTCAGCGGTCAGCCCATCCCCGCCGCCGGCGATTTGTACGGCGAGCTTTCTTACGAGGTGGGCCGCGACGGCGTGCGCGATCTCGTCATCGATCGCGTCGCGCAGTAGTCGCCATGAGCGTCGCCAAAAATCTGATGACGGGGAAAATCCTCGAAGAGCAGCTTTTCCCCTACCCGAGGCTGCGGGACAAGGACCGCGAAGTGCTGGGAATGATGGTCGATGCCATCGACCAATTCTTGGGCGAAAAGCATCGGGATTTCAAGCGCTGGGATCTCGCGGCCGAACAGCCGGCGGAGTTCATTCAGGGCTTGAGGGACCTGGGCTTGTTCGGCCTCATCATCCCCGAGGAGCACGGCGGAATCGGCCTGTCGAACGCCGGTTACGCGCGCGTGCTCTGCCAGAGCAGCACGCACGACAGTTCGGTCTCGCTCACCATCGGCGCACACAGCTCCATCGGCATGAAGGGAATCCTGCTGTTCGGCACGGCCGAGCAGAGGGCACGCTACCTGCCGAAACTCGCGAGCGGCGAGATGATTGCCGCATTCTGCCTGACCGAGTCCGGTGCCGGATCGGACGCGGCGTCGATTCGCACTCAGGCCGCCCAGAATGCCGACGGCAGCTGGACTCTGTCCGGAGAGAAAATCTGGATCACCAACGGCGGCATCGCGGACCTCTACACCGTGTTTGCGCGGACCTCCTCGAGCGCCGGAAAGATCACCGCCTTCCTGGTCGAGGCGGCGTGGCCCGGCGTGAGCCATGGGCCGCACGAGGACAAGATGGGAATCCGCGCCTCCTCGACCACCACGGTGAACTTCAGCGAGGTGCGGGTACCGGCGGAGAACGTGCTCGACGCGGAGGGCAAGGGGTTCAAGGTCGCCATGGCGATCTTGAACAATGGACGCACGGGCTTGGGCGGCGGGGCGGTCGGGGGCATGAAAACCCTCATCGCTCTTGCGACGCAACAGGCGCAGTCGCGCAAGCAGTTCGGGACCCCCATCGCCCAATTCGGTCTGGTGCGCGAAAAGATCTCGCAGATGAGCATCGATTGCTTCGCCGCGGAAAGCGCCGTGTGGATGGTCGCCCACTACATCGATTCCGGAGTCGAGGACTATTCGGTCGAGGCGGCGATGAGCAAGATCTTTGCGAGCGAGGCCTTGCAGCGCAGCGCTTACGAAGCGCTGCAGATCGCGGCCGGCAGCGGCTTCATGCGCGACTATCCGTACGAACAGATCACGCGCGATTGCCGCATTTTGACGATATTCGAGGGAACCAATGAGGTGCTCAGACTGTATATCGCTCTGTCCGGCCTCAAAGACCTCGGCAGATCGCTCGGTGAATTGAAGGCCGCGGTGGATGACATTTTCAATAATTTCATCAAGGGATTCGGCGTGTTGACCGAATATGCGGAAAAGCGCCTGACCCAGGCGACCGGGGTGGGGCGCGACAAGATAGCGTGGCCACTGCAAGGCGCGCTGCGAGAGGCGGCCGACGTCCACGAGCGATATACTGTGGAACTCGCCAAGGCGTCCGAGTACCTGCTCCGCAAGTACGGCAAGGCGGTGGCCGATCGCCAGCACGACCTCAAGCGTATCGCCGACATCGGCATCGATCTGTTCGTCGGCCTATGCGTGCTGTCGCGGGCCGCGAGCCTAAGCGAGGCGTCCGCCGATGAGGGCGCGCAGGCCATCGCGATAGCGCGTGTCTTCGCTCAGCAGGCGAAGCGGCGAATGGCGGCCAATGTGCGGCGAATCACCCGCAATGAAGACGAGGAGATGGACCGCTTGGCCGGGTTCATCCTGGACAGAGGAAGTTATCCCTGGGACGTGTTGCAATGAGTGTAGTTTCCGATGAATACCTGAAGGTGGGCGCTTCCTCGTCCCTCGGTCGACGCAGTTTGTGGTTTCGCGTAGGTTTAATCGGCGTGGTCGCGGTGTTCGTCACCGTGCTCGCCTGGCGCCTGACGCAGGCTCTGGCGGTGAAGCACGTTCCCAACAAGGACTCCATTCCCACGGTCTCGGTGACCCAGGTGGGCGTGAGCAGCGTACCGACAACCGTGAGCATCACCGGCACCATTGAGGCGCGTTACGACACGCCGATAGGGATTGATGGAGACGCTGGGCGCGTCGCGGCGATCTACGTGGAAGCCGGCGATCATGTGAAGCGCGGTCAGGTGCTTGCACGCCTTAACACCTCGATACTGGAGCCGCAGGTCGCCAATCTCGAGGCGGCGCTCGAGCAGGCGCGCGCCGAGGCTGAACTCGCGGAAGCGGAATATCGCCGCGCGCAAGCCGTCGGCGCTTCCGGGGCGTTGTCGGCCGAAGAGACGCAGCGGCGCAAGTCCGCCGCGGTCACCGCCGGCGCGAAGGTCAAAGTGGCCGCCGCACAGTTGGCGGAGTCGCAGGCGCGCCTGGCGCGCGCCGCCGTGCGTGCGCCGGCGGATGGGATCATCCTGACCCGCAACGTCGAAGTGGGGCAGACCGCGACGCCCGGCGGCGAGGCGTTGTTTCGGCTGTCCGAACGCGGCGAGATCGAGCTTCGCGGGCAGGTGGCGGAGCAGGATCTACCGCTGCTCAAGGTCGGACAGCTGGTCGACGTGAGGTTGACCGGCACCACCCACGTGTATCCCGGCCACGTGCGTCTCTTGGGCGCGGTCATCGATCCGCAAACGCGCCTCGGCATGGTCCGGGTGACCCTGACGCCGGATCCGAACCTGCGGCCCGGCGCCTTTGCGCGCGCCGAAGTGACGGTGAGCAACGCCGAACGTGCGGTTCTGCCGCAAACGGCCGTGCTGACCGACGACAAGGGCAGCTATGTGCTGATCGTGAACGCGCAGCACAAGATCGAGCGCCGCGCGGTGCGGGTGTCCGGAATGGTGCAAAACGGCGTGACCATCGCCGAGGGAATCACCGGCAAGGAAGAAGTCGTCGCCACTGCGGGTGCGTTCTTGCAGGAGGGCGAACTGGTCAACCCGGTCTTGAAGGAATCGGGCCGGTCATGAGAAATATCTCGGCTTGGGCGATCCGCCATCCGATCATCCCGGTCGTTCTCTTCGTCGTCCTGTTCTTCCTGGGCGTGGTCGCGTTCATTCGCCTGCCGATCAATCTGCAGCCCGACATATCCTTCCCCGCGGTCAACGTCAACATCTCGCAACCCGGTGCCGCGCCCACCGAGATGGAAACTCAAATCGCGCAAAAAGTGGAAGGCTCGATCTCGAACATCGGCAACGTGCGCAACATGACCACCTTCATCGTCGAAGGCCAGGTCAACATCTTCGTGCTGTTCGAGATCGGCACACCGATCGATCGGGCCGTGACGGACGTCCGCGACGCGATATCCAAGGTTCGCAGCGATCTGCCGCAGGGCATATTCGAGCCGCAGGTGACGCGCGTGAACGTGGACGGCGGCGCGTTCGCGTACTACGCGGTGTCCACCACCGACCTGTCGCCGCAACAGTTGAGCTGGTTCATCGACAACACGGTGACCAAGCGGCTGCTCGCGCTACCCGGCGTCGCGCAGGTGGAGCGCAGCGGCGGCGTCGACCGCGAGATCCGCGTCGAGCTCGATCCCGGGCGGTTGCAGGCGCTCGGCCTCACTGCGGTCGAGGTCAATGAGCAATTGCGGGCGCTCAACATGGATGCTGCCGGCGGACGCGCCCAGGTGGGCGGCGGCGAGCAGGCCATTCGAGTGCTGGGCGGCGCGAAAACGGCGCAGTTGCTCGGCGACACCCAGATCATCCTTCCGGGCGGCAAGTTCGTACGCCTGAACGAGATCGCCGAGGTCCATGACGGCATTGCGGAAGTGCGCAGCATCGCCAGGCTCAATGGCCGGACCGCCACCACCTTCGGCGTATTCAAAGCCAAAGGCGCCTCGGACGTGAGTGTGGCCAAGGCGGTGGATGCCGAACTCGACAAGCTCAAGGCCGAGAATCCCGCGGTGCACATGGCGACCATCTTCACCACCGTGGACCACACGGTGCGGACCTATCATTCGGCGATGAGCGCGCTCATCGAGGGGTCGATCCTCGCGGTTGCGGTCGTATGGTTGTTCCTGCGCAATGCCCGCGCCACGATGATCTCCGCGCTCGCCATACCGCTCTCCGCCGTGCCCACCTTCGTGTTCATGCAGTGGATGGGTTTTACGCTCAATCAAATCACGCTGCTCGGGTTGTCCCTGGTGGCAGGCGTACTCGTGGACGACGCCATCGTCGAGATAGAAAACATCGTGCGCCACATGCGCATGGGCAAGAGCTGCTTTCAAGCGGCCATCGATGCCGCGGACGAGATCGGCCTGGCCGTGGTCGCGACTTCCTTCACCATCATCGCGGTATTTCTCCCGGTAAGCTTCATGGGCGGGATCAGCGGCCAGTACTTCAAGCAATTCGGCCTGACCATCGCCTCGGCGGTATTCATTTCGCTCATGGTTGCGCGGCTCATCACCCCCGTGCTCGCGGCCTACGCGCTCAACAAGGATTCGGTACCCGTGCACGAAAACGACGGGCCGATCATGAGGCGATATCTGCGGCTGTTGCGCTGGTGCGTCGCGAACCGCTGGAAGACCATTGCCGCCGGCGTGGTGTTCTTTCTCCTGTCGCTGGCATGCATGACCATCATCCCGACGTCGTTCGTCCCCCCCGAGGATTTTTCCAACGCGCAGCTCGTCATCGAGCTGCCGCCGGGCGGTACGCTCGAGGATACGGCGCGGGTATCGGCGGCGGCCACGGCCATCATGCGAAAATCGCCCGAGGTGACGGACATCGTCGAGTTCATCGGCGACGACTCAGACGAGATCCGCAACGGCAACATATATGTCGGCCTCGTGCCGCGCTCCGAGCGCAGCATCAGCCAGAAGGAATGGCAGCAAAAGATGACCCCGCTGCTGGCTCAGGTGCCGGACGGCCAATTGAGCTTTTCGGACAACGGCGGCGGCCGCGACATTCAATTGTACTTGACCGGCGATGACCCACTGCTGGTGGAACGGACCGGGCACGAGATTCTGGCGCAAATGCGCGCATTGCCGGAATTGCGCGATGCGCGGATCAAAGGCGACCTGCCGCGGCCCGAAATCGTCGTGCACCCGCGCTTCGACATCGCCGCACAGCTGGGCGTCAGCGTGCAAAGCATCAGCCAGACGATTCGCATCGCGACGCTCGGCGATCTGCCGCAGAACGGGGCGAAGTTCTCACTCACCGATCGGCAGATTCCCATCCGGGTCAGCCTGATCGAGAGTGCACGGCGCGACCTCACGACGCTGGAGAATCTCCCGGTGCCGACCACCTCGGGCGCCAGCGTGCCGCTCAAATCCGTCGCGGACTTGAGCTTCGGACAAGGCCCGTCGGCCGTGCGCCGCTACAATCAGAGCCGGCGTATGTTTCTCGAGGCCGACATGAGTCCCGGCGTCGAACAAGGCACGGCCATGAAGCGGATAAAGGCGTTGCCGGCCATTAGGAACCTGCCCGAGGGTGTGCATCTGATCGAGACCGGCAACATCGAGTTCATGACCGAGCTCTACCAGAATTTCGTTCTGGCCGTGGGCGCGGGGATCCTCATGGTGTTCGCCGTGCTGGTGCTGCTGTTCGTGCGTGTCCTGCAGCCCATTACCATTCTGACGGCGATGCCGCTGTCGTTGGGCGGCGTGATCCTGGCGTTGCTGCTCACCGGGCTGCCCCTGTCGCTGCCGGTGATCATCGGCATCCTGATGCTGATGGGCATCGTCGGCAAGAATTCCATCTTGCTGGTCGATTTCGCGATCGAAGAGATGCGCGCCGGGAAGACGCGCATCGCCGCAATCATGGAGTCGGGGCACAAGCGGGCACGGCCCATCGTCATGACCACGGTGGCCATGGTGGCGGGCATGACGCCGGTCGCGATCGGCTGGGGCGGCGACAGCGACTTCCGCGGACCGATGGCAATCGCCGTGATCGGCGGACTGATCACCTCCACCGCGCTGACGCTGGTCATCGTCCCCGCGGTGTTCACCGTTCTCGACGATATCGAGCGCTGGATCGCTCCGAAGGCCAGCAAACTGCTGGCGGAGCAGCCCGCGCCGAGCGAACCCGAACCCATCGTTTGAGAGCACTGCCGACACTGATTGCGGGGCTGTGGCTGGCGTTGCCCTGCGCGGCGCACGCCGACCTACTGTCCGCCGTGAATTGGGCCCGGTTGCACGGCTGCACAGCCTCCGCAACCCGGGTGCCCCTGCAGAACAGTCCGAAACTTCAGAAGGTCGCGGGGCGATTGAGGGAAGGTGCCGCGCTTCACGATGCATTGGCCGCGGTGAGCTATGTGGCCTCGGCGTCCGCGGCGCTGCATTTCTCCGGCACCGCGAGCGACTCGCAAATCGCCGGCATGCTGACCGCCAACTACTGCCGTACGTTGATCGACCCGGCCCTGCGGGAAATCGGCGCGGAACGCCATGGCCGCGATGTGTGGATGGTGCTGGCCGCGCCGGTGTCCATGCCCACCGCCGCGGATGCGGCCGCGGTCAGCCGGCGCATTCTGGAACTGGTCAACGCGGCGCGCGCCGCGGGAAGGCGCTGCGGCGCCAAGTACTTCGCTCCCGCCGCACCCCTGACGCTCGATGCGAACCTGACCCGCGCGGCTCTCGCGCATTCGCAGGAGATGGCCAGATACGGCGCATTCGATCACCGGGGACATGACGGCAGCACCCCCGCGCAGCGCGTGGAACGTGCGGGTTATGGTGCGCATCGCATCGTCGGAGAGAATATCGCCGCCGGTGCGATGTCGCCGGCCGAGGTCACCGAAGGGTGGCTGGCGAGCCCTGGGCATTGCGAGAACATCATGGATGGGCGCTTCACCCAGATCGGAATCGCCTACGCCGCGACCCCCAACCCGGAGGTCGGCCTGTACTGGACGCAGGACTTCGCCGCGGCGAATTAGCGAGCGGTTCCTCGCCCTTGGCGCCATTCGTCAGTCGATGGCGGCATGGGCTTCCAAGTCGGACGCCTTGGCCGCCACGCCGGGCGGCCGGATGAGCAGAAGCAGCGGAATGACGGTCAAGGTCAGGAACAGCATCAACCAAAAGTCGTCGATGTAGGAGAGCATGGCCGCCTGCTGCGTGACCATGCTGTCGAGAAACGCGGCGCCGCCCGCAGTGCCCGGGTCATAGGCTTGGGCGACGGCGGGATTGGCCCAAGCCGGATTCGCGTAGGTGAGGCGCTCGGTCATCGCGGCATGGGCGATGACGGTGTTGCGCACCAGCATGGTCTGCACCAGCGAAATGCCGATGCTGCTGCCGATGTTGCGCACCAGACTGAAGAGGGCCGTGCCCTGGCCGCGCATGTGAGGATCCAACGTGGCAAAGGTCGCCGCGCTCAACGGCACGAATACCAACCCTAAGCCGATCCCCTGAATGACGCCGGGCCATAGGATGTCGCCCTGCGATAGCTCCAGCGAGTAATGGGCCATTTGCCACAGCGACAGGGCCGTCAGCGCAAAGCCGACGAAGAGCATCATGCGCAAGTCCACCTTGCCGATCAGGCGGCCCGCAATGAGCATGGAGGCCATGGTGCCTATGCCTGACGGGGCGGTCACCAGTCCCGTGGTCAGCACGGGATAGTCGAGCAGTGTCTCGAGCATGGTCGGGATCAGCGCGCGCGTCGCATACAGCACGAGACCGACGATGAATATGAACAGCACGCCGGTGATGTAGTTTTGATTTTTGAACAACCGGAAATCGACGAAGGATTTTTGCGCCGGCGTCAGCAGGGTGTGCGCGACGAAGTAGGTGGCCATCACGACCAGCACCACCGCTTCGACCCAGGTCTCAGTCGACGAAAACCAGTCGTTCTGCTGGCCGCGGTCGAGCAGCAATTGCAGCGCGCCGATGGCGAGACTCAAGGTGGCGAAACCGAACATGTCGAATTGCTGTCTGCGCGCGGCCGGCACCGGGCGCAGGTAGGTCCAGGTCCCATAGAGCGCAAGCGCGCCGATGGGGACGTTGATGAAAAACACCCAGCGCCAGTTGTAACTGTCGGTGAGCCAGCCTCCCAAGGTCGGCCCGAGTATCGGCCCCACCATGACCCCCATGCCCCACACCGCCATCGCGGAGCCCTGCTTCTCCCGCGGGTTGATGTCCATCAAGACCATTTGCGCCATGGGAACCAAGGCCGCACCGAAGACGCCTTGCAACAGCCGGGCGGCGACGATCTGCGCCAGAGAATTCGCCATCCCGCACAGCATGGATGCCAGGGTGAAACCGCCGATGGACGCCAGCAGAATGCTCTTCTGCCCGAAGCGGTCGACCAGCCAACCGGTGAGCGGGGTGGCGATGGCCGCGGCCACGATGTAGGCCGTCAACACCCAGGCGATCTGGTCCTGGGACGCCGACAGCGATCCCTGCATGTGCGGCAGGGCGACATTTGCGATGGTGCTGTCGAGCGTCTGCAGGATCGTTGCCAGCATGATGGACAACGTGATCATGGGGCGGTTGAGCGGCCGGTTCATGGGGGGGCGTCGATGATGCCTTGCAGGTTCTCCAGAAGTTCGGTCGCCGCGAGCAGCTTCTTCGGGTCGATGCCGTCCAGCAGTTCCTTACGGAATGCCGCCGCTTCGGTGCGCACCCGATCGTACAAGCGATCGCCGGCCGGGGTGAGCACGACTCGCTTGACCCGCCGGTCGGTCATCGACGGTTCGCGCACCACGAATCCCGCCTTCACCAGCCGATCCACCATGGCCACCATGGTGGCGCCCTCGACGTCGAGCCGCTGGGCCAGTTCCGACTGAGACAGGGGCCCTTTGGCCTTGGCGGCGACCGCAATGGTCATCCAACTCGCCTGGCTGACCCCCAGGAACTTGAGCCGCCTGTCCAGGGCCTGCCGCCAGGCACGCGAGGTACTGTGCAGTGCGCCACTGAAGCGCTCTTCCAAGTCGCTCATTTAAAAAGGCCTCTAATGATTAGAGTGCTAAGTAATATAACATGGGTGCGGCGAAAAATGAACCGATGTGGACTCCGGCTGAAACTTGGCTGAAGCTATTACACCCGCAGGGCCACGAGGTCTGGTGCCATGAAAAGCGCATGGTTGGTGTCCGCAGGGAATTTCAGCAAAGGCGTGCTACCGCGCCGCTCCGTCTCCGACGGACAGTTTCTCGATCCCGGCGATCCCGCGATCCATGCCATCACCGATTTCACCCGCGAGCATCCCGTCACGGTGGACGAGGAGAGGCAGATCGACGCGGCGTTGGAGGACATGATTCGCGTCGGCGTGCGGGCGCTGCTGGTGGTGCGCGATCAACGCATCGTCGGACTGATCACCTCGTACGACATCCAAGGCGAGAGGCCGCTGCAGTTCTTGCAGACCTCCAACTACAGCCGGCACCAGGACATCCGGGTCGGCCACATCATGACGCCCTGGGACAATTTGTTGGCGGTCGACTGGGACAGCATTCTTTCGGCCCGGGCCGGCGACTTGCTGCACGTGCTGGAAGAAGCGGAGATGACGCATTTATTGGTGATCGAGCGCGGCAAGAAGAACGCCTCGCCCACCGTGCGCGGCCTGGTGTCGAGGGCGCGGCTGGCGCGCCAGATGCGGGGACTACGCCGGGCCGGTTAACCCTTGAGCCAGATGACGCTGGCGATTCCGGCGAAGGTCATCAGCAGCGAGCCCAGCAAGTGAACGGCGATGGCGCCCAGAGCCCACATGCTGCGGCCCGACTGCAGCAGGATCACGACCTCCGCGGAGAACGTCGAGAATGTGGTCAGGCCGCCGCAGAATCCCGTGGTCACGAACAAGCGCCATTCCGGCGCGAATGTCGGGTAGGTGGTGAAGAAAGCGATCGCCATCCCGATGATGTAGCATCCGATGAGGTTCGCCGCCAAAGTGCCGGGCGGAACCGCCGGGAAATAGCGGTTCAGAAACACGGCGAGGCACCATCGCAGCAGGCATCCCAGCATGCCTCCCACCGCCACCGCAATGAAGGATCGCCACATATCTACACCGGTGATTTTCTGTGCGGGCGCGCGGCGTCGATCATCAACGATTGATTTTGGCGTGGGAGGCGTTGACGGATCGCATCCGGCAGATCGTAATCGCTTTGACGATGCGAATCAAAGGCTCGCGCCACCCCTCGTTATCGGCGAGAATGAACTTGAACGAGCGCTCGATACCATGAACGCGTTGCCGGGGGAATGACTGGTCGTGAAGAAGCCGAACATAAAAACCGATTTGCCGGGTCCCAAGGCCCGGGAGCTGCTCGCGCGCGATGCGCTGGTCGTCTCGCCGTCCTATCCGCGGGACTATCCCTTCGTGATGTCGCACGGCAAGGGCGCGGAGATTTGGGACGTCGACGGCAACCGATTCCTGGATTTTGCCGCCGGCATCGCGGTGTGCAGCACCGGGCACAGTCATCCGGCGGTGGTTCAAGCCATCAAGGACGCCGCGGACAAGTTTCTGCACATCTCATCCGACTACTGGCACGAAGGTCAGGTCAGGCTGGCGGAGCGTCTGAATGCGCTCTCGCCCATGAAGGAGCCCGTGATGAGCTTCTTTGCACAATCGGGCACGGAGAGCGTGGAAGCCGCGTTGAAGCTCGCGCGCTATACCACGGGACGCGGCCGCTTCATCGGATTCCTCGGCGGTTTCCACGGCAGAACCATGGGTTCGCTATCGTTCACCTCCAGCAAGTACACGCAGCAGCGAGGCTTCTTTCCCAGCATGCCGGGCGTCACTCATGTGCCGTACCCCAACCCGTACCGGCCGCTGTTCGCCGGCGCGGATCAGGGCCGGGCGGTCCTGCGCTACATCGAGGAGGTTCTGTTCGTGCACAACGTGCCGGCCAGCGAAGTGGCGGCCGTTCTGATCGAGCCCATTCAGGGCGAGGGCGGCTACCTCGTGCCGCCCGATGGATTCTTGCAGGGGCTGCGGGAGCTGTGCGATCGGCACGGAATTCTGCTGATATTCGACGAGGTCCAGTCGGGAATCGGCCGCACCGGCAAGATGTTCGCCGCGCAGCATTGGGACGTCGTGCCCGACATCATGACGCTGGCGAAGGGACTCGGTTCGGGACTGCCGATCGGAATGGTCGTCGCCAAGCGCAGCATCATGCAGAAGTGGACGCGCGGGGCCCATGGCAACACCTTCGGCGGAAATCCGCTGTGCTGCGCCGCCGCCCTCGCGACCGTCGATCTCATCGAGCGCGAGTATTGCGCCAACGCCGCCAAGGTGGGCGAGTACTTCATGCGCCGCTTACGCCAATTCGCGGAGAAATTTCCGGTGGTCGGCGAGGTGCGCGGCAAGGGGCTGATGATCGGCGTGGAATTGGTGAAGGACCGGGCCGGCAAGGAGCCGGCCAAGAAGCTCTGCGACGCATTGATCACGCGCGCGTATCACAACGGTCTCATATTACTGTCCTGCGGCCAGAGTACGGTGCGCTTCATGCCGCCGCTGGTGATCGACGAGGGCGATGTGGATGAGGCGATCGCGCTGCTCGACCGGAGCCTCGCCGAGGTGATCGCGAGCGACGGTATTCATTGAGGCGACACGCCGCAGCTGCGTGAGGATGGCATCCGGGGAGACCGGCCTGCCGAGGAACCGGCGCAACAATTGCGCGGTCTCGATGGACGAGCCGAATTGCAGCAGCTGCGCCGAAGTCCAGGAATACCACTGCGGATTGCCATCATCGAACGGGCCGATGCCGTCGCGGATGCGTTGCCGAATATCGGCCGTCAGGACCGCGCCCAATCCGTAGTTGATCATGTAGCCCGGCCAGCGCACCAACTGGACCCGCAGCGCCCACCATGACAGCTCCGGATGCGGGACGATGTTGAGGTAACGCGAGGTGATGTCGGTCCACACGAGGTTGGGATCCCGACCCGGGTCCGCCAACATGCGCAGCTCGAACAGCCCCCACGACACATCCAACATGACGTTCGAGAACAGTTCGCGCAGCGCCGATCCCTCGTCGGCGTGATGGCCCAGGTACTTCTGCTGCCATACGGGCTCGGAGCTGCTCCAGGCAGGGACGTCGGCGAAGGCCTCGAAGAACAGATCGTCTCCCAGCGAGAAATATGCCGGCCGGGTGCGCAGCGCCGCGTAGTGCACCGCATGCCCGTCCTCATGGATGAGTTCGTTGAGAACGAACAGTCCTCCCTGCTCGTAGTTTGCCGATACGCGCGCCTGCATGGGATGCCAGGTGCCGCCGATTCGCCGGCCGATGCTGATTTGATCCGTGTAAGCGAGCGGCGCCTTTCCCGGCCGAATGTCGAGGTCATGCCGCACCCCGAGCCGGTCCAAGTCGGCGCCCAGATCCCGATAGAATCGCTTGGCAATCGGCAGCACGGCCTCGCGGGCAATGGCGGGCGAGAGCGCGCGGCTCGCACCCGCCGAGGCGTACCAATAATCCCATGGCTCGAGCGCGGGCCCTTGGGACCGTGCCTGCCACTTCTCGAGCACCAGCACCAGCCATTGCTCGACTTGTTGCGGCGTGATGCCGAGGGTCGCCGCGGCATCGCTGATGGGGGAGCGGCCGCTCGCGCGCAAGGCGGCGCCGTTCAACACCATCATTCGCCGGTAGGGACTGTCGGTGGTGTCCGCACCGTTGACGGCTATCCACAGGGGTGACAGCGCCAAGAACAGGCGCTTGCGACGCTCGCTGCCCTCGAGCTGTTGCAGCGTTTGCAGAGCCGTCGTGCGCACGATGGGGCGCCCCTCGAAGTCGATGCGGCTGCCGATTTCCTCGAAGCATGCATACAGGGCGATCTGCAGCGCGGTCAAGTCGGCATCGCGCTGCGCGGCGCCCGCGCAGCCTACGCTCGAGTGCGGGTCGTCGGCCGCCGGCGCCTCCGGCGCGTTGTCCGCAAAGCCCTTGCGGATGCCCGCGAGCACCTGCGCGTCTTCAGGGCTCAATGCCCCCGGATCCGGTTGGGCAAGTGCGTGTTCCAGCTTCGCCGTCAAGTCTCGCAACCGCACGGCCCAAGCCTCGCGCTTGTGCCCGGCCACGCGCGACGTCAGTCCGGAGTCGATGGTGCTCACGGCACCGACGGCATCCAGCCAGTCCGCGTAGTCGGCCTCGATCTGCGCGAGAGTCAGGTGCACAGGGGCGGGCGGCTGAGGGAAGGCAACCGCTCCCGCCGCCGGCGCGAGCAACGCGGCTATCGGTATCGAGAGCAGCGCGCCCGCCGGTATCGAGAGCAGCGCGCCCGCGAGGGCCACGGCCCGACATCCTGCCCGCCTCACCGTGCGAGGAGTGGAGTTCACGGGTTCAAGCGGCCGTATTTCTTGAGTACCGCGCGCAAGGCGGCGTGCGGCAGGGCGATGACCCGATGATCGTCGACGCCGGTCATGTCTTGCGCGGCGACCATGGCATTGACGACGGCCTCTTCGGTTGCCTCTACCGTTGCGCGAAACACCGGGTCCAGCGAATCGTTGGGCAGCATTTTCAGATCGACCACGTGCTCGGCGCCGGCGGCGCCCGAGTTGGCGGTGGAAAAAGCGATGAAGATGTCGCCCGACTCGTTGCCCGAAATGCTGCCGTTGCGGCCGAGGCCCAGCGTCACTCGATGCGCAAGACGTTTCAGCTGATGCGCGAGCAGCGGTGCGTCGGTGGCGACCACCACGATGATGGAGCCGCGCTCGGCGATGTCCGACGGGATGAAGACATAGGGTTCGGGCGCCGGAATCTCGCGTCCGACGGGAATGCCGGCGATGCGCAAGTTGTCCCGGGTGCCGTAATTGCACTGGACCAGCACGCCGATCGTGTAGGCGCCGTCCTTGGGATCGAGGCGGCGCGACGAGGTGCCGATGCCGCCCTTGTAGCCGTTGCAAATCATGCCGGTGCCGCCGCCGACGCTGCCTTCCTCGACCGGCCCCGAGCGCGCGGCGTCGAGGGCGTGCAAGGCGTGCTCCGGCTTGACGTGAAATCCATTGATGTCGTTCAGCCAACCATCCCAGGTTTCCGCCACCACCGGCAGCGACCAGAAGAATCCCGTGGCATCCGCCGCTCCCCGCGCCACGCGCCACTGAATCACGGCGTCGCGCACCACTCCCACGCTGTGCGTGTTGGTGATCATCACGGGGCCTTCGAGAAACCCCGATTCCTCGACCCAGGTGGTTCCGGTCATCTCGCCGTTGCCGTTCTGCGCGAACCAGCCGGCGAAGACCGGATTGTTCAAGGAGTCCGCTCCACGCGGCAACACCGCCGTCACGCCGGTGCGCACCGGGCCTTGGCCCACCTGCAATTTGCCGGATCCCGAGATCAGCGTGGTATGGCCCACGGTCACGCCGGCCACGTCGGTGATGGCGTTGAGCGGCCCGGGAGTGCCGTCGAAGGGCACTCCCAGATCGCGGGCTCGGGGTTTTCCTGAGAGCACGGGAACGGGGGCGGACGATGACGATGTCGCAGGCACGGGCGATGGCGCGGGTGCGGCCGCGGCGGCCGTGGATATGCCCGCGACGGTCGCAAGCACCAGAATAATCAGCCGAGTCTTGAATTTCGAATCACGCATCCACGCCTCCCCGAATGATTTGCGCACCCGCCCGCACGAGCGTCGCGGCCCCATGCGGCGATGGTAAACTAACCCGATGGTGCGTCGTGACGTGAGGGCTTGTCTATCCGCGTCTCTGGGAGAGATGGCCATTACTTGCTGCGCTTCTCTGACGGGTGTAAGTCCCGTACCGGTAAGCATCGGTGCGCCGGGTAGCAGGCCCCAGGTGTGGAAGGGAGACCTCCAGACCCGAGCGGGGTATCACAAGCCTGTGAGGTGGCGGGAGCCACTTAACGGGGAGCGAACATGCGGGCCGCAACGTGAAGTGAAGCCTGCAGCCTCGACACAGTCACAACCCGGAGGCCGAGCCGCTCATTTCACGGCGAAGGCAACACTGAGCGCGGGAGAACCGAAGCCCGTGAGCAGCTCCGGCGGGGTATGGGGCGCAGCACGCATGTCAGGAGAAGCGCGGAACACGAGAGACCCGTCTGCGTGGCCATGGTCGTGGCAAGGTGGTTCGTATAAGCCGAAGGTGAAGTCGAGCACTGCGCAGCGGGAGTCCGAGGGGATCGTAGTACTGCACAACCCGGAACGATCTGGGGGACGAACGCCATGACGAACAACGTGGCGGGAGGGAAGGGTCCCTGGGGTGATCGAGCCGTTGAGGCAGGTAAGTGCGAGGGAATGGCCGGCAGGACCGGACCTAAAGACCCCGGCGGTGTAAAGCCGCGCGACAAAGTACGAGAACTGCGCCGACGGCTATGGGCGGCAGCCAAGCGAGCACCGGGTAGGCGTTTTCACGCCCTGTATGACCATCTCGGCAGGAGTGACGTTCTGCGGGAGGCGTGGCGACGAGTAAGGAAGAACCGCGGCGCAGCGGGTATCGACGGCCAGTCGATCCGCGACGTAGAGCAGTATGGAGTCGAGCGCTTCTTGGAGGAGCTGGGCGCTGAACTGCGAGCGGGCGAGTACCGAGCGACGGTGGTCCGTCGCCAGTACATACCGAAGGCTGACGGAAGGCAGAGGCCGCTCGGGATACCGACGGTAAGGGACCGGGTAGTGCAGATGGCGGCGAAGCTGATGTTGGAACCGATCTTCGAGGCGGACTTTCTGCCGTGCTCGTACGGGTTTCGGCCGAAGCGCAACGCGACGATGGCGCTGGAGACCTTAAGGACGCTTGGGGCCAAGGGCGGTCATCACGTGTTGGATGCCGACATTCGTGACTACTTTGGGAGCATCGATCACGAGAAGCTGATGCTGCTCGTGGCGCGACGCATCTCGGACCGGCGGATCTTGAAGCTGCTGCGGCAGTGGCTCGAAGCGGGTGTGATGGAAGATGGCGTCGTCTCTGAGACGGTGGCTGGCACGCCGCAGGGCGGAGTGATCTCGCCCTTGCTATCGAACATCTACCTGCATGTGCTCGACGTTCTGTGGACTCGCCACAGTGCTCCGCTGGGGACGCTGGTGCGCTATGCAGACGACTTTGTGGTGATGTGCCGCACCGCGAAGGATTGCGAGCAAGCCGAGGCGCGTATCCGGGTGATCCTGGAACGCCTCGGTCTTGAGTTGCATCCGCAGAAGTCGAGACGAGTGGAGCTCTACGATGGCAAGGAGGGCTTTGACTTTCTCGGCTGCCACCTGCATAAGAGACTGAGCGGACGGTTGTGGGAACAGGAGCGAAAGCGCCTTTATTTCCTACAGCGCTGGCCGTCGCAGCGCTCGATGCAGCGCATCCGCCAACGTGTGAAGGAACTGACTCCGAGGGCGCGATGTCATGCGGATTTACGCCTGACCGTGGCTGCTCTGAACCCTGTGCTTCGGGGTTGGGGTCAATACTTTCGCACCGGCAATGCCGACACTCGTTTCATCCAGCTCGACTCCTATGTCTGGCGGCGTTTGCTGGCACTGCGCATCGCGCGCAAGGGCCGCCACTTGCAGCCCGGCGAGGTCGGTCGTTGGTCGCGCGAGTACTTCGAGAGCCTTGGGTTATATCGTTTGCGTGGGACTGTCCGCTACCCGGCGTCCCCCTTTTGGGAGTCGCGTCATGCTGCCGCTTAATCGATCACTGGTAAGCCGTGTGCGGGAAATTCGCATGCACGGTTTGGTAGGGGGCCCTGATTCCTTCTGTTGCCTTTGGGCCGCATAGGAGTCAGGGTCTACCAATGA